>Ga0075017_100002434_pt1 | contig 11644 bp, 17 predicted proteins | sample AleBraG_ABR_2012_FD_71475 | JGI IMG/M metagenome (GOLD analysis project Ga0075017, IMG submission 71475) | Freshwater sediment microbial communities in response to fracking from Pennsylvania, USA - Alex Branch Run_MetaG_ABR_2012 | ecosystem: Environmental > Aquatic > Freshwater > Creek >...
GCCCAACTGTTCCACGATGATCTGCTTTACTTTCTGTTCTACGGACATGAAGCCTCCAAAAGTGTCTGCAAACTCATTGATTCTAGCGACGATGGCGCGCCGCTGCAACTTTTTTGACGGCCACGGGACCGTAGTTGTAAGTTTTAGGATGACCTACCGGGGTTTAGAATCAAACCAGTGCACTTATCCTTACTGCCTTTTTGGGCCTTACTCTTTCTACAGGCCGATCCCCGGCTTAACCACGCTCTGGCCGCGATAGCCCGCGCTGCCGCGCAGTTGCTGGAAACTGCGCCCCGGTTTGGTTCTCAAGAAACACTCAAACAGAAAGCGATTGTAACACCCCGTCAGACCCCGGCAGCCAATTCCGACCACGCCGCGGCGCCGGAGCAGGCTCCCGAACGGACAAAAGACAAACAAATCGTGTCCGTCTACGCACTGTGTGGGCGGGCGCCTCATCCACAGTCGCTCCAGGAAGTACGGGTGGTCTATGAGAGTGACGGAAAAAACATCCTGCCGCGCGCCAAGGCATGGGCGGAATTGCAAGAAGCCGTTTTGACTAATTTTGCGCTCCGATCGGAGCTCCGGGGAGAGTTTGAACGGGAGAGCCTGGGAGACACAGCAGTCGACTTCGGGCAGTTGCTGTTGCTATTTCAAAAGACGAGTCTTCCCAAGTACACGTTCGCGGTGGCGAGCTCGGAGCTGGTGGGCGCCGACGCGGCGCTGGTGATCTCGTTCGCCCAGGTCTCCGGCGCCGCCTCGCTGCACCTCAACGAAGCCGGCAAACGCAGCCAAGCCCGGCTGGAAGGGCAAATCTGGGTGCGGGCAACGGACTATTTGCCTTTGCGCATCGTCTTGCGGGCTGAGCGCGACCAGAAGAAAGGGCGCATCCGCGATGAAGTGCACGTTGACTATGAGCCTCATCAGGGGACACTGCTGCCGGCTTCCGTCAGTCATCGGCGATACTTGGACGACCGCTTGCGCGCCGAAAACATTTACCAATATGCTGAGTGGCTGGCGCTGGACCCGACTGTGAATCAAAAATGACCCGCATTATTTACTTGCATGGCTTCGCTAGCGGACCGGGATCGAAGAAGGCGCGCTACTTTACGGAGCGGCTGGCGGAGTGCGGCGTGGCTCTGGAGGTCCCCGATCTGGCGGAGGAAGACTTTGAAAACCTGACGATCACCGGGCAGTTGCAGGTGGTGGACGCGACGGTGAATCAAAAATGACCCGCATTGTTTACTTGCATGGCTTCGCCAGCGGACCGGGATCAAAGAAGGCGCGCTACTTTGCTGAGCGGCTGGCGGAGTGCGGCGTCACACTGGAGGTACCCGATCTGGCAGCGGAAGATTTTGAAAACCTCACGGTGACGGCGCAATTGAAGGTTGTGGAGCGAGTGTGTGGTAAGGAACCTGTCTATTTGATGGGTTCCAGTCTGGGTGGATACCTGGCCGCCCTGCATGCCGCACGGCATCCGGAAGTGGAAAGACTGGTATTGCTGGCGCCGGCATTTTCCTTTGTTACGCGCTGGCCGCAATCGCTGGGTGAAGAGCGATTCGAGGCATGGAAGAACAGCGGCTTCCTCGCGGTGCGGCACTATGGAGAGGGAAAAGATCGGCAGGTATCGTTCCGGTTGATTGAAGACGGCCGATTCTACGAAGACTATCCAAAATTCTTTCAACCCGCTCTGATCTTCCATGGCAAGAACGACAGCGTGGTGCCGCCGGGATTTTCCATAACCTTTTCCCAGCAGCACCCCAACACCAAGTTGCACCTGATGGACTCCGACCACGAACTGCTGAACGTGCAAGACGCGATGTGGGACGAGATCAAGCCGTTTCTGGGAGTCTAAGATTCGCACGCTACGCTCCATTTGGATCTGGTTTTCCGCCAGCGCCTTAATCTTGTTCTGGCTGCCGCTGCTGGCTTCCATCCGGCTGTTCGATCGCGACCCGGCGCGTAAGCGGACGGCGCGCTGGATGCGGCGGCTAGGGCGCTGCCTGGGCCGGGTGAACCCGTGGCGTCTCCACTTGTCGGGCGAGGAGAACATCCGGCCGGGGCAAGCCTACGTCATCGTGAGCAATCATCAATCGCTCGCCGATATTCCGCTGCTGTGTTACTTGCGGACGGACACCAAGTGGATGGCTAAGACGGAACTCTTCAAAATCCCCGTGGTGGGTTGGTTGATGACCATGGCCGGCGATGTGCCGGTAGAACGCGGCAATGCCCGCAAGGCCGCGCAGGCGCTGCTGGAGTGCGGAAAATGCCTGCGCACCGGCTGTTCCGTGGTCATGTTTCCGGAGGGCACGCGGTCTCTGGACGGCAAACTCCTTCCGTTTTTTGACGGACCCTTTCAACTCGCCATTCGCGAACAAACGCCGGTGCTGCCGGTGGTCGTCAACGGAACGCTCGATGCTCTGCCGCGCCACACCTGGCTGTTCGGCGGAACACTGGACATTTTCCTCACGGTGCTGCCGGAGGTGAGCGTGGCGGGACTTACCACCAAGCAGGCGGCGCAACTGCGCGATGACGTGCGCGCGCGGATAGAGCGAAGGCTGACCGAGGGTGCCGGTGGTTAGTGCCCTTCCCTCAAAACCATCGCCGGTCGTACCACCTATAATGCAATGGGCCATCGAGTCCGATTCCTTCATTAAGCACACATATGCGGCTAATTGCCAGATTAAGCGTGATTCTCGTTGTTTATCTGCGCGATTGCGTGCGATATCGCAAGCGTAGTGTTTGATAGCTTACAGATGAGAACCCTCCATTTCGTAGATTCGGTGTCCTGGGACCAGTTGGAGCATGCCTACGGTTCAGCCTCGGACCTTGCGCCGCTACTCAAGGGGATCGCCAGTGCGCGCGGCCGGGCCAAAAGCGCGAAAATTCACCAACTGTGCGGGCGCGTGTTGCACGAGAACGCACTGTATAGCGCTTCGCCGCCAGTGGTGCATGCGGTGATCCAGATGTTGCAGTCCGCTAACAATACGCAGGAGCGCGTGATGCTTTACGGCGTACTGACAAAGTTTGTGGACGCGGCGGGCAACTCCGGCGTTAGACCCGAAGCAGCGGCAATCGGGACGGAGATCGTAAACGCTCGAGAACGGTTCGTTGAGGATCTGACACATTCGGACCCAACCCTTCGCCGGCAGGCGGCGGCGTTGGTCGCCATGTTTGCGGAAGAGAGGATCTGCCAACACTACTTCACGGCCGGCGATCCAGCAGTGCGCCATATTTTGTTGAATAAGCTTGTGCGGTTTCGAGCCGGGAACGAGATCTGGCCGCAATTTCCCGCCGCGGCACTCGCAGGGGAGACCGATCCGGCATGCCGGTTTCTCTTACGGTACGCGGAGGTGTGCGAAGCAAAGTCCGAGGCTGCGGCGGGCGCGGTCGAGGAATTGATATCGACCTTCGCACAATGCTGTGACGACGACCAGCAAACCTGCCAGCGATTTGCGGTCGCGGTGCATGGGCTGACACCGGAGGAAGAACTGGTGGCGTTGGCGAAGGCGCTGGGATCGGTCCGGGGGCAGAACGCCTGCCGCTTTTTGTCGGAGCAACTTCTGCGTCTGGTTTTTCAGGATGAGCGCACGGGCTGGGGACAGTTGAGTTACTCGCAGGCCAGGGAGAACGGCAGGGAATCGCAAGGCAGCATACCGAAACTCATTCTCACCATGGCGGCGATCCGGATATTTCCATTTCTCCGCGAGCGAGCGTTGATGCGCAGGCGCGACATCAAAGGTCTACCTGTGGCGAATTACTGGGGGCTGCAAGGAAACGCCCCGGTAATTCCACATGAGCTGACTGGGCGGCAGAAGATCGCATTGTCGGCGCTGGCCGGACATCCTACGCTCTGGCACGTTCGCACCAACCTATGGACGCTGTTCGGCCTGCCGGATACCGCGGCTGGATTGCAGAGGTTTGTGGATGAGCGCGGCTAAAGTACGCCTTGTATGTCCGTCTTCCTGAAGTCGCCGCCTTTGAAAAGAAGCGGTTCACCGGTTGCCTTGGCAAGCGCGTAAGAATAGCAGTCCCCGAAATTCAGGCCCGCCGGGTGGCGGTCTTTGCCGAAGTCCAAAAAGGCTTGACGCGCAAGATGGGCCTGCTCGACGGTGAATGGTTCGATAATAATGCCCGCCCTACTGAAGAAGACGTCGCACTGCCTGCCAGCGGCTGGCCCGATCTGGCTTTCGATTAGGATTGAGAGTTCCAGAAAACTTCCCGCACTCATGGAACACCGATCCGCTTCGTGGATCAGCCGCGTATAGAAAGCCGCTTCAGGCTCTCCAAAGAGGATGGCGGCCAGGGCCGAGGTGTCGACAATCACTTCGGCAGCCCGCGCTCGTCATAGAGAAGTTCGGCGTGATCGAGATAGGGACGCTTGACTTGGGAAGAAGATCGCTGAGCGATGGCGAGAAGTTCCTCAACCGTAGCCTTGCCGCTCCGTTCTTGAAGACGCTCATAACGTTCCTGCAACGCTTTCCTCACCGCAGTCGTAATCGTGTCGCCCGTGGCGCGCGCGATGGCCTGCGCCAAGCGATGAGTTTCCGGGTCTTTGATGTTAAGACTCTTCGCGCCTCTTGCTTTCTGTAACATTGTCTACCCTTCTTTATCATAGTAGGAAGTTCCTATTATTCCAATAGTTACCGCTGGATTCGACTCGAACCTCCTTGCGCCAGGGAGCGCACTTGCTCCAGCGTTGCCATAGTGGTGTCGCCCGGAAAAGTGGTGAGCAGCGCCCCATGTGCCCAGCCCAACCTTAGCGCTGCGTCCGGCGCTTCGCCGGTGAGCAGACCGTAGAAAAACCCGGATGCAAACCCGTCGCCACCGCCTACCCGATCATAAACGTCGAGTTCCATGGTCGGAGTCATGTGAGCCTTGCCCCTGATCCAGGCGACCGCGCCCCAGGTATGCCGATTGGTGGAGTACACCTCTCGCAGCGTGGTGGCGACAACATTAATCTGCGGATGTTGGGTCCGCACCTGGTCGATCATAGAGAAAAAAGCGCTGGGGTCCAATTTGGAAGCATGGGCAACCTCCGGCCCGGGGATTCCGAGCCCTTTTTGCAGGTCTTCCTCGTTGCCGACCAGCACGTCCACATTGCGGACGATGCGACGGATGATCTCGACCGCCTGGGCATTGCCGCCCCAGAGATTCCACAGCTTCTCGCGGTAATTCAGGTCGAAGGAAATGGTGGCGCCGGCGGCGCGGGCGGCCTGCATGGCTTCCACGATTAACTCGCCGGTGGTCGGCGACAGCGCCGCGAAGATGCCGCCGCTGTGAAACCAGCGCACACCTTGCGCAAAGATAGCTTTCCAGTCGAAGTCGCCTGGCTTGAGGTGTGCGGCCGCTTCATTGGAGCGGTTGTAGAAGACCACCGGACCGCGGACACCAAAGCCGCGATCGCTGTAGACGGTGGCCATGTTGGGGCCAGTGACGCCATTGTGGGTGAAGTTCTTGTAAACCGGAATCACGCCCATGGCGCGCACGCGCTCGGCGATGAGATCGCCGATGGGATAGTCCACCATCGCAGTGGCGATGCCGGCCCGCATGTGAAAGCAATCCGCGAGATTTGCGGCGCAATTGAATTCCCCGCCGCTGACGTGGATCTGGAATTCCGCTGCCTTACGAAACGGAATGCTGCCAGGGTCCAGGCGGTGTACCAGCGCTCCCAGCGAGAGGAAATCCAATTGATGACTCATGCGCCTCCTTGATCAGCACAGGCTGAAGCCTGTGCAGTTATAGTACATTCGCACACACTGACATTTGTGCCACGCTTAATTAAGAACGAGGAGGAGATGGCTGCGCGTCAGCAGTACCGCGATGAACCCTGTGAGCGGAACGATGCCGGTATGAGAGTCATCCGGGAAGCCGTTGCCGCCGACGCCGAAAATACCCGGCACTGACGCGCGATGACTGGCAATTGGAAGACGGGGAAGCAAGAATAGTCTACCGGCTTGAACGGCGAAAGAGATATCCCACAAGCCAGCCCCGGCCGGAAACTCGCTGCTCTGTCTTCATTTTCAAGCCTCATTCGCTAGAGGTGGCGCCAGCGTAGCGGCGGGGCGAAGCGCGCGAAGTCGGTGTCGGCCGTTATCCATTCGCACCCGCTCTCGATGGCCAGAGCGGCGTGCGCCGCGTCGGACTCAATTTTTCCCCGGAGCTTACTCGACTCACAAAGCTGGCGGAAAATTGTCCAATGCCCAGGTCCAGTCCGAACCAAGTAGCAGCCAGGCCGCTTGAGCAACGCATCGATAAAGCGGGACGCCTGTTCGAGAATCGACGGCGGATGAAAGATACGCGGGCTGGTAACCAGCCGCAAGAAGCCCTGAAGCACCGATTCTGAAAGGGCGAAGGGCTCGAATCCGCTGGCCAGATCGCTCAGCCACTCAGCATAGCGGGCGTGTTCCACAGCCTCTTCTCTATGCGCGTAGACCAGGATGTTTACGTCTGTCATCTGCATGGACTATTTTTGACCCTTAAAGTCCGCTTCTTCTTCAGCCACCATCAGTTCCCCAGTGCGATCCAAATCGATGTCCGGATTCACCAGCTTCCCGCGTACCGTATACAAGCGAAAGGGCGCCGGATTGGGTGTGGTTTTCCTGGTTAAGTAGCCTCGTAAGGCGTCCTCGACGACGGAGCTCAGTGTCGCGCATTTTTCCGACGCACGTTTCTTCGCGTCTTTCAGCAATGGTTCCGGAATGTCTACAGTCGTCCTCATGACACCACAATACTCTGATGATGCATTCGCATCAAACTGTGATGCCAGCGCATCAAAACTCGTGGGCTGGCGGTGAGTTTGTCTCGCCGGCCTGCGCGGTTGGCGCTGCGGGGCTGCCCGGATGGCGGATTCCCTCTTACGACGGCTGAATTGGTCGAAGAGATTGCTGAGGGAAGGATGCTCTTGACTAAGGGGGTCGGGACGGCGCCGCTTAAATGAACCCAATTCAAGTGGAAAAGAACGAGTGGCGGACGGCTACCACTCCCGTTGAGGCGTTGTCCGCTCACGACATAAGGGAGGAGATTGTCGTGGCGCTGTATGATGCCGAGACCCGGATCGGCGGTATCGTACGATTCACCCAGCCAGATTCACGTGTGGATGCTGGTCAGGCCCGACAAACCCCGGCGAAGTATGCAGACTCTGGAATCGCAATCCTGATGGCCGAAGCCTCCCGCCAGGGTGCGAACAAAGGACGCGCCACGGTCCATATTGTCGGCGGCGCTCACATTACCCAGGCTGAGGCAGTGGCTAAGAAGAACTACCTGGCGGCTAGAAAGAATCTCTGGAAGATCGGTCTGGTCGTGGCGTCCGAGGCGGTAGGGGGTGGAGTGCCCCGCAACGTCAGGCTGCAGATCGGGACCGGCTGCTTTTGGGTGAGCGAATCTGGCCATTCCGAGCTCGATGCCGCGCGGCATTCCGGCCAGGACCAAAGCTCGCTGAAAGGGGGGACAGATCTATGTCTTACCGTGTGCTAATCGTTGACGACTCACATGCCATGCAGGAAATCATCCGGCGCATCGTCACTATCTCCGGCTTGGAGGTGAGCGAATTTCTGAAAGCCCTCAATGGCAATGCCGCCCTGGAATTATTGGAGACTAACACCGTCGACCTGATTCTCACCGATGTAAACATGCCGGAGTGCGGCGGAGAAGAAATGATGCGCAGGCTGAAAATGAATTCCCGTTTGCGGCATATCCCCGTGATCGTTGTTTCCACCGACGCCACGCGCGCCCGTGTCGAGCAGATGAAGCAACTCGGCGCCCAGGGGTATATCTCTAAGCCGTTCACTCCGGAGAAGCTGCGGTCCGTCATCCGGCAAGTATTGGAGACCTCCCATGCTTGAAATAGGCCTTTCCGAGCAACTGCTCGGTTGCGTCCTGCGGGAATGCGCCGAGGAAGTGTTGGGGACAATGCTGTTCAGCGAGATCCTCGGCGAAAGATCCGGTGACGACCTGCGCGCCCACAACCTGCTCGGCGCAACTCTATCCATTTCCGGCCCCCTCTCCGGCATCTTTCGAACGGTGGTCTCGGAGCCGGCAGCCACTGCACTGGCAGCCGATTTCCTCGGCCTGGATGAGACTCCCGGCCCGACTCGCGTCCAACAAGTTATAAACGAGCTGGCGAACATGATCTGCGGCTCCGCCTTGAGCCGGATCGAGCCGGAAGCTCTATTCACTCTCGGAGATCCCGAGCCAGCTTCCGACCCGTTCCCGCCCAACGGAGTGTTTCAGTGCTTCGAACTGACGGAGGGGTTGCTGGCGGTATCGATCGAATTCACTTCCTAACCGCCCTCTGGCACGCACAACCATGCCCTGGCTATTCGTCCTCCTTGCGGCGTATTTTTGGTGGCGCGAGCGCCGGCTGCACGCCGGCCTGGACGAGCAGTTGCGACAAAGCCAGGAGCGTCTGGTCGAGACCCAGAAGCTGGCGCGTATCGGAACCTGGGAGTTCGATATACAAACCGATGTCATTCGCTGGTCGGAAGAGACGTTTCATATCTTCGGCCTGTCGGCGGGGAATCAAGAACCCGACTTCGCCGATATTCTCCTCAGTATTCACCCGGAGGATGCTTCGGCATTCGATCGAGCGGTTCAACAGGCGATCACCGCGCGGCAGTCCTACCGGCTCGACCTGAGGATTCGCACGCCGGGCGGCGACACCAAACACATTCATGCCCAGGGCTCGCCCGCGCTCGATCCGAGTGGGGAAGTGAGAAGGATCATCGGAACCGTACTGGATATTACGGAGCGAAAGCAGAATGAGCAGAGGCTGGCCCAGGAAGCCATCTACGACGTCTTGACCGGTTTGGTGAACCGCCGCTATCTCACTAAACAGCTCGCACGCGAAATTGGGATAGCGGAACGCGCTCACACGGATCTGAGCGTCTGTATCTGCGATCTCGATCACTTCAAGACCATAAACGATACCTACGGACATACCAGCGGCGACGAGGTTCTCGCGGGCTTTGGCAAACTGTTAGCGCAGGAGGTCCGGATGGGCGACGTTGCCGGCAGACTCGGCGGGGACGAATTCTGCCTGCTTTTTCCCCGTGCCAGCGCTCAACAAGCGCGAGTTGGCGTCGAGCGCATCCGAAAGGGTCTTCAAAGCCACGTGTTTACGGCCCCCGATGGGCGCCAGTTCAAAGCCACCGGGACCTTCGGCATCGCCCAGTGGCAACCCGGAGTGGGCCAAAATGCTCTCATGGAAACAGCCGACGCAGCGCTGTACCGGGCGAAAAAGCAAGGACGGAACCAGTCCGCGATCGCAGCGTAAGGCGGATCGGGGCGCACACTTCATTTGTCACTGAGCGCCGGACATCCGCCGGCTGAGCGCCCAGGGGACTGTCGCGTCGACCGATTTATCCGATTGCCTAGCGAACCAGCCGCTTGTGCCCGATAAGATCCTCGGTGCAACCTTGATTTCGCTGAAAAACTACTGGAACACCACGGCCGGGGACACCCGGGCGGCAATTCGGGCCGTCTCGCTGTTTATCCAGGGAATCGGTTTGCACGCCCTCGATCAGAACAAGGAGGATTTTGATTCACTCCGAACGGAGCTGCACTCCATCGAGAACCGGTTGAATGACAAGACTACCGAGCCCGAGGTTCTGGTGATCGTCGGAGAAGTCATCAAAACCCTGGACAGCTATAACCGGCGGACATCGGGAAAATTGCGCTGCCAGTTTGCGGAACTGCACGGAATCATCGCCGCTCTGGGGGGCGCGATGGCTAAAACGGTTTCGGCCAGCGACGTCTCCCTGGCGCGATTGCGCGAGATTCAAAGTGAGCTTTCCACCACTCGGGATGTCGAGGACCTGCGGCGTCTCAAAACCCATTTGGCCCATTGCCTGGAGAGCATTACGACGGAAGTGGAGGCGCACAAAAAGCAAGCCATCGGCGGTCTGGCGGCGATCAACGACGGCGTACGCCATTTTGCAACCCAAGTTTCTGTTGAAACCCAAGTTTCTCGCGCACAGACCAAGCCCGCAGTCGATCCGGTGACCGGACTTCCCACTCGCTCCGAAGCCGAGATCGCGCTGGCCGGCAACCCCGGAATGAATACGCCGACGACGGTGGTGATTTTGGCCGTCAAGCGGCTTAAACAGGTGAATTTGCGCTTCGGATATGGGGCTGGGGACGGCTTGTTGGAGCGGCTGGCCACGTACATGGGAACCGCGAGACCGGACGACGAACTGTATCGCTGGAGCGGTCCGGCCCTGCTGTCGGTGATTCGCCGGGATGTCCCCTTTGAGCAAGTGCGGGAGGATGTTCGCAGATTGGTGGCGCGGATGCCGGACTACGAAATCCAGATTGGCTCGCGGGTAGCCCTGATTGTCCTGGCAGTGGGATGGGCCGCGTTTCCGGTCACCGGTTCGACTTCAAAACTGGTGGCGCAGTTGGATGATTTTGTCGCCAGTCAGATTTCCGAGGATGGCTATGTCGCAAAGTAACGTCGCGCAAAGCGGTACAAAATCGCTAGAATCGAGGATCGAAGAGCTGCTGATGGAAAATCGCAGGCTGCGGGAGGAGGCTTCGGCGTTTGAGGCGCGGGCCAGCCTGGTGTCGCAATACGAGGAGCAGCGGTTGATGGACGCAAGCCGGTTTCGGGCGATTCTGAACAACAACCGCTGCGGCATTCTGTTACTGAGCCCCTCCGGAACGGTGGTAGAGGTGGTGCATCCGATTTTCGGTTACAGTCAGGTGCAGTTGCTCGGACACAATCCGAGCGAGATCCTGCTACCGGACAGCGCCCAGCCCTTTCTGGCCGACTTGGCGTACGTGGTTCAGACGCCGGGAACGGAACACCAAGGCGAGTATTGCATCCGGAATGCCGCGGGCGAAAGCAGGTGGGTGGAAGCGATCCTGTCGGATCGGTTGCACGACCCGGCGATCCTGGCGATCGTCTGCAACTATCGCGACATCACTGACCGCAAACTGGAGGACGCGAACCAATCGCTTGCGCAGTCGATCCTTCAATCTACCGATTGGGCGATCCTCTCCGAGGATCCGGACGGGAAGGTTCTCAGTTGGAACGCGGGCGCCAGGGAGCTATTTGGATACGCCCCCGAAGAGATCATCGGCAAGAACGCGGGGCTGCTGCTTTGGCCAGAGCGACTCGACGGCGATGGAAAGGCCAAGCTACGCCACAAGAATGGTTCTCCAGTAGCAGTGCGCTTGAAGATCGCGCCTTTGCTGGATCGGCACGGGAAGCTGGCTGGCCGCGCCTACGTGGCAAGCCGGGTTAGCGGTCCGCTCTGACAATTTCTGTGTGGATGACCTTCATGACGCCGTCAACGCGCTGCCGGACCACTTTACGGAAGACACCGGCCTGCTGGGTGGCCTCCTGTTTTTCCTCGCGCAGTACGGTCAGTTTCCGGTTCAGGAACACGTAGATCTTTGAATCATGGATCAGGCCCGCTGAGCCGCCGCGTTCATACGTGGATAACTGCCGCTTGCCCGCGTCTACTCGAAACACCGGATACGTGCCCAAAGCCGTGAATTTGCCTTGCTGGGGATCGAACAGCCAGTATGCCGCATAGGCGTTCGCCACGCCGCGCCGAACGATCAGCATCAAATCCAGCAGGCCATCAAAGTCGATGTCGACGCCGCCGAAAAAGAAATCTTCGCTCGTGCCGACGGGCGCCAT
>Ga0075017_100002435_pt1 | contig 11642 bp, 8 predicted proteins | sample AleBraG_ABR_2012_FD_71475 | JGI IMG/M metagenome (GOLD analysis project Ga0075017, IMG submission 71475) | Freshwater sediment microbial communities in response to fracking from Pennsylvania, USA - Alex Branch Run_MetaG_ABR_2012 | ecosystem: Environmental > Aquatic > Freshwater > Creek >...
CAGCTCTTGGCGGTCATTCGATCGTGTTCAAGGAAGAGGCCGGAGATAGAGACAATCGTCCGGGGATGTACCGCTCTTAACAACGCGGCGCTGTTGTTTGCGCATGCCGGCCGGCCCGAAGTTGCTGAGGGTATTTGTCAATCTCAGCTGGATTGGATCGACCGGCTTCGAAGGACGTTGTCCGAGCCAGAACTCTCGGTAATGGCGATTCAACCGTGGGTCAACCTTGGCCGATTGTATCGCCGTTCACACGACTATGATCGCGCGCTACCGTACTTCCAAAGTTTAGATACAACTCGCTTCGGAGCGACGGTCCGGTTTGGGGCGTGGGATGTGCCTCTATCGGAGACGTTCAGGGAAGCAGCCGAACCGATTTACGTTTACGAGAACCTGCGAACTCACTTGCAGTCCGGAGATCTGGACCGAGCTCTTCACTTTGCAAATGGCCTTGACGGACCTTTGCTAAAGAGCAGTCTGATGCTAAAGACCGAATTGTTAATCCACGTATTTCTCCGCCGAGGCGAACCCTATCGATTCCTGCCGCTGGTGAAAGAGATGCCGTGGCCGGAGGACCGGTTCGGGGTTCTGGCGAAGCACTTTTATACCTCGGTTGCGCTGGATGCCATTCAACAACCGCAATTATGTGCGAGAGCTTTAGATCGATTGACGCCTCACTTTATTTCCTATATGAGCCGGCCGGATGTGGATTCAAGAGACTTGCGGTTTGCAATCGAAGCATGTCGTCTGGCCGGACATCTCGGTCTCCAAGAAGTGCTTGTCAGTATGGTCACGGCTGCTTGCGCCACTGTTCTTCGTTCGCAAGATGTGCCTCTCGCTTCCCAGCTATTACTCCTGGGCAAACAACACGGTTGCGACCGGGCCCGCGAAGAACTGACTTCGGTTGAGGCGTTTGTCATGCATTCCGGGTACAACGCACCTTCAATCAAGACGATGTCGCCCGTAGTCACTGAGACAGTTGCTGAACTAAAGAATGCAATCTCCGAACTAATGTGTGAGACCGTGAGCGGTCAGGTGTTTGGTCGAGTTCGCAAGTGCACTGCTTAAGGTTGAGAGCGCCGAGATGAGAGACACAAGTCAGACACTACCGGAAGTCCGCGAATATTTTGAAATTGACGGGATCTACGTCAAAGTTGGTGATCGGCTTCGAGCACTTGTTTCTTTGCTGGCCGACGGGTGTTCTGAAACGGAACTGCGCCGTGAGATTGATGCCATCAAACCCGGACGGACTTATGAAGCCCTCGAATTGCGAGAACTGATCGACCAATTGTTCTTGCCCCATCGTTTAGGGATTGACGAGTATTCCCTCAACTCTTGCGCTACTTGGCGCCTATGTACCACAGTACCTCGAGGGGAAGCATCGGCATTGGAATCAGCCCTCCGTTGCCGTGTCACCGTTCTTCCGGAAATTCTAGCAAACAGCGTGGCGCAGAGTTTTAGCTTCCTATATACGCCTGTGGGTTTCTTCTTGGCGATGTCGGTGTGCATTCTGATATTCGCTCAGTACTTATCTTATTTTGGATTCGCTTCGTTGTCGCTGAGCGTGCTTTTCAAGTCGATTCGCGAAGCTTCCGTACGGAGCGTCATCATAACTATTGCATCAATTATCTTTGCGTCACTCTTTCATGAAGTTGGCCACTGCACCGCCGTCGCTGCGTTTGGTTCGCGGGTACGTCGAATCGGAGTTGGCATATATTGGCTGTCGCCGGCTCTGTTTTCCGACGTCTCGGCCGCATGGACGTTAACTCGTTGGCAACGGGTTGTCGTCGATTGTGGGGGGATTTATTTCCAGGTGCTTGCGTGTAGCGCATATGCCCTATCGACGATACTGGTGAGATCGACAGCTGTGCAGATTGGGTTCCGGATTGCCATCGTCGCGAACATAGTCGCTGTTCTGTGTTCATTAAATCCGATCATGAAGTGCGATGGATATTGGATTCTCTCCGATGCAGTGGGTATCCCCAATCTAAGACGACAGTCTGAGACAGCCATACATGACTTAGTGCGACGCATCATCAACCGGCGCTGCCTCGAGCTCCCAAGTGGGATGCAACATCGACGGTTCCTGATCTGCTACGGTATGCTCTCTCTGCTCTTTAGCGCGATTATGTTCTTCTTGTTCGCGACAGTGATACGTCGGAATGCCTCCGAGGCGTTCTTCTTTCCTCAAGAGGTTTGGGGCTTGTTTGCGAACAATATGGGAACTGGGCATGTCACACCTGGATGGGCCCGACTCGCACTTGATTTCCTCAAAGTGGTTCCGGTAGCGTGCGCACCGATCGCTTTGCTAACCGCCGCGTCGGCTCTAATAGGATTTGTGAGGCGAGTATCTTCCAAGGCTGAGTGAGGAGTTTTGTTGCAAATGTCGGAGGAAGACCTTTTTCAATCCCACAAACTGGGCGAACATCCTGATTTAGGCTGTTAGTGTAGTAGTCTCGGTTTCCTCCTAGTCGCATCGAAGTCGCAATCTCTAAAAGTGGCGCAACGAATGTGAACGGGTTCCGGGCCATAAGTCAGCTTCGGGGAGATCGCTCCATATTGATCTCCTCCAAGCCCGTTTCTGGATAACTTCCGGTTGGCCGACCAACGGGGAGTTATCGCGCGAGCTGCTCGACTACTGCATGTTTGAGGCCAACCAGATACGTTGGGTTTCAAGCGGCAGTGTGCGGTCAGCACCGCAGGTCTTCTCCTCAGGATATATAGTGGTTGAACCCACCGGGAGAGGAGAATCCAAAGATGTCGCTGCACCCCAAGCTCAGTTTGGCAAGCACGCTGGTAGTTACCCAGCTGCTGACCACAAGCCTCCTCGCGCAAAGCCCAAGTGCCGACCTGCTCTTGCTTCACGGCCACATTCTGACTGTCGATGGCAAGGACTCGGTGGCCCAGGCCCTCGCCATCCGCCACGGCATCATTGTGAAAGTCGGCACCGACGCCGAAGTTCTGGAATTCGCAGGCAATGCTCCCGGCACACGCGTCATCGACCTCCACAGTCATACCGCCACCCCAGGCCTTATCGACACACATGCCCACATCGCCGAAGGAGGTGTCGAGGAACTCTATGGCGTCAAGCTCTCCGATGCCACTTCGGTGGCTGAAATCGTTGCCCGTGTAAAGGCCAAGATCGCTCTGGTCAAATCCGGCGAATGGGTCACCGGCTCCGGCTGGGACGAGGGCAAGCTCGCCGAACATCGCTACGTCACCGCGGCCGATCTCGACTCCGTGGCCCCCAATAACCCCGTCTGGCTCATCCATACCACCGGCCATTATGGAGTCGCCAACTCACTCGCCCTTAAGCTGGCCCACATCACCGCCGCCACAGCCGACCCCGCCGCCGGGACCATCGACCGCGACCCTCACGGCAACCCCACCGGCGTCCTCAAGGAAGAGTCCGCCATGGAACCGGTCACCAGCCTCATCCCGCCCACCACTCCGGAGCAGATGCGGCAGGGAATTCTCTACATCCAGCAGATGCTGCACAGCGAAGGCATGACCGCCGTCAAAGACCCTGACATCCAACGGATCCACTGGGATGCATACAAATCCCTCCTCGATCAGGGACAGCTTAAGGAGCACATCTGCGTCTTGTGGCACGCCGGTTCCACCATGGAATCGGCGCGCAAGGCGCTCGCCGAGATCAACTCCGTCCCCCGCCTTCCCGCCAGTCTCGGCGATGACCGACTGCTCTCCTGCGGCGCCAAAATCTACATGGACGGCTCCGGTGGCGCTCGCACTGGCTGGGTCTACGACGACTGGCTGCGTGATGCCACGACTCCAGATGTCAAAAGTTCAGGCGTGGGCAATCGCGGCTACCCGCAAGTCGACCCCGCTGTTTACCAGCAAATGGTTCGCCTCTTCCACCAGAACGGCGTCCCCGTGGGCACCCATGCTGTCGGCGATCGTGCGATGGATTGGGTCGTCGATACTTACGCCCTGGTTGAGCGGGAGCAACCCCATCCCGGCTTGCGCCACAGCATCATCCATGCCAACCTTCCGACCGCACACGCCCTCGACGTGATGGCCGCCCTACAGAAAAAATACGATGCCGGATACCCGGAAATGCAGCCCGAGTTCCTCTGGTGGATCGGGGACATCTACGCGGCCAGTTACGGTCCCAAACGCGGCCAGAGCCTGGAACCGCTCAAAACTCTCAACTCGCGCAGTATTCTCTGGTCCGGCGGGTCAGACTACTTCGTAACCCCGGTTGCCGCCCGCTACGGTCTGTGGGCTTCGGCAGCGCGCCAGACCGCCAAAGGCACCTACGGCTTGCACCCCTTTGGAATGGCAGAGGCCGTCGATATGCACACCGCGCTCCGCAGCTACACCGCCTGGGGCTCCCGCCAGATGTTCCTGGAAAACAAAATCGGTTCGCTCGAGGTAGGCAAGAAAGCCGACATTGCGATCTGGGACCGTGACCTCTACGCTGTCCCCATCGACGAAGTCAAAAACCTAAAATGCCTGATGACTTTGTTCGATGGCGAAGTGGTCTACAGTTCGCCAGACTCGTCTGTAGTAACCGCAGTCCACTGACCTAAACGCAAATTTGGTAAGGGAAGGGTTGCCGACAAACCAATACCGATCAGGATCAACTTTTAATTGGGTGGTTTGCTCAGAGACAGGGTGGTACCAAGGCCGGCATAGAGATATCGATTACTGAAAGCCTTTCTGAGTGCGGTGAATGCAGGTTCCCCAGTGCAGTGGCCGGGTGCGATGTAGTCCACTTTAAACTCGTCATGGAGAGCTGTAACGATCCTATCAATGTCCGAGTCACCCGCCGTCACGAGATGAAACCCTCCGGCAATCAGATGAACGCGGGGATTAATCGTGCTCGCCGCTGCGACGATTTTGTCAAGGCCAGGATGGGAGCAGCCGACTACGATCACAATGCCTTCGGGTGTACTGATCGCTAGCGACAACTCACGCAATTCAAGCGTTCCCGGCTTGTCCGACACCAACGCAATGAGGTGAATGTCAGGAGCGATTTCGGTGTTTCTGTCCACGAGTTGAAAGTTCGCCCCGGGCCAAGCCGACCCGAATCGCATGATGTCCGGCGGAGCGCCATCGTAGTAACGCTGCTCAGGAGCCAGGGAGGCATCCTTTCGATAGAACGTACTGGGCAGGTCCGCCCCATAGACGCCAAAGCCCTCCTTAGGGGCGTAGATTTTCACTGCTGGGTTCACCTTCAGCACGTAGGACAATCCTCCCATGTGATCCCCGTGGCGGTGCGACATTACGACAAAATCCAACTTCGAAAGATCGATGCCTTTCACTTGTGCATTGTGCGCAAGAATGTCCGGATTGTTGCCGGTGTCGAACAGGATCCGCTTTCCGCCGTATTCGACAAGAGCAGCATAGCCCCAGTCCTTGTGCATGTCGGAGGATTTGCCAAATGCATCGTACAAGACGGTAATTTGTGCCTGGGTAGGCGCAGCGGGAGGCATCGGAGCAGCGGAGAGAGTCGCTGCGCAAAACATAACAAGCAGAAATGATGCAGAATAGGGGATCAGGCCCGCGTCGCAGCTCATTGTTTCCTCCTCACGTGCACCAAAGTCCCACTAAAACCGTCTGATCTGGTGTGAGTTGGAAAGCAATTACACTCTTGCAGAAACAGTCAGTCAAGACCACGGAAGCAGCAACGGGGTAGCCCCAGAGGCAGAAAATGGGCATTCCTGCCAAGTGACGGGCAAACCTTACCTTATCGATTAGGGAAGGTTCGCCGACCACGCTTAGGACCGCTTAGTTCTTGCGACCGTCCTAATCTGCTTGATAACATCAGCCCCATGTTCCACAACGGTCGCGCTCTGTTGCTCTCTGTTCTTCTCGGAATCGGATCTCCAGCTTACCTTTTTCCCCAGAACTCACCCGCGAAGCCCTTGGAAAAGGACACGCCTCAGACCACAGCCGCCGGCGTCACCTTCACTGCTCCTGCCGGCTGGTCCGTCTCCGGACCTCCCGCGGCGATCGCCCTTCTCGCGCCCGAAGGAGATACCCACATTGCCGTCCTCGATGAGAAAGCGTCCGACGCCGCCAGCGCCGTGGCCCAGGCTTGGGCCACATACAAGCCCGGGTTTTCGCGGCCCTTACGAACCTCCGTCGATGTTCCCGATCGCGATGGTTGGACCGCCGGTAAGCAGTTCGTCTACGAGACCTCCCCTAATGAGCGCGCCGTGGTGGTCGCGCTCGCCCGCCGCGCCGGCGACCTCTGGAGCGTTGTCATTTTGGATGGTACGGAACCCACTTTTGAGAAACGCGGCGCACAAGCGGGCCTAATCGTGGGAAGCCTTCGCCCCGGCGGCTACCAGCGCGAATCCTTCGCCGGGCGAAAGCCCCTGCCGCTCACCCCCGAACGCATCGAAGCGTTACGCAGTTTCGTTGAAGCGTCTATGAAGAAATTTGATGTCCCCGGCGCCGGCTTGGCCCTAATCGACCAGGGCAAGGTCGTCTACGAAGGCGGCATCGGCGTCAAAGAACTCGGCAAGCCCGATCCAGTCGACGCCCACACGCTCTTTATGGCCGCGTCCAACACCAAGGGCATGACCACGCTGCTGCTCGCCAAACTCGTCGATGAAAAGAAGCTCGACTGGAATGAGCACGTCACCAAGGTCTACCCCAGCTTCAGACTCGCCGACGCAGCCATCACGCAACAAGTCGAGATTAGACATCTCATCTGCGCCTGCACCGGCCTGCCCCGCCAGGACCTCGAATGGCTCTTCGAGTACAAGAAGTACAAACCCGCCTCCACATTTACCCTACTCAGTGGCATGCGCCCCACCAGTAAGTTCGGTGAGGTCTTTCAGTACAGCAACCTCATGGCCTCCGCCGCCGGCTACGTCGCGGCCAACGTGTATGAGCCCGGTACCGAACCCGGCGCCGCCTATGATCGCGCCATGGAAAAAGAGATCTTCAACCCTCTCGGTATGGCCGATACCACCTTCGACATGGAGAAGGCCCAGCAAGGAAACTATGCCAAGCCCCATTCGGACGATATTGATGGCAAAACCAAACTCATCAGGATGGAGCAAAACTATTCAGTGGTTCCCTTCCGCCCGGCCGGAGGCGTTTGGACCTCGGCGCACGACTTGTCCCAATACGCCCTGCTCGAAATCCGGCGCGGCAAACTCGCCAACGGCCAGCAGTTTGTCTCTGAAGAAAACCTCCTTATGCGCCGCAAGCCGCAGATCCCCATCGGCGAGGACCAAACCTACGGCATGGGCCTGGAAGTCAACAATCATTGGGGCATTCCCATCGTTCACCACGGCGGCAGCCTTTTCGGCTACAAAAGTGACTGGATGATCCTTCCCGAATCCGGCATCGGCGCCGTGCTTCTCTCCAACTCCGATAACGGGGGCAGTCTCCTCGGCCCTTTGATGCGCCGCCTCGTTGAAATTGTCTACGATGGCAAGCCCGAAGCCGCCGCCAGCATTGATACCGGCGCAGCTAATTACCGAAAGGTAGTCGCGAAAGAACGGGCGCGCCTCGTCTACCCGGCCGATGGCGCCGAAGCCGCCAAGCTCGCTCCCCGCTATGTGAGTGCCGAACTCGGCAACATTCAAGTGAAAAGGTCCGGCGCCGACACTACCTTTGTCCTGGACGGTGGCGAAAGCAGCATGGCCACTCGCAAGAACGATGACGGAACCATTTCCTTCGTTGAAGCCGACCCGCCTTTATCTGGTTTCGAGTTCGTGAGGGGTGAGAAGGAGGGAAAGCGCACGCTCATCGTTCGCGACGGCCAACACGAATACATCTTCACCGAGGCCAATTAGAGCGGCGATAACGCTTCGAGGGTTCGACCCGCACGAGCTGGCAATCAATTGCGTTCATCACCTTCAATTGAGCCAATGGTTGGAAGCGACCCCCAAGCTGCGGGTGGCTTGCGTCACGGTCGGCTGCAGACACGCGAAGCGTCCTCCGTTAGGCTTCGTTCAAGTCCCGTTCGAGGAAGTGTCGGACCACGCTCCGGGCGGATCACGGGGAATCCGGAAGTTATACCCAGGATGGACTTTCAGCGACACTGGCCAGAAGTCGGCTTCGGGGAGATGACCGTTGATCTCCGCGAAGCCCGTTTCGGAGGCATAGGTAAAGCACGAAGAGACGCCCGAAATCACTTCCGCATTGCCGACCGGGATTTAGAACGGCTTCAGTCCATGGACTCGGAGATTTCCCAATTCGTAAGATAACTGCATTGCAGTCTCACAAAAAGGATTCATCGAGGCAGAGAGGGGGCGTTCACGTCTGCTTTAGGACGGCAGTCTTCTCCGCTCTGACGCCCTCGCCTCGCGGACTGATGAGTTCACTTCTTCGCGGCGAACGCGCATGGCCCTGGGAGCCGGCTCAGCAGGTTCCGGCTCAGCTCGATTAGCGCGTCGCTTCGGTTGGCCAGCGGATCCTCGTTGCGACCGTCAAGGTAATAGCGGCCTCTGGCGGCCTGTATCTCGGTTGGGGTTACGCTGGCCAGACAACCACTGGCGAATTCCTTTTCCGCGTTTACTCGCCGGCTGCTCTGGTAAACGCTCGACGCGGCCGAGGCATTCTTCATCTCGTAGAGCTCTACGATGAAGCGCTCATTGCCCCGACCGTACCGGCGGACGTAGAGCGCAGAGAAGCCTCGGTTCACGTAGAAATCCGCCCCGCCATCTATGTAGGTGTAGAGTGTCGCGCCGCTGTAACTCTCTGGTTGTTCGATGTCTGCAAAACCGCCGAGCGCCGCGCCGGTTGGCAAGGGACCCGCGCGGCTGCACGCCCAAAGACCGAGCACCATCGCGCACGCTGCGGCTCTGCCGATCCGTCTCATGCGCGGATCTCCACAACCTTGACGGCGTCCAGGTCTGCTTTGCCTAGACCAAGAGCCGCCGCGTGCCTGAGCTGCGGGGCAACCATGTCGAGCTTGAACGTCTCGTCGTGCTGGACCATGAGGCGAGCGCAATACGAGTCGACCGCCACCATGTCGCCGCTCAGGATGAGCTTGTTGACGCCCCGGACAATCTCGGAGCCTCCGCTCAACCCCGGACCACTGCGCGCCAGGATCGCGCGGGCGTCCACCACGTTCAGCTGCGGCCTGACCGTATCGGCAAAATGGACCAGGCGCTGCGGGAAAAGTCCGGAGCGCCCATCATTGTCCTTCGTGTGAACCAGCATCCGGTCAGCCATGGCAACCGAGCCGAAATGCATCTTGAGAGCGCAGGTGAAGTTCGCGCCGCCTTGATGACGCTTCACGACCGGTAGGCTGACGACGATGGGCGCCTCGTGCAGAAGACGGTGAACAGCCACCGGCTTTGCGATCGGCCAATCCGGATTCTGGACAAAGACGAACTCGTCCGGATCCGCAAAATCCCGCGCGAAAACCGGCACGCCGCCCTGCGTTAGCTTGTCCAGGACGCCCAGCCGACGCAGGATGTGTTCAGGCGGTATAGCCGCGCTCAGTCGAGTCCCGTGACTATCAAAAAGGCTGGCCTTGCTCAAACCGGCGCGCTTCAACTCGGCGGCCACCGCCAAGACGAAGTCGGGGGCGGTCGTCACAGGATAAGGCTGCGCCGCGACGTAGTTGCCGCGAAAGATCACCTCGCGCCCCAGCTTCGCCAGCGGGTCCAGCCCGCCCAAGGCTTCGATCCCCGCACGCAGCATGGCTCTCAAATCTTCGCCTTCCACGACGACGAGCAGAGGTTTGCCAGCGGCGACAAACGGATTGGGTGGTACCGACTTGCACGCCCGCGTTCTGAGGTTACAGCCACACCCGAACCCTGCGACTGCCGTCGCGAGCGCGCCGGCACCCAGGCGAAGAAAACCCCGGCGATCGAGCAGACTGGAAACAGACGAAGTGCTCATGACGCTCCTCCTGCCGCTCGAGTGGCATCCAGCCAGCGTCCGGCAATCGCGGCGCTAGCCATCAAAAGGAATCCGAAGCCGACTGCGCCGCCGAGCATGATCTGAGCCGACACTCGCGAATCGTTCAGTCCCATCGCGGCCAGCAAGGTGGCCAGCATGCCGGCCACGAAGCCGATGGAGCCCAACAATGGTGCGCCGACGATGAAGGCGATCCTGGTGCGACGTCGACGAAACGCGAACGCGCCCACAACGCCGATGACCAACCCGGCCACCGGCCATGCCAGCAGCGGCGAAAAGAAGGACTCACCAATCCGGACTGCAGCCACGCTGACGATTGCCGCGCTCACCGCACCCACGAGGGCCACTCCCGGCTGCCGATTCAACCAGCCCAAGGCGAGCGCAGTGGCTCCAACCGCACAGGCCGTGCGTGGAGCCCACGAGCCCAGGAATCCGCCCGCGATCCAGCCTAGAGCTGAGGAGCCGAGACCCGCAACAATCCAGAGCAACAGCCAATGCCTTCGATACTGCTGCTGCGTTCCGCCGTCGGAGACTTTAGTAGGAAAGAGGAAAACGCATATTTGTGCCAAAAGAGCGGATCGCACGACTCTGTTCATACATCCTCCGTCCGGTCGCGCTTACACATCGGATGATACGCCCGCTCGTGTGTGTAAGTTTCCTCAAAGGGCAACTTTGAAGTCATCGGCAACGGCAGATTCCCAACGACGCGGGCGTGAAGTCGGCTTCAGGGAAGTCCGCGGCGCGATCAGTCAACGAGTAGATATCAGATCGGGAAAGTGGAAGCTCTTCCGGTCTCAAACTGCATATTTCCGCTTGATTATGAGAGAAGCAAATCCGGGGCAAAGCGGGCCCACACGGTGTCAAATTCTCAACCCACAATCCAACCCACAGAACGATATGCCTTATACGACTTCCGCGAACTTTGGCAGTCCCCGCGGTTCTGTTAAGTCGTTGAAAAGCTTAATCTGGACAGATTCACACGGCAGAGGCCGCGGGTTCGAGTCCCGTGTGGGCTACCTTGATCCTTCAAGCGGTTAGCACCAGCCAATCAGAAACCTAACCCACAACCCAATCCACAACTTCACTTCACCAACTCAGTTTGGAACCCGGGCGCTCGCATGAACTCTCCCTGCGCCCCCCGTGCTCATCGCCGTCTTCCGGCGTTGGCGTACCCGCTGCTTTCGCTGCCGGTCGGAAACTGTCGCCCACAAAAATAGAAAAGGGGAGGGGATTCGTGGCTTTCAACGCCCAGGTGCTGTTCCATCCGCAGATGAAGCTCGAAGAGCTTAAAGAAGGCGACCCTCCATTCGTGGTGCGTGATACCGCTCCACAAAGCATCCCACGACTCGGTGACTCTGGGACGTTTTGTTTTGCGCTCCAATCGTTGCCGCTTTCGATTTTGTTCCGGAATCGTAACAGGGAACTAATTCCACAGAGCGCAGCCGTTGTCAGTCCCACCCCAGCGTCCTTAGTTCGACGAGCTGGCCTTCTGGTTCTTAATCTGCAGGTCGTTCACTACCTGCTTCACATTTGGAACTGCAGAAGCGATCTGTTCGGCCTGCGCTCGTTTGGACTGTGAGTTGACCTCTCCAGTCAGCGTGACCACGCCATTTTTGACATCATATTTAACGCTCTTGTGAAGTTTGTTCTGGATGAGAGTAGCGTCCAGGTTCTTCTCGATAGCCTTGTCGAGATCAGAGTTCACCGCCTTTGCCTCGCTTTCACCACCCGGAGGCATCACGGCGATCTGATTCGCGACAACCTGCCCAGTTGCGATTGACTTTGCA
>Ga0075017_100002436_pt1 | contig 11638 bp, 10 predicted proteins | sample AleBraG_ABR_2012_FD_71475 | JGI IMG/M metagenome (GOLD analysis project Ga0075017, IMG submission 71475) | Freshwater sediment microbial communities in response to fracking from Pennsylvania, USA - Alex Branch Run_MetaG_ABR_2012 | ecosystem: Environmental > Aquatic > Freshwater > Creek >...
GAGACGCGCTACGACTTGTCCAAGGCTGATGTAATCGTTTCCCTCGATGCAGACTTCCTATCTGCCGGATTTCCGGGATCGACTCGCTACATTCGAGACTTTGCCGCCCGCCGCAATCCCGACGCCAATATGAACCGGCTGTACGTCATCGAGAGCACGCCGAGTGCGACGGGAGCGAAGGCGGATCATCGGTTCCCGATGAGAGCGGCAAGTATCGATCAAGCTGCGAGATTTATTGCATCTGTCGTAGGGGTTCATGGTCAGAATGCCGGTACATGGACTGGAAGTGATCTCGGCCATGTTGGCGCTGATTTGGCAACTCACAAAGGTTCCAGCGTCGTGATAGTTGGCGATCATCAGCCGCCCGCAATACATGCTATCGCTCACGCCATTAACGTGGCGCTTGGCAACGTCGGCAATACGGTGTTCTACACCGAACCGGTTAACGCCAACCCGGTCAACCAAACGGAATCTCTCCGCGACCTCGTCTCCGACATGCGGTCCGGTAATGTAGACCTCCTCGTCATCATGGGCGGCAACCCTGTTTACGATGCCCCTGTAGATCTTGGCTTCGGCGACTGCTTGAAAAATTCTAAGGTCGCCCTGCGCATTTACCACGGTCTCTACGAGAACGAGACGGCGGACCTCTGCCACTGGAGCGTCAACGAGGCGCACTATCTCGAAGCCTGGAGCGACGGCCGCGCCTATGACGGTACCATCAGTCTTGTTCAACCGCTGATAGCACCGCTCTATGGCGGCAAGAGCGCTCACGAAATGCTGGCGACACTGTCCGGTGTGTCCGACGCATCGGATTACGATATCGTTCGCGGCCACTGGCAGAAGCAGCAGGCCGGGGCGGACTTCGACGCGTGGTGGCGCAAAACGCTAAACGATGGATTCATCGAGGGCTCGGCCTATCCACCGAAGGCGGTTTCGCTGAAGCTCCCCTCACTCCCCGCCGCAGCTGCCGCCGACGCGAACAGTCTCGAGGTCAATTTCCGCCGCGATTCCTCCGTTTACGATGGCCAATTCGCCAACAATGGATGGCTCCAGGAGTTGCCGAGGCCCATGTCGAAACTGACCTGGGACAACGCTGTCCTGATTGGCCCGAGGATGGCTGACCGCGAAGGCATTAAAGCCATGGACGTGGTCACGCTCGAGTTGAGCGGACGGAAAGTCACCGGCCCGGTCTGGGTCCAAGCTGGCCATCCCGATCATTCTGTCACTGTGCATCTGGGCTACGGCCGCAGCAAAGCGGGGCGCGCGGGCACCGGCGCCGGATTCGATGCTTACGCGCTGCGCACAACGAATGCCCTCTGGTTCGCGAGCGGCGGCAAGCTCACCAAGACGGAAGATCACTATCAGCTTGCTTCCACCCAGGGCTACCAGACCATGGATACGGGCGACGGCACTAATCCGCTCGTCAGGGAAGCCACGCTTGAGGAATACCGCAAGGAACCCAAGTTCGCCCAGGAGGGTGAGCCACCAGCAGCGCTCACCCTCTATCCAGGCTATGACTATAAGAAGTCACCGGACGCCTGGGGAATGACCATTGATCTCAACCGTTGCGTGGGTTGCAACAACTGCATCGTCGCCTGCCAGTCGGAAAACAATATCGCCGTGGTCGGCAAAGAGCAAGTGGTGCGTGGCCGCCACATGCACTGGATTCGGGTCGATACCTACTATCAGGGTGACCGTGACGCTCCCAAGGCCCATTTTCAGCCTGTGCCCTGCATGCAGTGCGAGAATGCGCCCTGCGAGCTGGTATGTCCGGTGGGCGCGACCGTCCACAGCAGCGAAGGCCTGAACGACATGGTCTACAACCGCTGTATCGGCACGCGCTACTGCTCAAACAACTGTCCGTACAAGGTGCGGCGCTTCAATTTCTTTCTCTTTCAGGATTGGGAGACGCCGCAGTACAAACTGATGCGCAATCCTGAGGTCAGCGTGCGCAGCCGCGGCGTCATGGAGAAGTGCACGTACTGCATACAGCGCATCACGCGCCACCGCATTGACGCTGAAACCGCGGCGGTTCGCGAGAATCGTCCGTTCAAAATCGAAGACGGCTCCTTGCAGACTGCCTGCCAGCAGTCGTGTCCGGCCGACGCGATCGTCTTCGGCAACATCAACGATCCAAACAGCCGGGTGGCGAAGCTCAAGGCGCACGACCGAAACTACGGGTTGCTGGCCGACCTGAATACCAGGCCGCGCACCACCTACCTGGCCGAGATTCGCAACCCCAACCCTGAACTGGAAGCGTAAGCGAGCGTAGGACAAGAGATGGCAGACCATCTGGAGGAAGTCGAAGTTGCGAACAAGCGGGCGCCCGTCATCGAGCCCGGGCATACGTTCGCCACGGTAACCGACAAGATCAGCTCCATCGTGCTGACCCGCCCCACTTCTATGGGATGGGTGGTGGGATTCGGAGCCTGCTTTCTTGTGACGATGATGTTGCTGTACGCGCTCGGCTACTTGTTCCTGAGAGGCGTCGGCATCTGGGGCATTAACATCCCCATCGGTTGGGGTTTCGCCATCGTCAACTTCGTGTGGTGGATCGGTATCGGGCATGCGGGCACGCTCATCTCTGCCATCCTTTTATTGCTGCGGCAGTCCTGGCGCAACTCTATCAACCGGTTCGCCGAGGCCATGACGCTGTTTGCCGTAGCATGCGCCGGCGTCTTCCCTGGAGTGCACACCGGCCGTCCGTGGCTCGACTATTGGATGTTTCCCTACCCGAACACCATGCAATACTGGCCGCAGTTCCGCAGTCCGCTCATGTGGGACGTATTCGCGGTCTCGACCTACTTCACCGTCTCGCTGATGTTCTGGTTCATCGGACTCATCCCCGACCTTGCCACCCTGCGCGACCGCGCCGAGAACAAATACGCGCAGATGATCTACGGCCTGCTGGCCATGGGATGGCGCGGATCCGCTCGCCACTGGGCACGCTATGAGACGGCATATCTGCTGCTGGCTGGTCTGGCGACGCCGCTGGTGCTGTCGGTACACACGGTGGTGAGCTTCGATTTCGCCATCGGCATCGTCCCCGGCTGGCACACCACGATTTTCCCGCCCTACTTTGTCGCCGGCGCCATTTACTCCGGCTTCGCCATGGTGCTAATGCTGGCCATTCCCATCCGCAAGATCTATGGCCTTGAAGACTTCATCACCGAGCGCCACCTCCAGAATTCCGCCAAGGTCATGCTCGCCACCGGCTGGATCGTGGCGTACGGCTACGCGATCGAAGCCTTCATGGGCTGGTATGGCGGCAACCGCTACGATGCAAGTCTGCTCTGGAACCGTCTGCACGGCCCTTACGCTTTCTGGTACTACATGTTGCTGCTGTGTAACATCGCCACGCCGCAGTTGCTGTGGATTCGCAAGATGCGCACGAGTCCGGTGTGGCTCTTCCTGATCTCGTTCGTCATCCTGACCGGTATGTGGCTGGAGCGTTTCGTCATCGTCGTCATCAGCCTGACCCGCGACTTCCTGACTTCGTCGTGGGGGATGTACTACCCAACCAGGTGGGACTGGATGACGTTCGTTGGAACCATCGGGATGTTCCTGATGGCCATGTTCCTGTTCGTGCGCATCCTGCCCATGATCTCCATCTTCGAAATACGGCAACTGCTGCCAGAGGCGGAGGTGAAGTCGGAATGAAGACTCTTCCCATTTACGGCACCATGGCAGAATTCGCCTCGGCCAACGACCTGGTAGCCGCAGCCCGCCGCACTCATGAAGCTGGCTATCGAAAGATCGACGCCTATAGCCCGTTCCCAGTGGAAGAACTGGCTGACGCAATTGGCTTCCACAGGAACCATGTGCCCCTGGTGACGCTGATCGGCGCAATCACGGGCGGGCTCAGCGGCTACTTGATGCAATATTGGATCGCCGTGATCAGCTACCCAGTCAATGTGGGAGGCCGTCCCTATCACTCCTGGCCGGCGTTCGTCATCGTCACCTTTGAGATGACAATCCTGTTCGGCGCCATCTCAGCGGTAGTCGGCATGCTCGCACTCAATGGTTTGCCCATGCCCTACCACCCCGTCTTCAACGTGCCGCGTTTTGCGCTGGCCAGCAAGGACCGCTTTTTTCTGATCGTGTTTGCCGCCGATCCCAAGTACGACGCGAGAGGCACGCGCCTGTTTTTGGAGGGCTTGCAGCCGCGCTCGATTTCGGAGGTTCCCAGTTAGTACCGTGCCGAGCGTCCGAAAATTCGTGCCGCTGGTGCTGCTGGCCGTGATGGCCGGTGTGGGGTGTCGTCTGGATATGCACGTGCAGCCGCGCTACAACCCATTGGCGAAGAGCGATTTCTTTCCCGACCAGCGGGCAGCGCGTCCGCTGGTCGAAGGTACGGTGGCGCGCGGGGACGAGCGCACCGACAGCTATTTCTATACCGGCAAGATCGGTAACAACCCCGGCGACTTCATGCCGTTCCCGGTCACTCAGGAAGTTCTGCAGCGCGGGCGCGAGCGCTTCAACATCTACTGCTCGCCCTGCCACTCGCGGCTGGGTGACGGAAACGGCATCATTCCTTCGCGGGGCTTCCCGCGCAAACCGCCTTCCTATCATATTGAGCGGCTGCAGAAGGCCCCGCTCGGATATTTCTTCGATGTGACGACCAACGGATTCGGCATCATGCGGGATTATTCCGCGCAGATCTCTGTGCGCGATCGCTGGTGTATTGCGGCCTACATTCGCGCGCTGCAGTTGAGCCAAAATGCCACCATGGATGATGTCCCCGTGGGACAGAGCATTCCTTCGAAGGCTCCGGAGTTCATAGAACCGGGCACGGGTGCGACTTTGCCGCGGACAGCGCCGGCGCCGAGCCAGACGAAAGCGGGAAAAGGGGAGACCGAATGAGCGCAACGCCCACAACGCCGCTCGATCTCACGACACCCCCGATCATCAAGACCATTCAGATGCGATCGCTCGCCATCGGCGGCGTTGCGAGCGTAATCGCGCTTTACCTCGCCTTTACGAATCCGACGGTCTTCTTCCGCGGCTACCTGGTCTCCTACATGGATTGGTTGGGCATATGTCTGGGATCGATGGCCATCGTCATGGTCCGCCATATGACGGGGGGCGGATGGGGCACGGTGATCCGGCGCGTGCTGGGCGCCTCCATGCGCACACTGCCGCTGCTCGTCCTGCTCTTCATTCCTCTGCTGTTCGCGGTGCCGAGGCTCTATTTCTGGGCGATGCCGCTCGCATCCATCTCGGACCCCGCCATTCGCGAGCACCTCGAGAAACATTCGTTCATTCTGCGGGATTACCTGAACTACCGCGGCTTCGTGATCCGCGCGGTCATCTATTTTGCGATCTGGTTCCTTCTGCAGTACCTGCTCAGCAAATTTTCCTTCCAGCATAATAATCCGCCCTTCGCCGACACGAGTGCGCGCTTCAAAATGGTGAGTGCCCCCGGCATCATTCTTTATGGGTTCACCGTTTCCTTTGCCACCATCGATTGGATCATGTCGTTGAACCCGACCTGGATCTCGACGATTTACGGCCTGATCTTCGTGGCGGGTCAGTTGATCGCCAGTTTGGGCTTCGCGATCGTGATCGAGCGCATATTGTTCAACTACCGTCCGATGTCGATTCTGCTCAAGCCGAATTTTGTGCGCGACCACGGCAATTTCATGCTCACCTTCATCATGTTGTGGGCGTACTTCTCGTTTTCGCAATGGCTCATCATCTGGGCGGGCAACTTGCCGGAAGAAATTACCTGGTACTTCCGTCGCCTGCACGGGGGCTGGCAGTTTGTCGGCTTGTTTCTGGTCGTGTTTCATTTTTTCGTCCCGTTTTTCATTCTGCTGTCGCGCAGGTTCAAGCTCGACATTACACGCTTGGTTTGGCTGGCCGCCTGGATGCTCGTCGTGCGCTATATCGACCTGTTCTGGCACATCGAGCCGAGCTTCTCCGAGACTTTCACCGTCACCCTGGCCGATCTCGCGATCCCCTTCGCCATGGGCGGAATCTGGATCGCGTATTTCTGCCACAACCTGAGTTCGCAGCCGCTGGTTCCTGCTTACGACGCGACTGCTCAGGACGTATTGGAGCCGGCGCATGAGTGAAGACCGGATCACGAATCAGCCGACGCCGAATCCGATCAATCACGACGGCTTCGAGCACGAGGATCTGAGTTCGAGCGGTGTGTTTTATTTTTTGGCGGGTCTGGGGCTGTTCGGCCTGCTCATCTATCTCATCGGGTTCGGCATGTACCGCTTCCTCGACAATTACGCAAGGGCGCACCAGCCTCCCTTGAGCCCGATGGCGACACCGCAGGCCGACACCCGCACCGTCACGCATGAGAACGTACAAACTTTCCCGCAACCGCGCCTCGAAGAGAACGAGAGTGCGCAGCTCCGCCCATTCATCGAGGATCAGGACCAGAAGCTCGCCACCTACGACTGGGTGGATAAGGACAGCGGAACTGTGCGGATTCCGATCGACCGCGCCATGGAGTTGATCGTGCAGCGCGGCTTGCCGGTTCGCCCGGAAGGCGCATCTCCGGCACAGAGCCCCGCGGCGGACATCTCCGCACCGGTAAAGAAGCAGCTCCCCAAAGCGCCGACGACTAGAGCCGGCGCTTCGGGCAATTGACCACTCCGGCCGGAGCCGGGAGGAGGACATCTGCAGTGTGCAGCAGAAGGCAGTTCGCGAACTCGATGATGGCGGGCTTTCTCGGTCTGGCGCTGCTCGCGGGAGTCGCCTGGGGCCAAGGCATGGGAAGCGGCATTATGTCGCCTCCGCCCAACGTGCGTCCGCCGGGACTGAAGAACGTGGGCATTCAGCAGAACCTGAACCAGCAAATTCCACCGGATCTCATGTTTACCGACGACTTGGGCCGCAACGTGCGGTTGGGCGATTACTTCGGTCAGAAGCCGCTGATCCTCAACTTTGTCTATTACGGCTGCCCGATGCTGTGCGGCGAAGAGCTCAGCGGCCTGGAAAGCGCTCTGCGCGTGCTGAAGTTCGATCTAGGCAAAGAATTCGAAGTCATCACCATTAGCTTCGATCCTAAAAACACTCCCGAGATAGCAGCGAAGAAGAAAGAGCAGATTCTGCGGCGTTACAAACGCCCCGGCGCCGAGCGGGGATGGCATTTCCTGGTCGGCGAGCCGAGCGCAATTGACGCGGTCACGAGGGCAGCCGGATTTCAGTACGAATACGACCCGAAGACCGGACAGTTCGCCCACTCGACCGCAATCCTGGTGCTGACGCCACAAGGCAAGATCGCCCAGTACTACTACGGCATCGAGTATCCGCCCAAGGATCTGCGGCTGGCCCTCGTGGAAGCATCGCAGAACCGGATCGGCAACGTGGTCGACGAGTTGCTGCTGTATTGCTACCACTACGATCCCGAGAAGGGTAAGTACAGCGCCACCGTCTTGCGGGTGCTGCGATTGATGGCCGTGGCTACCATGCTTTGCCTCGGTGCGCTTTTGTTTGGGATGATTCGCCGCAGTCCAGACTACTTTCAAGGAACGGAACGGGTCAGGTAATCATGTTTGGACACTTGCCACTTTGGCCGGAGAACGCCTCCACCACCGCGGGAAACGTGGATGCGCTCTACATTTTTCTGGTGCTGGTCTCGGGCATCATGACGGTGTTGATCTTCACCGTACTAATGGTTTTCGCCGTTAGGTTCCGCAAACGCAGGGGACGGCCCGCCGAACAGATCGAAGGTTCCACCGAATTGGAACTCACCTGGTCCATCATCCCGTTCTGCGTGATGCTGGCGTTTTTCGTCTGGGGTGCGGTTATCTACTTCCAGGAGCGCACACCTCCGCAAGACGCCGCCGAGGTCTACACCGTTGCCAAGCAATGGATGTGGAAGTTCGAGCACATGGGAGGGCAGCGCGAGATCAACGAACTCCACGTGCCGATCGGCCGCGACGTAAAGATGATCATGACCTCGCAGGACGTGATCCACAGCTTTTACGTACCGGCGTTCCGCATCAAGCAGGACGTGATCCCGGGCCGCTATACGACCCTGTGGTTCCGCGCCACTAAAGCGGGCACCTACCACCTGTTCTGTTCCCAGTACTGCGGAACTCAGCACTCCGGAATGATCGGCTGGGTGGTGGTGATGGAACCGCGCGACTATGAAGCATGGATGAGCGGCGGCGGCAACCAACCGCTGGCCGTGACCGGCCAGAAACTGTTCTCCGAGCTGGGCTGCGTCACCTGCCATCGCTCCGACACCCAGGGCCGGGGACCGAACCTGGTCGGCGTCTTCGGCAAGCCTGTGCTCCTCGAAGATGGCCGCACCGTGACCGCCGACGAGAATTACATCCGCGAGTCGATCCTGGAACCGGCCGCCAAAATCGTAAAAGGCTTCAAGCCTGTCATGCCGACCTTCCAGGGGCAGGTCAGCGACGAGCAACTGAATGCGCTGGTCGCTTACGTGAAGGCGCTGGCCGGGCCGCAGTCGGGACGGCCCGCCGACGGCATGGCAGTGGCTACTCCTGAACCTTAGTGGAAAAGTGCAGGTGATAAGAATGGCGACAGCTGTTGTATCGGATTCCGGAGAACGCGAGAACTACCTGAATGTGGGTCACGGGCTCAAGTCCTGGCTCCTTACGGTGGACCACAAGCGCATCGCGTTGCTCTACTTGATGTCGATCACCTTCTTCTTCTTTATTGGGGGCTTCTTCGCACTCCTCATCCGCCTGGAGTTGCTGACCCCGGCCGGCGACCTGGTCCAATCCGACACCTACAACAAACTGTTCACCATGCACGGCCAGGTCATGGTCTTTTTCTTCCTTATCCCTGCCGTGCCCGCCGTGCTTGGCAACTTCCTCATCCCCATCATGATCGGGGCCAAGGATCTAGCCTTCCCGCGCGTCAACCTGCTCAGCTGGTACCTGTTCATCATCGGCGGGATTCTGATGATCTACACGATCCTCAATGGTGGCGTCGACACCGGTTGGACCTTTTACACGCCCCTCAGCAGCGAGTGGTCCAAAACCAACGTGATCCCCGCCATCGTCGGTATCTTCTTCGCGGGCTTCTCGTCGATCCTCACCGGGCTGAACTTCATCGTGACGATCCACCGCATGCGCGCTCCCGGAATGACCTGGAACCGCCTGCCGCTGTTTGTCTGGGCCCATTACGCCACCAGCATCATTCAGGTGCTGGGTACGCCCGTCGTGGCCATTACCCTGACGCTGGTAGCGCTCGAGCGACTGTTTCACCTGGGCGTTTTCAATCCTTCGCTCGGCGGAGACCCACTCCTGTTCCAGCATCTGTTCTGGTTTTACTCCCACCCGGCCGTATACATCATGATTCTGCCCGGCATGGGCATCGTCAGCGAAATCGTTTGCTGCTTTTCACGCAAGCGCATTTTTGGCTACAAGGCGATGGCATTGGCCGTGATCGGCATCGCCGTGATCGGGTTCCTGGTCTGGGCGCACCATATGTTCGTGGCCGGCATCTCGGTCTATGCCGCACTCATCTTCTCGCTGCTGAGTTACTTCGTAGCTGTGCCCTCTGCGATCAAGGTGTTTAACTGGACGGCCACGATGTACAAGGGGTCCATTACCTACCAGACCCCGATGCTCTACGCTTTCGGCTTCGTCGGCTTGTTTACCATCGGCGGATTGACTGGCCTGTTCCTGGCCTGCCTGGGCATGGACGTGCACGTGCATGACACTTATTTCGTCATTGCGCACTTCCACTACATCATGGTCGGGGGCATGGTGATGGCATACCTTGGCGGGATGCACTTCTGGTGGCCTAAAATCTCCGGCCGTATGTATCCCGAGGGCTGGGGTAAACTCGCGGCCCTCATCGTCTTCATCGGATTCAACCTGACGTTCTTCCCCCAGTTCATCCTGGGCTACATGGGAATGCCGCGGCGCTATCACGCGTATCCGGCCGAATTCCAGATTCTAAACGTGCTCTCGACTGCGGGCGCGAGCATTCTCGCCGTTGGCTACCTGCTGCCCATGGTGTACTTCCTGTGGTCGATGCGCTACGGCAGGCCGGCCCCGGCGAACCCCTGGAACGCTGCGGGCCTGGAGTGGCAGACCCACTCACCGCCCCCAACTTTCAACTTCGACGAGCAGCCGGTCGTGACCTGGGAAGCCTATGACTACGACAAGCTGGGCGAGATTCCGGAGAGAGAGGAGATCCCCGTTGCACGCTAGTCGAGCGGTGGTCGACGAACACGCACACGAGAACCCGGCGCTCCTGCACCACTTCGCGACCAAGGAGCAGCAGAAAAATGCCGCGAGCCTGGGCATGTGGGTGTTCCTCGCCCAGGAAGTCATGTTCTTCGGCGGCATGTTCTGCGCCTACCTGGTTTACCGCTACAAGTATTTTGCGGACTTCGGCTCTGCCAGTCAGCAGTTGGACATTAGACTCGGCGCGACGAACACGGTGGTGCTGATTTGCTCCAGCTTGACCGTGGTTCTAGCTATTCGTGCCGTCCAGCTTGGCAAGCGCATGGCGCTGGTGTTCTGGCTGCTCGCTACCATCCTGCTGGGTCTCGCCTTTCTGGGCATCAAGGCCAACGAGTACGCCGAAAAATTTGAGAAGCATCACGTGCCCGGAGCCAGCTTCAGCTATCACGAGTTGCTCCCCAGTCAGGAGAAGCTCCCTGCGGCGGAACGCCACTATGCCAATCCCCATCACGCCGAGATGTTTTTCTCGCTCTACTTTGCGATGACCGGCATGCACGCTCTGCACATGGTCGTCGGTGTCGGTCTTTTCGGTACGCTCGCATTCTTTGCCTGGCGCGGCAAATACACGCCCGATTACTACACGCCTATTGAAAACGCAGGATTGTACTGGCACTTCGTCGATATTGTCTGGATTTACTTATTCGGTTTGCTGTACCTGATCGACCGTCATAGGTGAGACAAAGCATGTCTGATCACAATTCCTCTTCCGAACAAATGCCCGAGCACATTTCGTCGCTCCGTTCTGCCCTCGCGATCTGGCTGGCCTTGCTCGCAGGCACGACCCTCACCGTGGCTGCCGCCTTCATCGACCTCGGCCCGTTCAACACCGTCGTCGCCCTCGCGATTGCGACCATCAAGGCCACGCTGGTCGTGCTCTTCTACATGCATGTGAAGTACACGCACGAGAAACTGACCGGCCTGGTTATAGTGAGCGCGCTCTTTTGGCTGTTCATCCTGCTCACGCTCAGCATGGCCGATTACGCTACGCGCCTCTGGCGCTAACGTCGCCCGCCACTCGATGGAGCGCCACCCGGACCCGGGAGAGGCCACCAAGGCGGGTTGCAAAAGCCCCAGCCCGGGATATAATTCAGCTCAATGGCAACGGGGCCGGAAGTCGCAAAAGCGCCGGGGATGGTGCCGGACGAGCTGAAACAAGAGCCTCGCTCGAAGGGCATCACTACCCCCCGCAAGAAAAAACCGAAAGAACTTGCCGTCATCACCGAGTGCTGTACGGGCTGCGCGGGATCGCCGGCCTGCGTCGAGTATTGCCCGGTGGAAGATTGCATGTTTTGGATACCGGATGACGATCATCCACCGTATGGCCGCATCGAGGTAGACCCGCTCCTTTGTATCGGGTGTAAGAAGTGCCTCAGTAAGGGGCCAGAGGGATCTTTCCTCGACGGCTGCCCGTGGGACGCGATTGTCATGGTGGACATTGCGGAAGT
>Ga0075017_100002438_pt1 | contig 11638 bp, 7 predicted proteins | sample AleBraG_ABR_2012_FD_71475 | JGI IMG/M metagenome (GOLD analysis project Ga0075017, IMG submission 71475) | Freshwater sediment microbial communities in response to fracking from Pennsylvania, USA - Alex Branch Run_MetaG_ABR_2012 | ecosystem: Environmental > Aquatic > Freshwater > Creek >...
TTAGAGTCGTTACTTCGCCGCTCAGAATGAGATGGGGGGAATCATTGCCGATGGACTCGTCGACAAGGTAAGTAAAACTTTGGCTTTGGGCCGCTGACAAGTCGAGATAAACGTCGACCGTTTCGGTCTTTAGTTTATTATCAGCATCACGACCTGCGAGAACACACTCCAGTAGTTCCTGTCCGGGGGCTGCAAACTGCTCACGCAAGAAAAAGATTCGGCTCTTCTGTTCCGGGGAAAGCTGATTCAAGCGTTTGGACATACCTTGTCCAAATGCGCCCGCCAGTACAGCCATCATATGGTCGCGGACGTGCGGTGCCCGAAAGACGGAGTAGAGTTCTTTCGCTAGTTCCGCCGAACGGATCTTCACGGTCCTGCTGTCGATTTCCGTCAGTCCAGTACACATGAATGCCAGCCGGGGCCCCAGACGGACTACCTTTTCCTCCAAACGCGAAACCGGAGTGCTATTGTCGCCGGATACCGTCACCCACTTTCCATCTGATGCAATTGCAATCTCATGTTCGTCTAGAACGATGGCGTATAAAGGTAGCGTCGGCTGTAATGTAATAGGGAAGAAGATCACTGCGCTCAGGGCAAGTAAAGCTGGCAGAAGTCGCCTCAATTGAAATTGCGGCGTGTCTGTTTTGTTAGACAAGCGTAAGTCCGGCGCACCATCGTTAGCGTGCTGACAAGGCCGTGCCGGGAAAAATCGAATCTGTGGCATTTGCGACCACGATGTCATCTGGCTGTAATTCGCCGACTCTTCGGCCTTTCCGGTGACAGTTCCAGTTTTTAACCGCGCCCACTCCAGGTTTCCCAGTCACACGGATGACGAACGACCGTTTAAGATCGCGGTCGTGACTACTGGCTTAGAAACACGAAGAGTATCTCACGCGAGCACTGTGTCTGGCATTCAACGGTTGATAATGTGCCGGGAGCGTCGCGATCAAGCGCCTTTTTGAGAGGCCAGTAACCGCGATGCCTCCGTTTTCGGAGAATATCTATATTCCCGCAGTTCCTCAGACGCGAATTGGGCTCGCATCTCCAGGAACCACTTCCCACGGAAGAGCCTCCGTGTCTTGAATGCGATGACTCGGGAACGGCTGTCTCGCTCCGACGGTCAGGGTGACGGGAGTCTTTTCCTTCGTGGTGCAATTTCTTGGGAATGCTTCGATGCTAAGAAGCAGAGCCGCCAAGTCTCAAGAATATACGGGGCGACTGAAGGGTCCGTCACGAACTGTTCACTTCCACTGCTAGTGCAAAATTGACGTTCTGACCATTAACGTTGAGCTCAATCAGAACCATGTCACTTTCGTGCTGACCCTAGCGCTCCCCTGCCGGCTGGCAGAGCGGAATAATTGAGAACATCAAGACGAACAACGGGAGGTCAAGTCCACTTTGACATCGGTTAAGGTTCAATCCCATTGAAAATTCATCCAACATTAATCCAGGATTCATATGTTTGTAACAAAGCGCCGATAGCGTTGAGTGTTTAAGAAGGCAAGTCCCGCGTAGGCCCCGTATTCCTGGCCAGCATTCACGTTGGATGATTGTTGTTGGTTTCAAACTGCAAAGGGAGAGGTCTAATGAAACGAATTATGGCTGCGGTGCTAACGGCCATGCTTGTGCTCAGCGCTTTTGCCGCGCTGGCTCAGCAAGCCACAACCAGCGGCAATTCAAAGGCACGCCGCAAGAATCCTGCCAAGACAGGGAGTCCGAGCGTTTCTGATCAGCTCAAGATCATGCAGGACTCGATTCAGGCGCAACAACAGCAGATCCAGCAGCTTATGCAGCAATTGCAGAGCCGAGATAGCCAGCTCCAGCAACTGCAACAACAAATGAACCAAGTACAAACCGCGGCCACCCAGGCCCAGCAGAAGGCAGACAGCGCCAACTCTGTGACGACGCAACAGCAAACCGATGTTGCGGCCGTGAAGAGCGACGTCGCCGACCTGAAGTCCAACGCCACAAATACGGCACTGAGTCTCCAGGAAACCCAGAAGAACATTAACTCCGCCATCGAGAGCCCGTTGGCGATTCGCTACAAGGGAATCAGCATCACGCCGGGTGGCTTCGTCGCGGCGGAAACGGTTGGCCGCCAACGGGCCACTAGTTCCGACATCAACACCCCGTTTAATAGCATTCCGTATCCAGGGAACGCACAATCGAAGATTACCGAGAATAATTTTACAGCTCGTCAGAGCCGCCTTAGCCTGCTTGCGGAAAGCAAAGTCGGCACCACCAAATTGGCTGGATACTGGGAAGGTGATTTTCTTGGTACTGGAGTGACTTCCAACAACCGGCAGAGCAATAGCTATGTGCTTCGCCAACGGATTCTTTACGCGCAAGCGGCATTTGAGAGTGGCTGGACCGTGACGGGCGGTCAGCAGTGGTCTTTGGCTACGGAAACCAGAAAAGGAATCACAAACCGCCAAGAAGTACTTCCACAGACCATTGACTCGCAGTATCAAGTGGGTTTCAGCTGGGAGCGGCAGTACGGCTTCCGCGTGGTCAAAGACTTCGGCGGCAAATTCGCTGTTGGGCTTGCCGTAGAAGGACCACAGGCAACCATCGGTGGACGAAGTTTTTCTTCCGTCACTACAACGACCGTAGGGACTGCTTCAGTTGCCACAATCGGGAATGCCTTCGTCGATGGTCCGGGGAGCGGCGGCGGCCTGTATAACTTCGTCGACACGACCGGATACTCCTTCAACAAAACACCTGACATCATCGTCAAGGCAGCGGCGGATCCCGGTTACGGCCATTACGAACTGTTCGGCGTCCTTAGTACGTTCCGTAATAGAGTTTATCCTTGCGGCGTGGTGGGCACGAATGCGAAGGATACAGCTCCTCCGGCAACTCCCACGACGATTCCTTGCTCGGTTGGTGGTTCCGCTTCGCCGAGTTCAATTGGCGCGTACAACGATACCCGCACGGGCGGTGGTCTTGGGGCTAACTTGCGCGTTCCTGTGTTTACGAAGAAGGTGGAGTTCGCTCTCCAGGGAGCCGCGGGAGATGGCATCGGCCGTTACGGGTCAGCACAGCTAGCGGATCTAACTCTCCGCCCCGACGGTACCCAAGCCTTGATCCGCACGGCACATGCACTTGGGGAATTCGAGTTCCACCCAACCCCGAAACTGGATATCTACGCCTACTACGGTGGGGAGTACGCATGGCGCACCGCATATCAGGGATACGACAGTATATCGGTCACCAAGACGCCGGCAATCCCGGCCACAGCTACGACTCCCGCGATTCCTGCCACAGCAACGACCGCGTTCAAACTAAACCAGATCGGTGGATACGGTTCGCCATTCGCCAATAATTCGGGTTGCAGCACGGAAAATCCGCCGTCCAATCAGCTTACTCCGTCCGGGGGCGGTGCCTGTGCTGGAGACACTCGCATCATCATGGAGGGAACTTTTGGGTTCTGGCATAGGTTTTACCAAGGACCTAAAGGCGGGGTTCGCTGGGGACTTCAGTACTCCTACTTTACCAGGAGTGGCTGGTCGGGGAACAATGGCGTCGCCAAAGCATTCGGCATTTCGCCCAAGGCTGTGGACAATATGGTGTGGACCTCGTTCCGGTACTCTTTGCCGTAGCATGTCCGAACCTCACCCCGGTGTTTTGACACCTCTCCTTTTGCCGGGGTGAGGATTCTTGAGTCCTAGCTAGGGCAAACCAGCTCGATATTTGATGAGTAAATTTCCACTCAGATGAATGGATGGCAGGAAACAGCGCACTAAACCAATCTGACCGTTTCGACAAATCCGAACGTCGATAACCACTCCTCCCGCGCACCCAGACAGGGTTGGGCTACCTCGTGCGACAGCAATCAACGCTGAGAAGGCCAGCACTGCGACAAAGCCCGATAGCTCGCCACAGCCTACGCCAGCGGGGCAGCCAAAATGCCCCCGATCAGGCTTGACGGATCGACTGTGAGTTTGTTGACTCGGCGCAATCCCCCCCCGTATTATCGAATTTCGACTATAATTATGTATCGAGCTTGCTTGAAGAACCATTCCAATAAACGCGGGCATAGGGCGCTGTATTCCGGCCTTATTCGCCTTCACGTCCTTTATCACGCCAGTAAAGAACCGATCTTCGGTTTGGAGATGATCGAAGAACTTGCGCGGCACGGCTACAGGCTCAGTCCGGGCACGATGTATCCGCTGCTGCATGGACTGGAAAAGAAGGGGCTGTTGCGTTCGACGCGTAACGGGCGGCAGCCCAATTCGCGCCTTGTCTATCGCGCCACCACAGCAGGGCTGGCTGCTTTAGCAGTAGCCAAAGACAAGGTCCGAGAGCTCTTTGGCGAACTGTTCGAAGATGTGATGAACCCAGCGAGTGACACCTCAGCCACAAGGAGAAAACGCGGTTGAGAGACGGACAACTTCGTTCCGGGCAACAGGTTCCACCAAAGGATGCGCGCAATCAAGCGCGAGTTGCGCTGCGGTATGGCGCGTCCAAGCCGGCCGGGTGCCCCACGAACTTGATCGTACTTGTGGTAGTGCTTGTCTTGCTCTCAACCGGACTTGCGGCATTCGCTGAAACTCCGCCAGCCGGAACACCACTGCCGAAGCTGACGCTAGCCCAGGCGATCGACCTAGCGGAGAAAAACTACCCGCGTGTCCGTGCCAGCCTGGAACAGCAGATCGCCGCGCAAAACGGTATTGCCGTCGCACGCACTGCATATCTTCCACGGACGGATATTCTCTGGCAGACAAACCGCGCCACGGCGAACAACGTCTACGGGTTGCTGCTGCCACAGGGAATAGTCCCCTCAATCTCTGGTCCTGTTCTCACGGCTGACAATACGAGGAGCGCGTGGAGTAGCGCAGGCGGCGCATTGGTTTCGTGGCAGCCATTCGATTTCGGGGTTCGTCGGGCGCAAGTCAACAGCGCGCAGCAGGGAGCAGCCGCAGCCACTGCCGGCCTCAATCTCACACGCCTCGACGTGGAAGTGGCCACAGCCAGTGCGTACCTTGATCTCATTACCGCCGAACAATTGCTGGTTATTGCAAAGGCGAATCTGGATCGTCTGCAGGTTTTCGCCAACGCAGTACACGTGCTCGTAGACAACCAGCTACGCCCCGGGGCCGACGCGGCCCAGGCCGATGCGAGTCTCGCTGTGGGCAAGATCCAGCTAATTCAGGCAAACACCAACGTTGTGGTGCGTCGCGCTGCCCTGGCGGATCTCGTCGGGATTCCCACGGCAAATCTTGAAGCCGAGGACGCGCATTTGCTGGCTGCAGAGCCGGGCGAACAATCCGCCTCAGCATCGCTCGTCACGCATCCGCTGGCGGAACAGGAAGCGGCATTAGTCAGTCAGCGTCAAGCTCAACTCTCGATGATCACTCACTCCTATGTTCCCCAATTCAACACGCTAGCCTCGCTCTCCGGCCGTGGCACCGGAACCGCACTGAGTGGACCCTTTCCAGGTGGTACGAACGGGCTTGCGCCAAATACTTTGAACTGGGCAGTTGGCATGCAGCTCACATTTCCTGCCTTCGACTTCTTTTCTCTGCGGGCACAGAAAAAGGTTCAGGAAGCTAACGTCCGAGCGGAGCAGGCCCGGTATCAGCAGACTCTAGACGATCTGTCCGCCCAGGTTCAGCAGGCGCAAGCCCAGTTGGACGGAGCAAGACAAATTGCCCTGAACACGCCGGTCGAGTTGACAGCGGCGCGCGCGAGTGAGCAGCAGCAGCGTGCTCGTTTTCAAGCTGGACTGGCGACAGTCGTGGAGGTTGCAGTGGCGGAGAGTCTTTTGACCCAGGCCGAGGCCGACGACGCGGTGGCGCGTTTGAACATCTGGCGTGCCCTGGCTGGTGTCGCGGCCGCTCGCGGCGATCTCGCTCCATTCCTGGCGCAGCTTACGCAGCCATAAGCCATGAATTCTGAAGCAGGAGAACTAGACTAAATGTGGCTCATTCGTGCAGCGCTGAGGCGACCGATTTCAGTGATCGTCATCGTCGTTGCGCTCGCTCTGACCTCAATTCTGGCCTTGTCGCGCACGCGGATTGATATTTTTCCCGAGCTGGATCTGCCGGTCATCTATGTGGCCCAACCGTATGGGGGCATGAGCCCGCAACAGATGGAAGGGTTTCTTGCCTACTACTACGAGTACCACTTCCTATACATCAACGGCATCGAAAACGTCGAGGCCAAGGCGATTCAGGGCACTGCGTTGTTGCGCCTGACGTTCCATCCTGGCACCGACATGAGCCAGGCGCTGGCCCAGACCATCTCCTATGTAAACCGCGCACGGGCTTTCATGCCGCCCGGAACTGTCTCGCCGTTCGTGATCCGCTATGACGCCGGAACGCTGCCAGTCGGTTATTTGGTCTTCAATAGTGCGTCGCGGACTCTGGGAGAGATTCAGGATTTCGCACTGAACCGTGTGCGCCCGGTATTCGCGACCTTGCCCGGCGTCTCTTCGCCACCACCGTTCGGGGGCAACCAGCGCACGATCGTGATTAACGTAGATCCGGCGAAACTGCACGCTTACGGACTGTCTCCGGAAAATGTCGTCCGGGCCCTGATCTCCGGCAACAGTATTGAACCAGCCGGAAACGCCAACATCGGCAACTACCAAATGCTGGTGACCACCGACTCTACGGTCCAGCAAATCACTGGCTTGCTTGATATCCCGCTACGGACTGGACCAGGTCCCGGCGTCTATGTGCGCGATGTCGGTACCGTTTCTGACGCCTCTGACATTCTTGCTGGCTATGCGGTGGTAAATGGCAAGCGAACGATCTACATTCCAGTCACCAAACGGCCTGATGCCTCGACCATCACCGTCGTGAACGAAGTGCGCGATAGTTTGCCTCGTTTTCAATCGCTGGTTCCGGAGGACATCAAGATCAGCTATGAGTTCGACCAGTCTGTATATGTGCGCGAGGCGCTTTCTTCGGTATCGCGCGAAGGCCTTCTGGGAGCTCTTCTCACAGGATTCACAATTCTGTTCTTCTTGCGCGACTGGCGCAGTTCTCTGATTGTGGTTATCACCATCCCCTTCGCGCTGCTGTGTGCCGTGGTTGCACTGTGGGCCACGGGCCAAACCATCAACATCATGACTCTAGGTGGGCTTGCACTCGCGGTCGGTGTGCTGGTAGATGAAGGCACCGTGCTGCTGGAGAATATTCACGTCCACCTGACAAAGGGCGAGTTGAAGGCGCACGCTGTCCTCAACGCGAGCCGCGAAGTTGCGATTCCGCGCTTACTGGCGATGCTTTGCGTGCTGGCCGTTTTTTTGCCCTCATTTTTCATGACTGGCCCGGCGAAATCTCTATTCTTGCCTCTATCGCTCGCGGTTGGTTTTTCCATGGGAGCTTCTTATTTGCTCTCCAGTTCACTGGTGCCGGTGCTTTCGAATTGGCTGCTCAAATCCGAGACCGACCACACGGAGAATTCGAAACAGACGGGATTCGACCGTTTCCGCCAGCGATTTTTGGATGTATTAGACCGTGTGACGAAACGCCCGGCGATTCTGCTTGCCAGCTACGCTGTACTTGCCGCTTTGGTGCTCTTGTTGATCGCGCCGCGACTGGCGCGAGAGATTTTTCCTTCAGCGGCTTCCAATCAGTTCAGGCTGCGTTTTGACGCACCCGATGGCACACGCGTGCCCGTAACAGAAGAAATGGCGCGAAGAGTGCTCGATATCATCAATCGAGAGGCCGGCCGCGGCAACGTGGACCTTACGCTGGGTTACGTCGGCACCCAGGGGTCATCCTATCCGATCAACGCGGTGTTTCTGTGGACGAGCGGACCGCACGAAGCGATCCTCAATGTCGCCCTCAAGCCGGGCGCGTCCATTTCTCTTAACGATCTGGAAGAGAAGCTGCGTAAGAAGCTGCCACAGGAATTTCCAGGATCGCACTTCTCTTTTGACCCAGGAGACCTCGTAAGCCAGATTCTGAACTTCGGAACGCCTTCCGTGATCGAGGTCGCAACCACCGGTCCGCAATACAACGATGTGTTGAGCTATGCCGGGAAAATACAGCAGGAGCTCGCAAAAATCCCCGAGCTGCGCGATCTCGGGTACGAAGAGCCACTTCATTATCCGACAGTGAACGTCAACCTCAACCGGGTCATGGCCGGCCAGCTTGGCACAACTGCCGATCAAATAGGACAAGCGGTGGTTTCCGCTACCGGATCGAGCCGCTTCGTTTCTCCGGATTACTGGCGAGACCCGCGATCCGGAGTGAGCTACCAGGTGCAAGTAGAAGTGCCGCAGGCTCAGATGACCTCTACCAAGGACATCGAAACCATTCCAGTCGCAAGCACGACCGGCGCACACCCGCTATTGAACCAGGTGGCCTCCGTGCGTTTGGGGACGGTTCCGGGAGAACTGGACCGCCAAAACGGACTTTGGCTGATTGGGCTTTCCGCTAACCTCGGCCGAAATGATCTGGGCACTGCCAGCCGCGAGATCAATCAGGCAATCGCGCGAGCTGGGGCACCACCGCGCGGAGTAACTGTCCAGGTCCGCGGTCAGATCAGTGCGATGAGTCAGATATTCGGGAATCTCAGCATCGGCCTGGTGGTCGCCATTTTCGTCATCTTCCTGCTACTGGCGGCAAACTTCGAATCGGTTCGGCTTTCACTGATTGTGCTGTCCACTACGCCCGCAGTTTTGACTGGCTCAGTTCTGATGCTGCTGATCACGGGGACCAGCCTGAACCTGGAGAGTTTCATGGGAACGATTATGGCGATTGGCGTCGCAGTTGCGAATGCGATCTTGCTGGTGACCTTCGCCGAGCAGAACCGGAAAGCCGGAGCGGATGCCACAACCGCCGCCCGAAATGCTGCGGGCGAACGTCTGCGACCGGTGCTTATGACCAGCCTCGCCATGATCACAGGCATGATCCCGATGGCACTTGCCATCGGCCGCGGGAGCGAGGGGACTGCACCGCTGGGTCGCGCGGTGATTGGCGGACTTCTGGTCGCTACGGCGGCCACGCTGCTTGTTCTGCCTACCGTGTTTGCGATCGTGCAGCGGCACGCGTCCCTGGATTCGCCGACGCTTGATCCTGATGATCCTGGTTTCGCTGGTTCGCCGGAGGTTGCGCGATGAAGCTCCTGTCTTTCCTTATACTGGTGTCAACTCTACTTCTCGCGAGCTGCGGCCAACTGTCGCCATCGCAATCTGGCTCTCAGACACAGAACGGCCAGCAACAAGCTTCGTCCGCGTCGGGGCAGGCAGTGAGCGTGGTTGCAGTCGAATCGCAGACGCTGAACACCGTACTTGCTCTGCCGGCGCAAATCATTCCGTATCAAATCGTGGACATCTATCCGAAGGTGACGGGATTCATTGAGATGATTCGCGTGGATCGGGGATCGCACGTCCGAGCTGGCGAGGTTATCGTTCGCCTCTCCGCTCCGGAACTGGCTGCGCAGCGTGCCCAGGCGGAAGCAAACATTCAGACTGCCCAGTCTCAGTTATCGGCGGCTCAAGCGAAGCTCTCCTCCGATGAGGGAACTTACCAGCATCTGGCTGCGGCAGCGAAGACTCCCGGCGTGGTCGCAGGCAATGACGTGCTGGTTGCCGAACAGGCCGCAGCCGCGGGTCGTGCGCAGGTACAGGCCGCGACAAATAACGTTCAGGCTGCGGAAGATGCGCTGCGCAGCGTGAAGCAGCTTGAGTCGTATCTCGAAATCCGCGCTCCGTTCAACGGAGTCGTGACAATGCGGAACCTTCATTCTGGCGCGCTGGTGGGACCTACGTCCGGAACATCAGGCGCTCAGCCGATTGTCCAAATCGAAGACCTCGACCGTCTCCGCCTTGTGGTTCCGGTTCCAGAAGCTTACGCGGCTGGTATCCGCGAGGGCCAGCAGGCCGCCTTCAGTGTGCCGACGTATCCCGGGCGGATTTTTCATGCTCCCATCGCCCGCATTGCGCATGACGTTGCTCAAAACACCCGCACCATGGCGGTCGAACTGGACGTGCGCAATCCCGACGGGCAGATCACGCCGGGAAGCTTTGCTACTGTCGAATGGCCGATTCAGCGGTCCTATCCGACGTTGTTCGTTCCGGCGACTGCCATCACAACCAACCTGCAACGTACATTTGTCGTTCGAGTTCGTCAGGGGAAGACCGAATGGGTGGATGTGACATCAGGCATCACGGTCAACGAGAAAACAGAAGTGTTTGGAGACGTTAAAGCTGGAGATCAGGTCGTCATGCGGGCCACCGATGAACTCGCGCCAGGCACATCCGTGGTAGCGCATCAAGCCGAGAGCGGCCCGTGAGACGAGGGGCAAGCCGGTAACAGAGTTGGGCGTGCGTTTACTAGGGTTGGATACCAAGAGAATTTACCTGAGGGGCAGTCGCGGAACTCGTGGCGAGAACAGGCCGCGCCCAAATCCCCTGTGGAGGCTATCGTGAAAATGTGGATTCTATTCACCGGGCTTGTGGCCCTTGCGACCGCCGGGACCGCGCAGCAAAAGGAGATGGCTTATCACTCGGGAACGATTCTTTCGATCCAGAAGAGCGAAGCAACCGGGACCTCCTACTCGACTGATTCTCCTTCATCGCCTCCTGTGTTTACCTACGATTTGTCCGTCCGGGTTGGCGATACTGTTCTGGTTGGGCGATATCAAAGCGCAACAGATTACGTGCCCGGCACTTGGGCGGCAGGCAGTTTCGCTCAAGTACGAACTGACAAACATCGCATGTATCTGAAGGGACCAAGTAGTGAGGAGTTCGTGCTGAGTGTCCTGGCAAGGAATCATGTACGCACTACAAAGTGAGGGGTGTAAACAGAAGTGGCAGCCTCGAATAACTGCTCTCATGGGGCCCTCACCTCTGCAAACACATCCTGCTGGCCTTGGTAATGGCAACTGCGCCTTGGCGGCGCGAGACATGATTGCGGTAAGGGTCGTCAACGTAGTTGTGCTGGCTTCGGTACAGTCTGAGTTTCCTAATCGACACTGGCAGTATCTTCGATCGATCCGGAAACATGGCCCGGCCTGTCGTTAAGCGGAATCACATGGGTTGAACGTGAGGGGAGTGCTTGGAGAACAGGCGATTGCCCCCAGACCGTCCGATACGGCTACGTCTCTTCCTGCCCTGTTTCCGGTCGCAGCGTGCCTTGCCGTGCGCACTGCCCTGCAGAACGCTGGCTCGATCGCGTCGTTGATGCTGACCACCGAAGCGCTGGTGGCGGAGATTCAGGAAGATCAGCGAGCCTGAAAAAGTTGATCTCGTCGTGGATGTGGACACCCTTCAGACACAGCTCGGAAGAAAGACGCCCAACCACGAGCTGATTTCGCGGCTATGGGAAGGAATCAATCGAGCAGCGTCACTCGCTGGCCTCGCAGACGTGGCCGCAAAAGTTGGTGGCCTCTTGTCGGGGCTGTTGTCATGAAAATATCTGCGCCCCGTCGCGATTGTCCAGTGCACTGGAAGGCTTCAAGAGGGTTCCACATCGGACCCGCCGAGATCCGATGATTGAGGCACACCGCCGGCGCATTGGTGGTCACTAACCGATTGAGGTGCCGTTAGTTGAGAAGGAAGCCGACTGATCGGCAATTTACCGGCCAATCTTCGGTAGTGGCAGTGAGAGTTATCCTTCTGTAGCTGAGATCGAGCAGGAAGGAGAAAGGCTCTCTCCTGAGCGCACATCCTAGCAAG
>Ga0075017_100002439_pt1 | contig 11635 bp, 10 predicted proteins | sample AleBraG_ABR_2012_FD_71475 | JGI IMG/M metagenome (GOLD analysis project Ga0075017, IMG submission 71475) | Freshwater sediment microbial communities in response to fracking from Pennsylvania, USA - Alex Branch Run_MetaG_ABR_2012 | ecosystem: Environmental > Aquatic > Freshwater > Creek >...
TACTACGATCTAGCCACGCCATTTTTTGCGGCGGACTACACGTTTGATCATCTTGATCTTGATCCCTCACTTCGCAAGAACTTGACCAGCGCTTCCTATGAGGCCGGCCACATGATGTACGTTCACTCGCCATCGCTTCTCAAACTCAAGCAGGACATTGCAAAATTCATCAACTCAAGCCTGCCGGGAGCCGCCGCAAAGTGAAGCGGTTTCTGTCCACCGCGGTCTGGATTGCTTTGGCAATTCTTGCAGCGGGTGCTCTGGGCGCCATTGCCTTGCAACGTGGAGAGCGGCTGAACGCACTGTGGTTTGTGGTTGCAGCGGTCTGTTGCTACCTGCTCGCGTTCCGTTTCTATTCCGCATTCATAGCGGCAAAATTGCTCTCGCTGGATGACACTCGTGCCACCCCCGCCGAGCGACGCGATGACGGCCGCGACTTTGTCCCCACAAACAAATGGGTGCTGTTCGGGCATCACTTCGCCGCGATTGCCGGGCCGGGGCCACTGGTGGGACCAACGCTTGCGGCTCAGTTCGGTTACCTTCCCGGAACCATCTGGCTAATCGTGGGCGCTGCTTTTGCCGGGTGCGTGCAGGATTTTGTCATCCTCTTTTTCTCCATTCGCCGCGACGGCAAGTCCCTCGGGCAAATGGCGCGCGAAGAGGTCAGCGAGCGCGGGGGCTTCATCGCTCAACTGGCAATCCTGGCCATCATGACGATCCTGCTCGCGGTGATCGGCCTGGTCGTTGTGAACGCGCTGAAATCCTCACCTTGGGCGACCTTTACACTCGCTACGACCATTCCAATTGCCATGCTCTTGGGGCTGTATTTGCGATTCGTCAGGCCCGGCCGCGTTTTGGAAGCCTCGTTGATGGGTGTTGCACTGGTCATGTTCGCGGTTGTTGCCGGTCAGTGGGTGGCAGATTCTCCCGCCTGGGCCAGCGCATTTACGCTTAGCGGAATTGCTCTGGCCGTCGTGATCATGATCTACGGGTTTGCCGCGTCAGCCCTGCCGGTGTGGCTCTTGCTCGCCCCGCGTGATTACCTGTGTGCCTTCATCAAAGCCGGGGCTATTTTCTCTCTCGCTGCCGGAATTCTTTTGGTTCGCCCCCAAGTTTTAATGCCGCCGGTTACGCGCTTCGTTGACGGCACGGGGCCAGTATTCGCCGGCAAGATTTTCCCCTTCTGCTTCATCACCATCGCTTGCGGAGCGATTAGCGGATTCCATTCTTTGATCGCTTCCGGCACCACGCCGAAAATGATTCTTCGCGAAAGTCACTCCCGCCTGATTGGCTATGGAGCCATGCTCCTCGAGTCCTTCGTCGGCATCATGGCCATGGTCGCGGCGTGTGCCATGACGCCTGGCGTCTATTTTGCCATCAACAGTCCTCCGAGCATTGTGGGGAATACGGCGGAAGCCGCCGCGACCACGATCAGCAATTGGGGTTTTATCCTGCAACCTGAAACGATGACGAACTTAGCGCACTCGGTGGGCGAAATTACTCTATGGAATCGCGCTGGCGGTGCCCCATCCCTTGCCGTGGGCATGGCGCAAATTTTCTCGAATACGATCGGCGGGCCGCGTCTCCTCAGCATCTGGTATCACTTTGCCATCATGTTTGAGGCGCTGTTCATTCTCACGGTTCTTGATGCGGGCACGCGTGTTGGCCGGTTTATGATCCAGGAACTCGGCGGGCGCGTCTGGAAAGCGTTTGGGCGGACAAGCTGGATGCCCAGCGTCCTGATTTCCAGCGCGCTTATCGTGGGCCTTTGGGGATACTTTCTTTACCAAGGTGTGATTGATCCGCTGGGTGGCGTAAATTTGCTTTGGCCATTATTTGGAATCGGAAACCAGTTGCTCGCTTCGGTTGCTCTTGTTCTTGCCACGACCATTCTCTTGAAAATGGGAAAGCTCCGCTGGATCTGGGTGACCCTGGTCCCAATGATTTGCCTCGTCTCAGCGACGATGACCGCCAGTTACCAGAAAATCTTCTCGCCAATCCCGCGCCTCGGTTTTCTTGCCGGAGCGAATGCCATGGCCGTGCAGCTGGCATCAGGCAACATACCTTCCGAAAAAATTGGCGAAACGCATCGTCTGATTTTCAATTCTCGAGTGGATGCAGGCGTGACCGCCCTGTTCGCTCTAATGGTTGCAGTATTGATCGTCGAAGCTGTGATTCAGTGGACGGCGATCCTCTCTGGCCGCCGTAAAGCTACGCTCCAGGAGACGCCCTACGTCGCCACACAGTGGGCCGATACCTTCAGTGGCGCTGCTCACGGAGACGATTGATGGCGCATATTCACAAATTGCTCTCAAGACCCCTGCGCCGGCTCTGGCGCGGCCTTCGCGAATGGTGCGGCGACGCGGCCTACGAACAGTATCTACGCTCAAAATCGGCTAAGACTCCCAATCTGCCGACCTTGAAGGCTGCTGAGTTTTACCTCGAGCAGCTCAACCGCAAGTACTCCCGTCCGAACCGCTGCTGCTGAGGTCATGCGCAGACAGATCTTGTCTTCGCTCCATCTCGGGAGTAGACTCACGTGCAACGCTGTTATGCCCGTTCTTGACAATCTTCCAGGAGGAATCATGCGGCCTATTCCCCGTTTGCTCTTGTTTCCGCTTCTTGCACTCGCTGCTAGCCTTATCTATTTCAGCTCTTCAGCGCAGGAGAAATCTTCCAAGCCCGATTTTGATATGACCGCCAGCTACATCGAAGCCTGCAGTTGCGACATGTTCTGTCCCTGCTACTTCAACACCCACTCCACCAATCACATGGCGATGGGCGAGCATCACATGGAAGAACATTTTTGCCGCGCTAATCTCGTCCTCAAGGTGGACAAGGGCTATTACAAGGACACCAAACTGGATGGCGCTAAGGTGTGGGTCGCTACTGATCTGGGCAGCGACTGGAGTACTGGCAAGGACTCCTGGTTGGTAGTGAATTTCGATCCCAGCGTCGGCAAAGAGCAACAAGCCGCACTGGGCGACATCCTCGGCCAACTGTATCCGATTCCGTGGCAGAAAAAAGCAATCAATACCTCACCGTTTTCCTGGAATGTGGACGCAAAAACCGGTGTGGCCCACGCCAAGATGGACGACGGCAAAGGCGAGGTCATGCTCGAGCGCGTCGGCGGCATCGATCCCAGTCACGAAGTTGTCATCCACAACTTGAAATATTGGGGCGCGCAGTCCAACGATGGCTTCCGCATGTGGAAGAGCAAGCACGAAGCCTTCGAAGGGGACGGCCACAAGTTTTCCTACGACGGGACAAATGGATTCCTTATTACCGTCCACTATTCTGGAAATGCAAAGCCCGCTTCAGCAAACTAGCCCTCGATTTCATCACCACGAGGCATCCACGCCATGTTCCCCGTGGGCGGCGTGGATGCCCCGTTAGAGTTCTTCTTCGTCTTCGCTTGCACGTTTCAGTAGGATTGTCTTGTGAGTGACTCGGATGTTGTGATTGCGGATTCCGGCGAGGATCGCGCGGCGAGTGTCGGCGGGCAGCATCTCCGGCGCGAAAACCCCCGCAACCTGCCGCTGGAAGAATTTTATGAAAAGTGCAGCAACGTGCGCTGTCGCGTAGGCTACGGGCGTCGTAAACCGTCCCTGCTGCCGAATTTGATATAGCGTGGGGAACGTGCAGTCACTGCGTATCAGCAGGTGCTGATCTTCCCTCTTCCCACGTTTCATTCCCCGGACAAGAATGGCTGCGGCAAAACGAGCGTTCTGTAAGATCCCTTGCCGGATTAATCTTGCAATTTTCCGTGGAGACGAAGTTTCCGGAAATTTCTGACGCGCCATTCCACGCGATTTGGAAAGCTTCCCTTGCTTATGCCACCGCCGCAGCCGGTCGATTTCGTTCCCCCCAATTTTCACGTCCAGGTCTCGCATCGGAATGGCATAGGGAAGAGTCGCCACCTCATCCTGCGCAGCCAGCACAACGCGCGCGAAGCCGACGGGGCCAGGGAAACGGAATTTCTCCATTTCAGAAAAACGTTTTCCAAGGCGGAATTTTTTGTTCCGGTACACACGCGGATGCGAGATCGCTTCATCAAACGAAACTTCCGGCGACCACTGCGAAATGGGATCTTCACTTTCGCTGCTCTCGTAGAGCCTGATTTGGACGGCCTGCACTTCGTCCAGTACCTCTGCGGCGCGCTTCACCAGGAGATTGGTCAGCCCCGGGGCCGCGCCGGCGTTGATCACGGCCACCCGGTTTTTCTCTTCAAATTTCTTGTGAAATTTGAACTGCTCCGCCTTGAACGGATTTCTAGTCAGGTGGGAACTCAAATCCACATAGTGCGCTCGCAGCCGCAGCGCCGCTCGTAAAACAATCTCATTAAAAACCGAAGCCGACGCATTCACAATCAACTGGCAGCCCTTCGCCGCCTTCACAATTGCGCGCAGATTGCGCGCATTCACAGCGATCACGGCAATGGTGCTTTTTTTTCCAAGAAACCGCCGGGCACGCCCCGGATTACGGTCACCGCACCAGACCGTATGTCCTTGGCGCTCCAATAGTTGTGCAAGAAGTGAGCCGGTCGCTCCGGCTCCTAAAACGAAGATCCGCATAGCGTTGTCAAAACTTTATCACAGACTGTGGGGAGGTAATGGGGTTCGATTAAGCTCTTGCAGGTTTGCTGGAGGCCGGGGCCCCGCGTAAAAGCCCTTCCGTACTCAAATCTTCGTCCAGATCAGGCCAATGGATTCCGTAGCCGCCGCCAGCAATACGGGCCGACTCTGAGCACCGTTGACAAGCACGGATTCTACCCAATTGCGATTCATTTCGCACAGGCATACACTAGAGTTTGTAACTCCGACCCCTGTGGCCTGCGGGGAGACAACCCATGGCCAGGGGGCGATGTTCCGCGAATCTCACGGAGCTGAGGGTTCGGGTGGAAACGCCCGTGCCTCCCGCGTTTGGAAAGGAGCGATATCGCCGAAAATATGCCTATTTCCGGCTGGCCCCTGATTCCAATTCGCGAATCGGGGTCTTTTGTCTCTATCCATGACGCTTCTCGATAAGTTTGGCCGCCAGATTACGGACTTGCGCATCTCGGTCACCGACCGCTGCAATTTCCGCTGCGTTTATTGCCGCTCCGCCGATCCGGAAAACTACCGCGACCATGACGAAATTCTCTCCTGGCCAGAACTCGATCGCTTGGCCGTCATTTTCATTAGATTGGGCATCCGCAAAATCCGCATTACCGGCGGAGAGCCGCTTGTCCGCGAAGGCGTGGAGGGCTTCATCGCCCGCTTGCATTCGCTCGGCGTCAAAGACCTTTCCATGACCACCAACGGCCACCTCCTTGCCGAACGCCGCGACAAGCTTCTGGATGCAGGCCTTCACCGCATTAACATCAGCCTCGATTCGCTTGATCCCGCCAGATTTGAGCGCATCACCCGCACCCGCTCCTTTCAAAAAGTCATGGAAGGGATTCAGTGTGCACAGCAATCCCGCCTCGCCCCTGCAAAGATCAACGCTGTACTGGTCCGCGGCATCAACGATGACGAAGTCGAGGCCTTCGCCGAATTCGCACGCGAACGCGGCGTCATCATGCGCTTCATCGAGTTCATGCCGCTGGACGCAGACCGCCACTGGACCCGCGAGGTGGTCGTTCCCGCCTCGGAAGTCCATGACCGCATCCACGCCAAATGGCCCCTCGTGCAAATTCCTCACGATCGAAGCGAGACGGCTCGCAAGTACCGTTTTGCAGATGGGGCCCCAGGCGAAATCGGCCTGATCGCCCCAGTCAGCCAGCCTTTCTGCGGACACTGCTCCCGGATCCGCCTCACAGCAGACGGGAAGCTAAGGACCTGCCTTTTCAGCAAAGAGGACCACGACCTGCGTGGCCTGCTCCGCCGAGGCGCCCCGGATGCCGAAATTGAGGACTCTGTTCGAGCGGAAGTGATGGAAAAGGAAGAGGGTCACCACATCAATGACCCCGGTTTTGTGCCACCCTCCCGTACTATGGTATTCATTGGCGGGTAGTGGAAAACTCTCGCAGGTATGAGAAAATAGGGCTTGCAGCGATTCCGGGTACGGTTCAGGGATCCCCCGGATTCAGCCTCAAAGCAGAAGAACATCAGCCATGCCAAACCTGGTATCCATCTCGGGGAACACCACCCTCATCGGTGCTCATCAGCCGGCTACCGTCCGTGCGCCTGAGATCGAAGCGGGCGTGGGGTGCGATTTTGACTCCTACCTCTTGATCCCGGATACCACTTTGGACGACCGCATCGCTGCAGCCAAGGCCCGCCTGGGCGGGGATGTAGTCATCCTTGGCCACCATTACCAGCGCGATGAGGTCATTCGGTTTGCCGATTTTCGCGGGGACTCCCTCAAGCTCTCTTTTCAGGCTGCCGAAGCTCACGGCCGCTTCATCGTCTTCTGTGGCGTCCACTTCATGGCCGAAAGTGCGGACATCCTCCGCCGCGCACACCAGGTTGTCATCCTCCCGGACCTGAACGCCGGCTGCTCCATGGCGGATATGGCCGACATTGGCCAGGTGGAAGCCTGCTGGAGCGAGCTGTCGTCCGCAACCGATACTCGAAAAATCGTTCCCGTCACTTACATGAACTCCACCGCAGCCATCAAAGCTTTCACGGGCGAACATAGCGGGTCGGTCTGTACCAGCTCCAATGCGGCTGCGGTAATGAAGTGGGCGTTCGAGAATGGTGAAAAAATCCTCTTTCTCCCAGACGAACACCTGGGCCGCAATACCGGCTACCGCATGGGGATTCCCCTCGACAAAATGATTGTTTGGGATCCCTATGGGGAGATGGGCGGAAACTCGCCGGAAGCGATTCAGAACGCCAGCATCATTCTCTGGAAAGGGTATTGTTCCGTGCATCAGCGCTTTACACCCCAGCAGGTTAAGAAAGTTCGCCGTGAAAATCCTGGCATCCGTGTGATCGCTCATCCGGAATGCCGCTTCGAAGTCGCCGAAGCCGCCGACCAGATTGGGTCCACCGAAGGAATCATCAAAGCCATCACTTCTTCACCCGCGGGAACTCAATGGGCCGTGGGCACGGAAATCCACCTCGTCAATCGATTGAGCAGGGAACTTTCCAGCCACCGCGTGATTTCGCTCGACCCGCACGTGTGCGTTTGCACCACGATGTTCCGCATCACTCCGCAGCATCTCCTCTGGGCTCTTGAAAACATTGCCGAAGGCAACATCGTCAATCGCATCACCGTGGATGAGCGCACCCGCCATTTCGCCAGACTTGCACTCGACCGCATGCTCGCTTTGCGTTAGCATTTGAAGAGAATGGATTTATCCAGACTGCAATTTCATCAAGCAGCGGTGTTCTGGAAACTTACTGCAATGGCAGACGAAGACGACAATCAAGACCAGGACGACATCCAGGAGCCGCCTCAGCGACTCTTCACCCTGAAAGAGGCGGAGCACGCGCGCCGCGAATTGGAACCGCTGTTGATCGAAGCCATGGATTGCCGCAAGAAGATCGCCCCTCTTGAAAGCGATCTTTCCGCTGTAGCTGCCCGGATCATGATGATGGGCGGACTCCTTGTCCCCTATGACAAACTTGCCGCGCTGCGCCTTGAGCACACTAAGCTTGCTGAAGTCATGAAAGCGGCGCTCAATCGCATTCTCGAATCCGGCTGTGTGATCAAGGATTTGGACGTTGGCTTGCTCGATTTTCCTTCTGTGATCGACAATCAGGAAGTTTACTTGTGCTGGAAGCTCGGCGAAGACCGCATCCGCTATTATCACCGTCAGGACGAAGGGTTCTCTGGACGTAAGCCCATCGATCCCCGCGACCTCGGTCCCGGCGACTTCGTCCAGTGATTTGTGGATTTCCGTTCGAGGAAGATTCTGTAGTGGCCAGGCATAAGCCCGGCGTTTTTCTTGTGGATGTGAGCTGTTCCTTCCGCATCTTTGCTCGAATCTGTAAGGGCGGTGCATGCCAGCTGCGGCAAGCTTGCGGCGCCCGCTTCTGAAAGGCTCCGGCTTGACCAATCTTCTCGAGAATCGCCTCAAGGATTCCGCCAGCCCCTATCTGCGCTCCGCCGCGCATCAGCCTATCGACTGGCATGAATGGGGCGACGCTGCATTCACTCGCGCCAAAGCCGAGGACAAGCCAATTCTTCTCGACATAGGAGCGGTCTGGTGCCACTGGTGCCACGTCATTGACCGCGAAAGCTACGAAAACGCGGAAATCGCCAAGATTATCAACGAAAAGTTTATCGCCATCAAAGTTGACCGCGACGAGCGCCCCGATGTGGACTCGCGCTACCAGTCCGCTATCAGCGCCATTTCGGGCCAGGGCGGATGGCCCCTCACCGGCTTTCTCTTGCCGAACGGGATCCCCTTTTTTGGCGGCACCTATTTTCCGCCCGACGACCAGATGGGTCGCCCTGGTTTTCGCCGCGTACTGATGGCTGTTGCCGATTCCTATCGCAACAAACGCCCCGATCTCGAACGTGTAGCAAGTTCGCTTTCCGAAGCTGTAGCGAAAGCGGAAAACTTTTCCGGCGCACGCGCCGAATTCGACGCCGCCGTCGTTGATGCGCAAATCACATCAATCACGCAGCTCTTTGACATCAAGAACGGCGGATTTGGCCGCTCTCCCAAGTTTCCCCATGCTTCCGCCATTGACTTAATTCTGGAGCGTTATCAACAGAAGAAAGAAAAGCACGTCCTCGCCATGGCCGAAACCACGCTCGAAAAAATGGCGCGAGGCGGCGTCTACGATCAGCTCGCCGGAGGATTCCATCGCTATTCGGTGGACGAACGCTGGCTCGTCCCGCACTTTGAGAAGATGTCCTATGACAATTCAGAACTTCTGCGCAATTACCTCCACGCATTTCAAGTCGCCGGATCCCGAACTTTACGAGAAACAGCAGAAGGCATCATCGGCTGGGTAAGTGAAATATTGTCGGATCAGGAGAACGGCGGCTTTTATGCAAGCCAAGACGCCGATTATTCCCTCGACGACGACGGCGACTATTTCACGTGGACACTCGAGGAACTGCGTGCGGCTCTCCCCTCTGACCAAGCCCGCATCATGGAACTGTATTATGACGTTGAGCCTCAAGGCGAAATGCATCACAACCCTGAAAAAAATGTGCTTTGGATCGCCCACGACGCATCGGAGATTGCCGGGCAACTCGGCCTCGACGAAACCACTGTCCGCCTGACCATTGCAAGTTCCAGGCGAAAAATGATCGCAGCCCGCCTTCTGCGTCCTACGCCGTTCATTGACAAGACGATGTACGTCTCGTGGAACGCTATGTTCGTCTCCGCATTTCTGGAAGCGGGGCGCGTTCTGGGTGGGTCACTCGGTTCGGACTGTCGCGCTTTCGCCCTGAAAACGCTCGACCGCATGTTAAAGGAAAGCTGGAGCGAATCTAGCGCTTTCAGCCATCGCATTGGCGGTCCAGCCCTCGACGGCTCACTCGACGACCAGCTCTTCTGCGTCATCGCGCTACTAGATGCCTATGAAACAACTCTCGATCCCCAATATTTCGGTGGCGCTCAGCGCACTATGGATTTGACTATCGAGAAGTACGGCGACGCCGAGGGCGGCGGATTCCTCGACCGTTCCTCTGATGCTGCCCCCATGCGCGGCCTTGACGTTCGCCGCAAGCCGTTCCAGGATTCCCCCACGCCAGGCGCCAACTCTGTCGCCGCCATGGCACTGATCCGAATGCACGCGCTCACAGGCCATGACCGCTACCAGGCCCTCGCGCAAAAAACTCTTGAAGCCTTCGCAGGCGTCGCTTCCCAATACGGCCTGTTCGCCGCAACATATGGCCTCGCCGCCACGCTCTTCGCCCACCATCCGCCTCAGGTCGTCATCACTGGTCCTGCCGGCGATCCCACCGCGCAAGCCCTCGAAGCGGCCGCTCACGGCGTCTTTCGCCTCAGCAAAGCTGTCTTCCGAATCACGCCGGGCACGCAACTCGCCGCCCTCCCTCCCGCGCTGAGGGAAACTCTGCCTCATCTTCCCGCCGACAAACCTCTCGCCGTCCTCTGCTCCGGCCAAACGTGCTTCCCTCCCACCAGCGACCCGGCCCACCTCGCCGCTCTGCTCAATAACACTGGCACCGCAGCCGCGCCTCGTCAAAAGTAGGCAGCGGCAGAGATGTCCTTGCCGTGCCTCAGGAAGATGTTAATTTTTCCGCCTGAAAGAGAATGTTTCGGAAAATGCTTTTGAATCACCAGCGTGTTCCAGCGCAAATTTACGTAATTCCTCGGTCGGAGCCGAAAGCACCAACCCATCTTTCGTCTCCACAGTAGCCAGGGAAAGAGTTCCGGTCTTCGCTTGCTCCTTGACCCAGTCGTCGCTGAGGAGATCGATTCGCATACTGTTCTTATCCAGTTGAACGCGTCCAAAAATATGGCTCTCCACCAAGGGAAACGGAAACTCAGTAAACTTGTCTTTTTCTGCGTCAGGCGTGCCAAAATCAATGAAGAGCTGCGAACCCAACCGTGTCAATCGCCCCGCGAATACGACGTTCATGCCGTGTTCATCAAAATCGAAGGCTGTCACTAGGTAACCCGGGGCATCGCCACTGCGCTCGAACACAATACGACCTGATTTTTGATCCGTCCTGAACTCTGCACCGCTTTGAATCTTCCACTCTCCCAGCAATCTCTCTTCGAACTCTTTGTCGTCGGCCTTGAAAAGGCCGAACAAGGAATTCTGAGGAGCGCAGCCTGCCGCGAACAGAGCAAGCCAGCTAACCAGCACCAGGGAAAAAATCCGTTTCATCGCGCGACCTCCAAAACAAAAGCCGGGGGATTAAACCAATATCCCTCCCCCGGCTCTTGAATGTCTATAGCTCGAACTTGGTATTCTGCCTGACTACTTCTTCGGCCTCGATTCCGGCGGCACCATTCCATTAATCCGGTAGTACACTACCAGTTGTCCGTAGTGCTCCCCGGAATGTTCGATCAATCCATAAGCTAGGTCATAAAGCCGGTTCAAATGTGGCCCGCCATCGTTGACGCTCTCGTTCAACCCTTTATCGCCCTTCGCTTTGATCACGTCCACCCCGTCTTGCACGCACTTCCTCACGAACGCCACGATCTGCGCCCTGGTCTTCAGATCATCGCGCTTTGGATCATCCGGAAGCCGCGGCTTTTGTCCCAGCGCCGGGTCTGTGAAGTAATACATGGACGCCGACGCATGGAGCAACTGCCCAACAAACGACCTCGAATCCGGATGCGGTTTGTAATCGTACTTGTCTTCCGGCAGATCCTCGGCAATAGCGATCAGTCTGCGACCGACATCGTTCCACTGCTCCAGCACAGCCTGCGAAGGACTGGGCGCCGGCTTCGGTGGCTCCGCCTTCTTCGCTTCTTGCGCCAGCGCGGGCATTGCTGCCAGCCCCAGCGCTAATACCAGTCCACTCAGCTTCATCCACTTTTTCATGATCTCTCCTCCGATTTCGCCTGGGCACGACCCAGGTGTTCTCTCCTTCTGACGCACGAAGCAGCCAGCCGTTTCCGTGAATTCCACAGTTTCTTAAGGCTCTTCGCGCCCGTTCATCTTACGCAGCCAGCGCCAATCCGTCATCAAGATTGCTTCATCCTGGCATGGTAGACTTGTAGATAGAAGTCGAGGACAAGAAATACGTGAACTGGGGCTTCTTTCTGGCT
>Ga0075017_100002440_pt1 | contig 11635 bp, 12 predicted proteins | sample AleBraG_ABR_2012_FD_71475 | JGI IMG/M metagenome (GOLD analysis project Ga0075017, IMG submission 71475) | Freshwater sediment microbial communities in response to fracking from Pennsylvania, USA - Alex Branch Run_MetaG_ABR_2012 | ecosystem: Environmental > Aquatic > Freshwater > Creek >...
GCTGATCTTGCGCGTTGCCTTTCGGGCGACGCCTGACGGGAAGCGACGAACTTCCCGTTTTTTTTTGCGATTGCCGACCGCTACCAGTCGCCGTCGCGGGAACTGTGATATTCACCGCCAGTTATGACACAGTTCGAATCAATGACCGTACGCGCGCTACTGGCCCTGCTGCTGGCGGCCACTGCCTTTGGCGCTGGTGCGGGCACCGACGCCGTCACTGCAGCCGCTGGCGAGGAGGGCGGAGCGATCGCAGTGAGCGGCGCGAGCGCGGCCGATTCGGTGCTGGCGGCCGCGCCGACGCTTATCGTGCAGCCGCGGGAGCTCGAGCCCGACGTTCGCTTTTGGATGCGCGTCTACAGCGAGATCTCCACCAACGAAGGCTTCATCCACGACCAGCGCAATCTGGCGGTGGTCTACGAAACACTGCATTTTTCGCCGGAACTGCCGCCGCGGGAGCGCGAGGCGCAGGTGGTGGTGGCGCGCGAGCGCTACCAGGGCATGTTGCGGCACCTGGGGGGCGGCAGCGCGCCGGCGGATGAGGCCGAGCGCCGAGTGCAGGGGCTGTGGGGCAGTGCCGACGCGCAGCGCCTGGCCCAGGCGGCCGAGGATGTGCGTTTTCAGCTCGGTCAGGCCGATCGCTTTCGTGCCGGGCTGCAGCGCGCGGGCCGCTGGGAATCGCACATCGCGCGGAGTCTGGCCGCGCAGGGTTTGCCGGCGGAGATCGCGGTGCTGCCGCACGTGGAATCCTCCTTTCAACCTGAAGCCATGTCAAAGGCGGGGGCGGCCGGTCTGTGGCAATTCATCCGCTCCACGGGGCGGCGTTTCCTGCGGATCGACAGGGCAGTGGATGAGCGCCTGGATCCGTACCGGGCCACCGAGGCGGCGGCGCAGCTGCTGGCATACAACTATCGCGTGCTGGGCACCTGGCCGCTGGCCATTACGGCCTACAACCACGGCGCCGCTGGCATGCGCCGGGCGCGCGAGCAGCTCGGCACCGACGATATCGTTAAGATCGTGCGCTACTACCACAGCCCCAGTTTTGGGTTCGCCTCGCGCAACTACTACGCCTCATTTCTGGCGGCGCTGCGTCTGGACCGCGATCCGGAAAAATATTTTGGCGCGGTTCGCCGCCAGACAGAAGTGAGCTCGCAGGAGGTGGCGCTGCCCGCCACCGTGCGCGTCGACGTGCTGGAGCGGATGCTGGGCATCGCGACACCGGCTTTGCGCGAGCTCAACCCGGCCCTGCGGCCCACCGTCTGGTCGCTGCAGCAGGCCGTGCCGCGCGGTTATCGACTGCGGCTCCCCGCCGAGGGGGAGGTTTGGAATGCGGCGTTGCTGGAGCGGCGCCTGAGCGGCCTGCCCGCAGTGGCGGTGGTGGTCAACAACACGCCGGCACCGCGCGGGAGCACGAGCAGCCGGCACCGGACGCCACTGGTGGGAGCCGTCGCAATCAAACCCAGCGTAGCGGCGCCGACCGTCACCGAATTGCCGCCCACTGGAGCGGTGGCTCAAGCCGCGCCGACGGGTGAATCACCCCTGGGCCCCGGCGAGTATCGCGTCGCCAGCGGTGATTCATTGGCATCCATTGCCATGCAGGCGGGCGTAAAGCCTGACGTGCTCATGCGCGTCAACGGATTGAGCGATGCCGATCGCATCTACGAGGGTCAACACCTGACACTCATCGCGCCGGCGGGTGGGACGCTGAGCGAATTGGCGCGCAGCGCCGAAGCCGAGCGCCAGCAGGAAGCCCAGGAAATTGCGGCGGCGGCGAGCAGCGCCGCGCCGCTCACGGTGGCTCAGGCGACCGAGCAAGGGCCGGCCCTGGTGCCCGACTCCAGTGCGCCGCCATCGGCTGATCCCATCGACTACACGGTGCGCGCCGACAATACCGTGGTCGTGGTGGCCACGGAGACTATTGGTCATTACGCCGACTGGTTAAACGTACCCACGGCCAGCTTGCGCGCACTCAATGGCATGCGTGGGCACAGCACCGTACTGATGGGGCGGCGCTTCAAGCTGGCCTTCGCCAAAGTGACGCGCGAGCAGTTTGAGCAACGGCGTCGCGACTATCACCAGCAGCTGCAGACGGCTTATTTCGCGGCGCACCGCATCACCGGCACCGCGCTGTATGTGGCCCGACGTGGCGATTCGCTCTGGAGTGTGACCCAGAAAGGAGCGCTGCCGGTGTGGCTGCTGCAGCAATACAACCCGGACGTCGACTTTGCAGAACTGCGACCGGGCACGCAGATCGTGCTGCCACAGGTGGAGGCGGCCTCCTGAACGCCGGGGTGTGAACCGTGCACGGTCGCCCTGGGCGGCCTGGATCCTTATACTTGGCGGCATGAAACCTTCGGCCGTGCAGCGCATCATTTGGGTGGCCTTAAGCGGGTGTGCGATCAGCCTGGCGGCCGCGGATTCTCTGGCGATCAACACCGGCGATACGGGCGACGGCGGCGAGGCGCGGGTGCTGGCGCCGGCCGAGCTGCCGCAGGCCGAGCGCGTCCTGGTGCGCAAGTCAGAGCGGCGTATGTACCTGCTCCGGCAAGGCGCTGTGCTGCGCAGTTACCGCGTGGCGCTGGGGCTGATGCCTGAGGGCAGCAAGGAGCGCGCCGGGGACTACCGGACGCCTGAGGGCAGTTACCGGCTCACGCGGCGCAACACCCACAGTGACTACTTCCTGGCCATTCAAGTGTCCTATCCCAATGCCGTGGACGAGCGGCACGCGCGCGCCAGACGCTGGAATCCGGGCGGTTCCATCATGGTGCACGGCTTGCCGAACAACCTGCGACACGCGCCCGATTATTACGCCAATCAGGATTGGACCGACGGCTGCATCGCCCTGGCCAATGCCGACATGGTCGAATTCTGGCTGTTGACGCACGACAACATGCCCATCGATATCATGCCCTGATGGAAACCAGTGTAGTACTGGCCGACGGGGTCGATGCTCGGGTCGGGCCGCGGGGGAGCCTGGAAAATCTCTCGCAGGCGGAAATCAACAAACTGCTCGATCCCAGTGCGCAGGGCTTGTATCCGCTGTTTCGCAGTTGCGCCTTGGCAGTGCTCAATGCCGGCAGCGAGAGTGACAACGCGCAGGAGATCTTCGAGCGCTACGCGGCCTTCACGGTGCAGATCGTGCGTCATGCCTGGGGCATCAAGCTGCAGATCGCCAACGCTCCGGCCGCGGCCTTTGTCGACGGCGAGATGATTCGCGGCATCAAGGAGCATTTGTTCGCGGTGCTGCGCGACGTGATTTACACCGGCAATGAAATCATCGGCGCCGGGCGCCTGGATGGCAAGGATCCGGCGGCCATCAGCAACGCGGTGTTCCACATTCTGCGCAACGCGCGGGTCTTGGATCACAAGGCGCGGCCCAACCTGGCGGTGTGCTGGGGCGGCCATTCGATTGATGAGGCCGAGTACCAGTACACCAAGAAGGTGGGTTATGAACTTGGGCTGCGCGCGCTGGACGTGTGCACGGGTTGCGGTCCGGGAGCCATGAAGGGCCCCATGAAAGGTGCGGCGATTGGACACGCCAAGCAGCGTATCGCGACGGGCCGCTATATCGGCCTGACGGAACCCGGCATCATCGCCGCCGAGCCTCCCAACGCCATCGTCAATCAACTGGTGATTTTGCCCGACATCGAAAAGCGCCTGGAGGCCTTCATGCGCTTGGCGCACGGCATCGTGATTTTCCCCGGCGGCGTGGGCACCGCCGAAGAACTGTTGTACCTGCTCGGGGTGCTGCTCGATCCCGCCAATGCCGATATGCCGCTGCCCGTGGTGTTGACCGGGCCGCGTCAAAGCGCCCCTTGGTTCGAGCAGCTGGCGGAGTTCATTGAAGGTACGTTGGGCGCAGCCGCTCTGGCACGCCTGACTTTCATCATGGATGATCCGGCGGCCGTAGCGCGGCACATGGTGCAGGCTTTTGCGCAGGTGCGTGACTATCGGCGCAGCCGCAGTGATTCCTACAATTTCAACTGGCTGCTGCACGTGCCACCGCCCCTGCAGCTGCCCTTTGAGCCCACGCACGCGCGGATGCGGGAGCTGGACCTGCGCCGTGGGCGCCCCGGTCACGAGCTGGCCGCCGACTTGCGGCGCGCCTTTTCCGGCATTGTGGCCGGTAATGTCAAACAGCAGGGCGTGGCCGCCATAGCGCGCGAGGGTCCGTTTGAGCTGCGGGGTGATGCGGCGGTCATGCGCTTGCTGGATCGCCTGCTCGGCGCGTTTGTGCAGCAACGGCGGATGAAATTGCCGGGCAGCCGCTACCAGCCCTGCTACCGCCTCGTGGCGTGACGGTAAGCGCGCTGCGACGCAGCGCTCAGCAACCGGCGCTCACGGTTGTGACCCAGTTCCTCGGTCCACGTTTGGCCTCCTGTACGCTTAAGCTCAAGCTGTTCAGGACGCCCACATGAGCAAGATCGATACGCCCAAGCGACCGGATGCCGATAAACCAGGCGCTGGAGTCGTCGCGCCGGAAGGCGGCGCCGAGGCCTACGCGCGTTGGCTCGAGCACATGCAGCGCACGCGCGGCCGCCACGCGGCCATTACCCGCAACCTCTACACCTGGTCCAACTACAAGAACTGGGCCGACAAAGTCCGCACCTCATGGGATCCCGACGCGGGCAAGTAGCGGCCACTTAAGGTCCCGCGCGCTAGCCCGTCGCCAGCGGTGGCGCACTGAGCAATGTCCCGGTCATGGTCCGCACGAAAGCAGGCGTATCCAGCCAGTCCAGGAGCGGTACCCAGGGCTCCAAATCCTCTGCCACCTGATGGTGGCGCATCTCGTGGAGCCCCAGACCCAGTTCCGCGCCGCGTACGTAGTTCTGGGAATCGCGGATGGTGGCGATGATCGGAATATCGAGCGTGTCCAGGAAGCGCGTGAGGGCCTGATAAATGCGCGTATTGCGCCGCACGCGATTGGCGATGATCGCCAGGCGATTGTCGCTCCGTCGCACTTTGGCCACCAGCAGCAGGCTGGCGATGCAACGTGAGCAGGCGTGAATGTCGATATCAGAGGGGAGTACCGGCACCAGAATCTTATCGGCGCTGACCGTGAGATCAGGCATCTGGGTGGCCTCGATCGCCGCCGGGGTATCGACAATGACGCGCCCAGTGCCCTCGGGGATACGCAGCTGAAACGCCCTGGTCACGCGATTGTCGCGCTCGAAGGCGGAAATCAGATTGATCCTAGCCTGGCTGGCTTGACGCTTGCGTACCCAGCGCGCGGCCGAGCCCTGCGGATCGCAGTCCATCAGCGTCGGGCGCTCGCCCCGCAGGGCGTAATAGCTGGCCAGATTGATCGCGATGGTCGTTTTACCCGAACCGCCCTTGGGATTCAGGACGACGATCCGCTGCATGCGCGCCACCTCAAGGCTTGGTACACCGATTATGTCGTGCTGACAGCCTACGCAGCGCGGCGCGGCGCCGCAAGCGGTGCCTGGTCTGCGCCGGATCTTGAACGGCCTGTGAGTCGCAACACGCCCCCCGTCCGCACGGCTGACTACCATGGGATCGCGCTTCGAAAGGATACCCACTGTGGAAGTATTTCTGTTGCTCTGGGACGAGATGGACGACTGGCTGGGCGCAGCGCGCCACCTGCTAAGCCGCATGAGCTGAAGCAAGGGGTCTTGATTTAGGGGCGCGGGGGCCTCATAAAGCGCTCCTTCCTTCAGGATCGCTTACACGCGAAGGCTGTTGCCCCATGACCGATACTCGCGAGACACACGGCTTCCAGGCCGAGGTGCGCCAGCTCCTGCAGCTGATGATCCATTCGCTCTACAGCCACCGGGAAATCTTCCTGCGCGAGCTGATTTCCAACGCCTCGGATGCCAACGACAAGCTGCGCTTCTTGGGCTTGAGCAACCCGGAACTGCTGAGCGCGGATCCGGAACTGGCGATCTGGATTGATTTCGACGCCGCCGCGGGGACCTTGAGCGTGCGCGACAACGGCGTGGGCATGAATCGCGAGGAGGCCGTATTGCACCTGGGCACCATCGCGAAGTCCGGTACCGCGGAATTCTTTCAGCGTTTGAGCGGCGACCAGCAGCGCGATGCACAGCTGATCGGTCAGTTCGGCGTTGGCTTCTACTCGGCCTTCATTGTGGCCGAGCGCGTCGAGGTCTTGAGCCGCCGGGCCGGCGATCCGACCAGCGCGGGGCTGCGCTGGGAGTCCAGTGCGGATGGACAGTTCACGGTCGAGACGCTCGAGCGGCCCGAGCGGGGCACCTGCGTGATCCTGCATCTGAAACCCGAGGCGCGCGAGTTTGCCGATGCCTGGCGGCTGCGCGCCCTGGTGCGCCGCTATTCCGATCACATCGCCTTTCCGGTACGGATGCGCAAGGACGGGGCCACGCTGGAGTATGAGGCCGTCAATCAAGCACAGGCGCTGTGGGCACGGCCACGGTCTGAGCTGACCGACGCGGACTATCGCGCCTTCTACCGCCATGTCAGTCACGATGGCGCCGACCCGCTGATCTGGACTCACAACCGGGTGGAGGGGAAGCGCGAATACACCAGTCTCCTGTACGTGCCGGGCCAAGCACCCTTTGACCTGTGGCAACGGGACGCCGCGCGCGGGCTGAAACTGTATGTCCGGCGCGTGTTCATCATGGACAACGCCGAGCAGTTCCTGCCCCTGTACCTGCGGTTCATTAAGGGCATTGTCGATTCCAACGATCTGCCTCTGAACGTTTCACGTGAATTGCTCCAGCAGGATGCGGAAGTCGAGGCCATGCGGGGGGCCCTTACGCGGCGCGCGCTGGAGCTGTTGACGCGCCTGAGCAGCGAAGACAGCGGCAAATACCTGGGCTTCTGGCAACAATTTGGCCGTGCCCTCAAGGAGGGCTTGAGCGAGGATCCAGGCAATCGCGAGCGCCTTCTGCCGCTGCTTCGCTACGCCAGTACGGCCAATGCCGACAATGTCGAGAACGTCGCGCTGGCGGACTATGTAGCGCGCATGAAGCCGGAACAGGAGCGCATCTACTACGTGATCGGCGAGACGCACGCGGACGCCCGGTTGAGTCCGCACTTGGAGCTGCTGCGCTCCAAGGGTATCGAAGTGCTCTTGATGAGTGATCGCGTCGATGAATGGGTGATGGGGCAGATTGGCGAATTTTCCGGCAAGCGTTTCAAGGATGTGGCGCGTGGCGAGCTCGAGCTGGGTGCCTTGGCCGATGCCGCGGATCGGCAGAAGGTGGATGAAGCCCGTCGGCACAGCAAATCGCTGCTCAAGCGCTGCAAGGACGCGCTGGGGGACCGGGTCAGCGAAGTGCGGCCCAGCGCGCGGCTCCAGGAGTCGCCCGCCTGCCTGGTGCGCGCCGAGGGCGAGCTGTCGGAGGCGATGCGCAAATTGTTGCAGAGCCACGGGCAGAGTGCGCCGTTGGCGCACCCGGCGCTTGAATTGAATGTTGAGCATCCGCTGGTACGCTACCTGGATGGGTTGCCGGCCGGAGAGACCTTCAACGAGCTGGCCCAGGTCCTGTACGATCAAGCGTGCCTCAACGAGGCCGGTCAGCTGGAACAGCCCAGCGCATTCACGCGCAAACTCAACAGCTTGCTGGTCCGACTAGCGGGGGTGCAATAATCAGCGCCATGAATCGCAATCCGCCCGACGATGACGAACTGCGCCGCCGCCTTACGCCGCTCCAATACCATGTCACGCGCGAGAAGGGTACGGAGCGGGCGTTCACCGGCGCCTATGTTCACAATGACGCGGGCGGCGTGTATCGATGTCTGTGTTGTGGGGCGGAGTTGTTCAGTTCAGCGGCAAAGTACGACAGCGGTTCGGGCTGGCCCAGTTTCTGGTTGCCGCTGGCCGGTGAGCGCGTGCGGACCCACCGGGACACGACGTTGGGCATGACGCGGGTGGAGGTGACCTGCGCACAGTGCGCAGCGCACCTGGGCCATGTGTTCGAAGATGGGCCCCAGCCCACAGGCCTGCGCTATTGCATCAATTCGGCTGCGCTCGACTTTACGCCCGTAGATCCCGCGGTCAAATGAGCGCTTTGGTGCCTGCGCAGGCACTGCATTTTTCAGGCCCGGCCGGTACGTTGGAAGGCCTGATCGAATCACCCATGGACGGCCCGTTGCTGCTCGGAGCGGTCATCTGCCACCCTCACCCGTTGTACGGCGGGAGCCTCCATAACAAAGTTGTGCACACGCTGGCGCGGGCTTTGGGCGCGGGTGGAGCGGGTACGCTGCGATTCAATTTTCGAGGTGTCGGCGCCAGCAGCGGGCAGTTCGATGGCGGCTTGGGCGAAACCGATGACACGCTGGCGGCCGCCGCACTGGTGCGGGAGCGCTGGCCCAACGCGCCACTGGTGCTGGCGGGATTTTCCTTCGGTGGCGCGGTGGCGCTGCGTGCCGCCGCGCAGGTTCGACCAGACTGGCTGATCCTGGTGGCTCCGGCCATCGAGCGGGTACCGCTGGATAAGCTGTCGCCGCCAACGTATCCATGGTTAGTGGTGCAGGGTGAGGCAGACGAAGTGGTGTCAGCCGACAGCGTGCGCCAGTGGCTGGCCGGGCTGACACCCCGCGCACCGCCGCAGCTTTGCTTGCTGGCGGGCGTGGGTCACTTCTTTCATGGTCAGCTGCATACGCTGCGGGACTGTCTGGCAACGCACTGGCCCCGCTCGCTCCCCCACCGACGATCAAGCCCTGAAACGTAAGGGCCCGGCACCTGCGCAGCAGGCCCGGGCCCTACGGAATGGCGTTTAAATGCCTAATGGCTGGAAAATCAATTCACCATCGACTTCAGGCTCTTCAGGGGCAGCGCGCGCACCTTCTTGCTCGCGGGCTTGGCCTTGAACATCATCTTCTCGCCTGTGAAGGGGTTGACGCCTTCGCGGGCCTTGGTTGCCGGCTTCTTGACGACTTTGAGCTTCAGCAGGCCGGGGAGTGTGAACAACCCATTGCCACGCAGGCTCTTCTTGACGATGCCGTTCAGGGACTCGAACACCTCATTGACCTGTTTGCGCGACAGTTCAGTGTCCTTGGAAATCGTTGCCAGAATCTCCGACTTGGTCGGTGCGCCACCTTTCTTCGCCATTGCTTGATCTCCTCGATATTGGCGGTCAGTAAAAAATCCACGGCTTCATTGTGAAGCGGGGCGCAACATAACACATGCAGCGCGCGGCGCAAATGGGTTTTTTTGCACTTCGTACGAGTCGCAAATGGCTTCTTTTGCAGGGTTTGCGGTGATTGATGCGCACCGGCACCGCTCTGCCCGTCGTCGCGGGCTCAGGCAGTCAATGCGAATGCGTGGCTAAGCCCTCGGTATTTATAGCAACACGGACGGAATTTGCCGGCGCGTTGTCAGTACCCGGTGCGCACCATCGCGCACCATCGCGCACCTTCAAGGGAGCAGCAGCAGCAGGGCCTGAATCAAGATCAGTGCCCACAAGGGCGAGAGGTCCAGGTTGGCGAGCGGCGGAATCAGGCGGCGGAACTGGCGCAATACCGGCTCGCTCAGGCTGGAGAGCACGCCTTGCGCGGGCGAATAGGTACCCGGTGCGATCATTCCCAGCAGGCTGTAGGCGAAGATCGCGACAAAATAAACCCATAGTATGGTGCGGGCGAGCTGCACCAGGGCCAGCTCAACCCATAACAGCGCCGGTGGCAGCCCGATACCACCCAGCACGGTGCCCACGCTCACGCGCAGCAGCGCAATCAGCGCCACCACCACCACGGAAGCGGTGTCGATGCGGCCGAGAGCCGGCAGCAACCGGCGGAGCGGCACCAACAGCGGATTGGTGAGCTGGACCAGCGAGCGCACCAAGGGATTGCGGAAGTCGGCCCGGGCCCATTGCAGCAACAGACGCAGCAGCACCGCCAGCAGCGCCAGTGACAGCAGGGTATCAATGAGGTAGATCAACGCGGCCATGAGCGCTCCTTGAATAGACTAATCCAGTTCCGCAGCAAATTGCCCGGCCAATTGTTTGGCGCGGTCGGTGGCGGCGGTCAGCGCTTCGGTCACCAGGCCTGCGAAATCACGATGGCTGAAGGCCTGCAAGGCCGCCTCGGTGGTGCCCCCTTTGCTGGTGACTGCCTGGCGCTGCTCGGCCAACGACAGCGGCGTGCTGCACAGCGCCCCGGTGCCACGCAAGGTCTCACGCGCCAGCAAGGTGGCGGTGTGCGCATCGAGACCGAGAGCTTGAGCCGCTGTGGCCATGTGTTCGGCGAGCTGGAAGAAGTAAGCGGGACCGCTCCCCGACAGTGCGGTCACGATGTCCAGATCCGATTCACTCGGCACCCACACCGTGCTGCCGGCGGCGGACAGCACCTGTTCGGCCAGAACGCGATCCTCAGGCCCGGCCCCGGGGCCGGCGAACAGCGCGGTAATGCCCGCACCCACCAGCGCGGCGCGGTTGGGCATGGCGCGGATCACCGGCAGGCCGGCCGCACTCTGCGCCAGCTGTGCACAGCGCACGCCTGCAACGATCGAGAGCAGCAGCGGGCGGTGGCGGCTCAAAGTCGCGTGCAGCGGGGGGAACAGTGCGCGCAGCTGCTGTGGCTTTACCGCTAAAACCGCCACGCGAGCCCCGCTCAGGGCCGCCGCATTGTCAGCGATGGCCGTGATACCAAAGTCACGTTGCAGTGCCCCGCGTTGCGCGGCGTCGGGCTCCCCCACATTGAGCTGCGTCGGCGCCACACCCTGGCGCAGCAGGCCCTGAATCAGCGCGCGCGCCATATTGCCGCCGCCCAGAAACGTCACCCGATTGACTGTGGTAACCATGGAGGAGCCCCTTGCTCAATGCCCGCTGACGGCCGATGCCCGGCGCATTCTACGGGCTCGGCGCCGCCGCGCCAGGGATGGGCGCCGAATCCGGCCGGCCTGGTCGGACCCCGAACAGCGCCGTCCCCAGGCGGAGCAGTGTTGCCCCGGCCTGAACGGCCGCGACATAGTCACCGCTCATGCCCATGGAGAGCGTGTCGAGTTCCAGACCCGCACGTTGCAGATCCGCGAGCAACGCTTGCGCGCGGTGGAAGTGGGCGATCTGAGCGGTGGCGCTCAAGCCCGCGGGCAGTATGCACATCAGACCGCGCAGCCGGAGCCGCGGCAGCCGGGCTACGCCGATCGCCAACGCCTCAGCCTCAGCAGGCCCCACGCCGCCCTTGCCGCGATCATCCGCCAGCTTCACCTGCAGGCACAGGTTCAGCGGCGGCGCAAAATGCGGACGCGCTGCCGACAGCCGGGCCGCGAGCTCCAGACGATCCAGGCTGTGCACCCAGGCAAAGTTCTCCGCCACGGCGCGCGTCTTGTTGGCCTGGAGCCGTCCCACGAAATGCCAGGTCAAGGGCAGGTCGGCCAACAAACGGAGTTTCGGCACAGCTTCCTGGACGTAGCTCTCGCCAAAATGGCTGATGCCCAGGTGCGCGAGCTCCCGTACCGCCGCCGCCGCTTGTCCCTTGGAGATGGCAACGAGCGTGATGCAGTCCTCATTGCGGCCGCAAGCGTGTGCGGCCCGCGCCAGTTCCTGGCGCACGTGCGCCAAGCGCTGCGGCATCGAGTCGGCTATTGGTGAATTCTGCGGAGCGATTAACATATTGAGCACCAAGGCCCTCCGTTATACTGGCGCGGCTGGTAACCCCCGCGCACGCAACTTCGCAAGGGACTGATGATGGCGGTTGATAT
>Ga0075017_100002441_pt1 | contig 11635 bp, 8 predicted proteins | sample AleBraG_ABR_2012_FD_71475 | JGI IMG/M metagenome (GOLD analysis project Ga0075017, IMG submission 71475) | Freshwater sediment microbial communities in response to fracking from Pennsylvania, USA - Alex Branch Run_MetaG_ABR_2012 | ecosystem: Environmental > Aquatic > Freshwater > Creek >...
GTAGTCATGTGTTTATGGCGTCCAAAAACCACGCCGACCCTGCTGCAGGTCGCTTTTAACAGCGCGACCATGACACTCTCGGTTGTGCTGGCGACGCAAGCCGCAAACCTCGCAACTCCCGCGGGCACCTTCGTTTGGTTTGTCGCCGCGGCGGTCGTGTTTCAGGTCACCAACGTCCTGCTGGTTGCCGTTATACTGTCTTTGCTCGGCGAAGGTGTCTCTCTTAGCTCGCTTTGGCGCAACTGCCACCTGTGGTCCTTTCCGTACGAACTGGCGGCCGGTCTGTTCGCGGGCCTGTGGGCCCAGGCGGGACCGCTGCCGGCCATCAGCGCGCTGCCGGTCGGTGCGATCGGGCTGGCTTGCGTTTTGCTCTATCTGATGAGCGTCTTCTACGGCGAAGTGGTTGACCGAAGCGTAGCAGGTGGGGAACTGACCACGAATTGAGGGAGCTGAGCCGCCGAGGCTCATAACCCTTTTAGTAATAATCACTTAGGACCAGTACCTCCATATCTGAAGAGCTAAAGTCGTCTTCTCGCGCCCTCGCAAACCACTGTCCTGTATATAGATATAATCCTTGACTCGCCACTACCTATTGGGGCACCATAGCATTCAGCCGCAAAATTCAATTCAGTTTTGTGACAATGGAAGTAAGCCCTCCAGGAGAGAATAAGATGGGACAGTTGGGTGTGGATCTGAGCAGCAAGGCTGGTAGCTTGAACCAAAGCGCATCGAAACGGAGTCTTCCGGTGGTGGAACGGAAAGGTGTTACTTTTCCCCGCTACTTCACGCAGAAGCTCGAGGCCGGCAAGACGCCGTATGACGAGGTGCAATGGGAGCTGCGCACGGCGGCCATTGGCAACGACAAAGGCGCGATCATATTCGAGCAGAACGATGTAGAAGTTCCCGCCGACTGGTCCCAGACCGCCACCAACATCGTGGTGAGCAAGTATTTTCACGGCAAAATCGGTTCGCCGGACCGGGAGCGCAGCGTGCGTGAGTTGGTGCATCGCGTGGTTGACACCATCACGGAATGGGGCGCGACGGGACGCTACTTTCAAACGACGCAGGACGCCGAGAATTTCCGCAATGAGCTGGCTCATCTGATGCTGACGCAGAAGGCCTGTTTTAATTCGCCGGTATGGTTCAACGTGGGGGTGAAAGAGTCGCGCGGCTACGGATTCTATTATGACGAAGCCACGGACAGCATTCTGAAGCTGAAGAATGGGGCGAGCAAGCCGCAATGCTCGGCGTGCTTCATCAACTCGGTCAGCGATTCTTTGGAGTCCATCCTCGATCTGGCCAAAACGGAAGGCATGTTGTTCAAGTGGGGCTCGGGCACGGGAACTAATCTTTCCACGATACGGGAAGAAGAGGGCATTCTTTCGGGCGGCGGGCGCGCCTCCGGGCCGCTCAGCTTTATGCGCGGCTTTGACGCCTTTGCCGGCGTGATCAAGAGCGGCGGCAAGACGCGGCGGGCGGCGAAGATGGTGATCCTCAACTCCGACCACCCCGACATCGAAAAGTTCATCTGGTGCAAGGCGAAGGAAGAGAAGAAGGCGCACACGCTGATCGATGCCGGGTACGACTCGAGCCTGGATGGAGAAGCGTACAGCTCGATCTTTTTCCAGAACGCCAACAACTCGATTCGCGTGACGGACGAGTTTATGCAAGCGGCGACGGAAGACCGCGACTGGTGGACGCGCTCAGTGGTGAACGGCCAGCCGGTGAAGCGTTATCACGCCAAAGATTTGCTGAGGGCCATCGCTGAAGCCACCCATCAATGCGGCGACCCCGGCATGCAGTTCGACACCACCATCAATACCTGGCACACCAGCAAGGCTACGGCTCGCATCAATGCGTCGAATCCCTGTTCGGAGTATATGTTCCTGGACGACTCGGCGTGCAACCTGGCTTCGTTGAACCTGATGAAGTTCCTTTCGCCGGGCGGCGAGTTTGATGTCGAAGCTTTCCGTCACGCCTGCGACACGGTGACGATGGCGCAGGAAATTATTGTGGACGCCGCCAGCTACCCAACAGAGAAAATCGCCCGGAATTCGCACGATTTTCGTCCTCTTGGCCTGGGCTTCGCCAACCTCGGCGCGCTGCTGATGTCGCTGGGCATTCCTTATGACAGCGAAAAAGGCCGCGACTGGGCGGGCGCGATCAGCGCGGTAATGTCCGGTCAAGCCTATCTCACCAGCGCCCGGATCGCGGAAGCAGTGGGGCCATGCCAAGGGTACGCGGTGAATGAAGATTCGTTCCTGGACGTGATTCTCAAGCACGGCCGGGCGGTAAACGGCATCGATAGCAAGCGGGTGCCGCAGGCGCTGTATGAGAACGCGGTTAAGGTTTGGAACGACGCTTACGTTTTGGGTGAGCGCGCCGGATTCCGCAATGCGCAAGTGACGGTTATTGCGCCGACCGGGACCATCGGATTCATGATGGACTGCGATACGACTGGCATCGAGCCGGACCTGGCGCTGGTGAAGTACAAAAAACTGGTAGGCGGCGGCATCATCAAGATTGTCAACAACACTGTGCCGCAGGCGCTGATCCGGCTCGGCTACACGCCGGAAGAAATGGAAGCGATCGTCAGCCACATCGACGCGACCGGAACGATTGAAGGGGCTCCGGCGCTGAAGCCCGAACATCTGCCGGTGTTCGATTGCAGCTTCCGTCCGCAAAATGGACGGCGCTCCATCCACCATATGGGCCACGTCAAGATGATGGCGGCGGTGCAGCCGTTTGTCTCCGGCGCGATTTCCAAGACCATCAACATGCCGGAAGAGTGCACGGTGGAAGAGATCATGGACGCCTACATTGAGAGCTGGCGTTTGGGTCTGAAGGCGGTGGCGATCTACCGCGACAATTCCAAGCGCGTGCAGCCGCTGAGCTCCGGCACCGGTAAAGGGGAGAAGAAAGCGGCGGTTGCCGTGGTGCCGATTACGGAAAAAGTGGTGTATCGCCCGATCCGCCGCAAACTGCCGGAAGAGCGGCAATCGATCACGCACAAGTTCTCGATCGGTGGACATGAAGGCTACATCACCGTCGGCATGTATGAAGATGGCACGCCGGGTGAGGTCTTTATCTCGATGGCCAAGGAAGGGTCGACCATCTCCGGCCTCATGGATAGCTTTGCGACCTCCATCAGTTATGCGCTGCAATATGGAGTGCCGCTGAAGTTCTTCGTGGATAAATTCAGTCATGTGCGTTTTGAGCCTAGCGGGTGGACCGGAAATAAACAGATCCCCTACGCGAAGTCGATCATGGATTACATCTTCCGCTGGATGGGCGCCAAGTTCCTGGGCCCGGAGTACGCGATTACGGAAGCCGGGAATTCACCGGCGTTGCGTCCCACGGAACCCCAGCCGCAGCAGACGCTGCAGTTTGAGAATCCGAATTCCGACGCGCCGGTTTGTAGCGAGTGCGGCGGGATGATGACCCGCAACGGCAGTTGCTACAAATGCGAAAACTGCGGCGGCACGAGCGGGTGCAGCTAACGAGTTTCTTTCTTCTCCGATCTGTTGTGTGTCTCTTGGAGGAAGCGGCCCCGGAAGGGGGCCGCTATTTTTATGGGCGTTTGGGCTTGGGTTCGTTCCGCGAATTTTCTGGGATACCTCCAACTCGCTTGGACGCGGAGCTTCGGCGAACAGGGCCGACCTCGGGTTCGTTTGTCCGTTCCAGTGCATGTCAGGTTCGTTTTGTGTGTTCGGTTGCCTCCAGTGCAAGTCAGGTTCGTTCTTTCCGTTCAGGTTGCCTCCAGCGAAGCTCAGGTTCGTTTGACTCATTCCGGGGTTGTGCCGGCTCCGAGCTGAGCCTTTGGGCCTCTTCCGGAAATACGGGCAAGTTGTTGCAACTGCGATGCCGCCGCCGTGGCAAATATTCATTACCGGCGGTGGCCGACGCAGCGGTCATGAGCGTTTCGTTTTTGTTTCTCAGATTGTGCGCCACGGAAACACATGATTTATCGTTCCAGAGCCGCATACTTCGTCCCACCCTTATTCTGAGGCATGCGTCTCGCTCCGCATTGCCGAGTGAATGATGAAGTCGCTTGGAATCAACGCCAGAAAAGCCGTAAAACGTCGTGACTCGAAAATGCGGGTTTCGACTTCCGGCATAAGGCATTTAGAATCAAGTCCGCAGTCGTCGTTTGGGATCGTCAAGCTGGGAGACCAACCCCTTGCCCAGCCATTTGGAGGCCAGTACAGGCAAAGAGCGTCGACTTGAACTCCGTGACAGAGAAACCCGAATCCGGTACTGTGGAAGGAGAAGGAGAATGTCACAGTGCAATTGAATTTCCCCCCGGATATTGAGGCCTTGGTGCAAAAGCGATTGGCGACCGGCGCGTTCGCAAATGCCGAGGAAGTGATCCGCCGCGCCTTGGAAACCCTGGACGCTGAAGAGAACTGGACCGAGGAAGAACGGAATGCGCTCGATGAAAAAATCGACCGGGCGCTGGAACAGGCCGCCGCTGGACGTGTCAACGGCCCGGATGAGGCCCGGAGGAAGCTCGCGGCGCTGAAAGAAGCGCATCTGGCGAGAAGTTAAGGCTAACAACTTTTGGACCCATTTCAGCTTACCGATGACGCCATTTTCGACATCGATGCCATTTGGCTTTACCTCTTGGAGAAGGAGGGAGGGGAGTCGGCAGACCGGATCGTCACTGAACTCTTCAAAGTTTTTTACAAACTGGCCGAGATTCCAAACAGCGGCCACCGCCGCCCCGATCTCACGAGCAGGAGGGTCCTTTTCTACAGAATTTTCTCCTACCTCGTTATCTACCAACCCGGAAGCAGTCCCCTTCTGATTCTTGGTGTCCTTCACGGGAAGCGGAACGTTTCACGCATTTTGAAGCAGCGATTGTAACTGTCGCGGACGTTTGGTCTGCTGCGCCGGTGCCGATCCTTGGGAGAATGATCAGCGGTGAAGCGTCTGAAACAACGCTCACACGCCGAGTCTCTCAGCGGCCTGCCTTTCCTCTTCCAAATCCTCGAAGCTGTTGCGGAGCGGTGAAACGCCGTGCCTGGCTATGAAATCCATGAACGCTTCGAGAGGAGTCAGGCAACGGTCCGTAGCGCGGCCCAGGGAAACCTTTTTCTCCCGCAAAAGTTCAAGGGCGATCATTTGCAGGCTCGAGCTCTGCCCACACTTTTTTCCCGAAGCCGAGCACGGCGCCGGCGAGAGCGGTCAGCGCGGTGTAGAGCTTTACCAAAGCTACGGCCGGTAGAATCCGGCATCAGATAGCGTTAATTTCCGCCGGTTACGGAAAGCGGTATGCAAAATACCTCTACTACAAGCATCGGACCTTCGACGTAAAAGGTTTTTCCACGCAAGGCAAGTTCGCCTTGGAGTTGGAAAACGTGTATGTGGATCTGAGCGTTGACCCCGCCGCGATGCAGACCGTTTCCCAGAACTTGCTTAGGCTCCAACGAGGCCGCCAAAAGCGGCGACCAAAGTATCCTTGTCTGGTTGCAGGCTGGGCCAGTCCCTCGCAATTTCGCCGTGGTGGGTCCTCCGGGTTCCGGGAAGACCACCCTCCTAAAGCATCTGACTCTTTCATTCGCCGCCGGTGAGACGCCGGTCCGCCGCACGCCAGTGCTGTTGCTGCTGCGCGACCATGCCGCGGCCATTGGGGCCAACGCTGGGACCAAGCTCGCGGACCTGATTGAAGCGTCCCTCAAAGATGAGCCGCCGCCGGCACAGTGGTTCGTAGACCGCCTCCGGAAGAGCAAATGTCTGATCATGCTCGACGGGTTGGATGAGGTAGCGGATCCCGGCTTGCGGCGCAAAGTTGTGGATTGGGTGGAACGGCAAGTGGAAGTTTTTGGCTTAAACCAGTTCCTGGTTTCCTCGCGCCCCAACGGTTACCGCGACAACCCGGTATCGGGCTTCACGGTTCTTAGGGTCCTGCCTTTCGATCGAAAGCAGATCGAGCGCTTCGTACGGAACTGGTATTTAGCCAACGAAGCAGTGGCCCATGGGAAGGACGACCCAGGGGTTCGAATGGAAGCAGGAACGGGAGCGGAGGACCTTCTCAATCGTTTACACTCGACGCCCACCTTGCAGGAACTAGCGGTGAACCCGCTCCTGCTCACACTGATCGCAACCGTACACCGCTACCGGAGCCAATTGCCCGGACGCCGCGTAGAACTGCTTTCCGAAATCTGCGATGTCTTCCTTGGGAAACGCCAGCAGGCGAAGGGGCTCGAACTCGACCTGACTCCTCAGCAGAAAGTCCGGGTCCTTCGAGTCCTAGCCTTTGAGATGATGATCCGCGAAGTGCGCGAGATGAAAGCGGAAGAGGCCGCCGCGGCGATTGCCCCTACCCTGCGGCTCGTGACGCCGAACGGCGAACCATTAGAGTTTCTTCGTGATGTCGAAGATTCGAGCGCTCTCCTGGTGCAGAAGGAGAATGGCGTCTACGGTTTCGCCCACTTGGTCTTTCAGGAGTATTTGGCATCCGTCCATATCAAGACGGAGGGTCTGGTACAGCGCCTCGCGGCCAACGCTGGCCAGTCCTGGTGGCACGAGACGGCCCGCCTTTACGCTGCGCAGGCGGATGCGGGCCCGATTGTCGAAGCCTGCCTCGCGCAGGATCGCCCGCCGGCGCGGGTCCTATTGCTGGCTGCCGATTGCGAGAGAGAAGCTCTGGAGTTGCGCGGCGAACTGCGCGATCGCCTCCGGCGCGTCACGGAAGAGGCGATTGAAGATCCAGATCCGGCACGGAGCCGGCTGGCGGCGGAATATTTGCTTGAACGGCGGCTGCGCGACATGATGCGCCTGAGCGATGAAGTGTATGTTGATCGTTCACCGGTCACACATGCGGAATATCAGTTATTTATAGACGATATGCGCTCGAAGGGAAAAGGCAATAAGCAGCCCGATCGTTGGAACTCTTACCACTTCGTTCCGGGGACCGGCCGCTTACCCGTCGCCGGAATCCGGTGGAGCGATAAGGAGGACTTCTGCGATTGGTTGGGAAAACAGGGAGCAGGTGAGTGGAGCTTTGGGACCCCGACCCTCACTGAGTTGGAGGCGGCGCGAAGACCGGATGCTGCATGGCAAAGTCTGCGGTTCTTTGTAGGAGGCGTGCCGGATGGTATCCCGATACTCTCTGGGCAAGAGGTTCTTGAGCAATTGAAGAACGATGTTGGCTCGGTGCAGCCGCGGGCAATCCAGAGGTTGAATTGGCTGGTTTTTTATTGGTACGCCCGCGACCTCGCCCGCGTCCTTGACCTCGCCCGCGCCCGCGTCCTTGACGTCGCCCGCGCCCTCGCCCGCGCCCGCGACCTCGACGACCTCGACCTCGACGCCCGCGACCTCGACCGCTGGATTGCCGCCCACGCACTCCTTCGCCTTTGCATCGCCGAGATGCGAGCCGATGGCAGGTTGCCTGCCGTGGAAGGGCTCTGGCTGGCGCGTAGGCGCGCCGCGGCTCCACAAGAAACTGGCCGGGATGTCGCCACCTGAAGGCCGCGTTCCCGGCCCGCGTGTGAAAGTCGAGCTAAATACGTCAGCGACGACCTGAGGCACGGACGTAACCAACGTGGTTCGCCAAGCCGACTGCTGCTTCTATTCCGCTGTCCACTCGACTTATCGTTTGAAGAGGTGCGGGGATGAGGCACCGCTTGCGATGGGGCAATAAATTCGAAAACTACAGCGGAACCAGCCGATGTTCATCGGGTTTTCGCGCTCTTCTCTGTTCAGCGTCCTCTTTTGGAAAAAGAGCGCCGCTGAGGGCCGTTATTTTGTGCTCGCGACGGACTTACTCCACCCGGATCGCGGCTCTGAGTGTGTGCGACGAACCGGGCGCGAGATGGACACTGTTGTCGGCCGCATTGGCCGTTTCCACGCAGATCATCTCTTTCCAGTCGCCGGGGGCCATGTCGGACATGCCCTTGGTCTTGTCGATCCAGGGGTTCCAGACGACGGTGCTGTCGGAGCCGGTTTTTTCGACAACGATGCGGCGGTTCCATACCGTGTCGTGGACTACGCAGGTGGCCTGGGTGCTCAGGTGCACCTGATCGGTTTCCTTGGCGACGCGCACGGGCTGGTTGCCGAGTTGCTTGCGCTTGAAGCCATCCGTCTTGTCGATGTAGGTGGTTCCTTCGAGGCCGGAGACTGAAGTCTTATCGATATCGGCGATCGCGAAATAGGTATGCAGCGCCTCCTCGTAGATCAGAGGCTCCTTGGCATCGTTGCGCGTCTCCAGCTCCATTTCCAAGGTGGCGCCGACGGTCACGCGAAAGCGCAGGTGGAAGGCGGCATAGCCGAAAGCTCGGGTGGCGTCGTTCGGGGCCAGAGCCAGCGTGACCTCAACTCTTCCGTCGCTGTGGAGCTTGGTGGCTTCCAACGCCCACTCCATGCTGCGGGCGAAGCCGTGGGCGGGGCCGGGCTTGCCATCGCTGCGGCCGCCAAACCAAGGAAAGATGATGGGCACGCCACCGCGAATCGCCTTGCCGGGGGCGAACAAACTCTTGGGGCTGACAAACAGGACGGGCCGCTGACCGCGCGGGGTCCAATGGGTTACGTGCGCGCCCTGCAGATATATGTCCGCTTCCGCGGCGGGCGTCGAGATCACTGCGCGCGTCAAGCCGCCGGGCGCGTCCTCGACTTTGAGGGCGTTGGGGATATCGTGTTGACGTTTCAATTTTGCTTCAGGCATGCTCCGTCCTTTCTCAACTGCGCACCCATTATAGTGTAGAGCGGTTGGGCCTGGTTGCCGCTCGGAGCCGGCAACCGTTCGTCCTAAGAAAATAGTACAGACGGTTCTTGCGGGTATGGGTTTGGTCTATCAAAATCGTGAGGATGACCAGTGCGATCGACGCCATCCAGGAGCGGATGCGGGCAGACGGGCGCCGTTGTGCGTTGCCATCGCTGACCTACGCCGAGCTGGGACGTTGTGCGGGCGGGGTCGCGGAACATCTGATCCGGCGGGGTGTTGTGGAGGGCGACTTGGTGGCCATCCAGGCCTCGCGGAGTGAGTGGCTTGTGCCGGCCATGCTGGGGGTTTGGCACGCCGGCGCCGGTTTTGTGATCCTGGATGCGGGACAACCGGCCGCCCGGACTGCAAGTTGTTTGCGCCAGGCGTCCTGTAAGGCGATTATTGGTAGCGCCCCGCCGCCGGATCGAAGTCCGATGACGAGTGGGAAGTTGCGGGGGCCTGACGACTTGGCTTATGTGGCGTTCACTTCCGGCTCGACCGGAACGCCTCGTGGCGTGGTGGGGACGCATGGGCCGGTCGAGCATTTTCTGGAATGGCAGGCGGCCACGTTTGGACTGCAATCGAGCGATCGGTTCGCGATGCTGTCGGGTTTGGGGCACGATCCGCTACTGCGGGACATTCTGGCGCCGCTCAGATTGGGCGCGACGCTGGACGTCCCGGACGAAGAAACGCTGCGCGATCCAAAGTTGCTGGTGGATTGGCTGGAGGCGCATCGCATCACGGTGATGCACCTCACACCGACATTGGGCCAGTTGCTGATATTGGGCGCGGAACTCACGGGCCGGAAATTGCGCCATCTCCGGTATTTGTTCTTTGGCGGCGAGGCGTTGTCGCGAGGCCTCGCGGACGCCTGCCTGAGCGCGGCGCCGAACGCCACCATCGTCAATTTTTATGGCGCCACCGAGACGCCACAGGCGATGGGCTATCACGTCTATGATCCGGGGCGAGATTATGAAACTCCGACGGTTCCGGTGGGGCGGGGAATCGATGAAGTGCAGTTGCTGGTGGAATCGGGCGAGATTGTGGTTCAGACACGGCACCTCTCCCGGGGCTACCTGAATGACATGGCGGCAACCGCCGAGCGATTTGGAAGCGGGACGTATCGAACGGGCGACTGTGGTTACGTCGATCGCTTCGGCGAAGTTGTGTTCACCCGAAGGAGCGATTCCCAGGTGAAGATCGCCGGACACCGCGTTGAGCCGGCGGAAGTGAGCGCGGTGATGGAGCAGCACTCCGGAATTCTGCGGGCGCTGGTGACGACATCCGGGGACCAACTCCTCGGTTACTTTACTTCGCGCCAGGCGGCCGAAGGGGAAGTGCGCGCCTGGTTGAAGGAGCGTCTGCCCGCCTACATGATCCCGGCGAAGTTGATCCGCCTCTCCAGTTTTCCCATGACGCGCAACGGTAAGATCGACGTGCTGGCGTTGCCCAACGGAGAGGATGAAATTAGGATCGAGCGATTCGACTCGGACCTGGAAGAACAAGTGGCCCGCCAGTACGCGGCGGTGCTGGGCTGGAATACGGTGGGGCGTGACGATCACTTCTTCGATCTGGGTGGGACATCGCTAGCCGCGGCGCGGTTGATGGCGGCGCTCGAACGAGAACTCGGCGTGCGAGTTCCCCTGGCGCTGCTGGTGGAGTGGCCGACGCCAGCGGCACTGGCGCGGAAATTATCGGGAACGACGCGGGAGGATTGGTCGCCGCTAGTCCGACTGCGGGCGGGCGACGCGCGGTTGACGCCGCTGTTTCTCGTACATGCTATTGGTGGCAACGTGCTCAGTTATCGAGAACTGGCCGAGCGGCTGGGCGACCGCCCGTGCTACGCGCTGCAATCGATTGGGCTGAGCGGACAGCAAGAGCCGGACCCAACCATTGAAGATATGGCCCGACGATATCTCACTGAGGTTCGCAAGGTTCAGGCAGAAGGGCCCTACGTGCTCGGAGGATATTCGGCTGGGGGGCTGGTGGCGTTTGAGATGGCGCAGCAGCTCCTACGCATGGGCGAAACGGTGGATACCGTTCTGCTGTTCGATAGCAAGATCGCAGGTGGATCCAGGCTGCCCTCTGTGGTGGCGCGGAAAATGTGGCGAAACTGTGTCGAGTTTTTCCGGCTCCCTTCCACCGCGAAGCGGGAATTTCTTCGCACCAAATGGATTAATACCCGTAACAATTTTGCGTTGGCACAGGCGCGATGGAGGGCGGAGGCTGCCGGCGATGCGGAGATCGCATTTAGGATGGCGGAGGGCCGTTACGCGCCAACCGAATATCCAGGCCGGGTAATTCTATTTCGGACGCATGAAGGCACCTCGGCCGACCCGCATGGGATGGCACGGGCATGGTCGCAGGTGGCGCGGCGGTTGGAGCAGCGGGATGCGCCGGGCAACCATGACACGATGCTCGCACCGCCCTACGTTGATAGGTTGGCGGAGATGGTGATTGAGAGTGTGGAGGAGAGGTCGCTCTCTTCGCTGGCAAATCGATGGAGTCCCATGGCGGTTCAAAACTGACCTGGCTGTGAGCCAAGTACACCCTTTCGGAAGTTCGGCCTCGTATTGCGCAGGTCCCTCCCTCCTAAGGTACGAAAGAATCTTTGGGACGAGGCTGCGATTGTCGAGAGCGACCCTTAACGTCCCAAAGATCTTTGCATTGCACAGGCCACCTGCCTACCTAACAATAGTCGGGGCTAATGGCCTGCAGAAGGGTGCGGATTTCCCAAGGGTTGCGTCGCCAGCAGGCTTGCAATCCGCAGCGTCGACGTGCGGAGCCCACTGATGAGCGCAGTTTCACATAGCCTAGCCCTACCTTCGCGTTCCTGACCAACAAAAAGCATAGTACGTGGCTCCAGAACCGTAAAATACAGGGGTAAAGCTTCCTTGCAGCACGAAAGTGTGCTACATGAAAGATATGCAT
>Ga0075017_100002442_pt1 | contig 11631 bp, 11 predicted proteins | sample AleBraG_ABR_2012_FD_71475 | JGI IMG/M metagenome (GOLD analysis project Ga0075017, IMG submission 71475) | Freshwater sediment microbial communities in response to fracking from Pennsylvania, USA - Alex Branch Run_MetaG_ABR_2012 | ecosystem: Environmental > Aquatic > Freshwater > Creek >...
GAAGCGCCCAGACACGCCAGCCAGACATTGCGGAATCGTAGGATCGAAACGTAGTCGCTGAATGACGCAGTGCCGTGCGTGGCGGTTGCGGTAACTTCTTGCGGCTCTCTCACGAATTTCCAGATCAGCAGCCCGAGCACAATTCCCGGTGCGCCAGCCACGAAGAACGCCCAGCGCCAGCCCACTCGCGACGCGACCTGCGTGGTGAGCACAGGAGCAACCGCCAAGCCAACCAGAGCCGCTGCACTGACTACAGCTCCGACATTGCGTCCGCGACGGCTGGATGGAGACGATTCCTCGATCAGCGCCGTGATTACCGACCAGCACGGACCCTCCGCCACCCCCATCAGCGCGCGGATCAGCAAGAGCTGATGGAAACTTTGAGCTGCGCCCGAAACCCAGGACAACGCCGAAAACAGGAACACTGCGGGGATCAGGATTTTTCGCCGCCCCACGCGATCCGAAAGAGCGCCGAACAGGAAGGTGGAACCGGCCCAGCAGATCGCCAAGACGGAAGCCAGCAGGCCGATCTGTTCGCTGGTGAGATGGAATTCGGGCGCGAAGAAAGGCGCGAGATACAACTGGGACATGCGGTCCAGAAAGACCGTGCCCCAGGTGAAGAACAGAAGTATGACTAGAGTGTTTTCGTAGCGCCGGGCTTGGTCCACTCGGTATCCTTGGACAGGCTCGAGTCGTAAAGCTCCTCTACCGCTCGCTGCACCTTCGCCGACAGCACGTCAATATCGTGGCCCTTCAGCCCTTCGGTCGAAATAGGCTGCCCCACCCGCATCTCGAGCGGGCGGGACTTGATGTGATACGTGTTCATCGGAAGCAGATCGAAGGTACCGACCAGCGCCACCGGAACGATGTCCACCTTCGCCTTGATCGCGAGAAAGAACGCGCCCGGCATGAATGGCTTGATCTTGCCATCCGGCGTTCGCCCGCCTTCGGGGAATATCACCAGTGGCAAGCCAGCCTTCAAACTCTTCAGCGATGACCGCACGCTGCCCACCGATGTTGCCGGATTCTGTTGATTGATACACACCTGTCCCGAGCGCCTCAGGTGCCATCCGATAATCGGATACGAGAGCAACTCGCTCTTGAAGAGAATCCGGAACTGAAAAGGCAAGTAAACGTAAAGCACGGGGATGTCGAGGGCCGAAGCGTGATTCACCGCGTAAACATGTGGCTTCGAAGTATCGATCTTGTCGAGCCCCATAACCTTCACGGGGGAGAAAATCGTCTTCATGATCAGCCACGACCAGGCACGCGCAAAGTCGTGCAGGATGCGTCCCTTATCTCCGAACAGCGAACACGGAAGCGAGACCAGGCCCATCACCACCGTATACATCCAGATCAGAGGATCGAAGATGAAGTACGACCGCAGGCGGCTGAGTAGTCCGTACCTGCGCGTCTCCGGCTGCCGGGCGATTCGCTGGATGGGTTCCTGCGCTGGCCGCGCTGGGAGGGAGACATCCTCGACTTCTGTGGTTTTAAACGGCACTTTTGATTAGATGCGAGCGCCCAACTGGCGCATGGCCTCTCCAACAATGTAAATCGAACCGGTAATGACGACCAAGTCTTCCGGACCCGCAAGGTTACGCGCCCGAGCCAGGGCCGCCGCCACATCCGGAGCCTCTTCTATTTCCACGGATACACGCGCTGCTGCCTGGCGAATTTCCTCCGGCGTCGCCGAGCGCGGGTTGTCAGCCCGGGTTGCAATCACGCAATCGGCCAAGGGAAACAAGATTTCTGCTATTTCCGCGATCGCCTTGTCCCCCATAGCTCCGAAAATAAAAATAATCCGGCGGCCTTCGTAGAGCGCGGAGAGCGTCGAGCGCAAGGCCCATGCCCCGGCGGGATTGTGTGCCACATCGAACACAAACTCCGGCGAGCCTGGCTGTGCGGGTACTACCTGAAACCGCCCGGGCCAGCGCGTTTCCCGAATCCCACGTTCAATTGTTCTTGCAGTGACTCCAGCGAAGCCCTGGTGGCTCAGTTCCTCCGCAGCGGCAATCGCAAGCGCGGTATTGCGCAACTGGTGCCGCCCGACGAGCGGCGTTTCCACCAGAATCTGCTCACCCATGACTTGCAGCGGATATCGTGACACGGGAAGCGACTCACTTCCGGAACGCAGTTCTCGGTAATCGGTCCTCGAAGAAGCTGGAGACACGGGAGGTACATACGCCACCGCGCTCACGGCGCGCGCATCCCGATCGAGAATCGTGTTTCCAATCACGTCGTTGGCGTCCGGTGTCTGCGGCAGGGTAACGACCACACCCTTGGCCCGGATGATGCCCGCCTTCTCTCGGGCAATTTCGGTCAAGGTGTCTCCCAGGAATTTCTGATGATCGAGTGCGATATCCGTAATCACGCTGAGTCGCGGCTCAACCACATTCGTCGCGTCGAGCCGCCCGCCCATGCCGACTTCCAGCACCGCGATGTCTACCTTTTCCTGCGCGAAATGCTCGAAGGCAATCGCCGTCAGCATCTCGAAGAAGCTGGGATGCCACGGCAACTCGCCTTCCGACGTCAGGCGCTCCGCGGTACGGTCCACCAAGTCGTGAAGCGAGGCGAAATTATCGTCGCTCATGGGCTTGCCATCGATCCGCACGCGTTCGTTGATCCGCACCAGATGCGGCGACGTGTACAACCCTGTCTTCAGGCCGGATGCCCTCAAAATCGACGCCAGCGTCGCCGCCGTCGAACCCTTGCCGTTGGTTCCCGCGATCAACACACTCGGGAACCGCGCCTCCGGATTCTCCAGCGCCGTCAGCAGTACGCGCATGTGGGCCAGATCGAACTTGTGCGAAGGGGTATTCGCCAGCTCGTGACCAAGTGCGTAAATGCGTTCGACCGCGGTTGCGTAGGACATGGCAGGACTTTGGCTACTCGCTCTAGGTTACCAGCATGTCAATGGCTGGTTCGAGTTTCGGCCAGCGGAAGGCTACCAGGACACGTCAAACCGTGAAGAGAGAGAGTAAACGGCTTGCGGCGAAGATCGCCGCTACGCGGATTGGGCGCCGACGACCGATGTCCGGTCCATGAACTGCAGCGCCCGTGAGATATATGACTTGAGATCCCGGCGATGCACCACCGCGTCGAGCATTCCGTGTTCGAGCAGGAACTCAGCCTTCTGGAACCCTGGCGGCAGCTTTTGTCGGATGGTCTGCTCGATCACTCTCGGTCCGGCAAACCCAATCAAGGCCCCCGGTTCTGCAATATTCAGGTCGCCCAGCATGGCGAACGACGCGGTAACGCCGCCCGTAGTCGGGTCGGTCAACACCGAAACGTAGGGCACTTTGGCATCATCCAGCCGCGCCAGGGCTGCGGAGATTTTGGCCAGCGTCATCAGGCTGATCACGCCTTCCATCATGCGCGCCCCTCCCGATGCGGAGACGATGATCAGCGGAGTTTTCGTCTCCGTGGCTCGCTCCACAGACCTTGTAATGGCCTCGCCCACCACTGCGCCCATGCTGCCGCCGATGAACGAATATTCGAGCGCGCTAACGATCACCGGTCGCCTGTTCAACTTCCCCTTCGCGTTGATGATCGCGTCTTTCAGCCCGGTCTCTTCCTTCGCCTGCTTCAGGCGCGAGGAGTAAGCCTTCAAATCGACGAAGTGCAGGGGATCGGTCGAGGCAAGATCAGCGTCGAAGACTTCGTACTGGTCATCATCCAGAAGCTGTGCCAGCCGGGTGCGGGCGTCGATACGGAAGTGCCGATCGCACTTGGGACACACATTCAGGTTGTCCTCGAGATCCTTTTTCCAGATGATCTGCCGGCACTGGTCACACTTCACCCACAAACCTTCGGTACGGACCTTCTTCTCCCCCGAGGTATCCAGTTCGCCGGACTGTCGCTTGAACCAAGCCATAAAATCAGTTGTCAGTACCCAGTACCTAGTTCCTAGTACCTGGTTTCAACATGAACCGTCTAGGACTCGTTACGGGTACTCAGTACTCGATTCCCCTCTGCGCCATCACGCCTTTTTCGTAGGCATGTTTTACCTGACGCATCTCCGTCACTGTATCGGCAATCTCGACAATTGTCGGATGCGCGTTCCGCCCGGTCAAGATGACATGCACCATCTCCGGTTTACGCTTCAGGCTCTCAGCCACTTTGGCGGCGTCGAGCATACCGTAGCTGATGGCGTAATTGATCTCATCCAGAATGACCAGATCCCACTGCCCCGACTGGACCGCCTTCTCGCCTTCCGCCCAAGCCTCTTCCACCATGCGGACGTCTTCGGGATCTGGCTTTTCGGTGCCTACCTTCACAAAGCCCCGGCCCATCTGCTTCATCACAAACTTGTCGCCAAATGCTTTAACAGCATCCAGTTCCCCGTAATGCCAGGAGCCTTTCAAGAATTGCAGCATCAGGACGCGTAAACCCTGGCCCACCGCTCGCAAAGCCGTACCCATCGCGGCCGTGGTCTTGCCCTTGCCAGGGCCGGTATTGACGATGATGAGACCACGCCGTACGTCTTCCATGGAACGAGATCTTTCGATTGTACCTGTTCCAGCGTAGGAAGGACCAAGCCACAACAGTTGCGGCCCTTTATCAACTAATTAAGAGTGACAGAGATGATCCGGTTATTTGCGGAACTCTTGTCTTAGGGATTGCGTAAGCATCTAATGCACAGGTCTCTTTTCCCGCCGGCAAACTGCGGAGGTCTCGATGCTACGAAACAGGCTCCCGTTGTTGTGGTTGCTCCTCGCCTTATTTATGATTCCCGCTGCATACGCTGCCCGGCAGCAGCCTGCTGCACCACCCCAGGCCTCAGTAGGCGGCGCTCATGATCAGGATGTGATCCGGCAGATTCTCGACCTGGAGCGCCAATCCAAAGACGCTGCGGTTCATCGCGATCCCGATTTTTCCGCGCGCACGCTGGCTGACGACTACCTCGGCATCACGCCGCTCGGCCAGGTCATCACCAAAGGGGATACCGTCGCCGCCCGCAAGAGCGGCCAGCTTCGCTACGATTCCATTGAGATCAGCGACATGGTGGTGCGTGTCTATGGCAGCACGGCCGTCGTAACTGCCCGGGCGGACGTCAAGGGAAGAGACTTGGGCGAGGAATTCAACGGCCCGTATCGTTTCACCCGGATATGGGTCCGCCGAAACGGACACTGGCAGGCCGTGAGCTACCAGGCCACAGTCACTCGTTGATGTCGCGGATTTTGTGGATGTCAAGGACCTACTAAGGCAGGTCTACTACTTTGCGAAGAGGTCCAGTGTCCTCACCCCCGACGGAGATCGGAGTCACTTCGTCGCCACCCAGCAGTCGCGCCGCGACCCGCAGCGCTTCCACTTCCTTCCTTACCCTGGTCATCTCTTGCTCTTTCGACTTCAGGACCTCATACGGGTTTTTCATAGAAGACTCCACCAGGTAATCGTGATGTGCTCTGTTTGCCGACTGGTTCGTGAACTGTACATGGTGGCGCTGTTTCCGAACATATCACGAAGGTGCCTGCTGGAAACCCGAGAAATCTTTCTAATCGGCCCCTAATGCCCGGAGTGGTAAGGGTGATTCTTAAGAATGGTAAAGGCGCGATAGAGTTGCTCGAGCAAAACCACGCGGGCCAACTCGTGGGGCAATGTCATTTTTCCCATCGAAATGACGGCACTGGCGGATTTTCTAGCCACTTCGCCGAAACCGTCCGCGGGACCGATAGCGAATAACGGTTGGGAGCTTCGCTGCTCGCACTCTCCCACAAACCCGGCGAATTCCTCTGATGACAACTGCTTCCCCCGGCTGTCCAGCAGCACCAGGGCCGGCGCGGAGCGCGCCTTCTCGCACATCTTCAACAAGGCTGCTTCGTCGCGCAAAACCATACCCTCGACGGCGGCGTAGCGCGAAATCCGCTTCAGATACTCATCGGTGAGCGCCTGTATGGCAGGCTCTTTCGTCTTGCCGATCCATGCAACCTTGATCTTCACGTGATGGCTTCGCGGCCCGAAGATTTAACCACAGAGGGCACGGAGAGCGCAGAGGAATTGCGCTTCGTAACTCAACTTTGTGGACTCCGCGTCTGTGCCTCTGAGTTTCTTAATCTAGCGCTTCTTTCCCGCCGCTAGCACCACTATGACGCCAAACTCAATGCTATCGTTTTTCGCGTACTTGCCGACTGCAGCTTGAGCTTCCGCGTTGATCGCCTCCCATTTGTCTTTGGGAACACGCTCCAGCAGAGGGCGGAACGGGGTTGACACCGCCTGCACGTACTCCCACACTTCTTCCACACTGCCAGGCCATGTCCACGGCACAGTTCGGGTCTCTTCTTCTTCTTCAAAACCCGCCCGCCGCAATTCGGCAGACAGACTTCCCGGCTTCGAGAAACGGAACATGTCCGGGCCGCCCGGCGACATCAGCGACCCGCCAACGTGAGCGTGTACGATGGCCATCGTGCTGGACCAATACGGCTGATCGAATGGCCCCCACGCCACGAAGCAGCATCGGCCACCGGGTTTCAAGACGCGATGAATTTCCGCCAGCGCCTTATTTACTTCGGCAAAGAACATCACACCAAAGCGGCAGGTGACGAGATCAAAACTCGCTGCAGAGAATGGGAGATCGTGCGCATCCGCCTGGCGCGTCGTGAAATTCGTCAATCCGCGCTGGCGGGCCCGCTCGTTCGCAATTTCGAGAAGATCTGCGCTCAGGTCAAGCGCCGTAACGTGCCCTTCCGGGCCGACTCGCTTTGCCAGGCTGATGCCGGGTTCGCCGGTGCCGCTGGCCAGATCCAATACGTTCCATCCGGGTTGCGGGCGCGCATACTCGACCAGGGCCTCGGTGACGTCGCGCCCCATGGCCGCAGATTTGGCCTTCCACCTCTCGGATGCTATTAGACGGTAGGTAGAACTCCATTGGGATTTGAATTCGCTGGATCCTGTCATCGGTGTTGGAGATCACGACTATTCTGAACCGGATTCAGCCCAGGTACCAGCTAAAGCTGTGGCACTCTACGCTCGCCCCTGCGGGGCCACCAATGATGAGCGTCGACGAAAACTGGCGCGAGAAAGGCAGTCAGTTGCGCCAGAATTACCAAGACCATCGTCAGCACGCGCGAGGCCGTAGACATCACTCGACCTGCTTTCGGTGCTTACGCGGCTTGCACGCCGCGTGCGTCACGCTCTCTTCCGCTTAACCGCGACCCGCCGCCGCTTGGCGGCTTCAAGCTCCGCCGGCTCGAGCTTCTTGGCCGACTTCCAGAGACGCTCCAGGTCATAATACTTACGCGCTTTTTCCGAGAAAATATGCACTACAAAATCGACGTAATCCAGCAGCACCCACTCCGCCTGCTTGTAACCCTCGGTGTGGGCCGGCCGCATTCCTGCCTTCTCCAGCCGTTCTTCCACTTCATCGGCTATTGCCTGGATCTGCCGAGGATTAGTTCCGCTGCACACGACGAAATAGTCAGTGAATGCTCCCGACCCTTTCTCCAGTTCCAGTATTGAGATTTCTTCTGCCTTCTTTTCCTGGCAGGCGTGGATGGCTTCAGAGACTTGCTTCTTCAGATCGTTCTTTTTCATGCAGTCGCTAGACTTGGCTCGTTGGTCTTGGGATACGGCCGTTGGAGTGTCGCCGATAAACCCGGCAACCGGTGCAGACATTGTAGCGTGTCGACGGATCGCGTGCCGCCCGCTCGGAACATCGCCGGCGAAATATGCCTGGCAAATTTTCCCGACTGGCGTGGCTTACCGACAATCCCCGCCTAACGACTAAAGACTGTTTTTGTACAGTCCCATCTTTTTGATGTAGCCGGCCACCAGGGGATCGACAAACCGCCCAAGCGCTTTTCCCTTCGACGCGGCATCGCGAACCGCGGTTGCCGAAATATCCTGATTCACGCCCTCCAGCAGGTGCAAGGTGGCACCCGGCAAGACCAGGTCGCCCTTCGCCGCCTGCTTTTGAAAGGGTTTGGTTACCGCAGCCGCTGGACGCAGTCCCTCCGGCAGCGCGTTGGCCACGTCCGCCAGGGAATATCTCGGACGGCTGGCCACGATGAACTCGCACTCCTGAAACAGAGCTTTCGCTTCATGCCAGGTAGCAATGTGGCGAAATGCATCAATGCCGATCAGGAAGAACAACCGGTCGCTCTTCTTCAGCTCGCGCTTGAATCGGCGCACCGTGTCGACAGTGTAGTTCGCTTCTACGCCGGCCCCACGATCCTTCTTTCCCGCCGCCTTGCCTGCTGGTGACGCTACCGCGGTCTCCGGCGCCTCCAGCAATGAGGGCAGCAGATCCTTCTGCGTCGCGGTGGCCAGCACGATCATGGCGTATCTATGGAAATACGGCGTCGTCGGCTGGTCCTGCTTGTGGGGTGGAACATTTGCCGGAACCAGGTGAATGCGTCCCAGTTGGTACGTCTCGGCCGCCGCCTGCGCCAGCGCCAAGTGGCCAAGATGAATAGGGTCGAACGTCCCGCCAAACAGACCGATGTTCATTCAGTGTCTTCCGATCGTTCCGGTAGTTTCCCGGTTTCGACCGCATGTTGCAAGTTCTTGTTCGGCAAACTGAGAAATTCTCTTGTCCACAGGCGAAACCCGTCCATAATAGTGCGCCGCTCGTCAGCGCCCCAAAACCGTTGTCCATGGCCTTGTCTCGGGGTATCCCGGTGCAATTGGGCAGCACTTCGATGGACTAGCGTAACTCGCTCAATTCGCTAAGCAGCACTAGGATGGCCTTGTATGCGACTGAACCTCCCCCTTCTTCGCACACGGTACGTTCCTCCCGCCCGCGCGCCGATCCTGCGCTTCGGAGTCGCCATCCTCAGTACGACTCTGGCTCTCATTCCGGCGCTGCTTCTGGCCGACGTTTTCGAAAGCCGTCTGGTCGTTTTTGCGGTCGCGGTGATGGTGAGCGCCTGGTACGGCGGGTGGAAGCCCGGATTGGTGGCCACCTCGTTCGCGTTGACGGTGAGCGCGTATTACTCGCTCGCCGGCGAGCACACCCCAACTGAGTATCGTACCTCACTCATTCAGCTGTCACTCTTCTTCTCCGTCGCCATGCTCATCTGCTGGTTCAATGCAGCGTTGCGCACGGCTCAGGAGGGACTGCGCCAGTCTGAAATCAACTTCCGTTCTCTGGTGACCAACGCTCCTTACGGCATCTGCCGAACTGACGCCTCGGGCATGCTGCTCGACGTGAATCCTGCCCTGATCTCCACACTGGGCTACAAAAACGCGTCCGAGCTGGTGGGGCGGCACCTGGGCACGCTCTATGCCGACGCGCAGCACTGGTTCCAGCTCGCCGACTACTTCCGCTCGCTTAAAGAATTCGATGGCGTGGTTGCCGAATGGCAGCGCAAAGACGGCAACCCTGTCGCGCTCCGCATCTCAGGCCGCGCTATGAAGGATGAGAGGAAAAAAACTTTCTACGAGCTCTTCACCGAAGATGTCACCGAGCGGCGCGCGCTCGAGCTACAGCTGCAGCAGTCGCAAAAGATGGAGGCCATCGGCCGGCTGGCCGGCGGAGTCGCGCACGACTTCAACAATCTGCTGATGGTGATCTCGGGATATTCCGAGTTTCTGCTCGACAGGTTGGGTCCCGACGCCACCCTGCGCGGACCCGCCCAGGAGATTGCCAGCGCGGCCGATCGCGCCACCTCACTGACCCGTCAATTGCTTGCGTTCAGTCGAAAGCAAATGCTCGCGCCCAAGGTTCTCGATCTCAACGAGGTCGTCACCGAAAACCTGAAGATGCTTACCCGCCTGATCGGTGAAGACATCGACCTGGTAATGATCCCCAGCGCTGACATCGGAGCCGTGAAGGCCGATCCCGGACAGGTCGAGCAGGTCATCCTGAATCTCGCAGTGAATGCCCGCGACGCCATGCCCAACGGCGGCCGGCTCACCATCGAAACCGCCAACGTCACGCTGGATGACAACTATGCGCGTCTGCATGCCCCCGTCGAGCCCGGCGAATACGTGTTGCTCGCCATCAGCGATACCGGCACCGGCATCGACCCCGAAACTCAGCTGCACATCTTCGAGCCGTTCTTTACCACCAAAGGCACGAAGGGCACGGGTTTGGGACTCTCCACCGTGTATGGCATCGTGAAACAGAGTGGCGGCAACATCTGGGTTTCCAGCGAGGTGGGAAAAGGAACGACCTTCAAGATCTTCTTGCCTCGCGTCACCCAGATCGAGGAAACCGCAACGGTTCAACCCGCAGTCGCTCCCGGCGCCCAGCGCAAGGACGGGATGGAAACCATCCTTCTCGTCGAAGACGAAGACAACCTTCGCCGGCTGGCGCGCCAATTCCTGGAAAATCAGGGCTACACAGTTCTGGAAGGCGCCGACGGCGCTGCTGCAGTGCAGATTTGTACCGCTCACCAAGGCCCCATTCACCTGCTGCTGACTGACGTCATCATGCCGGGAATGAACGGGCGCGAACTGGCGCAACGCATCACTTCGCTGCGTCCCGACACGAAGGTCTTGTACATGTCGGGATACACGGAGAATGCCATCAGCCACAACGGCTTGCTGGACGCAGGCATCACCCTGCTGCAGAAGCCCTTCACCCTCCCCGCGCTCAAAGCCAAAGTGCGCGAGGTGCTTGATTTCGAAATGCTCTCCCCGGAGGTTGCTATGTCAACTCGAACCATGCAGGAAGTGCAAGCCAAAGGAACGACGGAAAAATACCCGCCTTTCCGGGCCCAGCGCTTCAATCTTCACTTGCCGCTACGCTATCGCCTGCTCGGCGAACAAAGCTGGCGGAAAGGGACAACCCAGAACATCAGCCGCTCCGGCCTTCTTTTCGAGGCCGAGGAAACGCTCCAACCCAACGCTCAACTCGAGATCAACCTGGTGCTGCCGGTGGAAATTGCCGGACTCGCCGCAACCGAAGTCATCTGCCGCGGCGAAGTGGTACGCACCGTCGAAGAGAGTGGTGCGGAGGTCAGCCCAGCCCTCGCGGCCAAAATCCTGCAGTATCGCTTCCAGCATGGATCGCAGATATCGCAGGCGTAGCACACATAGTTGTAAAACGTGAATCAGCCTTCATCCTAGGAGTCGCGGTAGAGTAGTAAAACCCCCCGAAGTGAAAGAAAGGCGGCCATCCCAGGCCGCCTCTTCTTTTCTTGAGTTGGATTGCCCAGCTGTGTGAGCCAGCGCGGTCAGCCTTCCTTCACCGCAGCCTCAACCATCGCCTGAGTCTCAGCTTCTCTCATCTGCTCCAGCTTTTTTGCCACAGCGAATTTCAATTCTTCGATGCCTTTGCCCGTGACTGCCGAGATCCCATGCAGCTCCAGGCTCTGCTTTTTGCAATACCGCTTGAGCTTCGCCAGCTTTTCCTTACTTGCCACGTCGATTTTGGAAGCCACCATAATCACCGGCTTCCCTTCCAGGCCGGCTCCGAAGCTCTTGAGCTCTCCCGTGATGACTTCTACGTCATTCACCACGTCCGGCCGGCCGCTGCCATCCGAGACATCCACAAGATGAACCAGCAAACGAGTCCTCTCGATGTGCCGGAGGAACTGCGTTCCAAGGCCCGCGCCCGTGTGCGCGCCCTCAATCAGACCGGGAATATCTGCTACGACGAAGCTGGTTTCCTCCGGCGGTTCTCCCACAACGACCACACCGAGATTCGGCTCAAGCGTGGTGAAGGGATAATCCGCAATCTTCGGG
>Ga0075017_100002443_pt1 | contig 11628 bp, 7 predicted proteins | sample AleBraG_ABR_2012_FD_71475 | JGI IMG/M metagenome (GOLD analysis project Ga0075017, IMG submission 71475) | Freshwater sediment microbial communities in response to fracking from Pennsylvania, USA - Alex Branch Run_MetaG_ABR_2012 | ecosystem: Environmental > Aquatic > Freshwater > Creek >...
GCTCGGGATAGGACCATTCTCGGCAATTCTCGGATTTGTGACGCCGATGCTGGTCGACCGCTGGTCAGGAGGCGATCCCGACCAAGCCGGCCGTGCCTATGCCGTGAACGTCATCGGTTGCATCATCGGCCCACTCCTCTCGGGATTCTTGCTGCTGCCCCTTATGAGCGAGCGCTGGGTTCTGCTGATATTCGCTTTGCCGTGGCTGATCCTTGGCGTTCTGCCACGATGGTCACCCACGGTGGAGCAGAAGCCGGTACCGACCTCGCGGAAGAGGGCTGCTTATGCTGTCGCCTTGCTGGTGGTGGTAGTGGCTCTTACTTCGAAGGGCTACGAGGAGCAGTACGTCCCGCGCGAGGTGTTCCGCGACAATACGGCCACCATTGTCGCAACCGGGTCGGGAATGATGAAGCGTCTGATGGTCAATGGAGTGGGCATCACGTTTCTGACTCCAATCACCAAGATGATGGCTCACATGCCGCTCGCGTTTCTCGACCATCCTCCCCAAAGCACACTCGTCGTGTGCTTCGGCATGGGAACTACCTATCGTTCCCTTCTTTCCTGGAACCTGTCGGCTACCGCGGTTGAACTCGTACCCAGCGTTCCTCGTGTCTTTGGGTACTACCATTCTGATGGTCCGGAGCTCTTGCGATCTCCTCTTTCGCACGTGGTGATTGACGATGGACGCCGCTATCTGGAGAGAACTCCGCAGCAATACGATGTCGTCACTCTCGATCCGCCACCTCCGGTGGAGGCTGCCGGCTCCAGCATGCTCTATTCGAAGGAATTTTATGCGACAGTCAAGCAGCGGTTAAAGCCGGGGGGTATCTTGCAGCAATGGCTTCCGAGCGGGGATGCTGTAGTGCAGGCATCGGTCGCTCGTGCTCTCAAAGAATCTTTCCCCTACGTTCGCGTCTTCGGTTCGTTGGAAGTGTGGGGTTTCCACTTCCTTGCCAGTGCACACCCTATCCCAAATCGTACTCCGGAGGAACTGGCGCAGCGAATGCCGGCGAGCGCAGTCAAGGATTTCATCGAATGGGGTCCGCAACCTACCCCCGAAGGTCAGTTCGCCATCGTGCTTAACCGGGAAGTTTCTCTGGATCAGCTGATCGCGCAGGCACCGGGAGCACCGGCCCTCCAGGATGATCGGCCTGAGAACGAGTACTTCCTTCTTCGCCGCTCACTCGTCCCTAAGCCGTGGCGCCACTTTGTGTGGGAGCAAAGGACCACGAGCGAGGTTTCTGCCGCGCTAGCTAGCCCTAAGTAGCTCTGGTGCGTCTCTGGCCGAACACTGATCAGGGCGCTAAAAGACCCGTAGCACGGGTTTTATCCCCCTCCCAAGCTCCTACCTGGCCAATTCTGCCATTGTCCAAGCTCTGTAACCAATTGAAACTACGAAGATTAATCGATCAGAGAGCACCATGCGAGTTTGGCAGCCCCTGTGCCCTTAACAATGGTGAGTTTCGGGAGCACTACCGTGGAACCCACTTTGATGGTGATTGGCTTGAACCACCGCACGGCGCCCATTGCTGTTCGGGAGCGCTTCTGGATCGGTGAGGACAGGCGCTATGAAGCGCTAATCCAGCTGGCAAGGGCTGAGGGGATCGACGAAGTCGTCATCCTGGCGACCTGCAATCGCTCGGAGTTTCTCATCTGGGCCAGTGATCCCACGCTAGCGGCGAATTCCGTGCTGCGATTTCTTACTGCCGAATATGGTCTCAAACTTTGCGATTGGAAAAACTTCTACCGGCTTCTTGACGAAGAGGCCCTCCTCCACGTCTTCCGGGTCACGTCGAGCCTCGACTCCATGGTGCTTGGCGAACCCCAGATCGTGTCCCAGGTGAAAGGCGCTTGGCAGCAAGCACAAAAGATCGGCACGACCGGCCGCTTCCTCGATGCCGTTTTGCAGAAGGCCTTGACCGTATCCAAACGCGTGCGCAACGAGACCGCAATCGGGAACTCCGCGGTATCGGTTCCCTACGCGGCCGTCCAGCTGGCGCGGGAGATTTTCGGAACTCTCGAAAATAAGAAAGTCCTCCTCCTAGGTGCCGGCAAAATGAGCGAGCTTTCGGCTCGCGGTCTCATGAACAACGGGGCAAACTCGGTGCGGGTCATTAACCGAACCTTTGAACATGCCGTTGACCTGGCCGCAAAACTAGGCGGCGTGGCCGCTCCCTTTGAGGAACGCTGGCAGCAGATGCGTGAGGCAGACATTGTGATCAGCTCGACGGCCTGCCCTCACATCATCCTCAGCCGCGAAGAAGCAGAACTCATTGCTCGAGAGCGGGACGGCCGGACGCTCGTGATCGTCGACATCGCCCTACCTAGGGACATTGACCCCTCGGTGCGCGAACTGAAGAACGTTTTCCTTTATGACATTGACGACCTTGAACAAGTGGTGCAGCGCAACGCGGGAGAGCGAGCTGCGGCAGCCGCTGAAGGCGAGAAGATTGTGCTGGCGGAAGCCCAGGGCTTCCGTCGCAAGTTGATGGCCGAGAAGGTCGTGCCCACCATCGTGGCGTTGCGTACCAAGCTTGACGAGATTTGCCGGCAAGAGCTGGAGTCCTTTCGGCAGGAGTACGGGCCTTTTTCCAGGGATCAGGACCAGATGTATGCAGCGGTGACGTCCCGCATCACTCAGAAAATCGCAGGATCTCTGGCCCGCGAACTCAAGGACCTTCCAGGACAGGGGGACCAGCAGCAAATGACGATAGCGGTGCAGCGGCTGTTTCACCTGGAAACGCCTGACTTGGCGCTTGCCGGCACCAGAAACTGAAGGAGAAAGACATGAGCGTCGAGAAGATAGTGCGTGCAGGCGCCGAAGAAATCGGGTGGAGCAGCAAGCAGGCATACACCCTTGCAGTATTCTGCATTCTCCTCGGAATCCCGCTTGGATACTTCTTTCGCGGATCGGCGTCGCCCGAGTACGCATCCGCCAACTTCTCGGCCACAAGCAGCAGCCAAGTCCAGCCAGCTGGTGGAATGGCTCAAGGGGCGCTACCAGGCGCGGACCAAAACAAGGCGGTTGAACTTGCCGCGGCCCCGCTGCTGGAGCGGCTCAAGACAGATCCAGCCGACCTCGAAGCTATCATAAAGCTGGGGAATATCTACTTCGACGGTCAGCAGTTTCCCGAGGCCATCAAGTATTATGGGCGGGCGCTCGAATTAAAGCCTGAAGACCCGGACGTGACCACAGATCTGGGCACAGCGTATTGGTACACGGGAGACGCGGACCATGCGATCACCCAGTTCCAGCAGTCGCTGAAAATTCGCCCCGCTCATGCCGGCACGCTCTTCAATCTCGGCGTCGTCCGTTGGCAAGGTAAGTCCGACCCCAAGGGTGCGGTCCAGGCCTGGGAAGAGTTGTTGAAACGCAATCCCGATTACCCGCAAAAGCAACGGGTCCTGGACTACATCGAAAAGGCCAAGCAGCACTCAGCGCGAGGTTAAGCCCATCGCCTTAGCCTAGAATCACTCGCCGTGGGGAAGAAAGCCGCGTGACTACCGACCGCTGCCCTCAGGCTGAGAGGGAGCCTCCGCCTCTTCTTCTTCCCCATGAACCAGACCGAACTTCTTCAGCTTGTAGCGTAGAGCGTCACGACTGATATCGAGTAACTTGGCAGCATGTGTCTGATTGCCATTCGCCTGACGCATCGCCAAATCCACCATGGCGTGCTCAACCTCTTCCAAAGACGTTCCACCTTCCGGGATGTAGAGTTTGGGCAGCATGCGACCGTTGGGCAGAGGCTGGCCGGTTTCCACAGGAGAAGTTCGCTCGAAAACCGTGCGCCCGCCCGACTCCGCCACCGAAAAAGGCAGATAGACCGGACGCAGAAAAGGCTCATCCTCGAGGATCATCGCGCGTTCGATCGTGTTCTTCAGTTCGCGCACATTCCCCGGCCATGTATGGCTAAGGAGCAGGCGACGTGTTTCGTCGGTAACGCCACGCACGGATTTCTTGAATTGCCGGTTGTAGCGGTCGATGAAGAAATCAATCAGGGGCGGGATATCTTCCTTCCTGTCTCGCAGGGGTGGGATGAAGATAGCAATGATGGCCAACCGGTAGTAGAGATCCTGACGGAAGTGGTTTTCGCGCACGGCTTTCTCGAGGTCGCGGTTCGAGGCGGCGATCACACGCACGTTGACCTGCATATCGCGAATGCCCCCCACGCGGCGGATGACCTGATCTTCCAACACCCGTAGAAGCTTGGCCTGCAGGAGGGGAGAGAGTTCCCCGATTTCGTCGAGGAACAGCGTGCCACCGTCGGCTGCTTCGAACAGCCCCTTCTTCATCTGTTTGGCGTCGGTGAAAGCTCCCTTTTCGTGGCCGAAGAGCTCGGCCTCCATGAGGGTTTCGGGAATGGCGGAACAGTTGATGGCAACAAACGGTCTGTCCTGCCGCGAGCTTCCGTAATGAATCGCCTTGGCGACGAGATCTTTTCCGGTGCCGCTCTCACCTTGCACGAGGATCGTCGTCGCTTCGCTGGCCGCAACCTTCTGCACGAAACTCATCAACTCTGTCATCTTGGGCGAGACGCCGATCACTTCGTGGTGCCCGGTGTGCCGGCGCACGTCGGCACGCAGGTTCTGAACTTCAGTGCGAAGGCGCGTGGTCTCGAGAGCGTTCTTTATGGCGACATGGAGTTCGTCGAAATCAAGAGGCTTGCCTACGAAGTCATACGCCCCCAGTTTGAGCGCCATCTTTACGTCGTCGAGTTGAGGATCCGCCGTGATCATTATGACTGCGCGAGCCTCGCCGTTTTTCCGCAATTGGTCGAGAACCTCGAGACCACTCATGTCGGGCAGGCGGACGTCGAGCAGCACAAGATCCGGAGATTCATTCTGGGCCAATCTCAGTGCTGGCTCGCCCGCTTCAGCCTCGAGGACGTGATAACCCCACTCTTCACACTTCTGGCGTAGCGACCAGCGCACCAGGCGCTCGTCATCGACCACCAGGATTTTGTCAGATGGCATCGGATCATTACTCTACTACGATTTTATCGTGGCGGGATTGCGGCGGACCGGCACCAGCAGGCAGAACCCGTGAACTTCAGGATGCTACTAAATGGGCGGCGGGACGCTTGAGAGGCAGGAAAACCTGAAACTGCGTGCCTTTTCCTTGGACGCTACTGACTTCGATCCGTCCATGATGTTCTTCCACAATGCGGCGTGCCAGTGAAAGGCCCAAGCCAGTGCCATTCCCCTTTGTGGTGTAGAAGGGCCGGAAGATATTGGGCAGATGCTCGGGTGCGATTCCGCGGCCTGTGTCCGAAACGGCAACGGTTGCAAATTCATTTGCAGAGGAGATCTCCACATGGACGGTGCCGGCTCCATCCATAGCCTGCACTGCGTTCAGCAACAGATTGAGGAGCACCTGGTGGATTTGATCGCTATCGTGTTCGACGTCCGGCAGGTCCGCAGCCTTCTTGAGCTCAATCTTGATTGGTTTAGACAGCACCTGCTGCCGAGCCAGCATAACAGCATGTTCTACGGTGGTGTTCAGGTCGCTCGGACGGATTTGCGGGGGACGCGGGCGAGCGGTCTCGAGCAGGTCCGTGACAATACGATTAATTTGCGCAATCTCAAGACGAACATCCTTCACCACCGCACGGGCAGGGCTCGTGGTCGGAAGATCACGCCCGATAATCTCGATCACCCCCGCGATTCCGGCCAGCGGATTGCGGATTTCATGAGCCAGGCCGGTGGCCAGCTCACCCAGGGTTGCGAGGTGTTCTGCCCGGGACATCTGCGTGCGATGCAGACGCTCGATCTCTTCCCGGCTCTCTCTCAGCTGCTCGACCATGCGATTAAAGTTGCGGCCCAGGTCTCCGATTTCGTCATTGCGCTTCGAGAAACTGACCGAAGCACCAAGGTCGCCTTGACCGACAAGTTCGATCTTTTCCTGCAGTTCCACCATGGGCCGCTGAATGACGTAGGCTAGGACAACGATGAGTACAGCGCAAATGGCAACTGCCCCCGCTCCGGCAACCATCAGGACAGCGTGCCGTTGCGGATTCTCGAGGGAAACGGTTGACAGCAGAAACAGCAGAAGTCCATTCAGCAGCACAAAGGCAACGGGCAAGACAGCTTTCAACTGCCAGTTCAGACGTACTGACCGCAATCCTGATTTCCGGTCCTCCGCCTCCTGGATTTCGTTTTGCATGCTAGACCACAGTTGCGAGAGCTGTCTTTAGCAACCTCCAGCTCCGCCTTCAAGAATGACGGCCCATGCCCTAAGCGTAAGCGTGCAGGCCGGGCAGTAGATAAGTTACCCCGAAGAAAGTAAACATCACCACCGCGAAGCCCAGGATCGCAAAATAGGCTGCCCTGCGTCCGCGCCACCCACGGGTGATGCGCATGTGCAGGTATCCTGCGTACACCAGCCAGGTGATGGCGGCCCACGTTTCTTTCGGGTCCCAATTCCAATAGGATCCCCACGTACGGTTCGCCCAATACGCTCCCGCTGCAATCATGAGAGTCAAAAGGGGGAAGGCGATTGCAATTGTATTGTAGGTGATGCGATCGAGTGTAGGCGCATCCGGCAATAGCTTCTCAAGATCTTGCCGCCGCCACAGCAACATGAGGTACATGAGTGAAATGAAGATCGCTCCCACTAGTCCGGAGAGAATAAACGGGCTGGCGGCCAGGCTCGTCGGGAACAGGCCCTCAGCGTCCAGCGAACTATATCGGCCATCGCGGGCCCGAACGAAGAATGCCGCCAACGCCAAGATTTGAAGCAGAATGCTCACGAAGACGGCGCGATTCGCTGAAACGAGAACTCTGTCATCGTTCCTCCAGCGTCCGTACAAGTACAAGGCGAAGGGAGCCGCGACAGCGAACAGCACGAGTAACAAGAGCCAGCCCAGATCAGGGATAACGACGAAGAGCCGCACACCGCGAGCTACGAACACTTCTCCCCGCTGCTGGGGGTCCCAGGCCACTACACTGAGCCCTCCCCTGTCAAACCGGGTTAGAACAATTGCCGCGTAGCTGACAACTACTGAGAAGCTGGTTCCAGCCAGAAACGTTTCGGTCTTGACTTGGTCCTGAATGAGAAACATCATCGCCAGAGCGAAGCTTAAGGCACAAGCCGCGTAGGCCAGCATGGCGAGAGTGACATGGACATGCAACCATGTCGACTGCAGCGCCGGAACCAGGGGCCGAACTTCTGAGGGAAGCAGTTGCATCAGAACCACACCTACAATCGCTACCGGCATCGTCACCGTGCCGATCACCTTCACCCCAAAACGCTTTTCCGCGATCAACGTTAGCACCGCCAAGGTCCACACAAAACTGAGGAGCATCTCGTAGATACTGGCGAATGGCGGATGGCCGGCAACATACCAGCGATGGACGATGGCGCCGGTATTCGCGAGCAAGCCAATCCACGTGGCAAGCGAAGCGAATCTAACATATGACTCCGTACCGGTGACACCGAAACCAAGATAAAGAGCTCCCGCCCCACAGTAGAAGATAAGAGCGGCATAAAGCAGGTTCGATTCATTGAGCAGATTGCCGGACTTGACCACGTTGAGGAAAGCCATGAACAGCAGGAAGGCCACACTCAACCCAACCATCACAACCAGCGTCGCGCCGGTTCCGGTTGGTTGCTGATGCTCAGCTCTTACGCTAGCCATTATTCGCTCCTTGCCGTCGGAATTTAGCCGGCCACTGAGGTTTCATGCACTCGGACGCACGCCGCCGACTCAGACTTGATCTGTTTCTCGATTGCTTCCACCAGTTTCGTGAATTTCTCGTCGAAGATCTCGCGATTCTTATTCGCTGCACCTCCGACCCATAGAGCGAGGCGGCCACGAGCGTCAAGAACCGGCACCACCCAAAAACGCACATGTACCAGGTAGAAGACGAGCGCTAGTCCAAGTCCCATCAAGATGACACCCGTCCAAACCGCCCATTGCCCCGGCTCGTGAGAAACCTCCAGCCCGGTGAAGTAGCCCATCTTGAGATCCTGCGCTTCAAAGCGGTAAGGTGACCTATCGTTTTCAGCAAACCCCGGAATCGCAGGCAGCCACACATTGAACGACTGGCCCGACTTTTTCGACGCCACGACCAGGTGCGCAGCCGGATTCTCCACCGATGTCGAGCGGGTATAGATCTGGTTGTCGCGCACAACATAATCCGGAATGAATTCCGCCAGTCGAACGGACATATCGGCATCAAGAGCCACGCTTTGGTCCAAAACCAGGGAAACCTCCTTCGCAGGTTCTTGGCCACTCGCAGGAGTCGCTGAGAGTACAAGCTTGTCCAGTTTTCCGGTCGGACCATAACTCGATTGGTAGAAGCGCACTCCCTGGAATACCAGGGGATCATTTACGACGATCTCTTTCCGTTGAACCTCGGACCCGTTCTGAACGATGGTTAATTGCGACCACCACCGTTTTGGACTGCCGTCTGAATAGTTTTCTTGGCCCGCGCTATCGCAACGGATAGTAAACGGGAGTGTGCGGGTGGCGCCGTTGCGCAGCCCGACTAAGCTGCTCTGTTGGCCCGGGGTCAAAGCGACATATCCGCGCCAGCCGTAAAGAGCATCCACGATACCCCCAAGAAAGATCAGCAGCAGGCTGGCATGCACGATGTACACCGCCATCTCAGAGATGCGGTTTCGCTCCGCAAAGAGAGATACGTGCTTGTCGCTCGTCACCAGTTCGGGCTTGAAACCTAACTCCCGCAGTGCACGCGCAGCAGCGAGTACAGCGGTCTCTTCGTCTTCGATCGGGATTTGCTTGCGCGTAGCTAAAGCTTTCCGAAAGCTTTCTGTCGGGCTCTTATATGGACGCGAGAAGTAACGCCACGAATTGGGAAACCGCTCGACCGAAGCCGCAACGATGCTTAGGCTGACCAGCACAAGCAACAACACAAACCACCAGGCGTGATATACATCCGTTAACTTCACCGCATCAAGAACCCGCAAGACTTGGGGGGAGTAGGCTCGTTGCATTTCTTCCGGTTCGGTGATTGGGCGCTGAAGGATTAGCGTCCCCCCCGCCGAAACGATCACTACGACGATCAGGAGAATCACACCGGTCTTGACCGAACTGAAGATTTGCCACAGCTTGCGGATCGGGTTGCGTGCGTTCTCAGCCATGACTCTCCCCTTTTCCACAGTGATAAAGGCACGTTCCGCACCAAATGCCGCGGCGTGTTCAAGTGTCGATTTCTAAAGGGTCTTAGGAAGCCAGGAATGGATACAGGGACGCGCTCCTTTGGGCCATATCGCGCAGGCCCAAGTGAGTATCCAGAAATTTCACGCATCACACGCGGGAGGCTTTCTCTTAATGGCCGCCCTGCCCAGCGACCAAGCCGTTTCTTGACGGCAGCGCTCTCGGAGACTCACAATGTTTTGCTGCGTTGTACTTGGGTCATTTTCACCATTCTCGCTGTGGGAGATACCCCATTCTTCAAGGCTTTCACCGAATGCACCAATTCTCCCCGAGCCAGAAGGCTACTCCGAAACCACTCTGCTGCAATAACTTAGCCAACTGTAAGAAAAATCATCAGTCGCTGCTACTTGCGGCCAGCGTCGTGCACAATCGTTCTTGGGAAGCAACGGTGAGAATGCTCGCTCAAAGACGAACGGCTCCGTGTAACAAGGTAAATGGAATTCTCTGGCTTATCGCCGCGGCCATGATTGGCCTGGTACCAAGAGCGTTCTCGGCCACTCACCCAGTACCCCTCGACAAGAACACCGACGCAGCGAAGTGCATTGAGTGCCACGAGGACAAGACCAAGGGCAAGGCGGTCCACTCAGCGATTGCGACGGGATGCCTGAGTTGTCATGAAATCAGGGTCAACAAAGATGTCACGCGGGTCAAGCTCATCACCTCGACGCCGCAGGCGCTCTGCTTGAGCTGTCACACGGAAAAGGATGCCACCACTCTCAAAGGGACCGTGCATCCTCCGGCTGTGCGGGACTGCATCAAGTGCCACGACCCCCATGTCTCGGACAATAAGAATCAGCTGCTGAAGGCCACCGCAGGTGACAAAGGCCAGAATCTCTGTCTGGACTGCCACAAACAGGGACTGAACGTACCCGAAAAAGGTAGCCGCCATGCGGCGCTCGACATGGGCTGCGATACCTGCCACACGACGCACAAAACCGGCGAGCTAGGGAAACAAGAGTTCGACTACCACCTGGTCAAGGCTGTTCCCGAACTATGTATCGGCTGCCACGATGTAAAAGACGCTGCTCTCATCAAAGCTCATCAGGGGCAACCCTTCGCTACGGCAAGCTGCACGCAATGCCACGATCCGCACCAGTCAGCACAGACGAAGTTGATGCAACGCTTCACGCATCCTCCGTTTGCCGACAAGACCTGCGAAATCTGCCATGCGCCGGCCAAGGACGGCAAGGCTGTCCTGACCAACGCGGACAGCAAGGCGCTCTGCGCTACCTGTCATAGCGAGCAGGTCGAGAAAATTGACAAGGCCAAGGTGCCCCATCCCGGCGCGCAGGGCGAGTGTGTGGCCTGCCACAACCCTCACGCCGGAAGCAGTCCGGGCTTTCTGCAGCCTGACCCGGTCAACGCGTGCCTGTCTTGCCACTCGGATCAAGGCGAGCAATTTAAGAAAGCACACTTGCATCAACCCGTGTTTCGGCAGGCATGCGCGATCTGCCACGAGCCGCACGGGAGTGAGAACGATCATCTTCTGCGCGCTAAGAAACCGGAGCAAGTCTGTCTTGAATGCCACGGGCCCGACTCGCCACAGCCTAAGAAGCTCGAGGCCGAGCATGTAGTCACAATCTTCAACGGAGCCGTAAAGCTTCCCGAGGATTACTTCACCAGGAATAAGGTAGTGGTGCTGCCTTTGAAATATGGACGGGGACATCCGACGGCTGGCCACCCGGTATCTGATGTGCCCGATCCTACGGACATTACCAAGGTGAGAGCCCAGATCAACTGTCTGTCGTGCCACCAGCCGCACTCGTCGGCGCAGCCCGATCTGCTGGTGAAGGACCAGTCCAACAACCTGGCATTCTGCTCCAGTTGCCACAAGGACCTGACGCGGAGGTAGTTCGTATGAGGAGAATGCGTACGAAGTCGGAAGCCAACACAAGCCTGGTTCACGATCACAAGCTCCTGCTCGTGACGTTGGTTCTCATAAGCCTGATTTTCTTGTCCCCGATTTCCGCGTTTGGCGGCAAGAAAAAGAAGGATGAGGCCCCCAAGAAAGTCCCGGTTATCGACTATTCCAATATCGTCTGGCCGAACCCGCCCGCGATTGCGCGCATACGGTACCAGGCGTTCTATGCTGCCCAGAAGATCTCGCAGGTGGAAGGTCCTCCCACCAAGAAACAAAAGTGGATGGATCGCCTCGCCGGCACTCAGCCAATCAGCGATAGGAAAGTCTTGTACCAGCTCGCCGAGCCTTACGGCGTGGCCGTCGATTCCAAGGGCAACCTTTACGTGGCAGACCAGAAGGTGGGCGCCATCTTCGTCTTCAACACCGAAACGCGCGACGTTGATCTGATCAAAAACAAAATCAATGCTCATTTCGTCCGCATCATCGGCTTAGCAATGGACGACGGTGACCGCCTTTTCGTTTCCGATCCCGGTCTGCGTCATGTCCTTGTGTTCGACTCGGCGCACAAGGCGGAGGACGTTATCA
>Ga0075017_100002444_pt1 | contig 11626 bp, 10 predicted proteins | sample AleBraG_ABR_2012_FD_71475 | JGI IMG/M metagenome (GOLD analysis project Ga0075017, IMG submission 71475) | Freshwater sediment microbial communities in response to fracking from Pennsylvania, USA - Alex Branch Run_MetaG_ABR_2012 | ecosystem: Environmental > Aquatic > Freshwater > Creek >...
TGGGTGCAGAGCAGGACATCCGCTTTCTTGATCTTCTTCTCCGTTTCGGGGCACTTGGGATTGCCCATGACCCATGGGTCGACGATGATAGTCTTGCCCGCCGGAGTTTCTATGCGAAAAGTAGCGTGGCCTAGCCAGGTGAGTCCGATGTCGTTCAGGTTCATGGTTGGGGGCTTTCTGCCGGCTGTAGCAGCACTTGGCAATTAGCATTTGGCAGGTTCCTTTCGAGCACAGTCGAATGCGGCGAAGGCATTTGCTAATTGCCAACTGCCAATTGCAAACTGCTTTAGTTTAATATGAATCGCCATGGCTGAGCTAAAGGTCCTCATTACGCGTGAACAGATCGCCCAACGTGTCGCAGAAATGGGCGCCGAAATTAACCGGGAATATGCCGGTCAATCTGTAGTGCTCTTGGGCGTGTTGAAGGGTGCGGCCATTTTTCTCAGTGATTTGTCGCGCCAGTTGAAGATCGATGCTACGTTCGACTTCATCGGCGTCTCCAGTTATGGCAATCGGCCCAGCCCTGCCCAGGAACTGAAATCGGGATGGGACTCAACCGGCGAAGTGCGACTGACCAAGGACATGGACCAGTCCATGATCGGAAAGAATGTGATCCTGGTAGAAGACATTCTCGATACCGGACTCACGTTGAATTATCTGAAGAAGATGTTGATGGCGCGCCAGCCGAAATCTCTCAAGATCGCCGCGCTGCTGGACAAACCGTCACGCAGAAAGCAACCGATCACTGCCGACTACGTGGGGTTCAGCATTCCCGACGAATTCGTGGTCGGCTATGGCCTGGATTACGCTGAGAAGTACCGCAATCTTCCGGACATTTGCGTCGTGCCGCGGGAAGCGTAAGACTGCGGCGTTCCATTTCTCGTCCCTAGTGTGCTCCCCAAAAAGCGCCCTTGGCGGCTCGCCATCGGCGGGTTGTTGGAGCAGGTACGGCTGAATACGGTCGCCCGCAGAGTGGCTGTTATCATTGCAGGTCGGGAAACAGACTCTTGGAAACCCCTTTGACTCAATCCGATAAGCTAAAAGTCGAGCCTTTGCTGCTTGAGGTGGCGGACGTCGTCAACACCACCCTCGACCTGGACACCACGCTGCGCCGCGTGGCCGAACTGGTGCGCAAAGTCATCGATTATGAAATCTTCGCCATCCTGCTGGTGAATGAGAAGGCGCAAGACCTGCGAATCCGTTTTCAGGTGGGATATGCGCGCGAAGTCGCCGAGCGGGTGAAGATCAAGATTGGCGAGGGCGTAACTGGACTGGCGGCAAAGCGGGGCGAGGCCATCCTGGTCGATGACGTGTCGAAGCATCCGGAGTACATCTCGGCCGCGCCCAATGTGCACTCGGAGCTGGCGATTCCTCTGATCGCAAAAAATCGGGTCATCGGCGTGCTGAATCTGGAAACCCATGAAGCCGGCCGCTTCACCGAGGAACACAAGCGTCTGCTGACACTGATCGGCTCGCGCATGGCAGTGGGAATCGAAAATGCCCGGCTGCACACCCGGACCACCAAGCAGGCGCGGACCCTGGTTTTGCTGAACGAGATCGCACGCGAACTTACGTCCATTCTGAACGTGGATGAATTGCTCAAGCGAATTGCTGAACTGCTCAGCCGCCTGATCGACTACCAGATGTTTAGCATCCTGATGGTGGACGCGGCGGGAGAGAAATTGCAGCACCGTTTCTCTTTGCGCTTTCAGGAGAACATCCAACTGAAGCACGACGTCCCGCTGGGCGATGGCCTGGTGGGGTATGCCGCACGTCACCGACAGGCGGTGCTGGTGCCGGATGTCAGCAAAGATCCGCGATATATTCTGCTGAATCCGGAGACTCGCTCGGAACTGGCGGTGCCCTTGATTTACAAGGACAAAGTCATCGGAGTGCTCGACCTGGAGCACACCAAGCGCGGATTCTTTACCGACGACCACAACCGGACGGTCACCACGCTGGCGGCCCAGGTTGCGATCGCGCTTGAGAACGCCAGGCTGTACGAGGAAATCGCCCGGCAGGAGAAGCGTCTGGAACGCGACCTGTCGTTGGCGCGCGAATTGCAATTTCGCCTGCTGCCGCATTCGTTGCCCAAGCTGCCGAATCTGGAAGTTGCCGCCAAGTTTGCGCCCGCGCGCGCCATTGGCGGCGACCTGTACGACTTCGTCAATTACTCCCTGGACCAGATGGGAATGGTGATCGGAGACGTCAGCGGCAAGGGGGCCCCGGCCGCGATTTATGCGGCACTGGTCAGCGGCATTCTGCGGTCGCACGCTCCCATCGAGCCCGGACCGGCGGAGATGTTGCGGGCGGTCAACTTTTCTCTGGGCGAGCGGCGCATTGAGGGCCAGTTCGTCTCGCTGATCTATGCCGTTTGGGATGATCGCAACCGCTCCTTGAAGATAGCGAACTCGGGGCTTCCTCGTCCGCTGTATTGCCATAACGGAAAGATTGAGGTCATCGAAGCCACCGGTTTGCCACTCGGCCTGTTTGACGATGCCGAGTACGACGAATTCACCTTCAAAGCCAAGCCCGGCGACATGTTCGTGTTCTTCAGCGATGGCATTCTGGATGCCCGCAACAGAGCCGGTGATATGTTTGGACGCCACCGAACGGAAGCCATCATCGCGGGTTGCGCTGACATTTCTGCCGATTGCGTGGTGAAGTCGCTGTTCAAGGCCGTGACTGAACATGCCGCGGGAGAGGAAGCCTTCGACGATGAAACCGTGGTTGCCATTAAGGTGAAAGGCGAACCCAAACGCAAGTGAACCGCACCGCAGACCGGAGCGAGGGCCGTCCTCCGGCCTTTTCCTATCGCGAAGTACGAAAAGGATTTCTTCGCCGCCGTCCGGTGGGGGCCGCGCTGGACTGTGACGAAGTCCCATTGGAACGCCTGGCGGAGCGTTACGGAACTCCGCTTTACGTTTATTCCGCGTCGGCGATCCGCCAACGCATGGAGAGCTTCGAGCACGCCTTTCGCAAGGTTCGCCACACCGTCTGCTACTCCGTCAAAGCAAATTCGAGCCTGGGTATTCTCCGGCTATTAGCGGAAATGGGATGCGGCTTCGATGTAGTCTCCGGTGGAGAATTAGAACGGGTCTTGCGGGTGGACCGCCGGGCCGCGAAGCAGGTTGTGTTCTCGGGAGTGGGCAAGACCGCCGAGGAGATGCAGGCCGCACTCAAAGCCGGCGTGATGCTGTTCAACGTGGAAAGCGAATCCGAGCTCTGGCGGCTGGCTGAGTGTGCGGCACGCACCCGGGAGAAGGCGCGGATCGCATTGCGCGTGAACCCCGACGTTCCGGCAAACACGCATCCCTACATCTCGACCGGTCTGCAGCAGCACAAGTTCGGAATTCCCATCAGCAAGGCCAGAAAGCTTTATGCCCAGGCCTCCGGGACGAAGTATCTACGGATTGCAGGTGTGAGCGTACACATCGGCTCCCAGATCACCGACGTGCAGCCCTTTGGGTTGAGCATGGAACGCGTCGCCGAACTGGTGCGCGTTTTGCAAGACGACGGCCATCGCATCGAATACGTGGACGCGGGTGGCGGCCTCGGCATCGACTATCAGGACGAATCGCGCCAGGAATTCGCAGAGCAGGCCGCCGAATATGCGGCCGCGCTGCTGCGGCCGCTGCGTGGACTGAAAGTACATGTGCTGCTCGAACCGGGCCGCTCCATCGTTGGGCCGGCGGGGGCCCTGCTCACGCGAGTGCTATACCGGAAGACGAACGGTCCCAAGCAGTTTCTGGTAGTCGATGCCGCGATGAATGATCTGATCCGGCCTTCGCTGTACGATGCGTATCACGAGATCGTCCCGGCGCAATTGGATGTGAACTCTATGCGCCGCGAAACTGTGGATGTGGTCGGTCCGATTTGTGAGAGTGGAGATTTTTTTGCGCGCGGCCGCGAGCTGCCCGTCGTCAATGAAGGGGATTTGCTGGCCATTCTGGATGCCGGTGCATACGGCATGGTGCTGGCGTCGAACTACAATTCGCGCCTGAGACCGGCGGAAGTGCTGGTCGATGGCAAGTCGGCGAAGTTGATCCGGCGGCGCGAAACCATGGATGATTTGCTCCGGCCAGAGACCCATTCGCGCTGATCGCTTGCTCTTCGTTCCCTAAGAAATTGAACCGCGGAGCTTGCTCCGCTGGACAGCCGAGGGCGGCTCTCCCCAGGTGGGTGTTGCCTGGAGCCACGTATTTACTTGCCGCTTGCTTCGACCAGCTTTCGTACATCTTCCAGTTGGGCGGAACGTTGTTGATCGGGATGCGCGGCTAGAAACTGCTGCATCGAATTAGCTTCTGGGTTGCCAGATCTTTCTGATTTCGCTCTTTATACAATCTGATTAGCGTGACGAGAGCATCCCAAAAGACCGGGTCCGAACCGCGGTGCAGTGACGCTGCGCGCTGATCCATCACGGCCAGCAGCTCCGCAGCTTTTTCCGGGCGACCAGCGCGTCGGTAGCAACGAACTTCGATGCTCCACAGTCTCCAATACTTCGCCTGGAGTTCGCGCTGCGCCTAGCGTTTGTAATCTACGGTGTACCAGTCGAAAGGACGGATGCGTTGCAGCCGCCATTCATCGTCCCGAATGCCCTGCTCGGCGATGGCGGCTATGCTGCCGGGGTCGCCATTCTGGGCCAACAAGCTCTCAGCCTGGTCGACCAAGAGACTCGGGTCGGGTAACGCTGCCGGTCGTTGCTGCAACTCCGATTGCTGCACCTCAGACCCTGGGCACAAAGCGAGAAAGCGCTCGCGCTCGGCTTTCTCTTTTAACACATCATGAAAGACTGCGGAAGCGTAGATTTCCGCCAGCGAACCGTGCGCCGGCGCAAAGTCAGGATGGTCCGCGACAGTTTCCGTCATTTGCTGAGCCGCGGCTGGAGTATTGCGCCCCATCAAGCTGCGCGCGAACAGGTAGCTGTAAATCGCCTCGTCGGGATGTTGCATGGAGAGGACTTGGTATTTTTCAGTCAGCTTTCTCAGGTGACCCTCGATTCCGTACTGTTGAACAGCATCCTGATAACGTTCGTTGACCCACAGGTCGTTGGGATAGCGCTGGCGAAGAGCGACGAGCGGGGCAAGGGCCCGATCGAAGTCGGAGGGACCGGACACCACCACCGTGATCTTTTCGAGCTGGGAACGACTTTCAGGGGACGGCCCGCAGGGGCCTCTCTGCGCCCACATCGACGTCGCGAGGAACAACAGAACGCAGTTCGCCTGAATCCGCCTGCGGCGAAAGACGGAACGGACCGCGGAAAGCTTCACGAACTCCCTTCGCGATTCGGGGAATAAACGGACAGTCACGTTACAACGAACGCAGGAAGTTCAGCACATCCTGCATCTGTGAGCGGTTGAGCGAATTAAATCTGCGGACCACATCGTAGGCTTCTGAGCCGCAGCCTTGGTTGGAGGACGCTGAAGAACGGAAGCGGGTTACTTGGGATCGGCGCGATTTGGGTTCTGCCGTTTCGACCCCGCCAAAAGGTTTGGCGGCGCTGCTTGCAGTCGTTACGGTCTAGAAGTGGCTAGGGGCGAGGCTTTTCTTAGTAGCGCGCCGAGCATTAGACAAACTTAATGGAAGTTACGCGGCAAACGGGAGGGTGTCAAGATGGCCGTTAGTACATCCTGACAAACACGGGCGTATCCGGACTGAGGGGATCGATCCAGTCCTTGCTGGGCATGGCCGCCGGGGTCCATTTGGTTTCATCCAATCGCCACTGGTTACCCATTCGCCCTTGGGCGTCTTCTTTACCTGTTCGCCAATGCGACGGGCAAATTCTGCGGCGCTGGTAACGTCATTGAGTTGGACGCTGTCGAGAGACAGGCCACCATCAACAAAATGCACATGGGAGTCGTTGAAGCCGGGCAGTAATAATTTGCCAGATGCGTCAATCGTGCGGGTGTGGGCGCCGGGCCAGGCTTCGACATCGTCATTGGAACCAGCCGCCACGATCCTATCGCCCAGCACCGCGACCGCTTGAGCCGTGGGATGGGTCTTGTCCACCGTCCAGACTTTGGCGTTGCGAATGATGAGATCGGCGGCGGGCTGCGACTGCGCTCGGAGAAATGGCGGCAGAATGAATAGCACGAACAGCGTGGAGAACGCCCCAGCGCGAACCAATACGGTTTTCATTTTTATAGTCCTGAGTCTACAGCCTGTCGGTTCGGATTGAGTCAAACAGTTCGACTGGTAAAGCTACAGGATCATCGCATACGTCGAAAGGTTGAGAAGACAGTTTCGCAGTTTCTGGTCTCCAGTTTCAGGTTCTTCTAAGAGATTTCCTTAACACTTTTGTGCCACGGCACGCACGACCGAGCCATTGTCCGGGAAAGGCAACACAGTTACGCTCGACCATCGCAACTAAATCTATCTGGCCAGCTGGACGCGGCATTGAAGCACCACAAAAAGGAGAGTCCGGCTCTTTCGGATTAACGCACGGTTCACGAAGCTGGCAGGGTCGCAGCATGAATATGGCAACGACGACGGCGTATGGTTCACTACCTCCCCGGGTCAGGGTTTTGGTCGCCGACGATCATGAGGTGATGCGGTTAGGAATTCGCAATCTGCTTGAGGTCAGACCCGGCTGGAGCGTTTGCGCCGAAGCCAATAATGGAAAAGAAGCGGTGGAAAAGACGCTTCAGTTTCATCCCGACGTGATCATCATGGACATTAGCATGCCGCTGATGAACGGTCTCGAAGCCGCGAGTCAAATTACCAAAAGACAACCGCAGATCCCCGTAATTTTGTTCTCCTTGCACCTGTCCGACGACCTTTCTCGCCATTTCAAGACGGATGGAATTCGTGGTGCCGTTGCCAAAGGGGATGCGGCGCGCGATCTAGTCCTGGCAGTAGAGACAGTATTGGCAGGTGGAACATTCTTCCCCGGCCAGCAAGCCGGTTCGAACTGATTTTGGGCTGATCCGGAAGGATTACAGGAGTGGCAGACGCCGGCCGGTCATGGGGAGTTACCAGCGTCTGCCGTTCGCTCCTTCGCGTTGGGGTAGTTCCATTAGTACCGCCCGTCGCCAGCCACCGCTATCCGGAAGATACTGTAGTTACGAAGTCGACAATCGCTTAGAACATCGCTCAGAAAACAACCAGGGCCGCTCCGGCACCTAGGTGGAATAGTCCGAGTTGATGCGCACATATTCAGCGGTTAGATCGGTGGTCAGGAACAAGATGGAGTCGCGGCCTCGACCGAGGACGATGCGAATCTCGCAGCGTGGTTCGGCGAGCGCCTGATGCGCCCGCTTCTCGTCGAAGGCGCATCCGACGCCGCCCCGGCACACCGTTTGATCGCCGATCTTGATACTGACTTTTGCGGGGTCAATGGCGATCCCTGATCTTCCGACCGCGGCGAGAATGCGTCCCCAATTCGGGTCCGCGCCGGCCCATGCGGTCTTTACCAACAAGGAGTGAGCCACAGTCTGGGCCACCTGCCGCGCTTCCTCGCGATTCCTTGCCTGTTCGACGGAGAGACGAATCACGTGCGCGACCCCTTCGCCATCAGACACAATCTGCTCAGCTAGAGACTGGCAAACCCGCAGGAGCGCTTCCGAAAAGTTTTTCCGCGCCGTTTGCTTCAAATGCACTCCGCTCCGGCCACTCGCCAGCAGCAGCAGGGTGTCGTTGGTCGAGGTGTCTCCGTCGATAGAGATGGAGTTGAAGGTCTGTTCGCAAGAATCTTGCAGCAACCGCTTCAACTCGGGGGGGCTGGCAACTGCGTCGGTAAACAGATAGACCAGCATGGTTGCGAGCCGGGGATGAATCATGCCGGCGCCCTTGGCAATGCCGAGTATGTTCACTGCCGTCTTTCCAGAATGAAGGGTTGCGCAGGCCAGCTTGGGACGGGTGTCGGTGGTCATGATGGCGTTGGCGAAGTTAGCGATTCCCTGCTTTGTCGCTCCGCGTGCCGCTGTCAGGTCGGAGAGCTTGGCCACTATCTTATTCGCCGGCAGAGGGACGCCGATGATGCCGGTAGAGGACGGGAAAATCTCGCTGACGCGCAATCCCAGCAGCCGGGCCAACTCCCGGCAAACTTGCTGGCAGGCGCGTATCCCCGCTCTGCCGGTAGCGCAATTGGCATTGCCCGAGTTGACGATCACAGCTCGAACCCGGCCGCGGCTGGCCGTCAAGGACGCGCGGCCCACCTCAAGAGGCGCGGCTGCCACGCGATTCTTGGTGAACACGGCCGCCGCCGTTGTGCCCGGGCACGATTCGACCAACGCCAGGTCAGGCCGACCGCTAGCCTTGATTCCAGCGCAAGCCGCCGAGAAACTGAACCCCGCGGGCAGGCATATGTTTTGGAAACGAGCGCGAACTTTCATACCTCGATCTTCACCAGCCAGTTGGCAGGCTGAGGAAGCATCGCGAACTTGGGCAACTCGCCACGCACCATGGCGACCTCATCACACTGATGGAAGCGTGGGCAGACACAACAGTCCTTGTGAATCTTGTCGGGCAAATCCTCGCGCTGCGCCATGGCAAATCCCAGGCGAGCGAAGAATTCCGGGATGCGCGTAAACAGGCAGATGGAGCTGACATTGTGTTTACGAGCCTGCGCCAGCAATGTCTTCACTAGGCGCTCGCCGCCTCCCGAGCCCTGACGTGCGGGATCGACGGTGATGGAACGAATCTCTGCTAGGTGCGGGCCGTAGAGATGGAGCGCGCCGCAGCCTATGATGTGGCCGTGGTCTTCAAGCACGACGAAATCGCGCACGTTCTCGCAGACTTCGGCAAAGGTACGCGGCAGAAGGGTTCCGTCGCCGGAGTAGGCCGCGATCAGTTCGTGGATTTGCTCGGCGTCGGGCAGGAAGGCTTCACGCGTGCGCATGGACGTCCTCCCGCATGCTTTCCACCTTCCGCCTGGCGTCGGTGATAGCCTGCCGAACTCGTGCCGGCGCGGTCCCGCCCGGGACGTCGTGGATATTGAGCACTGCCTGGAGACCTAAAGAGGAATAAAAATCCTGGTCAAAAGCGGGATTCAACTGGCGTAGCTCCGGCAACGGCAGATCCCCCAGCTCACAGTTTCTTTCGATGCAGGTTTGCACCGCCTTGCCAATTTGTTCGTGGGCCACACGGAACGGCACTCCGCGGCGAACCAGATAAGTGGCGGCGGCCCAGGCGTTCATGAATCCGGACTGTGCGGCTTGTTGCATGCGTTCGTGATTGAATTCCACAGCCTTCATCCAACCGGATGCCAGCGGCAGCAGCGAAAGTACGGTACTGGCGGCGTCGAAAAGCGGCTGCTGCGTCTCCTGCAAATCTTTGTTGTAGGCCAGAGGCAAGCCTTTCACTGTGACCAGCAGTGCCGTCGCATCTCCTATGATGCGGGCGGCCTTGCCGCGTGTGAGTTCCAGCAGGTCCGGGTTCATCTTTTGCGGCATGGCGCTGCTTCCGGTTGAATGGGTCTCCGGCAGACGGATGAATCCAAACTCCTGCGATGAAAACAGGACCATCTCTTCTGCCCAGCGGCTCAGGTGCACGGCCAGAAGAGAAAGGGTTCCCACGAACTCCAGAACAAAATCACGGTCGCTGGTGGCGTCGATGCTGTTGGCAGTCGGAGCATCGAAGCCCAGCTCTTCGGCCATGGCGCGACGGTCGAGTGGCAAGGTCGCCCCCGCGACGGCGCCCGAGCCCAAGGGAGAAAGATTTAGCCGTTTGCGACAGTCGGCGAGCCGGTCTGCGTCCCGTAAAAACATTTCTACGTAGGCCAACAGCCAGTGCGCGACCAGCACCGGCTCAGCACGTTGCAGGTGCGTGTAGGCCGGCATGGCCGCGTTTCCCGCTTGTTCGGCGCGGTCGAGCGAAATGCTCAGCCACTCCGCCAGATCGGCCCGCATCTGGTCAATTGAGGCGCGCACGTAAAGACGCAGGTCAGTCGCAATCTGTTCGTTGCGGCTTCGACCGCTGTGCAACTTGTATCCCGTGTCGCCGATCAGGACGACCAGTTGCTTTTCGACGAAGTGATGCACGTCTTCGGCGTCGTTGTCCTCCAGAAAGGCAGGCGACGCTGCAGCCTTCTCGGCAATCTGCTTCAGACCCTGAACAATGGCGATTAGCTCGCTTGAAGACAAAATTCCCGCGTTCTTCAGCGCGGTCGCGTGGGCGCGGCTGGCCGCCAGCTCTTCCCGCAGCAAGCGCCGGTCAAAGTCGAACGACCGCTGCCAGCGCTCGAAGTCGGCATCGAGCGGCTGGCGGAAGCGTCCCGACCACATCTTCATCGTGTCACCTCGGGTTTCGCGGCGTCCGCGCGGAGACGAGCGCGCGAGCGCGAGGGCAGCCCCAGGATGCGAATGAATCCTTCCGCATCTTTCTGGTCGTAGCTGTCGCCCATGGTGAAGGACGAAAGATCAGTTCGGTAGAGCGAATTCTCGGAGTGGCGGCTGACCACCGACACGTTGCCCTTATACAAAGACAGTGTGGTCGTGCCCGTGATGTCCCGCTGAGTGTTGTCGACAAATGCGTCGAGCGCCTCGCGCAAGGGAGTAAACCAGAGTCCGAAATAGGCCAGCTCCGCATATTTCAGCCCAATGTGTTGCTTGAAGTGCATGAGGTCGCGCTCCAGGCACAGGGCTTCCAGCTCGCGGTGGGCGGCAATCAGCAGAGTTCCGCCCGGCGTCTCGTAACATCCGCGCGACTTGATACCGACGAAGCGGTTCTCTACCAGATCGATGCGGCCAATGGCATTGCGTCCGCCAATCTCATTGAGCAACTCCACCAGCGAAACCGGATCGAGCTTCATGCCGTTCACGGCAACCGGAGTTCCTTTTTCAAAACCAATGACGACTTGCTCCTCGCGGTCGGGAGCTTCCTGCGGCGAACGGGTCAACTGCCAGGTACTTGGGAGCGGCGCGTTGCCTGCGTCCTCCAGTTCCCCGCCCTCGTGGCTGATGTGCCACAGATTGCGATCGCGACTGTGGATCTTCTCCCGGCTGGCGGTGACGGAGATGCCCCGCTTCTCGGCGTAGTCGAGGCAGTCTTCGCGCGACTTCAAAGCCCATTCCCGCCACGGCGCAATCACTTTAAGTTCCGGAGCGAGCGCCTGGTAGGCGAGTTCAAAACGAACCTGATCGTTGCCTTTGCCGGTGCACCCGTGCGCGACCGCGGTTGCGCCCTCGCGGAGAGCGACCCCCACCTGATGCTTGGCGATGACCGGCCGAGCCAGCGACGTGCCCAGCAGATACTTGTGTTCGTACACCGCGCCTGCTTTTAATGCAGGAAATACGTATCCGGTCAGAAATTCTTCGCGCATGTCCTCGACAACGACTTTGCTGGCACCGGTCTTGTATGCCTTTTCGACTACGGCTTCGATGTCGTCTCCCTGGCCGACGTCTCCGACCATGGCGATCACGTCGCAGGCGTAGTTTTCCTTCAGCCAGGGAATGATGATGGAGGTATCCAGACCTCCGGAGTATGCAAGCACAACTTTTTCAGCCATTTGCATTCCTCGCATTCGTGCGGCCCACCTTGCCGCCGAGCAGCAACAACAGAATGGCCTTCTGCACGTGCAGGCGGCTTTCCGCCTGGTCGAAGACAACGGAGCGATCGGAATCCATGATTGCGTCCGTGATCTCCATTCCGCGGTGCGCGGGCAAGCAGTGCATGAAGACGGCGTGAG
>Ga0075017_100002449_pt1 | contig 11614 bp, 9 predicted proteins | sample AleBraG_ABR_2012_FD_71475 | JGI IMG/M metagenome (GOLD analysis project Ga0075017, IMG submission 71475) | Freshwater sediment microbial communities in response to fracking from Pennsylvania, USA - Alex Branch Run_MetaG_ABR_2012 | ecosystem: Environmental > Aquatic > Freshwater > Creek >...
TACCAGCGGGGCCTATCTTATACCTGCGGGGCTGTGGAAAACACCTTATTTTACGAGGGTTTCCCAATTCGCAAACGCGGGAGAGGGCATGTCTACAGGGGTTTTGTTGTGCCGACCGGGACGAGGCTGGCATGCGTACCAGCGTGGTAACCTGCGAGATTTCAGATTGTCGATTTCAGATAGCAGATTGAAACCCGAGTGCGGTGGGTTTGAAAATCTGCAATCTAAAATCTTCAATCTGAAATCGTTTCGCCCTCACTGCGGGATGCCATAATGATTGTAGGAGCCCGCGATTGAGTTGCGCCATTTGTGAAATCCGTAAGGAAAAACGCTTCTGCCCCGCTGTTCATGGGCGCATCTGCCCACAGTGTTGCGGCGAACAGCGCGAAGTGACGCTCGACTGTCCCAGCGATTGCCAGTATCTTCTGCAGGCGCGCGAGCACGAAAAGCCGCGCACGGCGGACCAGATCGACCCGGCGGGATTGTTTTTGCAAATCGAGATTTCCGACCAGTTCATGTATGAGAAAGAGCATCTGCTCATGGGGTTGACCTATGCGCTGGCCAAAGCTGGGCGGGCCGACCGCAGCCTGCAAGATCAGGATCTGATTGCCGCGCTCTCCGTCCTGGCCAAGAGCTATGAGCGGATCGTGAATTCCGGGCTGCACTACGAGCAGCCGTTGACCAGCGACTCACAGCGGAGAGCCGCTGCTGAGATCGAGAGCATGGTCAAGGAGTACCGCGAGGCGGAGCAGAAGCACACCGGCTATTCGAGCCTTCGGGATTCCGATGTGCTGAAGGCTTTGGCCTTCCTGATCCGGCTGGCACACGGGCGGACGTCGGGGCGGCCCAAGTCGCGAGCCTTTGTCGAGTTTCTGTTCGCCCAGTTTCCGGAGAAAGAGTCGGCGGTGGTCACGCCACAGGAAGCTGGGAGCCGGATTATCCTGCCGTAAACCGCCAAACAATTTGCCACGGATTTTCACGGATCACACGGATCTATTTTTTTTGATCCGTGAGAATCCGTGTGATCCGTGGCTAGTTCTTCTGGAATTTCCGCACGGCCTGTCCCTTAGGCAACTCGCCTAGCAGTTCGCGGACGGTTTTCTTCAATGCCGGATGCCGCGCTTCCGCCGCAATTTCCGCCAGAGGCTCAAGCACGAAGCGGCGCTGGTGCATGGCGGGATGGGGAATGGTCACAACGGGAGAGTCGATGATTGCATCGCCGAATAGCAGAATGTCGATGTCGATCGTGCGCGGGCCTTTGTCTTGGGCGCGGTGCCGGCCCATCTCCTGCTCGATGTTGAGAACCGCCGCCATCAGTTGCTCTGGCGCCTGCGTGGTTTCAAGAGCCACCGCGCAATTCAAAAACCACGCCTGGTCGGTGAATTCCACCGGCTCGGTCTCGTAGAACGAAGAAGCGCACACAATGTGTCCGACTGCGTTCAGCCGTGCGATGGCATCCCGCAGGTGGCTTTCGCGGTCACCGACGTTGGAACCCAGTGAAAGATAGACGCGTGCGAGCATTCAGGCCAGCGGTCCAGTTGTACTCTGCGAATCCGCCGAACACAAATTCTCAGGGCCCGGGCGGCTGGCAGAACATAGACACAACTCAATCGTCCCGGACCACAAGGCCACCGAAAGACCCATTACCTTTGTCACTACCGTGGGGCTCCAGCGTGCCTCTAGAATCGCGGTATGACGTTGGACTCGCTCATCCTGAGCCAGGACCCAGAATTGGTGCGCGTGATTCGGCCTACGCTCGAGAAACTCTCGATCGACGTGGAAATCTGCCATGAGGTGCGCGCCGCCGCCGATATCCTGATCTCGGAGAAGTTCGACGCAGTCATTGTGGACTGCGACGACCTGAAGGGCGGCCTCGGCGTGTTGCAGGGCCTGCGCAGCACTCCCAGCAACAAGAATTCGGTGACTTTCGCCATTCTTAACGGAAAGCGAACCACCACGCAGGAAGCCTTCGGCATGGGCGCGAACTTCGTTCTGCAGAAGCCGATCAGCGCGCTGAACGCGTCCCGCTGTTTTCATGCGGCGCTGAACTTCATGCTCAAGGAACGCCGCCGCTACTTCCGCCATCCGGTGAAAATGCAGGTGCGAATCCTGATCGCTGACAAGATTGTGAAGGCGACCAGTACCAACATCAGCGAGAGCGGCATCGCGATAATGTTGCGCGAAGCGTTGCCCAAGGGTGCGGTGCCTCGTCTCCAATTCAGTCTTCCCGAGACCGACTTCAAGATGGCCATCGAGGCCGAAGTGGTCTGGGCGGACGTCAAAGGCCGTGCCGGACTTCGTTTTCACAACGTGCCGCAAGACATCCAGGTGCGCCTGGAGAGTTGGCTCGATGAACGGCTCGAGGAAGAGCTGCCCGGAGCCAAGGAACGAATCGCCGCCACGGAATCCTAATCTCTGCGGTAAGAAACTAAGCGCCTACCCACCCGGGAGTATCTTTTCTGTAACTAGCGCCGAATCTTGCCCGTGGCATTCTAAGAAATCACCCGAGAGCCACACTTATGCTGACCACCGATTTCCGCATTGCCCGTGTGCAGAGAACGCTGCGCTCGTTTGAGGAAGATATCCCTCTGCTCAATATGCGCGTGAAAGAGCTGTCGAAAGAGCGGCAGGAGTCGGCGCGCCAGTTTGCCTGCGCTTTAATTGATCAGACGCGGGCTGAACTGCAGAGGCTGCTGCAAGAGCGACCAAACGATCGCAGTGATGCCAGCGAACCGCCCTGCGAGCCCGCCGACTGACGCGGAGTTAGAACCTATTTTCCTGTGGAATCGATTCTGCGGGCGGGACGCCCGCAGGACAGCCGCCGAGACGGCGGCGCTACTAGACAGCTGATCCAGCCGCCGCCTGTGAACTGGGCGCGGCCACACCCTCCGCGTCTTCGTCCGAGAGGGTCGTCTCCTCCCACAGAGTCTTGTCGCGCAGGATGCGGGAGACCAGCGCCGTGTGCATGGCGTGACCAGCGCGGTCGGCGACCACTTTGCCCAGGATCTGCTTGCCCAGCAGCGCCAGGTCGCCGACCAGGTCCAGCACTTTATGGCGCACGAATTCGTCCGGGAAGCGGAGCGGTCCGTTTTCAATTCCATCGCGGGTCAGCACGATGCAGTTCTCGCGGGAGGCGCCGCGAATCAGCCCCATGTTGCGCATGGCCTGCTCGTCTTCCCGCGAACCGAAGGTACGCGCGGCCGCGACGTGCCGCAAATAACTGCCGTTCGTCAGTTCCACCTGAAACGTTTCTTTCCCGATCAGGGGATGTGGGAAGTTAATCGAATAGGACACGGAATAGGTGTCGGCGGGATAGACCGCGATGAACTTGTTTCCCTCCCGCATCTCCACTTCGCGGCGAATCTTCAAATACGTCCGCGGGCGGCGCTGTTTGCGGATGCCCGCTTTCTGAATCATCTCGACAAAGGGCCGGGCGCTGCCGTCGAGGATGGGGAGTTCGAGATTGTCGAGCTCGACAATCGCGTTATCAATGCCCAGACCGATGAAGGCCGAGAGCACGTGCTCGGTAGTGGAGATGAGCACGCCCTGCTTCATGAGGCTTGTCGCATAACTGACGCGGGCCACGTTGCGGCTGGTGGCCTCGATTTCGAAGCCCTCGAGATCGGAGCGGCGAAACACGATCCCGATTCCCGACTTCGCCGGCAGGATGCGCATCGAGACGGGCGCCCCGCTGTGCAGGCCGACCCCGCTGCATTCCACTGCGGAGCGGATTGTTTGCTCGTGGGTCAAATGAATAGAGTGTGAACGCAGTAGACTACACGCTTGTCGAAAAAGCTGTCTGTGGTAAAAAAGCCACAGTCAGTGGCGGGAGGATAGTCCTGAACCAAAGTTGGAAACAGGGAGGAGAAGGCAATAACAATGGCTAAATCAATAACTTAGAGTCGTGCCGAGTTCGCCGCCTACGTCACCGCTTTGCCGGTACCTTGAGGGGGTTGTAGCCGGAGTTCGGGTCGAACATGGCTTGATCCAAATTCTGGTTGATGGTCACGGTGAACACGAACCGCTGGCCGGCCATGTCGCCGTTGAAAAAGCGCGTGACATTGTAGGGGGCCATCACGCCGGAAACCTGACGATAGTTCTCGTAAATCTCTTCTTCAAGATTTTTCTGCCGGTCGACCGGGTCGCGCCATTGAAATGACTTCTTGATGGGAAGGTGCGTGTCCACATCGAAGAAGAGCGTGACGCTCTCGTCTTTCGAGTTGATGAGCGTGACCTGCTGGGCGGGGTGCTGTGCCGCGATGGCGGGCCCTTCAAACAAAAACACCACACTCGGATCGCTGATCCAGGTGCGAAGAACCGTTTCGAGAGAAAACCGGCGGCGGCGCATGTAATCGACGAGATCTTTCTGCTCCATGGGGTGGGCGCCCTTGTAGGTGATCTCGTATCCCTTGTTGCCGACGTACAGCTCCGCGATGTCGCGCTCTTTGGTGATTTCGGTGCGCTCTTTGTCGGGGAACTGGCTGAAACTCCAGAACAGCACGCCGTCGCTGGTGGGCCGGCCGTGATGGAAGCTGTAGGCGCGTCCTTGCTGCTCGCGGTCGCGGATGTTCAGGTATGCCGGCCCGCCCAGCGCCTGGATGCCCTGATCAATTAACGCTTTCGCTTTGCGGGTATTTTCGTCCTGCGGAGCGGCGGGCGAACTGCCATCTTTGGATGACTGCGATGCAGCCTGCGGCGACGCCTGAGCCGCGGCGTTCTGCGGCCGGACCCACGCATGGGACCATGCCGAGCACACCAGAACCAGAATAGGCAAAAACCGTTTCATTCCATTCGTGGGAGTGTTTGCGCGCAATCAGGATTGTAGCGTTTCTTGTGGACTTTATGCCCGCAGGGGTAAAAGTTCCTTCTCAACCCTTGGATGCAGAAAAAGGCGGGAATGCAAGCTCGGCTCGTGCGTTTTTTGCGGTGTTTCTCTCGCCATCCGGCAAGGTTTGTCCTGCCACGTCTATCCTGCCAGCTCTACCCAGCGAGGACCGCGCCGCCATTGACATTGAAGACCTCGCCGGTGATGAAACCGGCGTGCTCCGTGCACAAGAACAGCACCGGCGCGGCAATCTCCTCCGGCCGGCCCACGCGGCCCAGAGGGATTGTGCGGCGGATTGTGTCCCCGGTTTTTGGGTCGGCGAGAGCCCCCGCACTCATGTCGGTGTCGACCCAGCCGGGAGCAACGCAGTTCACATAGATGCCGGCCGAAGCGAGTTCGGTCGACAGGCCTTTTGTCATGCTGATGAGAGCACCCTTGGTCGCGGAATAGTCGCAATGAAAGGCTTCGCGGCGCTGGCCGCTGGTGGAACTGATCAGCACAATGTGCCCGGCCGCTCTATTCGTCCGAGTCGTCGGAGGCTGCGCTTTCATTTGAGCGACAGCGTGTTTGACGAGACCGAAAACGCCATCGAGGTTGATCAACATCGTGGTCCGCCATTGCTCGTCCGACATTCGCTCGATGGGGACATCGTCGGCGGGCCAGACGCCGTGGTTGGCGACCAGGATGTCGAGCTGTCCAAAATGTTTGACAGTTTCGGCGACGAGCGAACGCGCGGCCTCCGGATTATTCAAGTTGCAGGCCACGCCATGGCAGACGGGCTGGCCGCACTCCTGGATGAGGGCCTCGGCCTGCGCGCTGGCTTTCTGATAACTGAAGACGACCTTGGCGCCCGCCGCGGTAAACATGCGCACGGTTGCCGCACCAATGCCGCGAGAACCGCCAGAAATAAGGGCAACTTTGCCGGAAAGAGAAAGAGCGATAGACATAGCAGACTAGGCTATCGCACAAACCTTTGCCGGGGATAGTTCGTGGCGAAGCTTCAACCACGAAGGTCACGAAGTCACACGAAGGAAACCTGAGCAGATGCCGTTAGCTCCCCGAGGTCGACGACGACGTGCGCTCCGACTTCAGCCCGCGCAGCAGCAATCGCACCAGCATGCCGTCGAAGCGCGTCCCGCTCATGTGGGCCAGTTCGTCGAGAGCTTGCTCCGGGGTTCGCGCCGCAGAAAAGGACTGCTCGGTGACCATGTTGGCATAGGCGTCGGTCAGACCGATGATGCGGGCCCACAACGGAATCTCTTCCCCCCGCAAGCCATCGGGATAGCCGGAACCGTCGAAGCGCTGATGGTGATGTTCGACCGCCGCGCGCATCATGCCGCCGTGGGGAATGACTCCCACAATTTCCGCCCCCACGTGGGCATGCATCCGCACTTCTTGAAACTCATCGTCGCTGAGCGGCCCCGGTTTGTTGAGGATGCGCTCAGGAACAAAAATCTTGCCCACATCGTGAACCCGCGCGGCATACACCAGGTCGGCAGTCTCCTCGGGAGAAAGGCCCATGGCCCGGGCGATCACTCCGGTGTAGCGCGCCACCAGATCGCCGTGGCCGGCGGTCTGTAACTCGCGCGACTCGGCGGCGCGACTCAACGACTCAATCGCTTCCTTCAACAGCGGCGCGTTGCAGTCTTCATCTCCGCCGCACAGCTTGTACAACGTAGAGGTCAACTCCTCAAGGCTCTCGGGCCCGGTGTGCTCGCGCTGCAGAAAACCCTCGATATAGGCGGAAATCTGCTGGCGTTGGCGGGCGAAGTCCTGCCCCTCGACAAATTCCTGCGCCGTTGATACGCGGTTTCCTCCCGAGCGCTTCGAGACATACATGCCAGCGTCGGCCACGCGGATGATGTCTTCGATGGAGAACCCGTGCATGGGAAAGCTGGCCACTCCGAAGCTGCCGGTCACATGATGTTCCATCAACGTGGGCTCGCTGGCCAGCCACTGGCGCAGGCGCTCGGCCAGCACCTGGGCCTGCTCGGCGCCGGTCTCCGGCATCAGGACGATGAACTCATCGCCGCCGTAGCGGGCCACCACATTCGACTGCCGCGACTTCTGTTCCAGCAGGCGTCCTACCCGCGCCAGCACGAGATCGCCTTCGAAGTGGCCCATGGAGTCGTTGACCTCTTTAAATTTGTCGAGGTCGATGAGCACCACCGAAAACGGACGGCCGGAGCGCGAAGCACGTTTCCACTCCGCCGACAACGCTTCCCAGAAAAAGCGGCGCGTCTTGATTCCGGTGAGGCCGTCGGTAATGGACTGCTGTTGCAGTTTCTGGAAGACGAAAGCGTTGTGCAGGGCCGTGGCCAGCAGGTCGGCCAGTGTATTGAGAATCAGCACGTCCTGGGGCGAGAACGCGTTCTCGCTGCGGCTTTCGATGTTGAGAACCCCTAGCAGCCTCTCGCCGTAGGTCATTGGAATGCAGAGCACAGCTCGGGAATCGGAGAGAATTCCGGTCAGATTGCCGGGCAACGCGTTTTGCACCAGGGCGCGTTCGCCGGTGCGCGCGACCCGGCCCAGGATGCCGCTTCCGAGCGGGATGCGCCTGCCCTTGGCGTGGGCCGTCGCTCCAGCTTCGGCCTTGATTTCAATTTCGTTGGTTCCATAATCCAGCAAGCCGATTCCGATATGGTCGAACCTGAAGTTCTTCTGAATCTCTTCCACGATCTGGTCCAGCATGTGCACGGGATCTTCGCTCGAGATCGCGGTGCGCGAAATGTTGTTGAGGAAGGCAAGTTGTTTCGAGCGGCGCTGTTCTTCGGCAAACAGGCGGGCATTCTCCACCGCGACCGAGACTTGGCCCGCCGCCGTAACCAGCACGTCGAGGTCGCGCTGCTCGAAGACAAACTCCCGCTCCGGGTTCATGGCGACCATGATTCCGGAAGCCTTGTTGCCCAGGAAAACCGGCGCGGCGATCAGGCACTTGGCGGGGCGCTCCGGGACATGGCTGATCCCCAGTCGGTTCCGCGTGGTCTCCAGATCGGAGCGGATCAGCAGAGGTTCGCCGTTGCGAATCACAAATTCCGTGAAGGCATTCCGGATTTCACGGGAGCGTTTGGGCAGAACCCGGTTATCTCTCACCTCAAGTTCGAACCGGATCTCTTCCGCCTCCTGGAACGCAATGTAGAAATGACTGGTATCAAAAATCTGTCCCAGTTCCACCTGAATGGTGCGGAGAATCTCGTCCTGGTCGAGGCGCGAGCTGATCGCTTTGCCGATATCGGTGAGCAGTTCGTACTCTTTCGTGCGGCGGTGGGCGTCGTGGCTGACCACGTAGTTTTCCAGGGTGAGGCCCAACTGCAGAGCGAGACCGACCATCAAGCGCGGACCCGACGACCCGAAAGCGCGGCGCTCGGCATGGGGAAAGAGAATGACTCCGAAATTGTGCTCCCGCGTTTGCAGAGTGACGGCGGTCAGATTGCGAACGTCGGCCTCGGTGAGAATCTTCTTGAATTCCGCGAAGGTTCCGGGCGTGAACGTGCCGACCGGGCCAACCGCCATCGGTTCAGTCATCTCGCCCAGATCTTGCACGGTGAAAATGCCGCTTTGCCGGTACGCCAGTTCGCAGACGTAGTCTCCGGCCCCGCTCCTCTCCAGTGCGTCGAGGAATCCGGTGGAAAAACCGCGCTGTACCGAAGGCAGAAGCCCTCGCCAGCGCCCGGTGATGCAGATCGCCGCCCGTTGGGCGGGTACGGCGCTCATCAGCCGCTCCAGGGCCGCTTGCATACTCGGCACCAGGTCTTCGGCGAACAGCAAACGACGCGGGTCGACGCCCAAGGTCGACAAGGCCAGAGTATTTTCCTGCACCGCATTGCGCTGGTTTTCAAACAACACCATCACCATGGCGATGCCCAGCAGCATCTGCGGCACCGGACCGAAGAGCCGGCTGGCCGTGCCGAACATTTCTCCGCCCCACGGATTCTGCAGTTGCCCCACGCCCATCAGCGCGGCCCACAGCGCCAGCGAAACCGCGAGCACCTGGAATGCAAGCGAACTTCGCCGGTGGCCGTTCACGTAGAAGACGGCGGAGCAATAGAGCAGAATGGCCGCCATGCCCAGGCCCAGGCGGATCGGCGGTTGCACCTCCGGGCGAAACACTCCGTTTACGATGTGCCCACTCAGAGTGAGGCAGGCGAGCGCGACCCCGGCCGTGCCCACCGCCGCGTCGTACCAGCGGAAGCGATAAGAGCCGCGCATCAGCCGCGTCGAAACAAAGATGCAGAGCGCCATCGCCACCAGGAAAAGCTGGCTGACAAAGAATACGATGGGAGAAAACGCAAACGCGTCCAGCACATAGTGAAGCGAGTAAAACGCCCATGCCCATTTCCACGCGCGGAAGTAGGGCTGGCGGCTTTGCTCATGGAGATAGGAGAAGACGAGGAACAGGAGAACCGAGACGAACCCGGGGATCACCACCGTCGGGATGGAGACACTGTTCATAGGGTCCGCAAAGACGCCCCTGGGCAAACCTACTCGCTCAGTTTCGGGGGGAAACAGTGCTTCAATGTTTTCATACCGAGGATCGGAACACAACAGAATTTAGGTACATCGGCCAGGTTCGCTCGCGGTTTGCATTCAAAGGTGTGCATGCCATATCGATAAGGTGTCGCAGCTTGACGCTGCATTTAGCCGCCCGTACCATCGAAGGTCTTAGCCGACCTGATCTCTATATGTCCGAATCCTTGCATTCAGCTTTGCACGCCCCGCCGCGAGTTCGTTTCGCGCCCTCGCCCACGGGGTTTCTCCACGTAGGAAGCGCGCGCACTTTCATTTTCAACTGGCTGTACGCCAGGCGGAACAACGGAACCATGATTCTGCGGCTCGACGATACCGACGTCGAACGCAACACCGACGCCTCGGTCAACTCAATTTTTGAAGGCCTGAAGTGGCTGGGGCTGAGCTGGGACGAGGACTATAAGCAATCAGAACGCGGCGCGCTGCACCGGCAGATGGCGGATGCCATTTTTCAGAAGGGCCTCGCCTACCGCGATTTCACGCCCGCCCATACCGGCGACAGCGAACGATCCGGCGCGCAGGGGACGTGGTTGTTTAATCCCGGGATGCGCGAGCTTTCCCGCGTGGAAAGCGAACGCCGCGCAGCAGCGGGCGAACCGTTCGCCCTGCGCTTTCGCGTGCCGCGCGAAGGGGTAGTGCGCTTCAGCGACGCGGTTTACGGCGAGCAGATGAAGGCCGGGGCCGACATCGAAGATTTCGCCCTGCTGCGCTCCGACGGCATGCCGACCTACCACCTGGCCTCGTGCGCCGACGATGCCGACCTGCGCATCAGCCGCATCATCCGTGGCCAGGACCATCTCACGAACACGTTCAAGCACGTGCTGATCTTCGAGGCTGCCGGCTTCACGCCGCCGCAGTTCGCGCATCTACCGCTGCTGGTTGCGCCGGACGGCACCAAGCTGTCGAAGCGCCGCCACGGCCCCGTCGTGAGCGTGACCACTTACCGCGACTCCGGATTTCTGCCCGAAGCATTCATCAACTTTCTGTGTCTGCTGGGCTGGTCGCCAAAGAACGATCGTGAGCAGATGACCCGCCAGGAACTGATCGACGCCTTCTCGCTCGAAGGCATCAACCGCGCCAATGCGGTCGTGAACTTCAAAGAACCGGCTACCACACCTGAGGAGACTTTCGATCCCAAAGCGCTCTGGCTGAACGCCGAGCACATCCGCGGCCTGGCCATTGAAGACTTGAGCCAGCGTCTGCTGCCGATCGTGCACGAAGCGGGCTTCAACATTACTCCACAGAGAATGCTCCGCATCACGCCCCTCATCCGCGAGCGCATCAAGTTGCTGCGCGACGTTCTGACTGCAGCCGATTTTTTCTTCGTGGATCAATTGCCGCCCTACGATCCCGCCGAACTCATCCCGCAAAAGGGAGACGCGGTGATGGCGCTGAAAGTTCTCCAGCGTGGGAAGGAAGTGCTGGCAAACGTCGAATTCAGGCACGATCCACTAGACCAGTCGCTGCGCGCGGCTGCCCAGGAGCTAGGCGTGAAGGCCGGACAAATGTTCCAGCCAATCCGCGTGGCCGTCTGCGGCCGCAGGAATGCACCGCCGCTGTTTGAGACGCTCGAGGTTCTGGGGAAGGAGACAACCCTCGCCAGGATTGGAGAGGCGACGCAGAAACTGCACTAATCTGCAAGAAAATAGAAGCCCCGAACCGTTACCAGTTCGGGGCAGTCAACCTGTCCAGTTACAGATTGATTATCGAAAACCCGGAGAGCGAAGTCAACATTACTTTGGGAGAGCCTCCCTGTCCGAAGGCTCTCCAGCAGCTTCCCTACCAAACCAGGGTCGCCGTGGACCCGGCGGGACTCGAACCCGCACCTTCCAACTGGACAGGTTGACGTGCTCCCATCACACCATGGGCCCTAGTTCAAGCTAGAATTCCGATACGGGTTAATCAAGTTTCCAGTCAACAATAATCACGCGCCCGTTCCGAAAACGGGAAACTGGGAGACAGGTTAGAGTACCGCTCACGAAGATGTCGCGCGCCTAAGCCGGGTAGTGTCAGCGCCAAATTTTTCTTGCATCGCCACAGCACCCACTCTGATCTATAGCGGTGCCGTTCCACCCAACATTCCAGCTCACATTCCTACGAAAGAGGTCTCCTATGAAAGCCGTGCAGATCAGCAAACCAGGCGGTGATTTCGAAATCGTTGAGCGTCCTAAGCCGGAGCCGGGCCGCGCCCAGGTTCGCATCAAGGTGGACGCCTGCGGCATTTGCCACAGTGACGTTCTCGTGAAGGAAGGGTACTGGCCG
>Ga0075017_100002451_pt1 | contig 11604 bp, 8 predicted proteins | sample AleBraG_ABR_2012_FD_71475 | JGI IMG/M metagenome (GOLD analysis project Ga0075017, IMG submission 71475) | Freshwater sediment microbial communities in response to fracking from Pennsylvania, USA - Alex Branch Run_MetaG_ABR_2012 | ecosystem: Environmental > Aquatic > Freshwater > Creek >...
TCGTAAAGCTTCAAGGCACGATCGAGCGCGAGGAAGACATTCTTCCAGGAAAGGAGGCGGCTGTTCCAATCGAAAGCCGCAGCCTTGCGGTTCGGGTCTTTGAAGAGCTCATCGACCGTGGCGTGAGCGGGCAGTCGCCATTCCGGACGAAGCGTGGAAAGAATGGCCATGGGGATAACGATGCCGCGCGTCCAAGAGGACATTTCGTAAATATTGAAATAAAACCAATTGGGGAGGAGCATCAACTCGGGAGGAATCGCGGGAACCAGTTCCCAATCCACGGCGCCAACCAGCGCCAAATAAAAGCGAACGTATGAGTTCGAGTGTTCCAAACCGCCGAGACGATGAATGGTTTTGCGAGCCTGCGTCAGGTGAGCAGACCCAGGAGAGTCCCCTGCTAGCTTCAGCGCGAAGTAAGCTTTGCATGTGGCGTTGAGCTCTGAGGGGCCACCGGGATAGATGCTCCAGCCGCCGTCGGGCAATTGACGACGGCGAACGTAATTTGCGAGCTTGGCGATGCGCTCGGGTTCAGCAATGCCGAGGACGTGAAGATAGTAGATATAATCCGATTCGAGGGTGGTGTCTGCTTCGAGTTCGCCCTGCCAGAAACCTTCTTTGGCTTGCAGAGACACTAAGTGCTGTGCACCACGTTCAATCGTCTTTTCGAGGCGCGCCGCCCAGTCTTGCTGGCGCCAGGTAGCTGGCGCGGCCGACGTCGGGATCTCTTCTCCCACCCGAACAAATGATGCCATTCACGCTCCCAAGAGCAGGACTGCAAGCCGTAAAACGCGCAACCCGCGGGCAAACATTCTGTAACTGCCGTGTTGCGAATGATTTCCGGGCTCAACCAGCTAAGACCAGCCCACCTGACAACATCTGAGACTACAAAATTATCGCCGCGTTACCTTCTATGGTCAACGATTAAGATGCAAAGACGGCAACAGAGAGTTGTCAGATGACGACCGAGGGTGGGTCATGCAAAGCTCGTTGGACCAGGACCAGGATCGGGGGCGGGAGTGGATCTCCCTCGACTTGCGTCACGGAAGGCTTTTCGCGGAGGAGTTGAGCGGGAAGCTTGAGCCAGGCTGGAGAAGCCGAGTCGCAAAGATGTCCAGCAGATCGCAGGACCAGGATGTCAGCACGATCCAGGGCGGCGCGTGCGGAATCTTTGAAGTCTTCTTTCGCGGGATCAATCACGGCGATGTAAAGAGTGGGCTTCAAGAATTGCAGCAAGGAATTGCTCTCGATGATGATCGGAGAAGCATCGCCGCCGCGCGAAGCAGCTAAGTTTGTGAATTCGCGGCGAAGCAGCGGAAGGCCCTCCGCGAGAAAACCTTGTTTGGTGCGAAGCCAGAAGGACTTCTTTGCCCCGGCTGCAAGAAACCGCGCGCTGTCGGTGCCCGTGTCCGAACTGGACTCCCAATTGAAAGCCGAGGAGTGTTCAGCAGGTGCGCAATCACAATTTTCGCCGTTCTGAGCGCAAACGCCGTGGCCATACTGCGTAATTTTTCCGGCGATCCAGTTGGATTGCGGGAAGGTGGCGATCAGGTCACAGACGAGCTGCGTCTTTCCGATGCTTCGCGTGTGGCCTCCGACGACGATTAATCGACGACGAGCGGCGACGTCTTTCTCATGGGGAGCCAAGCTTGGCCTCCAATTGTTTGATGCGGTTGGCAAGTTGAGGTAGTTTCCCGAGCCACGCGAACTGTTCCTTGAATTTCGCAAGGGAGCGCGCGGGAGTGCCCCAGACGGCTTCGCCCCCGCGGATGATCTTGCCACCGAGCACGCCACTTTGGCCGCCGATGATGGCGTTGTCTTGCAGATGGCAACGTTCGCCAAAGCCGGCCTGTCCGCCCACGGTGACGTGCTGGCCGAAAACACAGGAGCCAGATAAACCGACTTGAGCTGCAATCACCGTGTGCGCGCCAATCTGGCAGTTGTGGCCGATGTGCACGAGGTTATCGAGCTTCACGCCGTCCGCGATTCGTGTGTTGTCGAGCGAACCGCGATCAATTGTTGTGTTTGCCCCGATTTCGACGTCGTCGCCAATCTCGACGATTCCCGCTTGCGGGAATTTCCAATAGCGGCCTTCTCCGGAAGCGTAGCCAAAGCCATCCGCACCAATCACCGCACCGGAGTGGATTTCCGTACGATTGCCAATGCGCACGCCAGAATAGAGTGTGACGCGCGCGTGCAGGCGGGAATCTTCTCCAATGCGGCAACCGGCTCCGATGACGGTGTGCGCCCCAATCTGAGTGCCGGCTCCGATATGGACTTCATCGCCAATCACGGCGTAAGGACCGATGCTCACTTTTTCGGCGAGCAACACGCCTGGAGCAACAATGGCAGTGGGATGAATTCCTGCGGCTATAGGAGGACGACCCAGAAGAATTTCAGCGGCTTTCGCAAATGCAAGTTTCGGATGGGCGGCACGGAGGACGGTCTTCCCCTCCAGAACAATTCCCTCACCCGCAACGACGCAATTGGCCGAGGACTCTCTGGCGCGCGAAGCGTGCTTGTGCGATTCGACATAGATCAAATCGTGCGGGCCGGCTTTCTCTGGGGCGGCTACTCCGGCAAGTTCAACTCCTGGGTCACCTTCGAGCACAGCCCCGATGGATTTTGCCAATTGTTCTGAAGTGCTTTTCATGTTGAGCCTCACGACCACGGGTAAAGCGGTGGTTCACCGGATGGACGAACCTTCCATCGCGCGTGCACCCAAACCCACTGGTCTGGATATTTCCGGATAATCTCTTCGATGATTCTTGTAAAGCGCTGGGTGTTCACAAGAACATCCTGTTCCGCATTACCGGTGCGGGTCAATTCGACCGGCGGCTCAAATCGGAGGCGGTATTTGCCGAGGTTGGCGTCCCAAACGGCGTATCCGGGGACGACGGCAGCATCGGTGTGCAGCGCAACGCGCGCAATGCCCGTGGTAGTACTAGCGGCTTTTCCAAAGAAATCTACAAAAACAGCTTCGTCCGGCATGGTGTTTTGGTCCGCGAGGATGCCCACGGTGCCACACTCCTTCAGGATTTTGAGCATGGCGCGAGCGGATTCATTCTTGAAGATTGGGTGATTGCCGGAGAAGCAGCGGTAAGAATTTATAAGGTCATCTACCCGGGGATTGTCAATATGGCGCGCCATGTAATGGAGAGGATAGCCGTAAAGGGCGTGGGCGAAGGAGGATAGTTCCCAGGCGCCGAGGTGGCAGGTGAGAAAGAGCACGCCTTTGCCGCGACGATGGCCTTCCAGAAAATTCTCATGGCCATCGAGGACGAGGACCTGCTCGATATTCTCTTTGGTGCATCGCGGAAATCTGGCGAACTCGACGGCCATCCAGCCGAGATTGCGGACCATGGAGAGCGTAAGGCGCTCGCGCTCGGCGGCGGTCATGATTGGAAACGCAATTTCCAGATTGATTTGCGCGGTCTTACGCAAACGAGGCAAGGAGTTATAGAGGAATTTGACCAGAGAGACCGCGAGAAACCGAGATTGCGATTTGGGAAGGCTCCCAAGGATCTTGAGGAAGCACCATACCGCGGCGAACTGGAGCCAGGCAATCATCGCTGTCAGATTCATTGTAAACGGCAACGCTGGAGACAGGGTAGGAAGTCTGGCGTTTGAAGAGAATCGTTCGATGCTAAACTCATGCCGCTGTGAGTGAAATTAACCTGCAAATTGGCGAAAGTCCGCGGCTGGGCCTGGCGGCGAGAATCTGGTGGACGATTCTGATCGCCGCGACGCTCTCTGTCTGCTGTTTCAGTCATTTAGGAGCGATCGGATTCGTGGGGCCGGATGAGCCGCGCTACGCCTGGATCGCGCGCGATATGGCGGAATCGGGCGACTGGGTCACACCACGGCTCTACGGAAAGCCGTGGTTTGAGAAGCCGGTGCTTTATTACTGGGGTGCCGCGGCGAGTTTCAAATTGTTTGGAGTTAGTGAAGCGGCGGCGCGATTGCCGAGCGCTTTATCTACCTTGATGGCAACGCTTGCGCTATCGTGGCTGGCTTGGCGGATTTATGGAGGCGAGACGGCGCGATGGCTGCTGCTCCTGCTGCCTACAAGCGCAGGAATGATTGGCTTTTCTCACGCTGCCGCGACGGATATGCCGTTCAGCGGGATGCTGTGCGTCGCGATGGTGTGCGCTGCTGTCGTACTGAGGCTCGATCGGGCGGAGGCTCAGCCTGAGCCAGCGAGGACACCTTGGATGGTGTTGGTACTTTTCGGATTTTTTCTGGGCGCAGCTGTGCTCGCAAAAGGGCCGGCGGCGATGGTTCTCTCTGGCGGTGGAGTTTTCTTCTGGGCGCTACTGACCAAGCGCTGGCGCGATGCTTTCCGGCTGTTTCATCCGGCGGCAATCGCCACTTTTCTTGTGACGGCGCTGCCGTGGTACGTGCTCTGCGCGCGGCGCAATTCAGAGTTTCTTCAAGTGTTTATCATCGAGCATAATTTCAAGCGTTACTTGACGCCTGAGTTTCAGCACATTCAGCCTTTCTGGTTTTATGTGCCGGTGCTGCTGGTTGCGTTCTTGCCGTGGACAGTGCTTCTGTTGTCGTCTTCGGTTCGCGGTGCGGTCCATTTGCGGCAAACGCGGAGCGCGCGGGAGGGAACCGTGTTTCTGCTTTGCTGGGCCGTTTTCTGCGTTTTGTTCTTCACCATTTCACGATCCAAGCTTCCAGGATATGTGCTTCCTGCGATTCCCCCGATTGGCCTCCTAATGGCAAAGCAAATGGGCAGTCTTGTCAGAAAAGAGGTACACAGTTTTTCATGGCACACAATCGGGGTTGGCCTGACTCTTGTATGTATTGGAGTGGCTGCATTTCGCTTCGCGGACAGAATTCGAGTGGTGACAGACATTCGACCTGCGCCGCTTGTAATGGGATTTGCCGAAATTATGATTCTCTCGGGGATTGCAGTGACTGTCCTGGGATTGCTACACCGTGGGTTTGCCGGGATGATGGTTGCGGCCTTGGCTTTTCCTGCGTTTTTAATCTTGGGCACCGGAGACGTGTGGCAACTTGACGAAGGAGTGTCCGCACGTCCCGCTGCGACGGCTGCGCTCGGAATGATTTCCAACTCGGAAATAAGTGCTGCGGCGGTTTGCAAACTTCCGCGCGGGCTAAAATTTGGAATGGATTTCTATCTTCGCCGCGAACTTCCTGAATGGCAGCCGAGCGTCAGAAATTCCATTGTGTTTACTACGCATAGGGGTTCGGAGGAGCTGCAAAAATCGGGTCTGCGCTGCTATTTGTATATCGCTTTTCCCGGGGTAGAGATTTGCGCGGATTCCAGCAAGCTACCCCATATGGATGAGAACCCGCTCAATTAGGACCGACGCTAGAAAACGGGACCACCCACGGGGGAAAGCCGCCCTAGGAAGAAAGAGACTACACGGTTCTCGTAAGCGCGCTTTTCGTCGTCGGATAGCCGAACAAAATTTCCATGCGGGATGCTGGCTTCTTCGCGCGGCTCGGGAGCCTTCCAGTACATCTGGTGCGTAATGTTGCCGAGTTCGGGGTCGTCGGCAGCTTTGATAAAGAGGATGGCCACACCGTTCAGATTCTTAAACTTGGAACTTAAGGGTGGTTCGTTCCGATAGTCGCGATTCAGCCAGCGAAAGCTAGTCTCCGCCGAAGTAACCATCAGAGGAAAACTGCCCAGGCCATTGCGCTGAACTCCCACTTTGACCATCTGCTTCGGTTCGTCGTAAACCGAATCGAGGATCAGCGCTCGAACTCGCTTGTCCCCTTCAGCCTCTCGCAGAGCGGCATAGGCTCCGATGTTGTAGCCCCAGATGCCGAACTGGTTCGCGTCCACGTCCGACCGGGCCGCGACACCTTCCACCGCAGCATGGACTTCTTCTGTTTCGCGATAGCCCAGAGTCGTAAGACCCGCGTTCGCGCCGTGAGCCGTAAAGTCAAACGTGAATACGTTGTACTGGTGATCCTGGAGGGCGGAAACCAGAGTCAAAAGCTCGCCGCGGCTGGATTCATAGCCGTGGCAAAGAATAATCGTGGGAGCACCGCGCAAACCCGGGAAGAACCATCCTTCGCGATCGCCTTGATTCGGAACAGGAAAGGATACCGTTTCGGGACGCCCGGGGAAGCTCGACATACTGATTTCAGTGCTAGTGCGCTGCGGTTTGACGATGCGGTAGACGAGGAACCCGGAAATGGCCAGGGTGGCAAGCCCGGCAAAAAAGGCAAGCGCCATTAAAGCTGTGAGGAGCTTGGTATACCAGTGGGTTGGATAGCGAAGCTCAAACAATATTTGCATAGGCGGTCAATGCCCGTACTTCAGCAGATAGGACGAGAAACTCCTTTGACAGCAGATCTGCTCGATGGTTGCATCGTAGCACGCGGCAAGGGGTTGCTGGCCTCAAGCGAGATGCTTTGTGCCCGATTTATATCGGCGAGCCGAACCGGAGGGAGGAAAGGCAAAACAGGAATCAGATATGATAGTCTCGCGCGGCAGGGGCAGTTAACTCTCGATAATCCATGAAGATCGTTGACCTGAGACAGACCAGCGTACGCCAGATTGAGCCCCTGCTCGAAGAAGAGATGCGACACTGGCGGGACGAACTCCATTGGGACTACCGAGGCGCACTGGAATTGATCAAGCGATTCCTTGACGCCCATGCGCTGGCAGGATTTGTCGCATTTGAGAGCAGCGCCGCGGTGGGATATTCGTTTTACGTGTTGGAGGAACAAAAGGGTCTGATTGGGGGACTCTTTGTTTCACCGCGATTCCCGCAGGAAGCAATCGGAAGGTTGCTGATTGAAGAGATGCTTTGCAATCTGCGGGCGGTCCCGCAGCTGACCCGCATTGAAGCTCAGTTGATGCCGTTCAGCGGTCCCGTGAATGCGCCACTGCTCGAGCAGGGTTTCAGGCTGTTTATCCGACAGTTCATGCTGTTGGAATTGAACAAAATGGGCGAAAGCAATGCAGGTGCTTCAGACGGTCTGCGGCTAACTCGGTGGAACGACCGATTCTTTGAACACTGCGCAAAATTGATCTACCTCTCGTATGCGAATCACGTGGATGGAGAGATCAACGATCAATACCGGAGCCGTAACGGCGCGTTAAAATTTTTGAAGAACATTATTCTGTTGCCCGGTTGCGGGCAGTTCGTACCAGGCGCATCGTTTGTGCTTCATGAGCCGGGCAGCGACGAGCTGGTGGCGGCCGTGCTGACCAGCGAAGTGGCGCCGGGAGTGGGACACACAACCCAGATATGCGTTCAGCCGGGATTTCAAGGGCACGGAATCGGCCGGATGCTCATGCAAACTTCCGCGGAAGCGCTGCGCTCGATGAAGTTCGGTGAATTGACCCTTACCGTGACGAGCGAGAATTATAGCGCGGTGAAGCTTTACGACAAGCTTGGCTTTAGAACGATTCGGTCATTCACGGCGGGTGTTTGGCCTCGCTGAACTCTCAAGACGCTCCTGCGTGATTTAGATTCAAAAACGCGCGGCCAGGCGACCGTGCAAACGGAAATCGTTCGCCGCATCGAACATACTCTGAATGTGGAACTACTTCTTGGCGCGATCCTTGAGCAAATTCTTCAGCTCAGCCATGAATTCCTGGACATCCTTGAAATCCATGTACACGGACGCAAACCGCACGTAGGCGACTTTGTCCAGTTTCTTCAGCCGGTGCATGATCATTTCGCCGATTTCGGAGGTGGTGAGTTCGCGCTCAGTAGATTCCTGCACCACGCCTTCGAGTTCATCCACGATGGCTTCGAGCTTTGGAGTCGGCACGGGCCGCTTTTCGCAGGCTTTCAAAAGTCCTTGCAAGATTTTCTGGCGCTCGAAGCGTTCGCGCCGGCCATCTTTTTTGATGACCATGTAAGGAATTTCATCAATGCGCTCGTAGGTAGTGAACCGGCGTCCGCACTTTAGGCATTCGCGGCGGCGGCGGATGGTGTCGCCGATACGCCCTTCGCGCGAATCAATCACCTTGTCGTCCACACGCGAGCAGAAAGGACACTTCACCTTGGCAACTCTCCTTGCGGCACCGGGCTCCCGGCAACCGTTTCTTTTTCATGCTCCGCCATTTCGCGCAGTTTCCCAAGCGAAAGCCCTTCACGCAAGAGCAAAGGCACGCCCGCGATACTACAACCAGCAAAGGTAATCAGCCAAACCAATAAAGCAGCGGCAGCAGCGGGCTCCTTTTCTATTCCAAAGATCGCCGTATAGGCAAGGAAAGACGCGATTTGCGATCCGCCTCCTACTCCGGGAAGCTGAATGGCGGAGCCAGCCAAGGTGAACGCCAGTACGAGCATGGCGTCTCCGAGGCTGATTTGCGCAAGGCTGCCTCCGAAACTGTGCGAAACCCACAGATAAATCAGCAGCACCCCGAACCAATGTGCTACCGAATAAAAAATGGCGAGCGCCAAATCGCCCCAAGAGCGAATCGATTGGATACCGCGCACAAAACCAAGCAGAATTCCTGCAACACTTTTCCGCCAACCGGCAGCGATCACCCAGCCCTGAAGCTGGCGCTCGAGCAACGCTGTTCCATGGAGACGCAAATAAATCAGAAAGACGATAGCCCCAAAAACGCCGGCGAAAAGAAATGTTCCCATTGTTCTCGCAGCGGTTTCCAGCCTGCCGGCCGATTCGCCAGCGTGTGCGCGAGACTGAAACAGAAGAAGCGCGATGGCAGCGATCACGGCGGAACTGGCGGCGTCGAAAAGCCGCTCGAGCACATAGACACCGAACATTCCGGAAGCTGGCAACTTTTCTTTGCGCGCCAATAAGTAAGGTCTGACCGGCTCACCTGCCCGACCCAACAGAAAAATTGACGCGAAGCCGGCAAGGGTCATCCCATAAATCACGCCGAATCGCGAGGCGCCTAGATTCCTTTGGAAGACCTGCCAACGCAACGCACGTACCGCATAACAGCCATAAATAGCAACGATAGAGAGCAAAATTAGGTAAGGATCCGCGCCGCGAATCGAATGGAGGAGCTTTGCTCCGCTGAAATCCCCGAGGTGGATCCGTGCGGCCGACTGGTAGATGAGGAATCCGAGAATTAGAAGCGCGCCTACAATCAGAAGAAGTTTCCGCGACCTAGTTGGCATGTGCTGGCCAGCCTAACGGGCCAGGACAACGCCGTCAAGGCAGTGGACGGGCAATGCATCCCCAGAGCGAACCACCCTGCCCGGCTGTATTCAATTCAGACCTAGCCAGGGTGGTGTTCGGCTTGAATCAAAGCTCGCGAACGACTTTAGCTTTTGAGACTCCAGCAAGTAGCCTTTGATCTTAGTGCTGCGTCGACCCATTGAGACCTCCCCTCTGAACGGCGCAATTGATTGATTCTCTTGCATCAAAGAGGCTCGATGAGTAATCCGCCTTCACCACACCCAATAGGCGTCGAGCGCCTGGCGTACCAAGGGCGTCTCCGATCCTTATCTCTCCTTGCAAATCAGTTTCTTCAAGGCTTCCTGATCCGGCGCTAAAAGCTCGGAGATCCGCTGGTGGTCGACGTCGGCGACAATGATGAGGCCGACCTCGGTCTTGACCTCGCGAAAGATGCCATGAGACTTCATCTTTGCGGCTTGGTACTGGTTATCATCTGTCGGGGTGACGTAGTGCACTGAGTCGGCCTTGAAGCGTTGCACCAGGAATAGGTGGATGAGGGTCATCAGCCGCTTCCTGCGCAGCGACTCCGCGAAGGTGTTCTGGTCGCGCACCGAAAGGATGCTGCGGCCATGCCGATCGTGAATGGGCGAGAAGACAACGTTGGCGACCTTCTCCTCACCTTTGTCGTAGACTCCAAGCTCGAGCAACTCAGAGCCGGCACGGTGGGGCCGCAGCTGAACGTGGAGTGCACCGGGTAGTTGGTAATGTTGCGTCCACATCGCCAGCCATTCCTCAAGCAGCTTTTTGGGCACCTCGGTCTGAACCAAATGCTGGTGCTGCGTCGAGCCCTTGCCCATCGCCATGGTGGTTGCAGTGCGCCCGGATGTAGCAACTAACGCGGCGTCCGCCCGCGGTCCGCCGACGAGGGTTTGCGGGGTACGGTAGGGAGATTCGACCATGCGGAGCTTTCTTTGCAGGCGTGCTAGAGCGAGCATGCCGTCTTGTTTGAGGGCGGTGGCCAACTCCTCGGCAGCGAGGCCGTCGATCTGGTGACCTCCGTAGGTGATGAAGTTGAAAACGAAGCCGAGCTTGCCGAGTTCCTCCGGGAACCGCCGCATTTCCTCATCGCTCATGCCCGTGGTGTCCCAGCTGAATGACGGCGAGAGATTGTACGCGAGCATCTTGTCGGGAAACTCCTTGTGGATCGCCTCGGCGAACTGACGCGCGTCGGCCAAGTCAGCAGTCTTGGTCTCCATCCAGAGCAGGTCGGCGAAGGGGGCTGCGGCACACGACTTGGCGATTGCATACGGGATGCCGCCGCGCACCTGGAAGTACCCTTCGGGGGTCTTAGCCGCTTCGCAGTCCCATTCGACGTAGGCGCCGAGCTTGCGCGCCTTTTCGCGGGCATCGTAAAGCGAGGCCCGCGCGGCGAACCGTTGCCACTCGCCAACGCTCATATCGAGCGGTTCGCCTTCGCTCTTGCGGAACTCGAGTACCTCGGCGACCGCCTCTCCGAAGGTGCGGAGACGAGCTTCTTCCTCCCACGCCTCCAGGAAACGGGCCGCGATCCGGTCGAACATCGCGTCGATCGAGGCTTCTTTCCCTTGCCGCAACGACGCCACAGCTTCGGCGGCCTCCGTCAAAATGCCCCGGAGCTCAAGCCACTTCTTTGCGGTGGCATGTTCGCCGGCCGGGACGGCATAGAGAAGATGGCCGTTAAGTTCGGCGACTCTCAACTCGTGGAAATGTCCGATCAGTGCCAGGAAGCACGGCTTGTAGGCCGGTACGTCCGGGTTCGTCGCCCCAAGCAGAAAGGGTTGATCGCGCTCGTCGCCGCGTCCGTCAATCAGGTTGGCGGCTTCGGCGTCGGTGCGGGCAACGATCAGGCCCGGAACGCCCATCACGTCGAGCTGGAAACGGGCCGCATTCAGCCGCTTGTTCTGTTCGTCCTGCGCCACCAGCACTTTGCCGCCCTGATGGCCGCACTTCTTGGTGCCCGGGCGCTGATCCTCGATGTGGTATCCCGACACACCGGCTTCCACGAATCGACGGATGAGGTTGCGCACATGCGGGTCGCCGCCGTGGCCAGTGTCGGCGTCCGCGATGATGAACGGCCGGAAATCGTACGCCTTCGTGGCGGCGCGTTGCGCTTCGGTCATACGCGAGCGCAGATACGACTGGTTGCGATCCGCCGTGAGGAGGGCACGAACGAGCGTCGCTGCTTCGTCGGGCACCTGGCTGAGCGGATAGCTGGCGAGATCAGGTCCCGGATCCTCACTCGTGCCGCCTTTGGCGGAGGTCGCCCAGCCCCCAAGGTAAATCCCTTCAATTCCCATCCGCTTCATCGCCACCGCCTGCCCGGGCGAATACGGACCGAACGTCGTAATGCACTTGCGCTCCGCGAAGAGTTGTCGCAATCGTTCATAAAATGCCGCCGCGGCCTCGCGCGCCACGGTATAGTCAGAGGCGATCGTGCCCCGCTGCTCGACCACCTGCCGCGCGGTGTAGAGG
>Ga0075017_100002453_pt1 | contig 11598 bp, 6 predicted proteins | sample AleBraG_ABR_2012_FD_71475 | JGI IMG/M metagenome (GOLD analysis project Ga0075017, IMG submission 71475) | Freshwater sediment microbial communities in response to fracking from Pennsylvania, USA - Alex Branch Run_MetaG_ABR_2012 | ecosystem: Environmental > Aquatic > Freshwater > Creek >...
GCCCAATTGAGTTATTCGGAGATACGCAGCCCGATAGATGGCGTGGTCACCGACCGGCCCATGTATGCGGGAGAGATGGCCGCGGCGGGAACACCGCTGATCACGGTCATGGACACGTCGCAAGTGATCGCCCGCGCGCATATTCCGGAAGCGGATGCGGCAGTGCTAAAGGTTGGCGACAAGGCAGAAATCGCGGTGCCAGGGCTGGAGAAGCCCGTGGAGGGGAAAGTTATGGTGGTGAGCCCGGCGCTTGACCCGAACAGCACCACGGTTGAGATCTGGGTGCAGGCAGCAAATCCGCAGCACAGTCTGAGACCGGGGACGAGCGTCAGCCTTTCGATGGTTGCGCAGACCGTGAAGGACGCCGTGGTAGTTCCGTCCGTGGCCCTGCTGACGGCGGCAGACGGAGGAACCAGTGTGATGGTGGCCGGAAGCGATGGCCGCGCACACCAGAAGACGGTGAAGGTCGGCATCCGGCAAGCCGACGATGTGCAGATCACGGACGGGCTGCAAGCGGGAGAGCGCGTGGTTGCCTCCGGAGCCTACGGTCTGCCTGACAACACGAAGATCAAGATCGAAGCCGCCCCACAGCCTGCCGAGGAAAAACCCAGCGCCGGCGAGAAATCCAGCAGCGACAAGTCCGGAGCCAAGCCGGATGAAAAATGAAGGTATTGCGGTGAATCAGCCGTCCTACTGGTTTGCGCGCAATTCGAAGCCGGTCATCTTCCTGATCGTGACGCTGGCGTTGCTCGGCGTGTATCTGGCGTTCACGATTCCGGTATCGGTTTTTCCCTCGACAAATTTTCCCCGCATTCTGATCGCGGTCGACAACGGCGTGATGCCGATCGACCAGATGACGGTGATGGTGACGCGCCCGATCGAAGAGACGGTGAACAGCGTCCCCGGCCTGCTGGATGTTCGCTCAATTACGAGCCGAGGATCGGCGGAGATCGATCTCTTTTTTCGCTGGGACGTCGACATGTTCCAGACGCTGCAATACGTGAATGCGGCGCTGTCGCGGGTGCAGCCGGAGCTGCCGAACACGGCCAAGATTGAAGCACATCGCATGACGTTCGCGAGCTTCCCGATCATGGGCTACAGCCTTACGTCTAATAACGTGCCCATGACGAAGCTCTGGGAGATGGCGACGTATGAGATCAAGCCGCGCCTTAACCGGCTCGATGGAGTTTCCACCGTGCTGGTGCAGGGCGGACAGGAGCCGGAGTTTCACATCACGCCAAATCCGGCAAAACTACTCTCGGCCAGCGTCACCGTGCCCGACATCCTCGAGGCGGTACGCCGCACCAATCTGATCGATTCGCCCGGATTGCTGGAACAGAATCACCAGCTATTCCTAGGGCTGGTGAACGGGCAGGTGCGAACGCCGGAGCAGATTGCCGCCACCGTGATCAAGAACACGCCTGCCGGAATTCCTGTGCGCATTCGCGATGTGGCGACGGTCGAACCGGCAATCAAGCCCGTCTACACGATCGTGAGGGCGAACGGGAAAGCCGCAGTGCTGCTGAATATCAATCGCCAGCCCGACGGCAACACGATGCAGGTGGCGGATGAAGTTCACGCCGAAGTGGCACGTTTAAGGGCGACTCTGCCGCCGGGTGTCGAACTCACCCCTTTCTACGATCAGTCGATCATTGTGGGCGAGTCGATCAAGAGCGTGAGGGACGCGATCCTGCTAGGGCTGGTGCTAGCCTCGATCATCCTGGTCGTGTTTCTGCGCGATTGGGGAACGTCGGTGGTCGCGGGGCTGGTGATTCCGGTGACAGTGGCGATCACGTTCATCGTGCTGAAGCTGATCGGACAGACCTTCAACCTGATGACGCTGGGCGGGCTGGCGGCGGCAGTGGGGCTCGTGATTGATGATGCGATTGTCGTGGTGGAGAACATCGTTCTCCACCGCGATGCAGGCCAGAAGCGGCTGCAGGCGATTCGCAACGCGCTGAGCGAAATTACCGTGCCCCTGGTGGGATCGACGGTCACGCCCATTGTGATTTTTCTCCCATTGATTTCGGTGACGGGAGTGACTGGAACATTCTTTCGTGCGCTGGCGGTGACGATGTCAGTGTCGCTCCTGACGTCATTGCTGCTGGCGCTTACCTGGACGCCTAATCTGAGCCAGCATTTTGTGCGTGAGGCACAGGATGGCGCGGGCGGGTCTGGAGGGGTGGAACCTGACAAAGAATCGATCTCGCGCCTGCTGGAAGTGGAGGAGGCGCACCTTGGCCGCATTTTCCGCAAGGTCGTAACCTTCCACGAGCACTGGTTGCGGCGCGCCCTTGCCAATCGAATCTGGCTGATCGGTTTCAGCCTCGCGCTGATTGTGGTTTCCTACGTTTGCTATCAATTCTCGGGATCGGACCTGCTTCCGGAGATGGATGAGGGCGGATTTGTCGTCGACTACATCATGCCGGCGGGAAGTTCCCTTACAGAAACTGACCGGGTGATCAGCCACGTGGAGCAAATGCTGCGCGAGATGCCGGAGGTGGAGAGCACGTCGCGGCGCACAGGATTGCAGCTCGGCCTGGCGGCGGTGACGGAAGCGAACACCGGCGATCTCACCGTAAAGCTGAAAGCCGACCGCGACCGTGGTGTCGACGAGGTCATCGCCGATCTGCGCGCGAAGATTACTCAGCAGGAACCAGCGCTCGATGTGGAGTTCATACAGAGCCTGCAGGACATGATCGGCGACCTGAGCAGTGCGCCCGAGCCGATTCAGATAAAACTGTTTTCGCCAGACGCTGCGGTACTGGCCGACGCCGCACCCAAGGTGGCGGATGCGATCCACAAGATTCCGGGTGTGGTCGACGTCCTGAACGGGATCGACAACACCATCAGCGGCCCGGCGGTGATGTTCCAGGTGGACCCGAGCGTGGCCGCGCGCGCGGGATTCACTGCGGAAGAAGTGGCTACCGACGCAGCTGCGATTCTTGAGGGTGAGCCTGCAACCGCGCCGATCGTGGCCAATGATCGCGCCTACACGCTGCGGGTGCGCTTCCCTGCCGGCAATCGAAGTTCGCTGGCTGCGATGCGCGACACGCTACTCACCAGCAGCACCGGCAAGACCGCAACCCTGGGAACGCTGGCGCAGGTGACGGAACTGCCGGGCCAGACGGAAATTCGTCGCGAGAACCTGCAGCGCGACGTAGTGGTGACGGCGCGCCTCGAGGGAACGAACCTGGGAAGCGCGATGGATGCCGTGAAGAAAACGGTGGATGGACTGCACCTGCCGGCGAGTATTCGAGTGGAGTACGGCGGAACGTATCAGGAGCAGCAGAAGTCGTTTCACGATCTGGTTCTGGTGCTGGTGCTGGCCATCCTGCTGATTTTTATTGTGCTGCTGTTTGAATTTCGGACCTTCGCGGCGCCGCTGGCGATTCTGGCTTCGGCGCTGCTCTCGACGTCGGGAGTTTTCATCGCGCTAGTGATCACGCGCACCACGTTCAATGTGTCGTCATTCATGGGAATGATCATGGTGATCGGGATCGTGGCGAAGAACGGCATTCTGCTGCTTGATGCCGATCAGAAATTCCGCGCGCTCGGTCTCTCGAGCGAACAGGCGATGGTACAGGCAAGCCGGCGGCGACTGCGGCCGATCGTGATGACCGCGCTTGCGACCGTTGCGGGCATGTTGCCGCTGGCATTTGCGATTGGCGCGGGATCGCAGATGCTGCAGCCCCTTGCCATCGCTGTCATCGGCGGGATTCTCGTTTCGATGGTGCTTTCGCTGATCATTACGCCGGTGGTGCACTTCTACCTGAGCCCGGAAGCTGAGCCCGCAAATCAAGCCTGATCAACCCGGGCTGACTCCTCCCAATCTGGAAACGGCAATCCCCTGATATGCAAACATTTACATCGAATGTTGAGATCTCAAAGGCGGGAGCCAACACCCGAAGGTTCAATGCACTCTAAGAGATAGGGTTTGCAGCAATTTAACCTTTTGGATGGCCAATTGCTCTACAATGAAGGCCCGGGGCTTGCGCCGGCTACGGGATCCGCTGTGAAGGAAACCACTCCCAACAAAGCTAAACCTCCTGTCGACGAGGAGTCTTTTCAACAGCTTCTGGCTGCAGCTCACGTGCTGCAGGAGCACACGGACCGACAGAAGGCAGCCCAGGCGAGCGAGACAAAGAGCCAAAAACCATCTCAACCTGAGAGCGCACTACCCTCCGCGCCGACGCCGGCGAAAGATCCCGTAGTAGCGCCCGACTACACCAAAACCCTGGCTGAAATTGTCGCCACGCAACACCAGATTCAGATGTCGCACCTCGACATGGACGACGCGATGAACCTGGTGGCGGAGCGCACGCAAAAAATCGCGGATGCCGACGCTGCTGTCATCGGATTGCTGGAACAGGATGAACTGGTGTATCTGGCTGCGAGTGGGAGCGCCGCGCATCTGTTGGGAGCGAAGGTTCACGCCAACGCTTGCCTGTCGATGGGATGTTTGCTGCACGGCGCAACGGTGCAGTGTCCCGATGTGAGGAAAGACGCGAGCCTCGGCCCGGATTTCTGCAGCGAGTTCGGGATTCAAGCGCTGATCGCGGTTCCGATTTTCTCCGAAGGAAACGTCATTGGGTCGCTGGAAGTCCACTACGCCAAAGCGGATTCGTTTCGGGAGCACGACATTCGGACTTGCCAGCTGATGGCCGGCCTGGTCACTGAGGCCAAAGCGCGATCGGCAGAAGCGGAGTGGAAACAGGCGCTGGCCGCGGAACGCGCAACGATGCTCGAGGCGCTGGAGAAACTGAAGCCCCAGCTAGCGCGCTTGGCCAATGAACCGGAGGCTGAGGCGGGGCCTGCGGAACACGCCGAAAAGAGCACAGCGGGACAAGCAGCCGAGGAAAAAGAGCAGACGCCCGCCCTGCCGGGCGCAGCTTTATCGGTCAAGGAGACGACCTGCAACGGCTGCGGTAATCCGCTTGCGGCAACCCAGATCTACTGCGGAGTGTGCGGAACGGAACGGAATCAGCCGCCGGCCGGCAACATCCAGAGCAAATGGGCTTCGATGTGGCAGCTCAGCCAGGCGCAACAGGAGAAGGAACGTTCCGAGGCCGTACTGCCCCAGCACGAGGTTGTCCTGCCCGAGTTGCGGCGACAAACGACCCTGCCCGGAAATTCGAACTTCATTCTGCCGGCAAAAACTCAGGACGATCCTTACGCGCAGAATGCGACCTCAGAGTATGGGGACGACGCTACTGGAACCTCTGCGACCGACAAGGCGGCAGCGTTGCCGTGGCCGGGTGTTGAACATCCTTTGAACCAGCACGAGGCAGTGGATCACACCGGAGGACAGGAGCAGGCGGCAGAGGAACATTCGGCGGAAGCGGCGGCTACAACCGGTCCCGAATCTCCGTGGAAGCCAGTGAACGAAGAAGAGCAGTGGCTCAAGGAGGCGGAGGAACTTAAGGAGGGTGGAGCGCTCCTGCGTTTCCTGAAAGAGCGGAGAGCGGACATCTACCTGGCGGCTGCGCTGGTCATCGTGACGGGCGCGATTTTCTGGATCGTGCGGGAGAACTCTGAGATGGTAGCGGGCGCTGTCTCGCCCGGCTCGGCCGCGACGGCGACGGCCTCTCCGAATTCCAGGAAGCGGCAGCTGCCGCCCGAACAGAAGCTTTCCTTGATGGATCAACTGCTCGTGAGCATGGGCGTGGCGGAGGCGCCGGCTCCACCTGCCTACATGGGGAATCCTGACACTAAAGTTTGGGTCGATCTCCGCACTGCCCTCTACTACTGCCCTGGGACCGATATGTACGGAAAGACTCCAAAAGGTAAGTTCACCAGCCAGCGGGACGCCCAGCTCGATCAGTTCGAACCAGCCTATCGGAAGGTTTGCGACTGAAGATTTTTGACCAGCCTTTTTCCCTGTGATCGAATAAAGTACCCGATAATGGGCACCAGGCCGTGGAGGGTCAAGTGCGGGAGAAAAGGGACGTGACGCACCCACCCGAAAAGAAATCTGATCCCGAAAACTCCGAGTCGCAGGTGGAGCTGCCCAATCCCGATCTGAATCCCATGGTAAATCAGACTCTGGGACGCAACCTGGGACGGTGGGCACAGGTGTACTTCACGAATGCCCCGGAGAATCGGGACAAGGCCGTTGGCGATCTGTTGCGCGAACTGGAAGATGAAGGCGGAGTCGTGCAGCGCAAGGGCCCAAGATCTGAGAAGTTTGCGCGGCAGGCGGAGCAGCCGCCAGATGTCGAACTCGCGGAAGATCAACGGCAGCTCGTCGGGAGAGATGAAACGCAGGCAACTTCCTCCCGCGATGTTGTCGCCTGTCCGCAGTGCAAGTATGAAAACTCCTCAGCCCAGTCCTTCTGCGGGATGTGCGGCGCGAGCCTGAAGGTTTCGCACGCAGAGGAGACTGCAAGCCAGCGGCAACAGATTCCTCCGGACAATGTGGACTGGCTGCGTGAACAGCCACTGGCAGGTTTTCGCGCCAGTGAAGATGACGTTGCCGAAGAACGCGGTTCAGGCGGGAGAGCGGTTGCGGTCGTGGTGGCAGTGCTGATCGCGATTTTCGCCGGGTTCACATGGTGGAGTCGTTCGCATCAGGAGGTGCGCTCAAGCGCACCTCAGAGTGTGGCTGTTCCAGCAGCGCCTCCGGCAGAAGCGAATCCAGTGAGCAGCCCGAAGCAGGGGGTCGCGGAAAAAGCGGCTGACAAAGAGGCTCTGAAACAGCTGCCTGCCGACGACAAGAATGCCGAAGTCAAGTCAAGATCGGTCGCGTCAAAACTAGCCGCGATCGAAGGGACACATGCGAAAGAAGACAAGAACAGGGCCGCCAGCCCGATCAACAGCATCAATGGAGACGCGGAACTGGCCACCGCGCAGAGCTACTTGTACGGAGTAAACGGTCCTAAAGATACGAAGGAAGCCGCAAAGTGGCTGTGGAAAGCTGTGGGCAAGCAGAATCGCACCGCCCTGCTGTTGCTGGCCGATCTGTACCAGCACGGCGATGGAGTTGCGAAGAGCTGCGATCAGGCCCAACTCCTGCTGGTGGCCGCCGCAAAAAAAGGTTTGCCCGAAGCCGGAGAAAGACTCAGATACCTGCAGTCCGCTGGTTGCAACTAATCCCTCCCGGAAGAATCACCAGTCCGCAATTTCTTCCGCAAAACCTATTGCGAAATTTCCGGGCTGTCCCACGCGCGCTTTCCAGATGAGGGTAGATGGATGAAGATCGCAAAAGCGCATCCTGGCAGGGCGCCATTTCGCTGTGTGGCCTCGATTGGGAGAGACCAAACCATGTCTCACCCAATCTGTTTCGATACCTTAGTTTTGCGATTCCGCGACAGCGGAGAGATCTAGACTTTGCCAACAGAACGCTGCTGAGGGTACATCGCCCCGAGGCCCATGACACGGTGTTCCCAGGGCTCCAGGAAGTCAGGCTCGGAAGGCTTGTTCGTTTCTCCGGGCTTCATACCAGAGCGCGAGTTCAACTCGATTCCAGAGTCCGAGTTTGTCGTAGATGGTGCGAAGATAGTTTTTGACGACATGCTCCGATGTGCCGATGGCGTTAGCGACTTCGCGATTCTTGAATCCTTGGGCAACGAGGGCAATGACCTCGTGCTCTCGCTCACTGGGGACCCGTCCGCCGTACCGTCCGTCTCCAAACATATCTGCCTCCGATATAGAAGAGTTGCTAGCTTCACCCGCTTAATTCCGCTGTTAATGCCGAAACGCATAAAAAGACGATTGAAATGAGCCTTGACCGTTCGCTTGGCCATCTTCAATTGCTTTGCGATCTCCGTGTTATCGCAACCTTGCAACAGCAGGTCTGCGATTTGCTGTTCGCGCCTTCCCAAGCGCACTTCGCCCGTTGTCATGCACATCCCCCTCAGCCGGATCGCACGCGGGTTTGCAGGGTGCTGGCCTTACCCTAGTGCGTTCAAATTACGAATGGCGCTTGATGTGGGCCGCAGGGCGACCCGCCTACCAAAATTCATAGCACTCACGTTGCCATCGGAGCCCGATTTGCTGTTGTGACGGATGAACATCTACTTTTCCTCTTCGAGATTTTCCTCAAGCTTGAACGATCACGCACATTCAGGAAGTGAAGTGCCACGCTGGGGAACGTGCTAGGTACAGGTGACGAGCAAAACACTAGGAGAAATGCATCTGCGAGGGGTCTCGAGCGCTCGCGAACGTAGAGACTCGGTCCGGAAGAACATGGAATCATTGACCAGAGACGGGTCCGGCGATTCGCTGAAATCTGGCTCCAGAAGCGCCGGACGGGCGTTCTGCGACAGGTTTTGCCACAAGGATAAGGTGAACCGCCTAGGACGAAATTTCCGGCAGCCCGCCTTTACTCGGAAGTAATTACACGATTAACGGTAGGTTAACGTTGTACAGAATCTTGGCAAATTCGGGACGGAGTGGCAGCGTTTTGCACAGGTTACAAAGCGGAGGATTTCTTCTGACGAGGGACCGGCAGAGACGTCGGCGCGGGCCCAGATTCTTGTGCAACGCACCGCGCACGAACACAAGTTGCCAGTGTTGCTCCGGCCACAATAATGTGGGCCAAGACACGAGTTGAAACCGCACTTTCCGCCAGCAACGGCTAAAATCTGATGCGGGCGCGAGAGTTGGCCCGCACGAACTCCACATGCCCTCGAACCGGCGCCTTCCCGAGAACCGCGAAATTCACGTTTGGTACAAAGGGCTCGACTCCGCGAGCCGTGAAGCACCAAGAGTGCTGCCCTATCTTTCCCCAGATGAAAGACAGCGAGCTGAGCGCTTCCACTTCGACCAGCATCGAAACGAATTCATATTGAGCCGCGGAACCCTGCGACTTGTGCTTGCGTCCTACCTGGGCAGTTCTCCGGAAGCGTTGTCTTTCGACTATTCGAAATACGGCAAGCCGGCACTATCGGATATGTATGCGGCGCAGAAGCTGAACTTCAATCTGTCGCATACCGCCGGGATGATGCTGCTGGCGGTCGCGAGGGAGCGACGGATTGGAGTGGATGTCGAGAAGATCCGTTCCGATTTCAATGTGCTCGAGATTGCGGAGCGATTCTTTTCGCCGCAAGAGCAGAGCCGGTTGCGCAACATCCCAGAAATATCGCAATACGATGTATTTTTTGGCTGTTGGACGCGGAAAGAGGCGTATATTAAGGCCAAAGGCGAGGGCCTGTCGATTCCACTGCGCGATTTCGACGTTTCCCTGGACCCGGAATCTGCGACTCTGTTAGCCACGCGGCCTGACGAGACCGAGGCCCGAAAATGGAAGATGCTAAATGTGCCGATTACTTCCCACTATGCCGCGGCCGTTGTCGTCGAGGGGGACAGCTCTTCCGTGTTCGATATGACGGTTCAGGAAGTGCAAGATTTGTGAAGACCGGGGCAGCTTCTGATCATCCAAGATATGCAAAATTTGTCATACTTGACTAAGTGAGTAGGGATAGTGGAATATCGGGTACCGCAAAGGTTTTCTCATGTTGGGTGTGCCCGCCCTGGCGCCGCTTCCGGCAGATGCCTAAATCTTTGTGAATAAAAGAGTTAGAGCACCGATAAAAACGCGCCCTGAGGTCAGCAAATTGCTCGGTGTTTTAGTCTGACGTTTTCCGGCCGGATAAGGGGAATTTCCGGCCCATTACTAATCGCCCTTTTGCGTAAAAGTAGCTGCATTGGCTCTGGTCAGACGGGGCTTCCTTGCATCAGCACTGAATTTCAACCGAACCTGGAGGTTCACGGATTTGATCGCGACGACGAGCCATCTGATAGCGCCACACGGCGGTGAACTGATTGACCTGATTGCCGCGCCCGGACGGGCGGCGGAACTGAAGTCACACTCCCGCGAGTGGCCTTCCTGGGACCTGACCGCGCGTCAGGTGTGCGATGTGGAGCTGCTGCTGAGCGGAGGCTTTTCTCCGCTGCGCGGCTTCATGAACCGCGCCGACTACGAAGGCGTGGTCGACAAGATGCGGCTAGCGAACGGAACGCTGTGGCCGGTGCCGATCACCCTGGATGTGACCGAGGAGTTCGCCAAGAAGCTCACGCCGGGCAGCACCAAGGTTGCGTTGCGCGATGCCGAGGGCGTGATGCTGGCCGTTCTGCACGTGGAGGATGTGTGGCAGCCGGACCGCGCGGCGGAAGCCAAGGGCGTGTTCGGAACCACCAGCAAACTGCACCCCGGCGCGGACTACGCGCTGAACAAGAGCCACCCGTGGTATGTCGGTGGGAAGCTGGAAGGGCTGCAATCGCCCTCGCACTATGATTTCCGTTCGCTGCGGCTTACGCCGGCGGAGTTGCGCAAGGAGTTCGCAACTCGCGGCTGGCGCCGCGTGGTTGCGTTCCAGACTCGTAATCCTATGCATCGCGCCCACCAGGAATTGACCTTCCGCGCAGCCAAGCAGGTAGAGGCAAATCTCCTGATCCATCCTTCGGTGGGCATGACCAAGCCCGGCGACGTGGACTATTTCACGCGCGTGCGCTGTTACCAGCTGCTGCTTTCGAAGTATCCCCATGGCACGGTACAGCTGGCGATGTTGCCCCTTGCGATGCGCATGGGCGGGCCCCGGGAAGCCATCTGGCACGGCATCATCCGGAAGAATCACGGTTGCACGCATTTTATTGTCGGCCGCGACCACGCCGGGCCGGGCAAGGACGAAGCCGGCAAGCCGTTCTACGGTCCCTACGAGGCGCAGGAATTGTTCCGGAAGCATGAAGCGGACATCGGCGTCACCATGGTGCCGTTCAACATGATGGTCTACCTCGAAGATCAGGACCAGTACGTGCCCGACAATGAAGTGCCCAAAGACGCGCGGGTGTTGAACATTTCGGGCACCGAACTGCGCGAGCGCCTGAACGAGGGACGCGACATTCCCGACTGGTTTACTTATCCCGAAGTCGTGCATGAATTGCGACGCAGCTATCCGCCGCGTCATCGGCAAGGGGTGACGATTTTCTTCACGGGACTCTCGGGATCGGGAAAGTCGACGATCGCGAACGTTCTGCTCACCAAGTTCCTGGAACTGGGCGGCCGTCCGGTAACGCTGCTGGATGGTGATCTGGTCCGCAAGAACTTGTCTTCGGAGCTAGGGTTCTCCAAGGAGCACCGCGACATCAACATTCGCCGGATCGGTTACGTGGCGTCGGAGATCACGAAGAACGGCGGCATCGCCATTTGCGCCCCGATCGCACCGTATGACTCGGTACGCAAACACGTGCGGGAGATGATTGAGCAGGTCGGCGGGTTCGTGCTGGTGCATGTGGCCACGCCGGTGGAAGTCTGCGAGCAGCGGGACCGGAAGGGCTTGTATGCCAAGGCGCGGGCCGGGATCCTCAAGGAGTTCACGGGGATTTCCGATCCGTACGAAGTCCCGCAGAATGCGGAAGTGGTGATCGACACCGCGGATCTGTCACCCGAGGAAGCCGCCCAGGAGATCATTCTTCACCTGGAGCAGCAGGGATTCATTGGTGTGAACGGAGACCAGGCGTAGTTTCTCGGGATTTTACGGGGTGAAAGAGCACCGATAGTCATGCCATTGATCGCAACCAAAATACTGATCGGCTTTCTGGTCGGCACCATGATCGGGCTGACGGGACTGGGGGGTGGCGTGTTGCTGCTGCCCCTGC
>Ga0075017_100002454_pt1 | contig 11595 bp, 11 predicted proteins | sample AleBraG_ABR_2012_FD_71475 | JGI IMG/M metagenome (GOLD analysis project Ga0075017, IMG submission 71475) | Freshwater sediment microbial communities in response to fracking from Pennsylvania, USA - Alex Branch Run_MetaG_ABR_2012 | ecosystem: Environmental > Aquatic > Freshwater > Creek >...
TTGCCGTAGACCGGCATCATGATGGTGGAGGCCAGGATGAAGGCCGTAATGACCCAGGCCATGTGCTCAACACCGTTGAGCTCACCAACAATGGTGGGCATGGCACTGGAGAGGACCGTCTGGTTCAGCGATGCCAGCAGCATCGTGACCATCAGGCCGGAGAAAAGCAGAATGATCTTGCGCTTGGCGCCGGGATCCCCCGGTGCCTCAACTTGTGTTTGGGTACTCATAGGGTTGCTTGGATTACCTCTCTGAAAATTTCAATGGCTTCATCGACGGCGCCAGCCCCGCCGGAAAACGCTGCGCCTGGATCGCGTTTGTAGGTAAAGCGCATGACCGTGCCGGCCAGCATGAGCAAGGCGGTGGCGCTTTCGCGGCCGGCAGGCAGCCCCGCACGGACCGCGTCATGGTCGTTGTAGCGTTCCATCAGCACCGATTCCACGAGTTGCTCGGCGGCACCGACGTGCTCGAACATCCGCTTGCGCAGCTCTGGGAACTGCATCGAGAGCTCCTTGCGCTGGGCGGTGAAGGAGTCATCAGGGAACATGGAACGGATCACGGCCACCATCAGGTGCACCGTGCGGCCGAACAGGTCCGAACCCTCATTGACCCGGAACGCGATTTCTGCGTCTGCGGTGAGGGTGGGTGCCTGGATGCCCAAAACGGCGTCCTCCTTCGTGGCGAAGTAGTTGAAGAACGTTCGCTTGGACACGCCGGCGGATTCGGCGATGGCTTCCACCGTCGCGTGGGTCAATCCCTCTTCAAGCGCCAGGGACGACGCCGCGTTATGGATCAAAGCCCAGGTGTCCAGCCGGTTCCGCTCGCGCAGGGGCACGGTTGTTTTTTGCATGACTACAGTTTATGCACCTGCGCACTTCTTGCACAAGTGCAAAGTTTATATCGGTGCATGTTTTGGCTCACATGAGGGGCCTAGGGGCATTCGGGTTCGGGCAATCAGGCAGCGGCCAATCACAGGGGCGCGGGCGCTGAAACGGGTCGGCACCCGCGGGGAGCCGCTGGTTTAGTCCCGCGCGGCTCAGCCCTCGTGCGGGCGCAGCCAGGTAAAGTGCGGCGTTTCCTTGGCCAGGAAGGCTGCAACTCCAATGGCGGCGTCCTCGCTGACGGCCATCTGGCCCTGCCAGTAGGCGCTGAGCCGATCCACGTCGGCGTCGCCGGCCCCGGAACTCATTGCGTTGATGAGTGCCTTGTGGCCGTGCGCGGAGAACTGCGAGCGCGCAGCCAGATGGCTGGCAAAGGCGGCGACGTCCTCCCAGAAGGCCTCCAGTCCGAGCACCTTTGTGGCGAGCCCAAGCCGCAGAGCTTCCTGGGCGCCCACAAAATCGCCGCTGAGAAGCAGATACTTGGCGGTGGCCGGTCCGGCCAGCTGTACCAGGCGCCTGATCCCGGACAGCGGGTAGACGATGCCGATCTTGGCCGGGGTGATCCCGTACACGGCCCGTTCGGAGGCAAGGCGGATGTCACAGGCGCCGGCGATCTGCCAGCCGCCGCCCACACAGTAGCCGTCGATCGCGGCGATCACGGGCTTGCGGAAACGGGCCAGGGCGTTCTCGGCCACCGTGATGTCCCCGCCGTCGCTCTGGCCGGTGGCGGGATCGTGCAGGATCCTTTGCACGGAGGCGATGTCGGCGCCGGCGGAAAAGTGTTCACCTGCCCCGCGCACCACTACAACCTTCACGGAGTCGTCATCATCCAGCTGCGCAAGCAGGTCCTCGAACTGCTGCCACATCTTCTGCGTGATGGCATTGCGCATGCCCGGGTTGTCCATGATGAGCGTGGCCACCGGCCCGGTCCGTTCAATGCGGAGCCTGCCCGCGTTCATGCCGGCGTGCCGCTCGTTGTGGCGGGCGGCTTCACGGCCGCCGGCGGGGCCGCCAGTACGATCCCGGCCTCCACCAGTCCGGCAATCTGCGTCTCCGTGAGGGAGAGCCCGGCCAGGACGGCCAGGGTGTCCTCCCCCAACGACGGCGGGGCCTTGCGGATGCGCGGCGCCTCCCTGTTGACCGATATGGGCCCGCGCACCAGTGGCAGGGCCGTGCCGTCGGCGCGGCTTACGGTGTCCACCATGTTCAGTGCCTGGACCTGTTCGTCGGCAAACGCCTGCTCATAGTTGTAGATGGGCCCGGCCGGAATCGCGGCCGCGCGCAGCACGGGCAGCCATTCGTTGGCGGTGCGGTGGGCCAGCAGCTCCTCCAGCTCAACCTTGAGCGCGGCCTCGCTGGCGTGGCGCAGCTTGCCGGAGGCGTATTCGGCACGCGCCGCCAGGTCCGGGGCGCCCAGCAGGGTGCACAGCTGCTGCCACTGCTTCTCATTGCCCACGGCGATGATCACCGGGATGTCCGCCGTCGCAAACACCCCATAGGGGGTCAGCGCCGGGTGGGTGTTGCCCAGCGGCACGGGCACCTCGCCCGTGCTCAGGTACTTTTGGGCCTGGAAGGCGCCCAACCCGAGCCCGGTTTCCAGCAGCGACGTGGAGACCTCCATCCCGGCGCCGGTGCGGGCCCTGCCCACCAGGGCCGCGGCAATGGCCAGGGCGGTGTTGATGCCGGAGACCAGGTCCACGATGGGCACCCCCACCCGGAACATGTGCCCGGTGTCGGGCCCGGTCACGGACATGAGCCCGCTCATCCCCTGCGCCACCTGGTCCAGCCCTGGCGCCTGCGACAGCGGGCCGGTGGCACCAAAACCGCTCACCGAGGCGATGACAATGGCCGGCTTCGCGGCGCGCAGCTCGTCCGGGTCCAGGCCCATGGTGGCCAGCACGCCGGGGCGGAAGTTTTCCACCACGACGTCGGCCCCCATGGCCAGCTGCCACAGCAAGTTCCGCCCGTCCTGGGTGTAAAAGTCGATCGCGATGGATTCCTTGCCCCGGTTGGCGGAGTCAAAGTACAGGCTGTGCTCGTTTTCAAACGGCGGCCAGGACCGGCTGGAGTCCCCGCCCTTGATGCTTTCGGCCTTGATGACCGTGGCTCCGAGGTCGGCCAGCAGTGCCGTGGCATAGGGGCCGGCCAGTGCGCGGCTGAGATCCAGGATCCGGATCCCTTCCAGTGGCAGTGTTGGATCCGCAGGCTGTGCCGGTTCCGGCGGCAGGGCCGAAACCTCACCCATTGGGCACCCCGCGCAGGCGCACGTTGATCTGCTTGGTCTGGGTGAAGCCTGCCAGCATGCCCTCGAGGGAGACTTCCCTGCCCATGCCGCTCTGCTTGTAGCCGCCGTAGGACTGCCCCGCCACCTGTCCGCCCCCCTGGTTGACCTGGACCCAGCCGGCCTCGACCTGGTGGGCGGTGTTCAGTGCATCGTCCAGGTTGTGGCTCCACACATAGGCAGCCAGGCCGTAGTTGGTGTCGTTGGCCATCCGGATCACCTCGGCGGTGTCCTTCCAGGGGATCGCCACCAGGACCGGGCCAAAGATCTCCTCCTGGGCCAGCCGGAATTCGTTCCTGACCCCGCTAAAGACGGTGGGCAGGTGGTAGTAGCCTTCCGTCAGTGCACCGTCCGTGGGTGCGTTGCCGCCCAGCACGGCCGACATTCCGGGGGTGGCACGCCCCTCGTCCAGGTAGCCGGTGATGGCCGAGTGCTGCTTGGCGTTGATGATGGCACCCATGTCGGTGGCCTCATCCATCGGATCCCCCACCTTCAGGGCGCCGAGCTTGGCACTGAGCCGCGCCAGCACGTCGTCGTAAATGTCCTCGTGCAGGAAAAGCCGCGAACCCGCCGTGCAGCTTTGGCCCTGGCGGGTGAAACGTGAGGCCAGCAGCAGCCCGTCGATGAGGTCCTCGTCAACAGCGTCGGGGAACACGATCGAGGGGTTCTTGCCGCCCAGTTCCAGCGACATGTGGGCCAGCCGGCCGCCGGCCTGCCCCGCCACCTGGCGGCCCACCTCGGTGGAACCGGTGAAGGAGACCTTGTCCACGCCGGGGTGGTTGGCCAGGGCCTCGCCAATCACGGAGCCGCGCCCGGTCATGGCGTTGACGACGCCGGCCGGCAGGTGCCGGTTGCACACCTGGGCCAGCAACAAGATGGTCAGCGGTGCGTCGTCGGCGGCCTTCATGATGACCGTGTTGCCGGCTGCCAGTGCGGCGGGGATCTTGAAGGCGGCGATCAGCAGCGGCGAATTCCACGGCAGGATCGCCGCCACCACACCCAGGGGCTCCAGCCGGGTGTACTGCAACTGGTTCTCCCCCGCCGGCAACGTGGTGCCCTTGACCTCACCGGCAATCCCGGCAAAGTAGCGGAACATCGACACCATGGTGGTGGCCTCGGGGCGGGCTTGGGTGCGCAGGGCGTTGCCGGTGTCCAAGGCGGTCAGCCGGGCGAATTCCTCCGCGCGTTCTTCCAACTCGTCGGCGATATCCAGCAGGGCCTTCGCCCGGACGCTGAAGTGCTGGGCGCGCCAGGCGGGGAACGCTGCCCGGGCAGCCGAAACGGCCCGGTCCACATCGGCCTCGGTGCCGGCAGGCACACGGCCAATGACGGCCTCGCGGCGGGCGGGATTGTAGACCTTGCGCCATTCCCCGCTTGCGGAGGCCACTTCCTCCCCACCAATCCACATGGGGTAGTCATGGATGGCGGCATTCACAAGAACTTCAGTCATGGGATTTTCCTTCTTATCCAAGGGGTGTGGCGGCGGGCTTCAGTGACCCATCAACCAGGGAGACGATCATGGTGCAGTCCTTGCCGCCGTTGCCTTGGTCAATGAGGCGCTGGAACAGCTGCTGGACGTGCTCACCAATTTCCAGCGGAGTGTCCGTGCCGCGGGCCGCGGCGATGGCCAGGCCAATGTCCTTGTTGGCCAGATCCGCGGTGAACGTGGGGGCGAAGTCGTGGTTGGCGGCCGAGGTGGGCACGACGCCGGCCAACGGGTACCAGGTGCGAAGCGCCCAGCTGTCACCGGAGGAAACGGAGGCGATGTCCCAAAAGACCTTCTTGTCCAGGCCAAGGCGGTCCGCCAAGACGGCACCTTCGGAGGTGGCGGCCAGGTTGATGAACAGCATCAGGTTGTTGCAGATCTTGGCGGCCTGCCCGGTGGTGGCCCCGCCCGTGGGAATGATGTTTGCTGCCATGGGCGCGATGAACCCGGTGGCGTCGGCCACGGCGCCGGCCTCCCCTCCGATCATGAAGGTGAGGGTGCCTGCACTTGCTCCGCTCATGCCACCGGAGACAGGGGCGTCCACAAAGCGGAAGCCGGCGGCAGCGGCGGCGTCGTGCACGGCCTGGGCCGATTCAATGTCAATGGTGGAGGAATCAATGAGGAGGGTTTCCTTGGCGGCGTGGGCCAGGATGCCAACCTCACCGAAGTACACGCTGCGCACGTGGTCGCCCTTGGGGAGCATGGTGAAGACGACGTCGGCGCCCCGGACGGCGTCCGCGATGGAGGATGCCGCGGTGACACCGTTCGCAACGGCGGCGGCGAGCGCGTCCCCGCTCAGGTCGAAGCCGTGCACCATGTGCCCGGCCTTGACCATGTTGGCGGTCATGGGTCCGCCCATGTTGCCCAACCCAATCCATGCCACAACTGCCATGACGAAAGCCCCTTTGCTTGACGATTCCCATTATGTCCCGGTCCACCGACATTGGCGGATATGACCAGCATCACACCCTGGTAGGGTGCAAACAAGACCGAAAAAGGCAGAGCGCATGTGTATTTATGCACAGACTGCGTCCGGCCGGCCGCCCCCCATCCAGAAGGAGTCCCTCCATGGTGGATTTCAAGAGGTTTCCGAGCCCCGACGATTTGCTGATCCTGCTCACCGTGGCCCGGCTTGGCCGCTTCACCGCAGTGGCCCACGCACTCGAGACAACCCACACCACTGTCTCCCGCCGAATGCTGGCCCTGGACAGGCAACTTGGTGGGCGCACCCTGGAGCGCACACCCCAGGGCTGGGAGCTGACGGAACTGGGCCGGGCCGCGGTTGGCGCGGCCGAGGGCATCGAAAAGAGCCTCAGCGCCTTGACGTCGGGAATCCAGGATGGTGTGGACGCCGTCTCCGGGGTGGTGCGAGTGAGCACCTCGGACGGGTTTGGCGCGCTGATCGCCGCACCGGCCCTGGCCCGGCTGCGAGGCAAGCACCCCCTGTTGCGGGTGGAACTGCTCAGCGGCACGCGCAGGTTGAGCCAGAACCGCTCGGGGGTTGACATTGAGGTGGTGCCGGGCAGCGTTGATGCCGGACGGGCGCAGACCATCCTGCTCTCCGACTACACTTTGCGGCTGTACGCCGGAACCGGGTATATCGCGGAGAACGGCATGCCGTACTCGGTGGACGCCCTGACCGGGCACAGCTTCGTTTCCTACGTGGAATCAACGCTGCAGGTGGCTGAGCTGGCCCAGCAGCACCGGACACTGACGGCCAAGCCGGCAAACTTCCAGGCCACCAGCGTGTTCGCACAGATCGAGGCCGTGCGAGCCAACGCCGGAATCAGCATGCTGCCGGCGTTCATGGTGGATGGGCAGCCCGGTTTTGTTCGGGTGCTGCCCCGGGAAGTGGAGCAGAAGGTGCAGTTCTGGGCCGCGGCACGGCCGGAGTCCTTGCGCTCCCCCGCCGTGCAGGCGGTAGTGGCAGCGTTCCTGCAGGAAACCAGCCACCGCCGCCACCAGCTCCTGCCGGGTTAAGGGAGGGCACGACGCCGGCGCTCACCGTCCCTGCGCAGGTGCGGCCCCGTCATCCTGCCTGAAGGTGCTGCGGCGGCTCAGGCCGTCCAGCCACCGTCCATGACGTGCGAGGTGCCGGTGACCATGGCCGCTTGGCCGGAGGCTAGCCAGGTGACGAGCCCGGCAATCTCCTCCGGTTCGATGAGCCGCTTGATGGCGTTCCTGGCCAGCATGACCTCGGCAAGCACACGGTCCTCGGGGATGCCGTGGGTGGCTGCCTGCCCGGCGATCTGCCCCTCCACCAGCGGGGTGCGCACATAACCGGGGTTGACGCAGTTGCTGGTCACCCCATGCGCCCCACCTTCCAGGGCCGTCACCTTGGACAGTCCCTCCAAACCGTGCTTTGCTGCCACGTACGCGGACTTGAAGGCGGATGCGCGCAGCCCATGGATGGAGGACATGTTGATGATGCGCCCATATCCTTGGGCGTACATGTGCGGCAGTGCGGCGCGGATCAGCAGGAACGGCGCCTCCAGCATGATGGTCAGGATGCGCCGGAACGCGGCCGGGTCAAAGTCCTCGATGGGGCTGATGGTTTGGATGCCGGCGTTGTTGACAAGGATGTCCACGTCCAAGGTCACCGATTCCAGTGCCGCCGTGTCCAGCAGGTCCACCTCCCAGGACTCGCCGCCCACCACGGCAGCCACTGCGGCAGCCCCTGCCCCGTCGCGGTCGGCCACAATCACGTGGGCGCCCTCGGCTGCCAGTGCCCGGGCACAGGCGGCCCCCAAACCGCCGGCACCCCCGGTGACCAGTGCACGCCGTCCGGCCAATGAACCGGCCCCCGTTCCGCTTTCAGGCATGAACCTATCCCACCTTTGCTGCGGACTTGGCCGCGGCGGCACGGCCCAGGGCCAGCGTCCCGGCGGCATCGGCGTCGTCGATCTCCTGCAGGGAAACGCCCTTGGTTTCCTTCAGGAACAGCACCGCGACCACCGTCACCATGCAGGCACCGAGCAGGTACAGGGCCACGGGGACGGAGGAGTTGTAGTGTTCCACCAGTCCGGTGGCGATGAAGGGCGCCATTGACCCGGCCACGATCGAGGTGACCTGGTAGCCCAGCGAGACGCCGGAGTACCGCATCCGGGTCGGGAACATTTCAGCCATGATGGAGGGCTGGCCGGCGTACATGAGTGCGTGGAACAGCAAGCCGATGGTGACGGCCGCCAGGATCATGAGGTCGTTCTTGGTGTCCATCATGGGGAAGGCGAAGAAACCCCAGGTGGCGCCCGTGAGCGCGCCGAGCATGTAGGTGGGTTTGCGGCCTATGGTGTCGGAGAGCTTGCCCACCAGCGGGACCACGCAGAAGTGGACGCCGTGGGCCACCAACAGCAGCAACAGGATCCGGGACGTGTCGATGTTGACGATGATCTTCAGGTACGTGATGGAGAAGGTGACCACCAGGTAGTACAGGATGTTTTCGGCAAAGCGCAGTCCCATGGCGGTGAAGACGCCGCGCGGGTATCGGCGGAGCACCTCGAAGACGCCGTAGCCGACCTGCGGATTCCCTTCCATTTCCGCGCGCGCCTCAAGGAAAATGGGGGCGTCGTTGACCTTGGTGCGGATGTAGTAGCCGATCAGCACAATGACGGCTGAGAGCCAGAAGGCAATGCGCCAGCCCCAGCCCAGGAATGCGGCCTCGCTGAGTACGGAGGACAGGGTCAGCAGGACGCCCGTGGCGAGCAGGTTGCCCAAGGGCACGGCGGACTGCGGCCAGGAGGCCCAGAAGCCGCGTGATTTGTTGGGGCTGTGCTCGGCCACCAGCAGGACGGCGCCGCCCCATTCGCCGCCGACGGCGAAGCCCTGGATGAAGCGCAGGCCCACCAGGAGTGCCGGGGCCCAGTATCCCACCTGGCCAAAACTGGGCAGGCAGCCCATCAGGAACGTGGAAACACCGACCAGGATGATGCTCAGCTGGAGCAGCTTCTTGCGGCCGAATTTGTCGCCGAAGTGGCCAAAGACGATCCCGCCGATGGGCCGGGCAACGAAGCCCACGGCGTAGGTCAAGAAACCTGCCATGATTGCATCGAGTTCGGAGCCGGCGTTGGGGAAGAACATCTTGCCAAACACCAAGGTGACGGCGGTGGCGTAGAGGAAGAACTCGTACCATTCCACAACGGTCCCGGCCATGGAAGCGGCAACGACCTTGCGCAGCCCTGAATCCTTAACCGATGGTGTCGGCTTTTCAGACGATCCAGCATGTTCACTCATTTTTCTCCTCCGCACCATGGGTGCGCTTGTCGACATTGACAAAGGGGCAACGCCACTCCCGCCCACACCTGTGATGCGGGACACGTTGTGGTTGATTGCCCGAGTATCGCAGGGTCCACTCCCGAACATCAACGCCCAAAAGCGCAGAGGTGGTGCGCAAAAATGCACAACGAACACGGTTTTTCCCCGCCTTAGGCGAACAACCCGTTCAGCCACGCACCCCAGGCGGCACCCGCGGAATCGGCGTCGGCACCATCGGTGAACAGATGAACCGTCATGCCCACCACGGCGCCAAAGGCGTTGCGCCCGAAGAAGCGGTACATGGCATCCTCGGTGCGCAGGCCCACAAAGTTCGGATCCTGGTAGTCCACCACGGCGTCAATGGTGCCGAGCCCGGCAACCGTGACGCTCACGTGCCCCCCGGCGCCGGCGCCGTGGATCCCCAGGGCCGCCTTGACCACCTCAAATGCCTCCGGCGCTCCCGAGGCTTCCGGGCCCTGCACGTCGGCGAAGGCGGCCTGCTTCCCGGCGAAGTACTTCACGTACTGGCCCAGCGTGTGCACGTAGAAGGCCGTGTGCTTGGCGGCGCCGTCGTACTGGTTGTCCCAGTCCTCAAACAGGATGCCGCTGTGGACGTAGCGCAGCCAGGATTTGCCATCCGGGCGTTCCGAAATTTCAAATTCCAGCTCGTTGAAGAAGCCGTTGGGGCCCTCCATCCGGTTGGCGTAGTGGTGGGGCGGATCCCATATGGTGACGGTGCTGCCCATGGGACCGGCCCCGCCCACCTTCTTCTCCAGCCCGCCCGGCGAGGGCCACAGCCATCCCGAGTTGCCTTCGGTTGCCGCAAAGAACACCGCATCGGGCGGTCCGTCGATCTCCGATTCGTGGATGATTTTGAAATCCTTGGCCATCTTTTACTCCTCAATGCGGCCGGCGGTCCCGGCAGGGTTGTGTAGCTTAACTGTTGTCTTCTTGACGCTTGGATGAAGTGCGACGACGAGCCTGTGCCTGCGCCCTCCGCCCTCCTCGGCGCTGTGGTATTTTTCCACCAGCCGTGCGGTACAGGCCGAGAGCTCCGCAACGAAGGCCGCCCGGTCCGCGGCCGTGGAGAAGGAAAGTTCCCCGTCCATGGCAAAGGTGGCCAGCCGTTTGTTGGCGGCGTCCGCGCCCGTGATGAGCGCACCGACGTCATTGACCAGGCGGGCGGCCACGGCCAGCATCCAGCGGGCGGATATGCGGTTTGGCGCCTGTGCGGGGTCGGGGGCAACCCCGGGCAGGGCCGCCGGGGAGATGACGTAGGACCGGGCCGTGGCACCCATGACCCTCTCGGTCACATTGCCCCGGCGCCGCTCCCCCACCAGCTGCACCAGCCCGTGCTTCTCCAGCATCTTCAGGTGGTAGTTCACTTTTTGCCGCGGCAGGCCGATGCGGGCAGCCACCGTGGCGGCCGAGGCCGGCTGGCGGAGCTCGGCCAGCAACCTGGCCCGCATCGGGTCCAGCGACGCCTCGGCAGCGGCCGCGTCCTCAATCACTGCAACATCCAACATGGTTCCAGTGTCCCACCGACAAATTAATTTGTCCAGAGCTTGTGGGGCCGGACCGCCCGCGGAACAAGGAACGCCAGGGCCGGCTGCAAGGGCCAATTCGTCCAACGTTTTCGACGCGTTGTAGAAATGTGGAATACTCATTCTGGGCAGCCGGATTCCGGCAGCGCAACGACACACAAGGAGGCAGCTGTGGCAACACCCGGCGTCCGCCTTGCGCGCGGCTGGGCCGGCGCAGCCGCCGCAACCCTTGCCGCTGCCCTCTCCCATTCACTGGCGGGCGGAGGCTTCCCGAGTCTGCCCATCATCGTGCTTTCACTGGCGCTTTCCGGCCTTGTCTGTTCACTGCTCGCGAGCCGCGTCCTGTCCCTGTGGCGGATGACTGTGGCCGTGGGGCTCAGCCAGGGGATCTTCCATTGGCTGTTCAGCGCCGGCTCGACCTCAGCTTCCATGGCCACCCCCAGCTGGCAACAGGGCCATGCGGCCCACCTCATGGACACCATGGAGATGACCGTTGTCCCCGCCCTGGCGCCCACGGCCATGGACCACGACTCCGCCCTCATGTGGCTGGGCCACGCCCTCGCTGCGATGGCCACCATTGCGATTCTGCGCCACGGCGAAGTCGCCGCGGTTCGCCTGCTCCAAGCGCTCCGCCTCCGGCTGGTCCGGCTGATTCCGTTGTTTGCCCCGGTCCCGGTTGACCCCGGACCCCGGCTCGCCCCGGCCACCTGGCCTGTCCGGGCCCTGCCGAACCTTGGCGTGCCGCTGCTGGCGTTGCGACACCGCGGCCCGCCTCTGCCTTCCCCCGTGTCCTAAAACGCCCAGCGTTTTTACAACCCGAAACGCCCTGCGTGCGCACACGTCGCGGCAGGGCGGGAAGCAGCCATGGCAAAAATCCACTTGCAAACCTTTTCATGGCGAAATTCTGGTTCAATCGGCGCCTCAGCGCTTGCCATTGTGCTGCTGGGTCTGGGCCTGACCCTGGCCTCAGCACCCATGGCAGCGGCCCACGACCAGATCATTTCGTCCACCCCCACCTCCGGGCAGCGCCTCGAAGCGGCGCCGCCCTCCATTGAAATCCGCTTCAACGGAACACTACTGAACCTCGGCCACGAGGTCCGGGTCATCGACGCTGGCGCCAAAAACTGGGTCCAGGTCGCACCGGTCCTGGAA
>Ga0075017_100002455_pt1 | contig 11593 bp, 11 predicted proteins | sample AleBraG_ABR_2012_FD_71475 | JGI IMG/M metagenome (GOLD analysis project Ga0075017, IMG submission 71475) | Freshwater sediment microbial communities in response to fracking from Pennsylvania, USA - Alex Branch Run_MetaG_ABR_2012 | ecosystem: Environmental > Aquatic > Freshwater > Creek >...
CTCTTAGGGGGGCACCGTGTAGTCCCCCTTTCGGGTCTGGCCGGTGGGCCGACTCAGCTCAGGATGTCTTTCGTCGTGAATCGGCCGAATGCCAGGAATCCGAAGACGATGACGTAGCCGAGCTGCAATACGGCGTTCGACGTGAAGTTGTCGAAGGAGATGGGCGACCTCAAGAAGTCGGCGAAGCCCAGCCAGTAGTTGGTGAACAGGAAGGGCTGCAGGAAGGCGAGCTGCGGCAGCTGGCCGATGATCTGCGACACGGTCGAGAGCACGATCGTGGCGGCCATCGCCCCGACGGGAACGGAGGTCAGCGTCGAGATGAACAGGCCGATCGCACTCAGCCCGAGAAGCGAGATCGTCACGTAGAGGGCCATGAGCAGCATGCGCCCCGCGTAGTCGGCGAAGCCCACGGTGTCGCCCGAGAGCAGAGTCACCGGCCCGACCGGGAAGAGGAGAGCGCCGATGAGCGCCCCGAAGACGATGATGACGAGCGTGCCGGCCACGCAGAAGGCCGCGGCCCCGATGTATTTCACGACGAGCAGCCGAACACGGCCGGCCGGTGTGACGAGCAGGTACCGCAGCGTGCCCAGGCTCGCCTCGCCGGCGATCGTGTCGCCGGCGACGACGCCGACGGTCAAGGGCAGGAAGAGCGGGATCGCGACGACCAGCGATGTCAGGGCGACGAAGAGGCCGTTCTGGGTGATCTGGCCGAGGAAAGCGGGGCCTCGCCCGGAGTCGCCGCGCGTCGTGATCTTGACGGCGACGGCCAACAGCACGGGGATCGCGGCGAGGGCACCGAGCATGGCGATCGTGCGTGTGCGGCGGAACAGCACGCGAAGTTCGGAACCCAGTAGCGCCGCACCGAGCCGAGGGGCCACGTCGAGAGCCGGCGCCACAGTCGCGGCGGTGGCCGGGTCATCCTGCGACATCGAAGCCCTCCCCGGTCAGATCGACGAAACGGTCTTCGAGGCTGGCGCCCGCAACCGAGAATCCACGCACTCGGACGCCGTGCTCGACCAGGGTCTGATTGATGCGTTCCGGGGGGAGAGGGTCGCCGGTCAGCTCGGCCGTCACGACCGTGCCCGAGACGACGGGATCGAACCCCAATCCGCTCAAGACCCTCACGGCATCGTCGACGTCGGGGGTCTCGACGCGAGCGTGTTGCACCCCCTGGGCGCGCAGCTCGTCGAGGGGACCCTGCGTCATGAGTCGCCCGGCGCTCATCACTGCCACGTGCGTGCACATCTGCTCGATCTCGGACAGCAGATGGCTGGAGACGAAGATCGTCGTTCCCTCGCCGGAGAGTGACCCGATCAGCGAACGGACCTCGCGGGTGCCCTGGGGATCGAGACCGTTGCTCGGCTCGTCGAGGATGAGGAGGTCGCGGGGCATCAGAAGAGCTCCCGCGATGCCCAGCCGCTGCTTCATGCCGAGCGAATACGCGTGCGCCTTCTTCGTCGCTGCGTGGGTGAGCCCGACGCGCTCGAGTGCGGCGTCGACGCGAGCGTTACGGGTTCGGCCGTGGGCTCGTCGGTCTGCCGAGTCGAGGCGGAGAAGGTTGGCGCGACCGGAGAGGAATGGGTAGAACGCCGGACCCTCGACGAGCGCGCCGACGCGGGGGAGTACCTGACCGAGACTCTTCGGCATGGGCTGCCCCAGCACCGTCATCTCGCCGCTCGAGGCTGACGATAAACCCAGGAGCATGCGGATCGTCGACGTCTTGCCCGAGCCGTTCGGCCCGAGAAACCCGAACACGCTCCCCGAAGGAACGGCTAGGTCGAGATCGTCGACGACCCTCTGTTTTCCGAAGGTCTTCGACAGGGCCGTCGTCTCGATTGCGAGGGAGGCGCTCACGTGCGAGGCAGCCTACTCCTGCGAAGCAGCGCTTGCCGCGGCCTCGAGCGCCGAAGCCTCGACCGACCCGACGTAGACGTGACCGTCGTCGGTCAGGTACACGGAGACGAGCGCGGTCTGCAGTATGCGGCCACCGGCGACCCTGGTCAGCACCTTGTCGAGCATGCCGGTCGAGGTGCTCGTCAGGGCCTTCGCCGGCACCTGAGCCGACACGATGGTCGACCAGCCCGAACCCGAGACGACGGGCTTCGACGCCAGGTCGCGAGCCTTGGCGGCCGCGCCCTTCTGGGTCAGAGCGCCGGGGTGCATCGGATGCGACGAGCGGACGGGGTTCTTGACCTGCTGGACTTTCGTGCCGGCAGGAGGCGTGAAACGGAACGTGCTGGCCGACGGCGTCGAGTAGTCGATCGAGGTGAACGCCACGGAGAACGCAGGATCAGCCTGCCCCTTGGCCTTGACGACGACCCGCAGCGGCACGCCCGTCTTGCCGTCGACCGCGAGGGTGACGCTTCCGACGAGGGTCGCTTGATCGTTCTTGGGCGTCAGAGTGATCTGATAGGCCTTCTGCCCCGCCACCCGAACATTGTCGGAGACCGTGACCTGGGTGTACGAGCCGATCGCGTCGAGGGCCTTCTGCGCGGCCTCGGTCGGGGTGAGCGTAGCTGCGTTCGGCAGGGGAGTCGCGCCGACGCCCGTGTCGATCCGCGCCGACTTCGACGGCAGCGTCATCCGCGTGGCCGTCTGCTTGGACGAGTCGTACGTCCAGACGGACGACCCGTTGCGGACCACGTCGGTCTCTCGGAGATTGTCGAGGGTCTGCACGCGCTGCTTCGCCATGCCGTCGACGAAGACTTTCGCCTTGTGCGTGCCGGTGAGCTGCGAAAGGGTGCTCTGGAGCGTGCCCGACTTGCTGCCACCCATGCTGCCGAGCGACGAGACGTCGGGAAGACCGAGGTTGGCCGTCTCGGTGATGCTGCCGGTGAAGGCGGTCGACCCGCTCTTCTCGGCGAAGGCGACGATGCCCGCGGCCGACTTGTGAGGCAGCGTCACATCGGCGTTGGCCATGGTCGGAATGGCGACGGCGCCAGCGATCACGACCGCAGGAACAGCGAGTGCGGGAACCCAGCGAAGCGAGGACTTTTTCATGGCAGAACCTTTCACGTCTGCGACGAAAAGTACCTCGGAAGTCTGGGCGCGTGCCCCGAAAAGCGACCTTCCGAGCAAAGATCCTCCCGGGGTACTACAGGGCCCTCCCCGGGTACTACTGACCGCCCCGGCGGCGGGCAGTCGAGGCACGACGGGCCCGCGACGCTACAACCAGCGCCCTGCGCGGAGGACGCGGCGCACCCGCAGAGTCGCGGCGTCCGCCACGACGAGGTCGGCTCTGGAGCCCACGGCGAGCCCGGTCGTCAGCCCGAGCGCCCGAGCGGCGACGGCGGAGGTCGCGTCGACGGCCTCGGGCAGCGTCGCGCCGGCTGCCGCCAACCGGACGAGCGCGTCGGCGACCGTGACGGTGCTGCCGGCGAGCGACGATCCGCCTGCGAGCCGTGCGATGCCGCCCGTGACGACCACGGGGGATCCCGCGACCTCGTAGTCGCCGTCGCCGAGCCCGGTCGCGCTCATCGCGTCGGAGACGAGCGCCAGCCGCCCCGAGGCGAGTCGCCGCACGAGTGAGGCCACGGGCGGGGCGACGTGGTGCCCGTCGAGGATGAGCTCGAGCACGACGCGCTCGTCGTCGAGTACCGCCCCGACCAGCCCGGGCTCGCGGTGCCCGAGGGGCCGCATGCCGTTGAAGACGTGCGTGGCGACCCTCGACCCGAGGTCGATGGCGCGCTCGGCGGTGTTGAAGTCGGCGTCGGAGTGTCCGAGCGCCACGGTGACGCCCTGCGACACCAGCCACGACACGGCGTCCAGGCCTCCCGGCAGTTCGGGGGCGATCGTGACCATGCGGAGGGATCCTGCGCCCGCCTCGACGAGCGACGCCAGTTCGTCGAGAGAGGGTAGACGGAGAAGCGCAGGATCATGGGCCCCTCGCCGCTCCGGCGACAGGTACGGCCCCTCGAGGTGGAGCCCCGCCAGGGTGCCGTCGTCGACGAGCGGGGCGAGAGCCTGGAGCGCCTTCACGAGCTCAGGCAGCCGGGCGGTGGCGAGCGAGGCGACGACGCGTGTGGAGCCGGCCTCAGCGTGGAAGTCGGCGATCCGCCGTGCCTCCTCCGGCGTGGCATGCACGAAGTCGAGGCCGAGTGCGCCGTGCACGTGCTGGTCGACGAACCCGGGCAGAATCGTCCCGTCGACCTGCTCGACCGGCCCCCAGCCTGCGCCGCTCTCCGGGAGACCGGGCCCGAGCTCTGCGACGGTGTCGCCGTCGACCGTGACGTGGCCGGGTTCCCAGACGGCGTCGGCCGTGGCGACGCGGGGAGCGGTGAGGGTGAAGCGGGTCACACCGCGATTATGACGGAGGTCGCGCCAGCGTGCGCCCCGCCGGGCGCCCCGCCGGCAGTCCAGGTATCGTCCATCGCATGACCTCTCTCGACGGCTCAGTGGTTCTGGTGGTGGGGGCCTCCGGCGGCCTGGGGCGCAGGATCGCGACCCACCTCGCCGAGGCCGGAGCCGTCGTCGTCCGCGCCGGCCGGGATCCGCAGCATCTCACCGGCCCCGACGCCTACCTCGCCGACCTGACCGAGCCCAGCGGGGGTGCGTCGCTGGTCGCCGCAGCACTCCAAGCGCACGGACGACTCGACGGCGTGGTGATCGCTGCGGGCGTGGTGGCGTTCGGTCCGGCGGGCGAACTGGACGACGCGACGCTCGACGAACTGTTCGAGACGAACGCGAAGGCACCGATCAGGATCCTGCGCGCTGCACTGCCGTCGCTCCTCGAAGCGGCGGCCGCCGGGCGCGGACCCTTCGTGGTGACGCTGTCCGGGGTGGTGTCGGAGTCGCCCACGGCCGGCATGGCGGCGTACTCGGCGTCGAAGGCGGCGCTCGCCGCGTTCGTCCAGGCCGCTGGGCGGGAGCTCCGGCGGCAGGGAGTGCGTCTCCTCGACGCGCGTCCGGGCCACACCGCGACCGACCTGTCGCTCCATCCTCTGGCGGGCACGGCTCCGGCCTTCGGGCAGGGACTCGACCCCGACCAGGTCGCGGCGCGCATCGTCCGCGCCATCGTCGACGGCGAGAAGGATCTGCCGTCGGCCGCGTTCGGCTGAGTCGAACGCCCTATTCGGTGCCGACGCGCCAGCGCACGATCGGGACGCCAGCGCACGATCGGTGGGTCAGGCCGTCTTCATGATGTCGGCGGTGAAGTTCTGAACTCGCGACAGCAGCCCGTGGGCGCGCTCGGCGATGCGCTCGGGCGGGTTGAGGTGTGGGGGCGCCACACGGATGAGCAGCGAGCAGGCGAGGTCTTCGCAGATGTACGTGCCGACCGTGTTGCCGTTGAGACCCGCCTCGCCCGCGCGCGGCGCCGTGAACAGCCGCACCTGGGTGGCCGGCTGAGGGGAGTGGCAGAGCGAGCACATGGCAGCGATCCCGGGACGCAGAGTGGTCGAGGCCGTGCGTACCACGAGACCGGTCGGGCGATCGTCAAGCCACGACACGATGTAGCCACGGAGGTGCGCCTGTGGATCGCGCCAGCCGAGAAACTCGCGGTCGTCCCAGAGCATCTCGTGGAGCCCGGGGATCGGCAATCGGTCGAGGTCGCCCGGAAGGGCGTTCACGAACGACGAACGGATGTCGTCTTCGGTCAGCGGCTTCACCCCTCCAGCCTACCTTCGCCGTCGGCGTGAGGCGGCGGCCGCACGGGCGCCTCCCACTCCGATACGGGCCCGCAGCAGGGGGTGCGGGCCCGCACCGGGGCCGCATCGCTCAGGTCGCGGCAGGGGTCGCGCCCGCGACGCCGGACACCGTGCGCGCCTGCTCGTCTCGACGCACCTCGCGTTCGTGCAGCCGATGCGCCTCGGCGATCAGTTCGGCGTCTTTCTTCTTCTTCGCCTCCTCCCACGCGGTTATGAAGACCGTGGCCGCACGGACCCCGTTGGCGTAGAGGGTGTCCTGCGTCTCCTTGGTGATGTCGAAATCCGTTGCAGCGACTCCGTCGGTGTCGACCCACATTGTGCGGTCGTCGACTCCGGAGTCGTCGAGCGAGTACCTGTTCCACTGCCCGAGGGCCGTCGCCGCGACGGCTTTCAGCTCGGCGACGTTGCCGAGTACGGCTCGCTCGGTGAGGGTCGGGTGGGGTTTGCCGGACAGCTTCACCCCGAACGTCGGCCAGCGATCGAGTTTGCCGTCGTTCCGATTGAATACCGTGATCGGGAAATTCTGCAGGAGACCGCCGTCGACCCAGGTGCAACTGCCCGCCTCGGATTTCTGGGTGAAGGGGCGGAAGAACCACGGGATCGACATCGACGCTCGCACGGCGTCGACGATCGGATACGAGTCGATCGCGTCGAGCTGCTTCTTGACGCTCGCGTCGTCGGTGTCGTTGTCGTACGACAGGAGGTACCGGGCCAGGTCCCAGGGAAGCCTCACCAGGCACTTCCTGGAGAGATCGGACGCGTGCACGACGAGCCGGTAGCGACGCTCGCGCGGGAGGCCGGTTCCGGTGTCGTCGTCGATCCTGAGATCTCCGAAGGTCTTGACGGGCCCGAGCCGTTCGGCGAGCCACGACGCGAGGTAGTCGGTGCGGTAGATGCCCTGGTGGGCGAGGACCGAGACGACGCGTCCGGCCGGTCCGAAGGCGTGCTGAACCCGACCCTCGTCGCGGAACCGCTTGTAGTCGAGGGCCTCCATGTCGTCGCGGATCCTCGTCAGCGGGATCCCTTGGGTCTGATAGGCGGCCACAAGGCAGGCGACGATCGCGCCGGCCGACGTTCCGCCGACCCGCGGGAAGACGTATCCGGCCTGGGCCAAGGTGATGACGGCGCCGGCGAGGCCGATGCCTTTGACTCCTCCTCCTTCGAGGACGAGGTCGGCGCCCCGGGTGAGGGCCTGGTGCTCGAGGGCGGGAAGGCGGTCGAGCGGCGGGATTCCAGTCATGGGACTTCTCCTCGGTGCGAGGCGACATGTACGGGCGAGGCATTCGGGCCAGACGCGCTTGCCACGGGGCCACAGGGCCTCAGGGCCTCAGGGCCTCACGGCCTCAGGGCCACACAGCCCCAGGGCCGCGTGCCACGGCCGCGTGCCGTCGGGAGGGCTCCGTCGCCGGGATGGCGTGCCTCCGGTGACGAGACACGTGTCGCGAGATGTTGCCAGTGCTAGATCGGGTTTGAGTGGATCGCGATTCGGGGGAGGTTCGGCAGCGGCCATTTCGGGCGAGGCAGCGAAACCTGACGGAACGACAGTTCCGTGAATGGCCCACAAAATACTCCTGAACGTCGTTCGTGTCGAGAGGTCTTTCGGCCATTTCTCGGCGGTGAACCGAAACGCCGCCCGGTGTGGAGCACATCCGGAGGTTGACCGGGCAGGCTTGCCCGATGACTTCCATCGACGACGCCTCGAACTCCGACGCTGCCCTCTCGACTCCCGACGTGTCGACTCCCGACGAGACGACCCCGGGCGACGTGGTCGGTGCCGCTCCCATCCGCGAGGCGACCCCTCTCGAAGCCGCCATCGCCAACGGCCAATCCGGCCAGGGCGACATGAACGACGTCATCGGCCAGTTCGTCAACGCCCTGATCGTCGTGCCCACGGCGACCGAGGTGACCGACGACCTCAACGAACTCCAGCCGGTCCTGTTCGATCGCGAGGGCACGCCGATGCTCGCGGTCTTCAGCCACATCGACCGCATCCCCGACCAGGTGACCGACGTCGCCTCCTACGCGGTCCAGATGCCCGCTGCCGAACTCGTCCAGGCGATCCCCGGCGAGACCGGCCTCGTCGTCAACCCCGGCAGCCCAGAGGGCTTCGAAATGCTGCCGGAGGGGGTGCAGCAGCTGGCGAACGACGTCCGCGGCATGCTGTCCGCCATGGAGTCAGCCCAGGCGGAGGCCAACGACGCCCAGCAGCAGAACGCGACGCCGAAGAAGATCGACCCTTCGAGCATCCCGAACTTCTAGCGGGTTGCGGGGCGTAGCCGGTCTCAGCGACCGGTGCGTCTCGCCCCCGGTCGGAGGCCGAACTTCTCGTCGAGTTCGTCCATCACCGGTGTGCTGATACCGGTCGCGAACTTGCGGGCGAACAAGAACGAGAGTGGTTGCTCGTCGTCCCACCGGCGCTTCAGGAGGCTGGGCAAGAACTCCGACTCGACGAACGGCGGGCTCTTCTTGCGCGCACCGGCCCAGTTGATCCACCACAGAGGCGAGTTGACGTGGTGCTCCTGCCAGCCCGGAACGAACCGCGGCGTGCTCAAGATGGAGTTGACGAACGTCTCGTCAGACGACCAGGTGCGTCTCCAGAACGCGACGAGGTCGGGGTTGGCGTCGTAGGCCGCGACGAGGGCGCGAGCGTGCTCCACCGCCAGGATCTTCGACGACGATCCGCCCGCGAATCGCACGTCGCGCGGAAGTCTTCGAGGGATCGGCAGACGCAGCATCCGTTTGCCGACGGCCCAGTGCCGGTAGCGGAGCCTGTCGAAGCCGCCGGTGCGACCCCACTCTTTGTACGGAAGCGGCGCCACGGGGCCGAGAGAGAAACCCCGGTGCGCGCGGAGCGTCTCGCGAATCTCGGCGATCGAGGCCAGCGGGTAGTCCGACCCGGAGAGCAGGACGACGTGAGTGATCCCGTCGTGAGCCGTCGCGGCCCGGTACCCCTCGATCTCGGCCTCCACCGCGCCGAAGGTCGCCCACGCCGTGGCCTTGCGGCGCAGAACGGTCGCGCGATCCGGAATGCCGGCCGTGATCGCCTCGAAGGTGTCGGTGGTAGCCCGGGCGTCGACGTGCAGAAAGACCGGGAAGGGATCGAGCGCCTCGATCAGGCGGTGCACCTGCTGCGGATCGCTGTGCGCCAGGACGACGCAGGCGAGTTCCGGCGGTGTCGCGTCGTCAACCATTTTCTGCGTGCCTTCTGTACTGGGTCGCCCCGAACGGCTTTCCGGAGTGAAATCTACAGGACGCCGCAGCACCGGACACGCGCACGAAACGCAGGTCTTGATAGGCTCGAGGCACAACCGAACATCGGGCCATGACCACAGCGCGGGAGAGTGCTCGACCTTCAGGGTCGGCCACCGAAGGAGCAAGCTTCCCCGCCAATCTCTCAGGTAGACGTACCGCGTCGTGGTGGCCACTCTGAAAAGCAGGAGCAGACCGTAGCGCCTCGCCCACGGTGAAAGTCGACGCCCGCATCGCGGCTCGGTGAAACTCTCAGGCTCATGACAGAGGGGGATTCCTGCTGACACGCTCACCGAGCTTTCCGGAGTCCTGAATGACCGATGCACCCGTACCTCCTGCTGAGACAGGCGTCGAGCCGCGTTACAGCCCGCTCCACGACGTCCACGTCGCCGCCGGTGCCAGCTTCACCGACTTCGCCGGCTGGCAGATGCCCGTGCGCTACTCGTCCGATCTCCTCGAGCACCACGCCGTCCGCCAGGCCGCGGGTCTGTTCGACCTGTCGCACATGGCCGAGATCTCGGTCGTCGGGCCAGACGCCGGCGCGTTCCTCGACGCGGCACTCGCCGGCACCCTGTCGACCATCGCCGTCGGCCGTGCGAAGTACTCCCTCCTGCTCGCTGAAGAGGGCGGCATCCTCGACGATCTCGTCGTCTACCGCCTCGACGACCACGACTTCCTGATCGTCGCCAACGCGGGCAACCGCCAGGTCGCGTTCGAGACCTTGGCGAAGCGAGCCCACGGTTTCGACGTCACGGTCGACGACGAGAGCGACGACACCGCGCTGATCGCCATCCAGGGGCCGGCGGCCGAAGGCGTCCTCGACGAACTCATCACGCAGGATCGCCTCGCCCCCGACGCCCCCCTGGCCGAATTGCGCTACTACCGTGCCCTGCAGGGCACCTTCGACGACGTCCCCGTCCTCATCGCCCGAACCGGTTACACGGGCGAAGACGGATTCGAGATCTACCTCGACAACGACACAGCCCCGGCCCTCTGGAGCGCGCTCGCCGAGGCCGGCGCGCCGCGCGGCGTGGTTCCCGCCGGCCTCGCCAGCCGAGACACGCTCCGGCTCGAGGCGGGCATGCCGCTCTACGGCCACGAGCTCGGCCTCGAGACCAAGCCTGCTCAGGCGGGCCTCGGCCGTGTCGTCGACCTCGGCAAGGAGTCGTTCGCGGGTCGAGACAACGCACTGCCGGCCGAAGACGCGCGAGTGCTCGTCGGGCTCACTCTCGATGGCAAGCGCGCAGCTCGGGCCGAGTACACCGTCGTCGATCCCTCCGGCCTCGCCGTCGGCGTCGTCACGAGCGGAGCCCTCTCGCCGACCCTCGGACACCCGGTGGCCATGGCGTACGTCGATCCTGCCGTGGCTGCGGTCGGAACCTCCCTCGGCGTCGACGTCCGCGGCACCGTCATCCCTGCGACCGTCGTCGCCCTCCCCTTCTACAAGCGCTCCTGAAAGGCCACCCGTGTCCGACCTCACCACTTTGAAATACACCGAAGAGCACGAGTGGCTCTTGATCGACGGCGACACCGCGACCGTGGGCATCACCGACTACGCGGCCGACAAGCTCGGTGACGTCGTCTACGTCGATCTGCCGGCTGTCGGCACCGACGTCGAAGCCGGCAAGGTCGTCGGCGAGATCGAGTCGACGAAGTCGGTGGGCGAGCTGTTCGCCCCCGTCCTCGGCACGGTGCTCGAGATCAACGACGCCGTCGTCGACTCGCCCGACCTCGTCAACTCGTCGCCGTTCGACGACGGGTGGCTGATCAAGATCACGCTCTCCGGCGACCTCCCGGCCCTCCTCTCTCGCGACGAGTACGTCGCCCTGACCGCCGAATGAGCGGCCACCTGATCCAGGGCACGGCGGCCACGGGCTTCGTCGACCGGCACATCGGCACGACCCCGTCCGAGCAGCGGACGATGCTCGACGCGCTGGGCTTCGACAGCGTCCGGGCCCTCGTCGAGAAGGCCGTCCCCGACAGCATCCGAGCGACCGTCCTCGACGACTCGGTGCTGCCCGAGCCGATCGGCGAGCAAGAGACCCTGGCCGAACTCCGTGCGCTCGCGAACCGCAACCGCGTCAACCGCTCGTTCCTCGGGCTCGGCTACTACGGCACGGTCACGCCCGCGGTGATCCAGCGCAACGTGCTCGAGAACCCGAGTTGGTACACGGCCTACACGCCCTACCAGCCCGAGATCTCGCAGGGCCGACTCGAGGCCTTGATCAACTTCCAGACGATGGTCGCCGAACTCACCGGCCTCACCACGGCGAACGCCTCGATGCTCGACGAGTCGACCGCGGTCGTCGAGGGCATGCTGCTGGCCAGGCGGGCTTCGAAGTCGAAGAGCAACCTCTTCGTCGTCGACTCCGACGCCCTGCCGCAGACGAAGGCGCTCCTGCGCGGGCGCGCCGAGGCTGTCGGGATCGACCTGGTCGAGCTGCCGCTCGCGACTGTGCCCTCGACCTCGCTGCCCGAGGCTTTCGGCCTCTTCGTGCAGTACCCCGGAGCGTCGGGTGGGGTCTTCGATCCTGCGCCCCTCGTCGACCGGATCCACGAGGTGGGCGGCCTCGCGGTCGTCGCCGCCGACCTGCTCGCGCTGACGCTGCTCACGGCGCCCGGCGAGTTCGGGGCCGACGTCGCCGTCGGCACCAGCCAGCGCTTCGGCGTGCCGATGGGCTTCGGCGGCCCGCACGCCG
>Ga0075017_100002456_pt1 | contig 11591 bp, 12 predicted proteins | sample AleBraG_ABR_2012_FD_71475 | JGI IMG/M metagenome (GOLD analysis project Ga0075017, IMG submission 71475) | Freshwater sediment microbial communities in response to fracking from Pennsylvania, USA - Alex Branch Run_MetaG_ABR_2012 | ecosystem: Environmental > Aquatic > Freshwater > Creek >...
GGGCGGCGGTGGTCATAGTGGCGGAGGCGCGTTGAGCGGCAGTTGGTTAATTGCCCTCTTGGCGGTCGCCGCGCAACGCGCGTATCGAACGCGACGTCGGTCATCGGGGGACGCGATTTAGTCTACTTGGCAACCTTTAGCGGCGGGCGGCGATGGCCGGATCGAAAGCGACCGGTATCGCCGCCGACTTTACTCAAGGGCTATCGGCATAGGTCTTGATCAGATCCGTCAAAAAATCCCGACCGACATAGACCGAGCGAACGCCGATGTACTCATTCAGTCCATGCACACCATTGCCGTCCGGATCGGACCACAGACCGGGGGCGCCGTAAACGGGAATTCCGATCGCCTCAAGGAATATTCCATCGGTGGCGCCGGTGGACATCGCGGGAACTAAGGGCACTCCCGGAAAGTACTTCGATACTAGCGTTTCCGCGGGCGCGATGATCTTAGGATCTAGGGGGGGTACGATGGCCAGCGGCCGGACAGGTGGAATCACAGAGATCTTCACGCTGGAATCGCCGATGGCCGCGACCAGGGCGTCGCGCGTTTGCTCGACTGTCTCACCAGGGAAGATGCGGCAGTTGATATTGGCCTCCGCATGTTGTGGCAGCGCATTCTGCGCGTGGCCACCTGAGAGGAGGGTCGCAACGCAGGTCGTACGCAACATACTGTGGTAGCGGCGATCGCCTGAGACGATTTCGACCGCTTCTTTGTCCTGGGGATTATTCGATACGGCGACCATCGCGCGGCCCATCGCATCGTTCCTCGCAATACCCGCTTTGGCAAAATAAGTCCGCGTCGTCTCGGTAAACTTAACCGGGAATTCATAATCCCTAAGTTTTGTGAGCGCATCCGCCAGCTCGTAAATGGCGTTATCGCGAATTGGGATCGAGCTATGGCCACCAGCGTTGACAGTTTCCATTCGATAATCCTGCACAGCCTTTTCACCGACCTGAATGGTCTGAACCATCACCTTGTCGTGGCCGTCGGTGCGCCCGCCCCCGCCTTCGTTTAAAGCGAATGCAGCCGCAATGAGGTCGGGATTGTTCTGTGCCAGCCATTCGGCGCCATTGAAGGCATTGGATTCCTCACCGCAGGTCAGAGCCAGCTTGATAGTACGCTTGGGTTGGTAGTGATCTTGACGGAACCGAATAAGGGCATCGACCCAAATCGCGTCCATGGCTTTCATGTCCGAGCTGCCACGCGCATAAAACTTTCCCTTCTCCTCTATCAGCGAGAATGGATCTCGAGTCCAGTCCGCGCGCTTGGCTTCAACCACATCCAAATGGCCCAACAACAACATCGCTTTGGCGGTTTGCGACGTACCCCGCAAGATCGCGACGAGACCGCCTTCACGCGGGTGTTCCGGCACTTTGAACAACACAAGATCCTTATCTGCGAAGCCTGCTGCCTTCAGATGCGAGGCCATGCGCTCGGCCGCCAACGTACAACTACCGCTAGAAAGTGTTGTATTGGTTTCGACCAATTCCTGGTACAGCGCACGGAACACCGTTTGATCGGAGCGCAAGCTGTCCGTGGGCACCTCGTGTGCAGCGGCCTGCATGGCGAACGCCCCGAAGATCAACAACCTGAGATTGCGCATGGATAGTCCTTATGAATTGATCTTCGCTCCGCGGTTGATCTCATCGCGTATCATTCTCCGCCAGTGCCCGAATCCTACGCACCTCGAATTCATTCCCCCGGTTCCAGGTGGGCATGGTATCGGACTGCGCGACAATCCAGGCGGACAGCATATCAAGCTGAGCATCCTCGATCATGCCGTCGAAATTCCAACTATTATCGAGCTTATCGCTGGGTTGATGATATTTGGTCAATTCCCATTGTTCGAGTTGCGATCGACCCCAACCAGCAGGACGGTCGACGAAGTCAGTGCCCTCAGAGAAGAACAGCGCGGGTACACCGATCTTGGCAAATGAAAACTGATCGGAACGATAGTAGTAGCCGCGATCAGGAAACTGATCCCCTTGCAAAGTACGGCCCTGAGCCGCTGCGACCGATTGCGCAATTTGATCGAGCGAAGACTTCCCCATACTGATGAGCGTGGCGTCACGCGTACGTCCGAAGATATTACCACCGTCGATATTGATATTGGCCGCGATTCTCCCGGCTGGATAAGTGGGATGCAACGCGTAGTACAAAGAGCCCAGCAACCCGCGTTCCTCGCCCGCGACGAATAGCGCCAATATCGAACGCCGTGGTCGTTCCGGAAGCATCGCGAAAGTCCGCGCGATCGCCAGCACTTGCGCACAACCGGAGGCGTTATCCACCGCCCCGTGGTAGATGCGGTCCCCGCTCGCGTCAGCCTCGCCGATCCCGAAATGATCATGATGCGCTGAGAGAATCACGACCTCCGCCGACAACTTTGGATCCGTGCCTCGCAGAACACCGCCCACGTTGGCGGTCTTCACCGGCGAGAGGCTGTTGGTGAAGGCAATCGAAGTATGCAGGCCCAGTGGCACGGGTTTAAAAGCGCGCGAGTGGGCTGCGACTATCAATTTGTCCAAATCCTGTCCGGCGGTTTTCATAAGACGCCGCATCGATTCCTCGGTGGCCCAAGCCTTGATTCGAACGCGCGCTTCGCTACCCGCGGGCAACTCAAACTGTTCGCCGCCCCACGAGCTTTGCACTACCTGCCAGGGGTAGCCTGCAGACGCGGTGGTATGGATGATAATGGCGCCCGCAGCTCCCTGGCGTGCCGCGCTTTCATACTTATAGCCCCAACGACCGTAATAGAGCCGGCGCTTGCCTTCGAACAATTTGGGATCCCAATCCGGATCATTGTTCATCATCACGAGGATTTTCCCCGCGAGCTTCATTCCCTTAAAATCGTCCCATTGGTATTCGGGAGCTTGAATACCGTAGCCTACAAATACGAGTTCCGAATCCTCCACAGCGACGCTCTCGCGCTGCAGGCCACTAACCGCGATGTAGTCATTGCGCCAGGCGAGGTCGACTTGTTTATTCTTTCCTTTAAAAGTCCAATTCTGCGGAAACTGCGCCTTCAATCCGACGATGTCGAACGGTTGTTGCCACGCGCCATCGGCGAATGCCGGCTGATAGCCGAAACTCTCAAGCTGAGTTTGCAGATAAAGCCGCGAAAGCTCGTCTCCGCGCGTTGCCGGCCCGCGACCTTCGAGTAAATCCGATGCTAAGAAGCGTATCGGCGCCTCGAGCGCCGCGCGCGTAATGTCGGCGTGCGCGGCTTTCTCGACCCCCTCCGGAACCCCGGGAATTTGTGCACCTGCGATCGAGGATATGACGGCGGCGCCAACCACCATGCCCATTCGCTTGACTCTGCGTATTGCGATCATAATGACTCCTTTCGCGAAGATGGTCACGCAGGATGAACGCAAATGCAAGGCGTCCCTTGGCACCCATCGTCAACCTAAGTCGCACTCAAAATTTATAGCGTGCGCCTAGGGTCGGATTGATATTGGTTGAATCGATATAGCCGCTGGCCGCACCACCGTGCACAAAGCTGTACATGGCGCCTAGGTAAGCGTCAAAGTGGCGATTGAGTCGGTAATCGGCGTCAATGGAAATAGCCTCTAAGCCGCCGCTGCAAGTATTGTATGCGGCCGTCGAACACATCGCCTGCTTTCCCGTTCCATAGGCATTCTGATGGTAGCCGTAGTGAGCCGCGGTCAGATCCAGACTGGGGGTCACGGTATAGCGAACACCGCTCCAATACACCTGTACGATCTTCGAATGGCCATAGGCATTATTGGTAACGAAAGCCAGCACATAGTCACCGATGTCGCGAAAGCCGGCTCCTAGAGGGGAATGGGGATTTGCGTATGCGATGTACTCGTACCCGGCAAAGAATTTAAATGGATCGTACTTATACATCGCCATGAGCGCGTAAGAGTATTGTCCGATATAGTCGCCGCCAACGAATTCGTGACCGAATAGCCTAGTTCCGGGAGTTTCGCCACCTGAGCGGCGCTCAGGGAGGTCGCAGTGACGGCGCTGTCGATCTTCGAATAGTAGCCATCGAGCGATACATCCGAAAGTTCGACTCCAAAATTCGCTTGGAAGGCGGTGTTGGTTGATCCGTGCGATCCGCCGACTTTGTAAAGCGCAGCAAGGTGTGCGCGGTTGCCGACTCTCACCAAATACTTCGCCGTGGAATCGAGCCGATTGTCTTCTTGCGCACCTGCACCAGAATAGGTGTTGGATGCACCGAGAAGGCCAAACGCAGACGCGTTGTAGTTTGGGTCGTATTTGATGGTGCCCTCCAACATCAGAGTTACCTGGCGACCGATGGTCAGCGTACCGAACTGCGCCGAATTCAGCCCCAGCCAGGCGGTCTGAAAGATCTGTCCTGCTGAGCTTCCATCGACGCCGACAGTCTGGGTAGCTACTGCCCGGCCATTATTCACCGCCAGCGACTTAAGAGAATCGGCGAGTTGGCCGGACTGCGGGTTGAAAAATGTCTCCGCCTGGAATACCGCTGACCACCCATGATTCAGAGGTTCGATGCCTTGGAGTCCGAGCCTTGATTGGCCCATATTGCTCGGCGTAATCCCAACCACAGATTCGCGGCTGTTTTGCCGCACTATATTCCCGCTCGCGGCGGGGCGATAGGGAGTGAACGGCGCGCCATGAGTATCGTACTGCACGCCGATGTCGACAACACCGTAAAGCGTAATTCCGTTCCAGGTTAGGCGGTCGTCGCCGGTGATCCCCGGACCGGTCTTCTGCTGCGCAATGGCGCGCGTCGAAGTTACCGGGACGCTCACCGATAGCGCGATTAGTGTGAGAACGAATCTACGGCACAACTGCCGGATCGACATGCCACAGCACCTTTAAAGCCAGATCGACGACAAGGTATCTCATACCCGTGTCACGCTGAACAACTATTGCGTCATCTGCATATGCGATCAAGGCATCGAACTGGCCGCTAGAGACCCTTCGGTAATTTTGGCGGTAGAGGATCTACGACGGCGTCGTCCGGCGCCGCCAGCGCGCCGTTGTTTGCGCGCAGCGGCGCGAGCGGCTGAGCATTGGGTCCCGTCCACGCCGCAGGCGCTTGGATCTGCGGCGTCGGTTTGGGCACCGCTGGTTGTACGATTGTACCGCCAACGAATACCACCATCGGTATGCGCGAACCGCCTATCATTTGAAAGCCGGTCGGGTGCAGTCCATGAATCCGGCGGGGCTCCACACGAAACACAAATCAGGCAGTGTATTGGCTGTCGCCATTGCGGTGAACGCGTCATCCGTTGCCGACGTGGAAGTATGAATAAAAGAGATCGCTGCCGGTAAATGCTCCCCAGCTGCGGCCAGCATATGCCCCGGTGTGGAATTGGTACCAAGCCCGAAGTGGTAGTCACAGTAAGTAGATGTCTTCGCGAGCCAACTATAGAATGGCAGAACGACATCGTTGTCGATTTGCAGTGTCGTCGGTGCGTAATTTCCCATCTTGTAGTGAACCCACGCGTTTCGATCGTGCGCGGGATCCGGCATGGGTGGCGTCGTCAACAAGTTGCCACGATTTTGAATATTCGCGCCCCAGGACGCCAGGGTAGGAAAGTAATAGTCGGGGGTTTTGTTTTCCTGGATCAGGATTACTATTCGCATGGCGATGACGCTCCGCTGGAATTAGGGTCCCGATGCTAACGGCTCTCCGTTACCGTTGGAATAATCCCGGGCACCAGGTATTGCTGCACAATGACGATAACCACCAGCACCAAAGTCAACACGACGCTGTGCAAAAAGGTGCGTGCCAGTACCGCCCCTTCCTGGCCCTTGAGGCGGGTCACCGAGATGCCGGTGGCAATATTCTGCGGCGAGATCATTTTGCCGAGTACGCCTCCGGATGAATTGGTGGCGGCGAACAGCAGCGGATTGAGCCCGAGCTGCCGCGCTGCAACGACTTGCAAATTACTGAACAGCGCATTACCCGAGGTGTCGCTTCCGGAGAGAAACACCGCGATCCACCCTAGGAAGGGTGAGAATAAGACGAATGCCCTACCGCTGGAGGCCACCGCGAGCCCAAGCGTATAGGCAATGCCGGCGTAATTCATGAGATACGCAAGCGCAACGATCAACATCACGGTCACAACCGCAAGCCAAATTTGCTGAATGGTGCGCATCGTACATCGAAGAAATTCACGCCCCGGCAATCTGACTATGAGAGCGGTGATCAGTGCCGCCAACAGAATTGCCGTACCGGTTCCCATCGGTTGAAAGTTCCAAATCGCCGCATAGGGTTTGTTGTTGTACAGAGTGATCGACACCGCCTTGTCGAGCCCGGGCCACGAGACGGCCTGCTGCCAGATATTCGCCATCTTGAATGAGGTCCATAGAATGACCGTCACTGACGCAACCAACCAGGGCAGCCAGCCCTGCCACGGGGACACACGGTCGGAAATGACTACGGATCCGAAATTTGAGCTATCAATGTCAAATTCCGAATCTTCGACAGGATGCCAGATCTGCAAGAATGCCACCGTAGCCACCAGCGATCCGAGCGCCGCGAGCACGTCAGTCAATGTGTAGTCTAGAAAATTGGAAACGGCGAACTGAGTCAGGCCAAAACTGAGGCCGGCCACCAGCAACATTGGCCACAATGCGCGCACCGAGCGCCATCCGCCGTACAGGACGGTCACGTAGAACGGCAATATGGCAGCCATCAGAGGTAATTGACGTCCGATCATGGCGGCAAGCGCCGGCGCCGGAAGTCCGGTCACCGCCCCCAGTACCGTGACCGGCGCGCCCAAGGCACCGAACGCAACCGGCGTGGTATCGAAGATCAATACAAATACCAAGGCGTCGATCGGTGGGAATCCCACCAGAATGAGCAGCGACGCAGTGATGGCCACCGGCGCCCCGAACCCGGCAATACCCTCGAGCAACGCACCGAAGCAGAACCCCACCACAATTAACACCACCCGCCGGTCATTCGGCAGGTGCGCAATCAACCAAGCCCGAAACGCCTCAAAGCGACCCGACGCCACAGTAATGTTATACAGAAGCAGCGCATTGACAACGATCCACATCACCGGCCAAAGCGCAAAGACCCCTCCATTACACATCGCGGCCAGAGCCATGCCGGTGGGCATCCGCCACACCGATACCGCGATCGTAAATCCGACCAGGAGACCCGCCAAGGCCGCCTGCCAGGCCGGCCGCTTTAACGCCCCAAGACAAACCAACACCGTGGCTATGGGTAGCATCCCAACCAGAAAGGACAACCCCAGGCTATTGCCGACCGGTATCAATAACTGGTGAAACACGTTCCGTTACCGGCCTACAAAACCCTATTCTAACGAATACACCAAGCGCGCACCGTTTCGGCCTTCAAAAATTCCTCGGCCTCCGCACCACGCAACAAAGCGAGCTTTGCGAGTAGGCCCGCCTCGCTGCAGGTGGCGGCATGGACGGTCACGGACCTCGGCGCGTCGGCCACGGGCCAGCCGGTCTTCGGATTAAGTACATGTCCGTAGCGCACCCCGGAACCCATCACGTAGCGATAGGTGTCACCACTGGTCGCGAGAGCGCCGCTCGACAGCTCTAGCATGCCACCCGCGGCACCCGCGCGTTCCACGTCTTCGATAGCGACATGCCATGCGGATTTATCTTGTCGGGGACCCGATACCCTAAGATCGCCGCCAAAATTGACCAATATTGGCGCGGGGCTGAAGTCTTTCGCCATGGTTAGCGCACGATCCACCGCGTATTCCTTACCGATGCCTCCAAAATCTATTTCCATTCCTGCCGCAAGCTTGAGCGTCGGCCTATTCCAAGACACGCGGTGCCAGCCAATCACCCGAAGAACATCTCGTACCCGCGCATGAGTTGGAAGTCGTTTGTCGCCATCAAATTTCCAGACGCGACGCAATGCACCCGACGTGATATCGAACAATCCGCCGCTCAATCGATGACACGTCACCGCGTAGTCGATTAGATCCGCGGTTTCCTCATCCACTTCGATGGGTTTGCCCGCATTCTCGTTAATACTGGTCACGACACTCGGCCGATAGCGGGAGAACTTGGCTTCGATTCTCATCGCCTCAAGCTTGACGATCTGCCCCACCCGCTCGCCGACGGTCTTATCCGGCGTATCGACCAGCACCGCACAGGGGCTTGCCATAGCCCTGAACTGCGTCACTACATCGTGACGCCGCTCTGCCGCGTCCAATTCAAAATGCAAAGCTGTAGCCGAACAGCACCGTAAAGGCCTTCAAGTCGGGGAATAAATTTTGTTGGCGAAGTTGTCCGATCGCATAGCTGGGAGAACCATTCCCATGTTGATCGTAGTATTCGATTCGCACATTGAGTTCAGATCCCTCATCCAGAGGCATGCCGACCTTAAAACCGTAGGTTAACGCGTGGAATTCCGCCAGCCGAGTATCGGCTGAAGCGAACTGCGGAAGCGCCGCGCCGCTCACCAAATAATAATGGAAGAAATCGGCCGCTCCCTGGCGATAATAACGCACGTGGGGCTCCAGGTAGAAATCCCTATCGATTTGCCATCGATACCGCAAGTCCGCCGTCACCGACTTAATACCCCAATCGTCCTTGAACCCCCGAAGCGACAGCGCCACAATATCGGTATTCAAGTGGACCTTGTTGTCCCAGAACACGCTTTGTTTACGCCGCATCGTCGGGCGACTTTCGTACAGCTGGGTTACGGGTTGGCCGCTGATCGGATCGACTGCCGAAATAATCTTGTACGGATCGGTTTGATAGCCATGGGCGTTACTATAGGAGTAGCTCAGGGTGGTCAACCAGCGCCGGCTCATCACTTGGGTGATGCCGGCGACCGCATCAACCTCGTGGAGCGTGGTGTCCGGACCCTTCCACTGCGCACTCATCACGGTGAGTGGCGTGGGCGTTCCACCCAACGGAAACGACAAATCTGATTCGTAGTTCACCGCGGCGCTGATCGTGGTGTTGTGCGCATTGAAGTCCTGAGACAATCCAAGGTGCGCGCTTTCCGAGCGATAGTCGTGTTCCTTCGAATACGCGACGCCCGCGTTCAATTTCAAGGACTGCGTGAGCGCCTGGTCCCAGCCAATATGGCCCGCCAAGCGCCGATCGTAAAATCCGTGGTCCAACGGGTAAGTATTCGCGGGTACCGTCTTACTCGCGCCCAAAACCTGGAACTGAGCGCCGGTTGGCGGCGGTACAATGACCACCGTAGAGCCGCCGGAGGCGGTCGTCACAGTAACCGGTGTACCCAGCGCCACGATTTTGAGCGGTCTGACATAGGTCTGCGGCAGCGTCGACGGTACCGCCCCCAGGGGCGTTGCGCCGGTCAGCGAGTCGGCCACAAATCCGAGGGTGAAAGTACTGTCGTCATCAATTTTTTCCGAGACACTGATCTCGGGCTCGATGGCCTGAACCCGGTTATTTTCGTGATACACCAGTAAGGCCGAATCCACCAGCGTCGTGGGCGATTCGTCAGCCCGGGCGTTACTCCCGGCGAGCAGTCCCGCCGCCGCGGCCGCTAGCGCACCTCGTATATTGGAGCCACTCGCAGATACCTTTCGCTTTAGTTGCACCCGCATCCCCCGCCCGCAAAACTACGACCGCCGCTCGAGGCTTCCTTACTAAAATAGATGTGATCGTCAATGGCGGTCTGAAGCGGATAGGCGTCGAGCTGCATGGCCGTTTCGGCCATTAGGTCATGTTCCCACGGCTTGGCACCAAACGACGCACAGCCCGCGGAGGCGACCGCGATCAGTGCGAGTCCTATCGACCGCGCCGCCGCGTTACTTGGCCGCTTCGTTAAGCAGCGTGCGCAATTGTTCTTCATAAAGTTCCTTGTTCTTTGCCGAAAAGCCAGTGTGAGAAAAACGAATATGACCTTCGCGATCTATCAGCACCGCGCTCGGCATGCCCGCCACTTTATAGGTCGTGGCGAGATCGCCGCGCGGATCATAGAGAATCGCAAAATTAGCGGGGGTCTCGTTGAGAAACCGCTCCGCGCGCATTCGATCTTGATCCACGTTCACGCCGATCACGATCAATTGCTTGGAACTATATTCGCGCACAAGATTGGACATCCATGGAAACGACTCGCGGCACGGTCCGCACCAGGACGCCCAAAAGTCCAGATAGACGACCTTACCTCGATATTGATTGAGGTCAAAGTCGCTCGCTCGGACGTTTGTCGCGACACCCACTACCATGAGCGCGGCGATCGCGAGAGACCTGAATATTCGCAGGGGGTGAGTCTTAGTTCGATTCATTATAGTCGCTTCCGCATATGATCCCAGGTCTGTTCACAAGCATACTGCGCAATCTTTTCGTCGACGGTCGAGCCAACGCGAGCAAGGTCTTCTTCAATATCTACGGACACTTGTTCCAATTGAAACGGCGAATCTTGGTTCGCCAGAGCGATCCGCCGCAACCGCAAAATCGCCGCGACCGCGCTTAAATCCATGACCGCAAAACATTCCTCTGCGACGCGCAAAACCGCATGCGCGTCTTTCGATAAATAGTCCTTAAGCGAACGATTTCTTGCGGCCGACCAAAATTCGCAGGCGGTGACTAGTATTCGTTCTGCGCGAGTGAACTCCTCGCCACCAGCCCGCGCCTTCACTAACAGTTCAAATAACACCTCGCTGGTAGCCGAGCGATGTCCTTGCCAGTCGGTCACGTTAAATTTCGCAAGTTCACCAGGACGTTAGACGCTCAAATCGCACGAATCAATCGCAGCCCATCAACAAATACGATGAGTCTCTTTCCACGAGTGATAAACACTCATGCGCGGAACGATCTTACGAGCCGACATCTTGGAATAGCTGGCAGCCAAGGCCGGCACGTCCTCGGCCGCGGCCCGAGCCGCACCCATGATTTCGCCGGCGACCAGTGGTAGCGGCTGCGGCAGGCCCACGCGGGTCAATTTATGCAAGCCCTCGCGCAAAATATTGGAGACTCGAGTCGCGCCAATTTCGCGAAATGCGCTCTGGGCCGCGTAAAGCCGAGTCTGGGGCAGCGGATCAAGATATTCAGCCAGGCGTGCCTCCTGCACGGCGTTCCAAAACTCGACCACCCGCTGCTTCACCAGCGCGCGATGTTGTGCCTCGAAGCTAGGCACCACCCGGCAATCCGCCCCGTCTTCGGGGCGGTCGCCGGCTGATATTGTTGCCTGCAGCCTATCCATCGGAGTGTCGGTCGCTAGCGATCTTCCTGGTTATCGATGCGCACGTCGGTGGCCGTCACGGTTGTTCCCGCAAAAGTTCCTCGCACATCGACGATTTTCCCCACTGCCAGCGTAAAGAAGGTGGTGATGGTGGGCGCTTGTCCGCCTTCGACGTTTCCAAAGGTTGCGTTTGTGGCATCCACGGCGATGCCGAGAATCTTGAACATCGGCGCCGTGGCGGCGCTGAACGCCCCGCGCAATAGGACGGAGCCCGCGGGATTCGCCGCCGGCACGCGTTCAAGCCGTGTCGCTTGTACCTTGCCACTTCCGATCGGATTCTCATAGCCACGAATCTCGACAATGTCGCCGACATTCACATTACTCAGCGTGAACATTTGTACATTGGCGCTACTCCTGTCTTCGAAGCGCGTGGTCGTATCCGCGGTCACACTGACTCCAAGTACCGTGA
>Ga0075017_100002461_pt1 | contig 11587 bp, 9 predicted proteins | sample AleBraG_ABR_2012_FD_71475 | JGI IMG/M metagenome (GOLD analysis project Ga0075017, IMG submission 71475) | Freshwater sediment microbial communities in response to fracking from Pennsylvania, USA - Alex Branch Run_MetaG_ABR_2012 | ecosystem: Environmental > Aquatic > Freshwater > Creek >...
CCCAATGGGTGCGTCTTCTGGGGCGAATACTTCGACAACGCCGAGCGCGACGAAGTTTACATCTATGTGTCGGAAGATCGAGGATCGACATGGGAAGTCGCTTACACATTCCCGAAGCGTGCCATCCGGCACGTCCACAATGTCATCTACGACGAGTGGCAAGACTGTCTGTGGGTGCTGACCGGGGATGTAGGCACGGAGTGCCGGATCCTGCGCGCGTCGTGCGATTTCAAGAACGTCGAAGTTGTCATGTCCGGAAATCAACAAGCCCGCGCCGTGGCGGTCGTGCCAACGGAATTGGGACTGTATTTCTCAACCGACACGCCGCTCGAAAAGAACTTCATCTATTTTATGGACCGGGCGGGGCGCCTTTCCCGCCTCGCCCCGCTGGCGAGTTCTTCCATCTACGGGTGCCGGGTTGGCGATTCAGTATTCTTCTCCACTATGGCCGAACCCAGCGAGGTTAACCCCACGGACCACGTGGCTCTCTATGGAAGTGCTGACGGTCTTGATTGGCGAGTCATGGGAGAGTGGAAAAAGGACGATTGGTCGATGAAGTTTTTCCAGTATGGCAACGTCTTTCTTCCTGACGGCACAAATACCACCAATCTGCTCGCGCTCTCGACGATTGCCGTTCACGATGCAGATATGGAACTGTCGCTTTGGCGCGTTGCTACGACGTAATGCCTGTGGTTCCTCCAACCGGAGCACGTCATTCCCCATGCTATAGTCCGAGAAGTTTCAATGTCCCACGCTGAGAATGCCTTTCAGTAGCCGCATCTCATACTATCGCCGTGTTGCGCAAGCTTATCTACTGCCTGGTCCCAGCCAATTAACCTTCTGGCATGAGACGCCTCAGATCAATCCTCGTTTGCGGGTGAATCAACTGGGGCCGTACTACATGCTTTTCTCGCAGAAAGCAGATTACGCCGGTCCGCACGACGCGGGCGGCATTCCCATGCTCGACTACCGTGGCGAGATCGGCCTGCAATACAACCCAATCGCGATCGCGCAATGGGGACTGGGCAACTACAACCTCTATCGAGGAAGCGGCGACGCCGATCGTCGCATGAAGTTTCTCGAGGCCAGTGACTGGCTTTGCGATCACCTCGAGCAAAACAAGTCTGGCGTCTGGGCCTGGCAGCATCACTTCGATTGGGAGTATCGCAGCCGCCTGAAGGCGCCGTGGTATTCAGGGCTGGCGCAAGGGCAGGGAATTTCGCTGCTCCTGCGTGCCTATCGCGAGACCCGGATCCACGACTATCTAAAGGCCGCGCTGTGCGCGTATGCCGCTTTTCTGAAGACCGTCGAAGAGGGCGGGGTCATGTTCAAGGACGAGCAGGGAGATACCTGGATTGAGGAGTACATCGTCCGGCCGCCAACGCATATTCTGAACGGATTTCTCTGGGCGATATGGGGAATCTACGATTACTTGCTGCTTACGCAGGAAGACTCTGCAAGAGAACTTTTTATCCGGACGACTCGAACCGTCCTGAATAATCTGCATCGCTACGATTTCGGATTCTGGTCTCTCTACGAGCAATCCGGAACACGGCTGCGCATGCTGGCGAGTCCGTTCTACCACCGGCTGCACGTCGTTCAATTGCGAATCATGTACAGGCTGAGTGGGGAAGAGAAGTTCCTCGCATACGCAGATAAGTGGGAACACTATGCGCACAGTCACGTGAAACGCGCCTGCGCCTTGTTCTACAAGAGCGCGTTCAAGCTTTGCTATTACTAGGTTCTCAGTGAAGATTCTTTACGTCTCACAATATTTTCCGCCGGAGATGGGCGCTCCCGCTGCCCGCGTCGCGGAATTGGCGCGGCATTGGGTGCGGGCTGGACATGAAGTGACGGTGCTCACCGGGTTCCCCAATCACCCGACAGGAATCATCCCCTCCGCGTACCGCAAACACTTTCGCAGAGGCTTCATAAGGGAGGAGTTCTCCGGTGCGGAGGTTATTCGCACGTGGCTCTTGCCTCTGCCGAATAGAAAGGCGTATGAGCGCATCCTGAATTACGGGTCGTTTTGCGTGTCGGCCGCGCTGTCTGGGATATTTGTCGATCGTCCGGATGTAGTCATCGCTACCTCGCCGCAGCTTTTGGTTGGGCTCTCAGGATGCTGGATCGCGCGCTGGAAACGAGTGCCATTCGTTTTTGAAGTACGAGATCTATGGCCGGAATCGCTGGCCGCGGTCGGCATCGGAAGCGAGCGTTCCTTCCTGCATCGATCGCTGGCACGAGTTGCAGGTTACCTCTATAAAAGTTCCAGTCGCATTGTGGTGGTGAGTCCGGCATTCAAGCAGCACCTGGCCCACCATTGGCAGATCGATCAGCACAAGATCTCAGTGATTGAAAACGGCGTCGAAACGGACCTGTTTCAGCCCAAGCCGTCTCAGGCAGACAAAATCCGAACGTCACTGGGTGCACACGACCGTTTCGTGGTCAGCTACATCGGCACCATGGGGATGGCTCACGGATTGGAGACGATACTGGAATCGGCGGAGACGCTCCAGACTAAGGCGCCAGATGTGCTGTTCCTGCTCATTGGGGAAGGCGCCGACAAGGATCGCATCAAATGCCAAGCTGCCCATCGCGGGCTCAAGAACGTGATCTTCCTCGACGAGCAGCCGCGAGAACAAATTCCAGACTTCATTTCCGCGTCGGATGTCTGCCTGGTTCCGCTCAAGAGGACTGAGCTTTTCAAAACGGTGATTCCCACGAAACTGCTGGAGTTCATGGCTTGCGCTCGCCCCGTGATTCTAGGCGTCGAAGGCGAAGCCAGGAAGATTGTGGAGAGCGCTCGGGCAGGACTCGCAATTGAACCTGAGAATTCTGTCGAACTTTCGCAGACCGTCTTGCGACTGATGGCGAATCCGGAGTTGTCTGCAGCTCTAGGCAGGAATGGAAGGCGCTATATTCTGGAAAATTTCTCGCGCAAACAAAAAGCGGCAGAATATCTAAATGTTCTCGAAGCGTTGATGGGGGCAAGAGCCGCACGAGCAGCTGCCGCAGCCTGACCTTTGCGCTTTGGACGCCAGTGTTACGGATGCGCGGCTACGATGGTCAGGGCGGTTGCGGCCTGCATCACCGCGTCTACTCCGCGATAAGCCGCACTCTTTCCCGCGCTCGAAGGAACGAAGAGAATGTCATCGGCGCTCATGGGAAAGTCCTGTGTTTTGGCCTGCAGAATCTTCTTGAGTGGGATCGTTTCCTCGTGCATGCCAGCGGGCGTCTTCCTGATGATGCGAGCAGCGTTCAGCTTGGCTGTTCGATTTGTCCCGCCAGCCATGGCAATCGCTTGAAGTACGGTGATGCCGTCACTGTCCATGATAAAGCCGCTGGGCCGCCCGACATCGCCGACGACGTAGACGATTCCCGCGCGCGAGACCACGATGGTGTCACCGGGAGCAATATCGACATTGTCCGACGTACTGCTCTCCAGGTGACGCGGGAGATGAACCTTTATGGGAGAGACTGTTTTGTCGCGACGCGTAATGGTGACGACTTTTCCGGCTTTGTCGGTGAACCCACCGGCTGCTGAAATGACATCGAAGAGCCGGCGCTCTCCGGTTACGGGGTAGATGCCGGGGCGGACCACTTCACCGAGCAGCGTCACACCTTGCGATGTGTACTCATTGATGAAAAGGGAGACATGGGGGTTCTTAACGAAGCCTCCGTCAGAGAGCTTCTGCTCGATGAGCTTCTGCGCTGCTTCGAGCGTGAGACCTCCAACATGGACGTAATCCACCAGGGGAAGGTACAGGTCGCCCGCACCGCTTACCCGGGCTTTTGTGTTCAGTTCGGGCACGCCGTAGACACTCAATTCGAGCAAATCACCCGGGCCGAGCTTGAGAGTGGAAATGTCGGAAGAACCTGTGACAGGTAGCGGAACCGCGTTGGACGGTACAGTCGAGGTGGATGAACTGGCGGAAGCGAATACCGGAGTGGGCGGCGCCTGCTGCGCCCGAGCATCAAGATCCAGGACCGTGGTTGCCGACAGGAAAAGAGCAACCAGAGCCAAGGAATGCTCTTTAGACAAGCGGCTTCCGACAGAACACATGGCGCGACCCCTCTAATTTTTCTGTAAGAAAGCCGAGTCTAGCACAGCGTGTCGCCAACGTCGGGAGGCTCCCGCACAACAGGTGTCTTAAGCGGCAACTACCTGCCCGAAGATGCTATTAGCGAACCATGAGAGAGAATAGCGCCGCTGTTTTCGAGGTCATATAGTAATGACTAAAGAAAGTATTTTCTTTGGGCAATCATCGTGCGGAGGAATGCACGATAGGGCCTACATTGCGAGACGCGGTGACATCCTGAATTGGTTTGGGCAACCGCGCTGCGCAAGGGGGGCGGGTTGGCAGTTTTTTATCTGGGAATCTTTGCACTGTCACTGACACTCTCGTTTGTCCTGACTCGCTATGTGCGAAATTTGGCGAGTGCGCGCGAGTGGCTGGCCTTACCTTCGTTTGGGCGCCACGTCCATGAGACTCCCCTTCCTCGGTTGGGCGGCGTGGCGATTTTTCTGGCGTTTCTCCTTAGCGTCGCCACCGCCGCGCTCTTGGGCGGACAGAGTCAAAAGTTAGACTTCGGTTTTTCCGTGCGTACTCTGGTCACGATTCTTCTTCCTGGATTACTGATATTTTTGCTCGGCGTGTACGACGACATGTGCACGGTGGGGCCTCCTGTCAAATTCGCCATTCAGGCTGTTGCCGGCGCCATGCTGTTTCTGGGAGGGCTGCGCGTCTCTGATCTCCCGGTGTTTTTTGGATCTCACCAGTTTCCCTGGTATGTAGGACTGCCGCTGACCATCCTGTGGGTTCTGGCCATCACGAACGCTTTCAACCTGATTGACGGGCTCGATGGATTGGCGGCGGGATCGGCCTTGTTCTCTACCCTGGTGGTATTTGTTGTCGCGCTGCTCAGCGGATCGTCTCTGGTTTGCCTGCTGACGATCGCACTGGCCGGCGCGATTTTGGGATTCCTTCGCTTCAACTTCAATCCGGCCACAATTTTTCTGGGAGACTGTGGCAGCCTCTTTATCGGATTTTTGCTGAGCGCGCTGGCTCTGGAGGGCGCACAGAAGGCGCCCACGATTATTGCGGTTGCGATCCCCGTGGTTTCGTTTGGTCTGCCCATCCTGGAGACCGCGCTTTCGCTGCTTCGCCGGCTTCTCAGCGGCAGACCATTGTTCACGGCTGATCGGGAACACATTCACCACAAACTACTGCAACTTGGACTGTCGCATCGCCAAGTCGTGATTGTTCTCTATGCCGTGTCCGCGCTGTTCGCGTTGCTGAGTCTGTTCCTGCTCTGGCCGACCGGCAGTTCGCTGGGATTGGTACTCGCCGTCCTGGGCACCGGGATTTGGATGGGCGTGCAGCATCTGGGATACATCGAGTTCGGGGAACTGCGACGCGTGGCGCAGCGAACCATGGAGCAGCGTCAGATTTTCATCAACAACCTGGCGATACGCAGAGCGACTGAGGAACTGAAAGTGGCCCGCAGCTACGAGCAGTTGTGCCAGATTCTGGTGGCCGCTTTCAGCACGAATGACTTCGATGGATTCGACCTGAATGTGAAGCTTTCGCCCAGCGAGCGTTCCAGGGTTGACTTTCTTCAGATCCGCCGGCCCCCGCGGGATGAGATTTCGTTTGTCTGGACCAGGTCGTCACCGGCCAGCTTGCGCGAGGGAATGGCGTGGAGTCTGGTGCTGGACTTGATGACTACGTCCAACCGTAAGCGCGGTACGCTAACGATTCGCCGCTTGTACACCCAGAATGATTTACAACTAGACCTAAACTTGCTTACTTCGGTGTTCCCAGTGGCCTTGGCGGATGCGTTGGATCGAGCGCTTAATCGATTGATGGAAGATGCCGCTCACTCCGACGAAAGCCTTCCCCTTATTGCCGCTGCGGTGAGCTAGGTATCGGCTCTCCCGTTCCGGGAGTTTCTTTGCCGATCGTTTTTTGCGCTCTCTACGTCGTACCTGTCCCTGCGTCGAGTCAGGGCGTGTATTTCCCCTCACTTATCCACAGCTTGAACCACTGCCGTTACTTCTGCGCGGTCCTTTATCAAATTATTTTTCTAATTCTTCATCATCACTCTCGGAAGGAAATGATCGAGATGATAGGCCGCATCACCGCCCGCGACGTGAGCTTCCTCTCCATGCAGTCGGCAGTCTTTTGCGTGCAATGTGAGCTGATCAGCGAGAACAACACCCCACAGTGCCTGGCATGTGGAAGCCAGGCCGTGTTGAGTCTGTCTCGTGTACTGGGAGGGTCATTGCGCGGGCAGGCGACCGCCCGCCTTATCGCGGACGCTGAGCTCGACCGGCTGGTGCGGGAGTTGCTGCGCGCGGTTCCGCAACCGGCGGAGATCAGTTCTGAGGACCCTGCTCATGTTGGAGGCAGCGTGCATGAGTTCGGCCGCCATCACCTGCGCACACGGCCCGGACTAAGTCACGGAACCGAGAATTTTGCGGCTCGGGGCGCCGCTCCAGATTTTGAGATTCAGTCGGCGGAAGTTCTCGAGCCGGGAATCAGTATTATGGCGGAGCGGGCCCAGGTGCTGACGGGGGCTACAGGGGCCGCTATCGCGTTACGGCAGGGCAATGAGATTGTCTGTCGGGCCCGTGCTGGACGTACTGCTCCAGACTTGGGGGTCCGCCTCCAGACCAACACCGGGCTTTCGGCGGAGTGCGTCCGCCGAGGAGAGGTGTTGCTGTGCCACGATGCGGAAGACAATCCGCAGGTGGACCTTGCCAGTTGCCGACGGCTGGGTGTGCGCTCCATCCTGGTGGCCCCGCTGAAGCACTTCCGCAAGACCCTCGGAGTCTTTGAGGTCCTTTCCGCCTCGCCACATGCTTTTGACCAGCGGGATGCCGCGACGATGCAACTGCTGTCCAGCCTCATGGTGGCAGCCATTTCGCGGCTCTCAGCGCTGAAACCCGCCGTCTGAAGCGGGATACGCGCCAGACTTAACCCAGAGAAACATGTCTGTCTTGTAACAGATTGAGGCCAAGACCGATCGCCCGCGACCTGCACTGTTGAAATTCCATCCGCTCGGGTTAATATGTCAGTCGATGTCTGCGACTGATCCAGTCGAAAACGCCGAGTTCTTTCCTTACGTCAATCGCCAGAGATTGGCCGAGGAACGGCGGCGCTTTCCGCGGCAAAAGGCTCATATCCCTGCCTATTCCAGCTTTAATGGCGCGTCGCCGAGTGCCCAGCTGGACCTGAATGCGATCTTAGATATCAGTGAGCACGGCATCGCGATTCAGTCGTCTCCGCCCATCGAGGTCAACCGCGACGTAAATTTGTGCCTTGATCTTTCCGAAAGTGGAGCGACTCTACACGTCGCGGGGCATGTGATCTGGTCCGATCGCACCGGCCGGGCTGGAATTTCGATTCCCGAACTACCGGACACAGATTCGCGTCAGATACGCGAGTGGCTCTTCCTTAACCTGTTGCACGCCAGCGCCAAGCACCTCGTCGACCCAGAGACGTCGGTACCGGTGCAGCAGATACTGAAAGTGCCAGCGCCCGTCTCGCCCGAGACTCCCCCGGCGAGTCCGCATCCCTACACGCCTACCGCCGACCTCGCCACTTTTGCGGGCGGGGTCGAGGCAGTGAGAACCGACGTCAAGTCGCTGGGGGCTAATCTCGACAGCGCCCTGCAGTTGGTAGTGGCGCGAGCACAAACGATTACCCGATCGGCGGCAGCCGCGATTGCACTTTCCGAAGGGAAACGAGACGAGATGGTTTGCCGTGCTGTAGCGGGCGCGGACGCACCGCCGCTTGGCGCTCGTTTACAGGTCGGATCGGGCTTCTCTGGCGAGTGTGTTCGTGCCGGACTATTGCTTCGGTGTGACGATTCTGAAACTGATTTGCGGGTAGACCGCGAAAGCTGCAGGGAACTCGGCATACGCTCCATGATTGCTATGCCGATTCGGCTGGATCAACGAGTGATAGGGCTACTAGAGGTTTTTTCTCCGCGGCCTTTTGCGTTCCAGGATGAGGATGCTCAGGTGCTGCAGGGCCTCAGTGAGGCGGTTGCGGATGCCCTCAAACAGGCGGCATACACCATTCCCCAGCTAGTCCCTGATATGTCGCCGGACTCTCAGCAATCATTACGCTCGGAAACGTGGGCGGACAGTCTGGACGACGATCTGGACGACGATGAAGATGAGCTTCCTGTTACGGGAGCGCCGAGTGCCGAACGGAAGAGTGGATCGCGGTCGCGTTTGGTCCTATGGATAGCAGGTACGGTGGTATTGGTTGGGGCACTAGGTTATTGGGCGGCACCTTGGATCGGAAACGTGATGCGACCGAAGACAACGGGCATGTCAGAGAGCCAAAAGCCGACGACGCAGCCGCTGCCCGCAGAAGTGAAGCCGGCGTCGACAACAAAGAGTCCGACCCCTGCCAACACGCTGGAAGACTTGAGGACTCTAGCCGACAAGGGCGACCCCAACGCCCAGTTCGCTCTCGGCGCTCGCTTTGCCACCGGGGAACAAGTCAAGCAGGACTATTCAGAGGCCGTAAACTGGTTTTCCAAGGCAGCCGATCAGGGGCATGTCGTGGCTCAGGCCACGCTCGGGGCGTACTACTGGGCAGGACGCGGCGTACCTCAAGACCTCAGCCAGGCGTATTTCTGGTCTATTCTGGCGCGTGCCGGGGGCGATGAAGCCAGCAAATACCGGGCGGCGGTCCTGTCGTCCCGGATGACAAGGTCACAGATCGCCGCCGTCCAGCAGCAGGCCGACAACTGGCTGAAGCTGCACCAGGTGGCTAGCAACACCCCGCCAGCGCACTAGCTATTGGCGTGAGGACTTCGCAGCCGCTGCTGCAACCCTCCCCTAGTTCCATTCCCTGACGCAAAAGGTTCCTACGAGATTTCTGCCTTGCGCCAGCTCCGCAAGTTGACGGCATAAATAACGATGCAGAACAGGTTGGCGGGAATGAAACCCATCTGTGCTGTCTTGATCCCTATGATGCAAATGAGTGCGCTATTGACGGCTGCCAGGATCCAGCCCTCCCAGCACCTTCGCCCGACTAGAATTGTGGAAACCACCGTAAGCACGCAGGACAGATAGTCAAGCCTCAACACGGCTGCAAAACCTCCCTCTCTAATGCAGTGTCCTGCAATGATCGGCACTTTTTCTATCATTCCGGCGGCTGGCACATCACGTTGGTAATGAGCTGGTCCGATTCGGTCCCAACTTCCGGACTGGAACCTCCCAAGTCCGGTAAAATCAGGCTAGGAGTTCGTCATGCCCGCCTTGCGCGATGTGATCTACGAACAGGTCCGCGAAGGCGATCTCTACGAGAAGCTGGAGAAGAATCGTGTCCGCTGCTACGCCTGCGGACATTGCTGTCCCATACCTGAGGGCCAGCCGGGTGTCTGCAAGGTACGCTACAACGAAGGTGGCACTCTCTACGTCCCCTGGGGATATGTCGGCGGCGTGCAGTGCGATCCCATAGAGAAGAAACCCTTTTTTCACGCCTATCCCGGAGCCCTTGCCTACAGTTTCGGAATGCTGGGATGCGACCTGCACTGCGCTTACTGCCAGAACTGGGTAACATCTCAGGCGCTAAGGGATCCTCGAGCGGTGTCTGCGCCACTCGAGGCTTCACCCGAGGAGTTAGTGAAGGACGCGTTACGTCAGGGCGCGAAGGTCCTGGTCAGCACGTACAACGAACCGCTGATTACGGCGGAATGGGCCGTAGCTGTCTTCAAAGAAGCTAAGAAGGCCGGACTGATAACCGGCTTCGTCTCGAACGGCAACGGGACACCTCAGGTCCTCGAATATCTCCGACCATGGATCGATTTGTACAAGGTCGACCTGAAGAGCTTCGACGACCGTCATTATCACGAACTCGGCGGCCGCATCGGCCCGATCCTGGAAACGATTCGCGCCTTACACCAGATGGGCGTTTGGCTGGAAATTGTGACCCTGCTCATCCCCGGGTTCAACGATTCAGACGACGAACTCAGGCGTCTGACAGAATTCCTGGCGAGGATCTCCGTCGACATCCCGTGGCATGTCACCGCCTTCCACCAGGACTACAAGATGACCAGCCCGGAGGATACGACCCCCGGTGACCTGCTACGCGCCGCGCAAATCGGCAAGAAGGCAGGACTGCGCTACGTTTATGCAGGAAATCTGCCCGGGCAGGTCGGCGGCCTGGAGGATACGCGTTGTCCCCAGTGCGACGAACTGCTGGTTCAGCGGTACGGGTATCACATCGAGGAGTACCGCCTTACTCCAGACGGCAGGTGCCCATCCTGCAAGACGGCTATTCCCGGCCGCTGGTCGTCTCAATTTGACGGCCAGATTGCTTCTCATCCTTTCTTGCCGCGGCGAGCCTCGCGTTTGGTTACAATCTTCAACCAGCACTAGTCCCAAGTCCTGATGCGTAGACAACTCTCATTGGTGCTTGTGTCCCTGTGCCTTGCGGCGGGATGCTCACCTCGCGATTTCCTCACGCGCCGCCTGGCCACCGATCTCATCGTCGGCTCAAACGCCTTCAAGACGACGCAACAGTACTGGCTTCGCACAGGAATCGTCTCCAACAAGGATTTCACGTCGCCCGAGTACCTCGTATTGCAACATTCTGGATGGATCACGGGTCGAAACGCCAAGTGTCCGGTGGAGATCGTTCCTCCGCCTTGTTGGGATGTCGTCCTCACGCCACTGGGGGTTGAAACCTTTCGCGACCTGATCAGTGGCGGCGATGCACAGAAGCAATATTTCAGTATGCCTACGGCCAGACGCGAGCTGATTAGCATTACGGGGGTCAGTAAGGACGGCAGTCGCGCGGATGTCGATTTTGTGTGGAAGTGGGTGCCGACCAACGAAGTGGGCGCAGCGCTCTACGCAGGCGGGCTGCAGTACCGGTCTACTGTCGCTTTCCGACACTACGATGACGGTTGGCGGATCATTGAGAGCGTCTCGACGAAGACAAATCAAGACCTGGACGAGGCGTTGAAGAGCGCAGAACCGGCGCCGGAATAACAGAATTCAATTCCGCTTGAGAATCGCTGCAGCTCCGAAGAGTGTCGTGACTGAGATCAGGAGACGGAATGAGGAAGATCAGACTTGGGTGGTTATGTTTCGCAGTTGCAGCTCTTGTAGTCAATCTTCCTGCACGCGCTGACGAACTTGACGACCTCGCACGTGACTTCTGGAGCTGGCGAGCCGCCGAGCAACCCATCTCCAGCGATGACATACCTCGTCTTGAACGTCCTGCCGGCTGGACCCCTGACTGGTCGCCGGCGGCGGTAGCCCGCTACCGCAAACAACTCACCGAGTTCGAATCTCGCTGGACGAAAATCGACGCGTCGCGCTGGCCCGTACCGCGGCAGGTTGACTATAGATTGATGGGCTCGGCGATTGCGCGCGTGCGCTGGGAGCTGGAGGTTACGCGCAACTGGCAACGTCATCCGCTGTTCTACCTGGACCAGAGCCTGGGAGCGTATTTTCATCTGCTGCTGCCGCCTCCGCCATTTGATGCGACCAGAGCGCAGCAGATCATAGCCACTCTGAACTCGATTCCGGCGACAATCGACGCGGCCAAGCAGA
>Ga0075017_100002462_pt1 | contig 11586 bp, 7 predicted proteins | sample AleBraG_ABR_2012_FD_71475 | JGI IMG/M metagenome (GOLD analysis project Ga0075017, IMG submission 71475) | Freshwater sediment microbial communities in response to fracking from Pennsylvania, USA - Alex Branch Run_MetaG_ABR_2012 | ecosystem: Environmental > Aquatic > Freshwater > Creek >...
CCATCGGTGAGCGGTGTGCTGTTACCCGCCGTCAGCGTGCCCGCGCCGCTGGTGTCAAATACCGGACGCAGTGTGCCCAGCTTTTCCACTGAGGTATCGGCTCGCACGTTGTTGTCGCGCGCCAGCCCGGCGTGCGGCACCACCAGATCGTCGTAGAAGCCAGCCTTCCAGGCGGCGCCGGCATTGCGGTGACTCTCGAATGCCACCCGATCCTGCTCGGCGCGGCTGATTTTCCAGGTCTTGGCCATCTGCTCGCAGGCCTGGCCCATGGACAGTCCGGTGCGCGGCTCGATGACTCCGGGGAGCACGGGCTTCAGATCGCGCGGCCGAAGTTTGAGCCAGGGTGAAAACCGCGCCCCGAAGCTGCGGCCGCGGTAGCTTTGCATCAGCAGATCGCGGAACGAATTGGGGAATACCACCGGCGGGTCGCTGACGGTGTCAACGCCGCAGGCGATACCGGCATCGATCTGCCCCAGGGCGATCTTGTTGCCCACCAGAATGGCCGCTTCCAGGCTGGTGCCGCAGGCGCGTTGGATGTCCAGTCCCGGCGTCTGGGGGTGAAGCGCCGTGGACAGGAGCGATTCGCGCACCAGGTTGAAGTCTTTGGAATGTTTGATGACCGCGCCGCCGATCACGTCACCGAGGCGCTGACCGTGCAACTTGAAGCGCTCCACCAGTGCCCGCAGGGCCGCGGTGAGCAAATCCTGGTTGCTCTGGCCTTGATAGGCGCTATGAGAGCGGGCAAAGGGGATGCGGGCGCCACCGACTATGGCGACGCGACGGGGAGCAGATCCAACCAGCATGATGGCCTCCGGGTCAAGGCGGGCGCTTCGCCGCGGGTGGCGGTGGAAGTTCGCGTAGGATGCCACCTCGGTATAATTTCTGCACGGGCAAGATTGCGGCGCTCGCGAGCGCGCGACGGCGGGCAAGCTGTGGCGCGAGACATGGCGAGGGACTCGCCGTGGCGGCAGTTTCGCCGTGGCGGCAGTTCGCCGTGGTGGCAGGTTCAGGGAGTGGACGGATGGTTAGAGCGGTGGTGGATCGCGTCTACGAGCGGCGGCTGGCAGCGCTGGTGAACAGCCGCCAGCAGGCGGCTTTGGCGGGTGGGCGCCGCGGGCTGGAGCGTGAGACCATGCGGGTCACGCCCGCTGGGCGTGTCTCGGCGCGCGCGCACCCGGTTGCGCTCGGCGCGGCCTTAACCAACCCGCATGTCACCACGGACTATTCCGAGTCGTTGCTCGAGCTGGTGACCCCGACCTTCAACGACAACGGGGAGTTGCTCCAGTACCTGGGCGATCTGCACCATTTCGTGTACCGCCATTTGGAGGATGAGCTGCTGTGGGCGGCATCGATGCCGGGGGAGATCAGCGGCGAGGCCGAGGTGCCCATCGCCCGCTACGGCCGCTCGCATCGCGGTCATTTCAAAGAGGTCTACCGGCGCGGTCTGCAGACCCGCTACGGCGGCATGATGCAAGCCATCGCGGGGACGCATTTCAATTATTCCTTCGCGCCGCAAATGTGGCCGGTGTGGGCCGAGGTGCGGGAGGTGCGCGCGGCCGACGCCGGATTCCTGTCCGTGTCGTATTTCGATGTGCTGCGCAACTACCGGCGCTTTGGTTGGCTGGCCCTGCTCCTGTTCGGTGTGTCGCCGGCACTGTGCCGCAGTTTCATGCAGGAGCGCGTCGATGAGCAGCTGCAGCCGCTGGGGTCCGGCACGCTGTATCTGCCGCACGCGACTTCGCTGCGGATGAGCGATCTGGGCTATCGGAATCGCAATCAGGCGGGAGTGGAAGTATCGGTCAATGCGCTGGAGGAATACCTGCGTGATCTGCGCCACGCCACCCACACGGTGCATCCGCCGTTCGCAGCGCTGGGCGTATGCGTGAACGGCGAGTATCGGCAGCTCAACGCCAATGTGCTGCAGATCGACAATGAGTATTACAGCAATATCCGGCCCAAGCGGGTGGCGGCTAGCGGTGAGCTGCAGAGCCAGGCGCTGGGGCGCGCCGGGGTGGAGTATGTGGAAGTGCGGGCGCTGGACAGTTGCGTGTTCGAGCCGGTGGGCGCCTGTCCGGATGAGCTGCACTTCATGGAGGCGCTGCTGGCCCTGTGTCTGATGCGTGAGAGCGCGCCCATCGAACCCAGTGAGCAGGAGGCGCTGGAGCGCAATCACCTGCTGGTGGCGCGCCGCGGGCGCGAGCCGGGATTGCGGCTGGAACGCGCGGGGCGCGCGGTGGCGCTGACGGACTGGGCTGCTGAGATCTTCGACGGACTGCAGGGCATCTGCGAGGTGCTCGATGGCTCGGACGCATCGCGTCGGTACCAGCGGGCGCTGACTCGACAGATGGATAAGCTGCGAGACCTGGATCTGACGCCCTCGGCCCGGCTGCTGCGCGAGTTGCGGCGTGCAGAGGGTAACTTCGCCGAATACGCACGCACTATTTCGGCGCAGCATCGGGCGCGGCTCCTGGATCCGACCGGACACTCGGCCAGCGGACAGGCGCAGTTCGAGGCGGAGGCGGCCGAATCCCTGGTGGAACAAGCGGTATTGGAGCGAACTGAGACCGGCAGCTTCGAGCAGTACCTGCAGCGGACACTTGGCCCCAATCCTGCATGAACTTGCGCCCATGAGCACTCCACCCTTCGGTCGAATACTGGTCGCCAATCGCGGCGAGATCGCGATCCGCGTAATGAGAGCGGCCAACGAACTGGGCATTGCCACCGTGGCCGTGTTTTCCCAGGAGGATCGCTTCTCCTTGCATCGCACCAAGGCCGATCAGGCTTACCTGGTGGGCGAGGGACAGGGGGCGCTGCAGGCGTACCTCGGTATCGAGGAGATCGTCGCGGTGGCCCGGCAGGCCGGGTGCGATGCCATTCACCCGGGGTACGGGTTCCTGTCCGAGAGTCCGGAATTTGCGGACGCTTGCGCGCGGGCGGGCGTGGTCTTCATCGGTCCACAACCTTCCACCATGCGAACGTTGGGCAACAAGGTCGCCGCGCGCAACCTGGCTGTGGCGGCCGGCGTGCCCGTGATGCCGGCAACGCCTGCTCTGCCCGCGGCGCTGGACGAGTGCCTGCCGCTGGCCGCGGCCGTGGGCTACCCGGTGATGCTCAAGGCCAGCTGGGGCGGCGGTGGTCGCGGCATGCGGGTCATCGCGAGCGACGCGCAGCTGGCCGAGTTGCTGCCCTTGGCGCGGCGGGAGGCGCTGACGGCGTTTGGCAACGACGAGGTGTACCTCGAGAAGCTGGTGCGGCGCGCGCGGCACATCGAGGTGCAGATACTGGGCGACAGCTACGGCAATCTCGTGCATCTGTACGAGCGCGATTGCACCGTGCAGCGGCGCAACCAAAAAGTGGTCGAGCGCGCGCCGGCAGCGTTCCTGAGCGACGCGCAGCGCGAGCAGCTGTGCGCGGCGGCACTGAAGATCGGGCGCGCGGCGCAGTACTGCAACGCAGGCACGGTGGAATTTCTGCAGGATGCCGACAGCGGCCAGTTCTATTTCATTGAGGTGAATCCACGCATTCAGGTGGAACACACCGTGACCGAATGCGTGACGGGCATCGACCTGGTCAAGGCGCAGATCCGCATCGCCGCCGGGGCGCGCATCGGCGAGGCCGCCAGCGGCGTGCCGGCGCAGAGCGAAATCCGCTTGAGTGCCCATGCGCTCCAATGCCGGGTCACCACCGAGGATCCGGAGAATCATTTCGTGCCGGACTATGGCCGGCTCACGGCCTATCGGAGCCCGGCCGGCTTTGGAGTGCGGCTGGATGCCGGGACGGCCTACGCCGGCGCGGTCATCACCCGCTCCTACGATTCGCTGCTGGTGAAGATCACGACCTGGGCGCCGACGCCCACGGAAGCCATCGCGCGCATGCACCGGGCGCTATGGGAGTTTCGCATCCGCGGCGTGGTGACAAACCTGCGCTTTCTGGACCAGGTGATCACCCATCCGCGTTTCATCAACGCCGAGTACACCACGCGCTTCATTGATGAGACGCCGGAGCTGTTCGTTTCGCCGGCGCGCCGCGATCGGGCCACACGCATCCTGAATTTCATCGCCGAGACCATCGTCAACGGCAACCCCGAGGTGCGCGGCCGCCCGTTGCCGCAGCACGTGGTCACAGCAAGGCTCCCACCGCGAGCCTTGACGCCGCCGCCGAGCGGGAGCAAACAGCGCCTGGATGAGCTGGGGCCGGCACGCTTCGCGCAGTGGATGCTGCAGCAGGAGCGCGTGCTGATCACCGATACCACCATGCGCGATGCCCACCAGTCGCTCCTGGCCACGCGCCTGCGCGGCTATGACATGCTGCGCATTGCCCCGTACTACGCGCAGCTGCTGCCGCAATTGTTCTCGCTCGAATGTTGGGGCGGCGCGACCTTCGATGTGGCGATGCGCTATCTCAAGGAGGATCCGTGGGAGCGGCTCGAGCGGCTGCGCGCGGCCGTGCCCAACATCCTGTTGCAGATGCTGTTGCGCTCTGCCAATGCCGTGGGCTACACCAATTATCCGGACAATGTGGTGCGCAATTTCGTGCAGCAGGCGGCCGCCACCGGCGTAGATGTGTTTCGCATCTTTGACTCGCTCAACTGGGTCGAGAACATGCGCGTGGCCATCGATGCGGTGCTTGACAGCGGCAAGCTGTGCGAGGCGGCCATGTGCTACACGGGCAACTTGAGCGACCCGCGCGAGGTGAAGTACACGCTGGATTATTATTTGAAAATGGCGGCGCAACTCAAAGCCGCGGGCACGCATGTGCTGGGTGTGAAGGACATGGCCGGACTGTGCCAGCCGCAGGCGGCCTACACGCTGGTGAAGGCCCTCAAAGAGGAGATCGGCCTGCCGGTGCACTTTCACACCCACGATACCAGCGGCATCGGGGCCGCCAGCGTATTCGCCGCGATCAGTGCGGGGGCCACCGCGGTGGATGCCGCCATGGACGCCATGAGTGGACTGACCTCGCAGCCGAATCTGGGTTCGATGGCCAGTGCCCTGCGTTTCGGGTCGCGCGACCCGCAGCTCGATCCGGCGGCCTTGCGCTTGATTTCGCATTACTGGGAACAGGTGCGCGTGTATTACGCCGCCTTCGAGAGCGATATTCGCTCCGGTACTTCCGATGTGTACGTGCACGGCATGCCCGGCGGGCAATACACCAACCTGCGCGAGCAGGCGCGGTCACTGGGCATCGATGACACGCGTTGGCCCGAAGTAGCGCAAGCGTACGCCGAGGTCAACGAAATGTTCGGCGACATCGTCAAGGTCACGCCCAGTTCCAAGGTGGTGGGGGATCTGGCGATCTTCATGGTCTCGAGCGGCTTGAGCCGCGAAGAGGTGCTGGATCCAAACCACGAGGTGGCGTTTCCCGGTTCGGTGGAGCAGTTCTTCAACGGCGATCTGGGGCAGCCTTACGGCGGCTTTCCGGCCGACCTGCAGCGCAAGGTGCTCAAAGGTCGGGTGCCGCTGTCCGAGCGTCCGGGCGCGGCGCTCCCGGCGGCAGATCTGTCCGCCTTGCGGGTGCAAGCGGCCAGCGAGGTTGGACACTTGGTCGATGATCGGCAGTTGGCCTCCTATTCGATGTACCCGTCGGTGTATCGGGACTACGCGGCGGCGCGCACCCAGTTCGGTGATGTCGCCACGTTGCCCACCATGGCCTACTTCTACGGACTGGAAGCGGGCCAGGAGATCAATGTCGAGTTGGAGCCGGGCAAGACCTTGATCGTGCGCTACGTGACCCGGAGCGAGCCTCATGAGGATGGCTCGCGCACGGTATTCTTCGAACTCAACGGTCAGCCCCGCTCGGTGCGTGTGCTGGATCGCGCCCAGATACCCTCGCGCCCGCCGCAACGCAAGATCGAGGCCGGCAATCCGCGCCATGTGGGTGCGCCGATGCCGGGAACGATCGCCACGGTGGCGGTCAAAGTGGGGCAAAAGGTGGCGCGCGGCGACGTGCTGCTGACGCTGGAGGCGATGAAGATGCAGACGGCGGTGCGGGCCGAACTGGACGGATCGGTGGGTGAAGTGCTGGTGCGGCCCTCCAGTCAGGTGGACGCCAAGGATCTATTGATCGTGCTGCTGTAACGCGCGCGCGACTTCAGCCGCTCAATAGTCTGTCCAGGTCTTGTCCGAGCCGTGACTGTGAACGGCGGTGCGCAGCGGCTTGGTGAACTGGAAGTTGACGGTGCTGAGCTGGCCGTCAGTGACGGTGACCCGCTGTTCCAACTGTGGACCGCTTTCATTCAGCAGTGCGTGCCACACGCGCACCCGATACTCGCCGGGCGGGAGCTCGTGCAGCTGCACGCGGCCATCAGGAGCGGTGCGTCCGTACCAGGGCGAATCGGTCACGACGATGTAGCCGAGCATGTTGTCGTGAATATTGCAGCCGAGCGTCACCAGTCCTGCCGTGTCGAAGACCACCGGGGCGTGGGCGCGCCCGGCGTATAGGGACAATTCGAATTTCTTGGCGCCCGAAAAGGAATACACCTGATGGCGCACCTGGTCGCTGTTGGGGAAGTCGACCGCGGTGCCGGTCTGCACCACCAGCACCTCGGGCACGAATTGCAGGTTGCGTTGATCCATGACGGCCTTCTGGCCGCCGCGGGGCTGCGACTGAGTGTGGAGCGGTTCGGCAATCACGACGGCCCCCTCGATGGCGCTGCCAGTGCCGACTGCGCCGGCCCGAGCACTGCTGGTTACCGTGACCGATAGCTCGGCCGCACCACCTGCCACAGCGGGCACGGTCAGAACCGTGCAGGCGGTCACATAAAGGAGGAGTAGGGCGCTTTTACTATCCATAAGCGGGTGGATTAGAGCGCGCAATCGTGAACAGCTTCAAGAACCGACTCCTCATTCTGATCGTCTCGCTGATGGCGCTGGCGCAGGGCGTGACCATGGCGCTGGCGCTGGCCTCGATCCGCGCTCAGGTGCGTTCGGATTCGGTGCGCCAGCTCGTTGATACGCGCGCCATGCTGGAGACGACGCTCACCGAGCGCTCGCGGCGACTCCATTCCGCCGCCGACGTACTGGTCAGAGACTACGGGTTCAAAGAGGCGGTGGCCAGCGCCGATCAGGTCACCATCCAGTCGGCGCTTGGCAATCACGCGCAGCGCGTCGGCGCGGATCTGGCAGTACTCTACTCCCTGGCCGGCGAGGTGATCAGTGCCAACACGCCGCAGTTGGCCGTACAGGCGCGCCACAGTCTGCGACTGGTAGACAGCGAGGAGCAGACTGCGGCGTTCGCGCCCTTTGCGCTCATCGGCGGCCACCCATACCAGATCGTGCTGGCGCCGCTCCGCGCACCGCAAGTGGTCGGCTGGGTGGCGCTGGGTTTCGCGCTGGATCGGGCACTGGCGCAGCAGCTGGCGACCCTGGCGGGCACGGATGTCAGCATCGTGTTCCGGGAACCTGGAGCGGACAGCGGCATCATTTCGACGCTGACGCCCACACCGGCGCACGCGCTGGCCGGCACCACGACGTTCGGTAGCGCCAGTGCGGCACCGTTCCTGGTAACGCTCGGCGGTACCCAATACCTGGCCCTCAGCGCACCGCTCCGCACGCAGGGCGGCTCGCTGCAATTGATCGCGCAGCAGTCCCAGGACGCGGCGATGACGCCGTTTCGGCAAATGCGAATGGCCCTGCTCCTGATCGGCGGCGCCGCCCTGGTGGCGGCCATCGCGGTTGCGCTGCTGGTCAGCCGCAGTGCGGCGCGGCCGCTGAACATGCTGGTGAAGGCGGCTCAGCAGATCGAGCGCGGCTACTACTGCGAGAGCATTCAGGTTGCCGGCGGTTCGGAGTTTCAGCACCTGGCCGGCACCCTCAGCGGCATGGCCACGAGCATCCGCGAGCGCGAGGCGCGCATCGTGCACCAGGCAAACCACGATGCCCTCACGGGTCTGCCCAATCGCGAGGGTTTGCGGGAGCGGCTGGCCGCGCTGCCACCCGGTGAGCCCTTCAGCGCGGTGATGCTCGATGTGCAGCGCTTTCGCGATATCAATGCCTCGGTCGGGCATCTGGTGGGCGATCAACTGCTCGGCAAGCTGGCCGTCAGACTGGGGCAATTGGGAGGCGGCGCGCTGCTGTGCGCGCGAGTAGGTGCCGACCAATTTGTGGCGCTCTGTGCATTACACGACAGCGAGCTGCTGCACCGGGTCCTGCAGTTGAGTGATGAGTTGCGTGCGGGCATCGTGGTCGACGCCTTGCGCCTGTGTGTCGACGTTCGGGCCGGCATCAGCGAATGGCGGGCCCCGCGCGTGTCGGTGGGCGACTTCCTGCGTCAGGTCGATGTGGCATTGCTGCAGGCCAAGGAGCAGGACACGGTAGCAGTGGTGTACCAGGCGTCGCACGATGCCGATCACCGGCGCCGCGTGCTGTTGGTGGCGGAGTTACGCCAGGCGCTCAATGGCGAGGGGTTGAGCCTCAATTATCAGCCGCTGGTCAACATGCCTGATCGGGCCGTGGTGGGTTTCGAGGCGCTGCTGCGCTGGTCGCATCCCACTTTAGGGTCCATATCGCCCGCGGAATTCATCCCACTGGCCGAACGCGCTTCGGTGCTGCCGGCGCTGTCGCGTTGGGTGCTGAGTGCGGCCATCGAGCAATTGGGCCAGTGGCAACGCTTGGGGCTCGAAATCGAACTGTCGGTCAATCTCTCGGCGGCCGATTTTGCGGACGGGGAACTGGCGGCCCGGGTGCTGGAATTGCTGCGGCTCCATCAGGTGCCGGCGGCGCAACTGCTGCTGGAGGTCACTGAGAGCGCGATCATGCGCGAGCCGCAACTGGCGGCGCAGGTGATGCAGCAGCTGCGCATGGCCGGCGTGCGCTTTGCCATCGACGATTTTGGTACCGGCCACTCGAGTCTGGCGCAGTTGCACGCCTTGCCGGTGGATGAATTGAAAATCGACCGCGGTTTCGTCGGCAACCTCGATCAGTCGGCCGGGAATCTGGCCATCGTACGCACCACCATCGAGCTGGGTCACAGCTTGGGATTGAAAGTGGTGGCCGAGGGCATCGAGACACCCGAAGTCTGGGCGAGCCTGCTGCGCCTGGGCTGCGATCTGGCGCAGGGTTACTTCATCAGCCGACCGATGGCGGCCGGAGCCGTGCCCGAGTGGCTGCGCGGGCAGCGGGCCCAACTGACCCAGGCCTTCAGCGTGGCTGAGCAGGCCGGGGTGGTGGCGAGCTTGCGTGGACGAAGCGCTTGAGCGTTGTGAGCACGATGTCGGTCCGACGGACGGCGGGCTTAAGTGTGGTGCTGATGGTGACCGTGGTGCTGCCGCTGCGTGCCGCCCAGGACTTTGATTTCGACTTTGATCTGCGAGCGGTCCATTCGAACGCGACGCAGTCGCGACTCACCGGCGGACTGGGCACGACGCGCTATTCAGCGGCGGACAACGGTGTGCAGCTGGGTGAGATCGGGTTGGGGATACGCCGGGATCTGGCCGAGACCGTGCAGCTGATCGCGGCGGCGGTCAGCTTCGGCGATCGCGGGCAACCCGGGTTGGGCGTAACCGAAGCGTACGTGAAGTGGCGTCCGCTGCCGAATCACGGGTGGCGCTCACAGCTCAAACTCGGGGCGTTTTATCCCGGGATTTCGCTGGAGAATCGCATGAGTGGCTGGCGCTCGCCTTATAGCCTGACGCCTTCGGCGATCAATACCTGGGTGGGCGAGGAACTTCGCACCATCGGCGCGGAATACGCCCTCGACTGGTTGGGTCAAAAAACCGGACACGCTTTTGACGTTGGGGTGAGCGCGGCGGTGTTCGGCTGGAACGATCCGGCCGGTACGCTCATCGCCACCCGCGGCTGGGGTCTGCAGGATCAGCAATCCACGCTGTTCGGCACCTTCGGCCGACGCGATCAGCAACCGCTCCCGGAACGCACGCTGTTCTACGATGACCTGGACAAGCGCGCGGGTTACCACGTGTCGGCAAACCTTAAATTTCGCGGTGTGCTGCAGCTCACCGCGATTCATTACGATAACCGCGCCAATCCGGCCATTTATTCCGCCACGCTGGATGACACGGCTTGGAAAACGCAATTCAACAGTGCCGGATTGCGGTTTGCGCCGAATGATCAGCTCACGCTCATATGGCAGCGGCTGTACGGGCGAACCTACGCCGGCAGTGGGCCGGAGCCCAATTGCTTCGCGTTCGGCTCCTACTTCACGCTCCTCAGTTGGCAGCAGGGGGCCGCTCGCTACAGCGTCCGCTATGATGAGTTCACCATGAATCAGCCGGTCAGTACTTACGGCCTGTACGATCACGAGCAGGGCCATGCCTGGATGGAGTCGTACTCGCGCCAGTGGCGGGCGCACTGGAGCGTAAGCGCGGAACTGCTACAGGTGGACAGCCGGATGCGCAGCCGCAGCTGGGTGAATCTGCCGGTGGCCGCGCGCGAGCGGCAGTTGCAGCTGGCGCTGCGTTACAGTCGCTGAGCGGCGCACCACGGTCGGGCAGCACGCTGACCGTGGCGCGCCAAATTGGTGCCAAAACGCGGTGGTTACCCTTCCGCGCAGGGCTTTCGACCACCCGTTCACCGCTCTCGCGGCTGGCATGAAAGGTGCACTTCCCAATGGCCGAAAGGCCGACCCCAGCCGAAAGGCCGACCCCACTAGAACGGAGGCGGAGTGCTCGCATGAAACTGGTTACAGCAATTATAAAGCCCTTCAAACTTGACGACGTGCGCGCTGCACTGTCCGAGATCGGTGTCTCGGGCATGACGGTGACTGAAGTCAAAGGATTCGGCCGGCAACGCGGCCACACCGAACTTTACCGCGGCGCTGAATACGTCGTGGACTTCGTACCCAAGACACGGGTGGAAGTCGCGGTACGGAGCGAGTTGGTCGACCAAGTGGTCGAAGCGGTGATCAAGGCCGCCAAGACCGGAAAGGTTGGTGACGGCAAGATATTCATCACCGAGATCGAACGAGTGGTTCGAATTCGGACCGGTGAGACGGACAATTCGGCGCTGTGATGCTTTGATTTTCCTGAAGTCGGCAGGTGGCCCGCAACAGGTCCCCCCTGTATGCGCGCATCTGCCGACCTTCAGCTAGGCCGGTTCGACCAGGCGCAATGAGCGCACGCTCCGGCTGATTCCGAGTGCGCCGCTCCGTACCACCTCGAGCAGTTCGCCGTGGGTGGCCAGCTCGCGCAAGAAGCCGTTGACATCCGCCTCGCTGCCGAGCAATTCGACAATGAAGCCATCGATCGACGGGTCGAGCACGCGACCACCCGTGCGCACCACATAACCGCGCAGCGCATCGCGGCGCGCGGGCTCGATGCGCAGCTTGACCAGCACCAGCTCGCGCTCCAGGTGTTCGCCGCGCGTCATGTCGTCAATGCGCACCACGTCGATCAGCTTGGCCAGCTGGTTGGTGATCTGCAGGATGATTTCATCCGAACCACTGGTCACCAGCGTGAGGCGCGAGACCGCCGCATCGTCGGTCGGGGCCACCGACAGCGATTCGATGTTGTAGCCGCGGCTGGAAAACAGGCCGGCCACGCGGGTGAGCGCGCCCGCTTCGTTCTCCAGAAGAATACCGATGATATGACGCATAGCCGACTCCAGGGCCTACCGAGCTTGAGAATACCTAAGT
>Ga0075017_100002463_pt1 | contig 11586 bp, 9 predicted proteins | sample AleBraG_ABR_2012_FD_71475 | JGI IMG/M metagenome (GOLD analysis project Ga0075017, IMG submission 71475) | Freshwater sediment microbial communities in response to fracking from Pennsylvania, USA - Alex Branch Run_MetaG_ABR_2012 | ecosystem: Environmental > Aquatic > Freshwater > Creek >...
ATCGCTCGATCCTGGCCGATCCGCGCGATCCGGAAATGAATGCCAAAGTGAATAACGCCGTGAAATTTCGCGAGTGGTGGCGGCCATTCGCGCCTTCGATGTTGAAAGAAGTGGCGGGAGAGTATCTGGAGTACGCCTGCGATTCTCCTTTCATGATTCTGACAAATCCTGTGCGTCCCGAAAAGCGCGACGTTATTCCATCCGTGACGCACGTCGATGGAAGCGCGCGTCCGCAAACAGTGGAAAAAGATATAAACCCGCTGTATTGGAATCTGATCAATGAATTCGGCAAGCGCACCGGCGTGCCCGTCCTCATGAATACTTCCTTCAATCTGCGAGGCGAGGCGATCGTGAATACGCCCACCGATGCCATTCGCACTTTCTTTAGCTCCGGGATGGATGCACTCGTTATCGGCTCCTACCGGGTGGAAAAATGAACCTCGAGAAAGTGATCTTGCTGCTCGGGCGGCGAGATGAACCTGTGGACGGAGTGGCGGACTATTGCGAAAAATTGCGCCATGCAGGTTTGTTACACGGCCTCGATTTCGAACTGGTGCATCTCCAATGGGCGCAAAAAGGATGGGGACCGGCGCTCGCGGAATTGCGTAAGGCCGCAGTCGAGTGGCGCGACCGTTGGGTTCTGCTTCAATACACGACGCTAGCGTGGTCGCGTCGAGGATTTCCCTTGCGAGCACCCCGTGTTCTCGATGTCCTTCGGCGGTGCGGCGCGCGGCCGGGCGTCGTTTTTCATGACATCAGGCCCGCGCCGGGTTCTGGAATCGTTGGCCGCGTGCGCGAATATTGCCATCTCACCGTATTGCGACAGCTTTACGCGCGCTCGAGCCTGTCTATCTTTACGATTCCCGTCGAGAAAATCGCATGGCTCCCTCCGAAACAAAATAACTCCGTATTCATTCCCGTCGGATCCAACTTTCCGGATCTCGAACGCAAAATTCAAACTGAGGATGCGCAACTGCCTGACGTATCCAGTGTCGCCGTTTTTGGCATTACGGGCGGCAGCGTAGGCGCCGAGGAAGTGGGGGATATCGCTTACGCTTTGAAGGGCGTGCACGCGAAAGGAATTCGCCTGCGGCTCGTGGCAATTGGGAGAGGATCCGAAGTATATGAGGTGGATTTGCGCAGGGCGCTGGAGGGAACGGGCATTGAATTTGTAACGCGCGGGTTGATGTCTGCCGAAGATCTTGTTCAATCGCTAGCGAGCGCTCAAGTTTTGCTGTGCATTCGCGGACATGTTTCCAGCAGGCGTGGTAGCGCAATCGCCGGAATTGTTTGTGGTTTGCCCATTGTCGGCTATCGCGGCATGGAAACTGGTTTTCCGATTACTGAAGCTGGCACAAAATTAGTAGATGTGCATGACCGCGATGGGCTCGTGAACGCGTTATATGAAGTTTTAAGTAACGAAGAATTATTCCGGGAGTTGCGTCAACGCAGCGCAACAGCTGCGCGAAAATATTTTTCCTGGGATGCGATTACATCTCAGTTTCGTAGCGCAATATCCGCTCGATAACCCGCTAATTGTTACGCAATTTCCCTTGCGACTTGCATGGAATAGTCGCCCGCCGCTCCTCGCAAAAACACTTAGGTGGAGCGCCATGCTGTTTCTTGCACATCACAGGACACTCGTTTCACGTATCGTTGGAAGTCTTGACGAGTTCAGGATAAAGTTACGATGAATTTATTGGCTTCGCCAGCCGATATCGTAAGCCGGCAGGAGTCAAGGAGCAGTTTCCCGGAATGAATTTGAAATCGGTTGAATGGTTAAGATGCATCGGCTGTGGCGCTCCCCTTCGCGCAGAATCCGCTTCGCCGTCTCAAAATAATGAAACGATCGAGGAAGGACGACTGATTTGCACGTCTTGTGGACGCGCATTTCCCATTGTCCGCTCGATTGCCAGATTTGTTCCCAGCGAAGATTACGCCCATAGCTTTGGCTACCAATGGAATTACTTCGATAAAACGCAGCTTGACAGCCACATGGGCAATGACCTGAGCCGTGAGCGTTTCTTTGCCACGACGCAGTGGCCGCAAAACATGGAAGGCCAGGTGATTCTTGAAGCTGGCTGCGGCATGGGCCGCTTTACGCAAATTGCGCTTGAAACCGGCGCCGAAGTCATTTCGTTCGATTTGAGCAATGCCGTGGAAGCCAATCTTCGCAACAACCGCGATTCCGGCCGGGTCCAAATCGTGCAGGCCAGTATTTACGAAATTCCGCTAAAAAAAGAATCGTTCGACAAAGTATTTTGCATGGGCGTCCTGCAACACTGTCCGGACGTGCGCGCCGCGTTCATGAGTTTGGTGCCGTTCCTGCGGCCCGGCGGAGAAATTGTGATCGATGTCTATCAAAGACACACTGGCCTATTTCCTCCGTTGAAATATTGGGCGCGTCCGTTTCTCACCTGGATGGGGCCTAAAGGTGTTCATCGATTTCTGTCGCTGGCGATCCCTCCCGCCTTTTACCTGAAAAAAGCGCTGTACAAGATTCCCGTTGTTGGAAAATCCATTGGCAATCTAATTCCCATCGGTCCCGTATCGCATGCCCCGCGATTAATTTTCACAGACGAAGTGTTGGTCCAGGTCAAAATCCTGAGCGCACTCGACATGTTCTCTCCCGTGCACGATCATCCCCAGACGCTGGACGCCGTGCGCCAGTGGTTTACCGACGCAGGCCTTGTGGATGTTTACGTCGGCACAGGATTCAATGGCGTCAACGCAAGAGGAAGAAAGCCATGAATGTGCCGGAAGACCTCGCCGCCGAAAAGCCTTTGCGCTTTTCCGCGCGGAACACCGGTAACTTGGGGGAGGAATCTTCCGAAATCATCCACGACGCAGGCATTGCCGCCGAAAGGAGACGACGAATTGTCATTCTCGCGACCCACGTAATTCAATATTCGTCTCCGCTGTTTCGCCGCATGGCGCAAGATCCTCGGCTTGCCGTGGAAATCGCGTATTGCACTCTGCAAGGCGCAACTCCCTCGATCGATCCTGAATTTGGCGTGGAAGTGAAATGGGATACTTCCGTGTTGGACGGCTATCCGTGGGTGCACATACCAAATCGCTCGCCCGTTCCGGGTTTGGGCCGTTTTTTTGGTTTGTTTAATCCCGGCGTGTGGGGATTAATTCGCAAGAGTCGTTTCGATGCGGCAATTCTTCCCGGATATTTTTACTTCACCGCGTGGATTGCAATCGCCGCGGCGAAATGGAGCGGCATTCCGATCATTTTTGTAACCGATTCTCACAGTTTGCGGAGTTGGAACGCCCAATCGCCGTGGAAGCTTCGTCTCAAGAAATGGCTCGTGCGGCGAATTTTTTCTCTGGGGAATGCGATCATGGTTTCCTCTTCCGGCGGCGTGGAATATTTAAAATCTCTGGGATTTTCGAGTGACCGCATATTTCTTGTGCCAACAGCCGTCGATAACGATTGGTGGACGGAGCAAGCCTCCAAGGTTGACCGCGCTGCTGTTCGCGCCAATTGGAATATTCCCGAAGACGCGACGGTGGCGGTATTTTGCGCGAAGCTTCAGCAATGGAAAGGCCCAAAGGATTTGCTCGAAGCGTTTGCGCAGGCCGATGTTCCGAATTCCTACCTCGTGTATGCCGGTGACGGTCCTGAAAAAGGGAATCTCGAACGCAGGGCCAACGAACTGGGGCTGGCGGATCGTGTGAAATTTCTAGGATTCGTCAATCAATCGCAACTTCCGTCCACTTATTGCGCGTCTGATTTTCTGGTTTTGCCCTCATTGTTCGAGCCTTTTGGATTGGTCGTGAACGAGGCCATGCTTTGCGGTTTGCCCGTTGTGGTCAGCGATCGCGTCGGAGCAAAATTCGATCTTGTCCGTCCGGAAGAAAACGGGTACGTGTTTCCCGCCGGCGATGTGGATGTCCTGGCCGCGACCCTCCGGCTGATTTTGCAGAATCCGGCAAAGATCGTGCTCATGGGCGCTGCCGCGCGCCAACGGATGAAAACATGGTCGCCGCGTGAGTATGTGGATGGCGTTGTGCGCGCGGTTAGCCAGATAGCTAGGGGATAGGGACTCCCTTTGAATCCCACCAGCGTGCGAGCATCATTCGATATCTGAAGAACCCCGGCATCGCGTGCCCGATATCTCTATTTCTGAACATCGCCTTGGCTGCCAATCGGCTTTATATGCAAGGGTCTCTACAGCCGTACTTTGCGTCGAGGTTATGGAAGTGTCGGGCCAATACGACCGGAGTCGACAATGTTATCGCTAGTCCTATTAAGCGGCGTTTTGATGCATTGGACGTAGAGCGAGATCGGGACAGCTGGATTCTGGTAATCAAGAAGTTGTAGAGGCCAAGTGAGAATAAACAAAGGGAGGGCCAAGGCGGCGCCCTGACGGCTCAGCACTGGCTGAATGATGTTTGTCAACTTCACTAAAAGGGGCGAACCAAATCCAGCGCTTTTGACGATCTGGAATCCCACAGGTTCAAGGAGCGCCCTGTAGCTTTCCAGCGTGTATCCGTCGCGGACGTGCCACCCCACGGATTCATCCGTACAAATTTGTCCCTTATTGCCGGGATGATCCGAAAAAGGGCAACAGAGGTGCAATACTCCGTCTTCGCGAAGCATATCGTAAAAATATTGAACCACCAGCTTGTCCCTCGTAATGTGTTCCAATGTTTCCGAGCAAATGATTTGATCGAATTTCCGGTTGATTCGGGGCAAATCGTACAGATTGCAAACTTCAAACGTGAGGCGATCGGGGTCAGCTCCTAGAAAAGAAAAATACTCCTTGTCCTTGTTCACCTGCCCCGGTTCCATAGTCACGCCCAGAACTCGATTCCCGCGCCGGTAAGCCGCGTAGGATAACGCCCCATTTCCACACCCCGCATCCAATGTGTCGATGGCCCCTTTCCTAAAATATTTGGAAAGGAATCGATATCGGCTACGCGTGTGCAGATCGAGTCCAGGGAAAAGTATCTGCTTTCCCCAAAGGCGAATTCGGTTTCGCAAAGACAACAATCTCATTCCCGGACCTCTGCTCGAAGTACTCTCTTTGTCTTGGAACTTGTTCCTAGCAGCTTTTCGGTACCACATTGCCCCTGTGATTCTACATCGCGAGATCTGCGCGGTCTTCACTCGTTCCATAAACGGAAGCGTCGCACAATTCTAACTTCCGATTTTTATAGGTTCGTTATCTTGCGAGCGTAGACGAGCAATTCGATACCTTCCGTAGAAAGATGTCCGGTCGGGTTAGCCGCGAGCGCCTTTGCCATCTCCTCGTCAAAGGGATCCGATCCAAAAATTGGCTTTGTCAATCCGGCACGTGGAATCGCATATTCGAAAAACGGCATCGCGGGCGCGACTGGATGGTCCTCGCCAATCCATTTCACCCAGTAACCCGCGCGCCCCAATTTCCCCATAAAGTTGGGAAGAATGTGAAATATGAATCCATTTTCATTGAGGAGTCGCGTAAGTTGTGCAAATGTGGCGCCGATATCGGGAAGGTGTTCGACCACGTGATTGGAAAAAATGATGTCAAAGCTGCCGTCAGGTATTTTCGCTAAATCATCGAAGCTATCCAATATATTCAACCCCAGCTTTTTCCGCCCAAATTCAGCGCGGGGCCTCGATACCTCGAAGCCTGCAGCATCGAAACCTTGTTGTCGAAGCTGGTCGGTCCCATAGCCCCAGGAACATCCAAAATCAAGCACGTGACCGCCGGGACGCAACGCCTGGAGCACTCGAATCTTGTTGTTGATATCGAGCGGAGACCCGCTGAAATTCTTCTGCCTCAGCAAATCCAGCTCGGCATCTTCTGGAAGCATAATCTGCGGGGCATCTCTCGCGAAATCTTCTTGATAGTAAGAGTCATGTTCGCCGGGGGTATCCGCGGGCCAGCGAATCAACAAGTGGCAAGTCTGGCACTGCAGGATCTCCACGATCATCTTTTTTCGCCGGACCAGTTTCACTTGACTGGCGGGCCCACAATACGGGCATACGCGGGCTTGCCCGTGCCAGCGATGGTAAAGAATTCGCCTGATATAGCGACTCTTGGCCTGAAGGTCGAGGAAAGTTTGTTTTGACATGAGCTTTGTCTCGCATGCGAAAGAGACAACCTATCATAGTGAAAATTTAGAAATACAGCTTGGAAATTCGTTATGGTTTTGAAATTTCCAAGCAAAAATTTCAGGATTGCGGATGATTCAGGAGCGGCTCTCGTGGCTAGGGGTTTACCCGGGAATCGGATGTTTCGGATGGATGGTTTCTGTTGTTTACGCGCATCGTGTGTTCGGTTTTCAACTCACTCCGCACGTTTTGACTTTGCGCCCCCAGCGTGGAATGGCATACTAGTGCGGGTTAATTAAATGCAGCTGACTACAATAGGGTCTGTTAGCGGCAATCGGCAAGTCAAGGCAGCAGTCATGGGCCTTGTTATCTTAGCCGTCATATGGGAACTGGCGGCTTGGATTGTTGCAGGGTCCGACACGAATTTGATTATGTTCGGGCTCAGCCTGGTAGTGCTTGCGCTCGTCGTTCATATTCTCAATGACTGGCGCAGCGGCGTTCTCGTCTTTTTGGTATGGCTGCTGTTTGAAGACCTCGCCCGAAAATATCTTGGCAACAGTATGACGGTGTACTTTGCCAAAGATTTCCTGGTTGCTGTCGCATATTTTTCATTTTATTTCGCAAAACGCAGGGGAGAGGTTGATTTTTTTAAAGCTCCCTTTCTGGTTCCATTGGGTATTTTTTTTGCTCTTGCTTTCATTCAAGTATTCAATACATTTTCGCCCAATATCATGTATGGACTATTAGGAATGAAATTATATTTCTATTACGTCCCGCTCATGTACTTGGGTTACGCGATGCTAAAGCGCCCCGCGGATTTGGACCGCCTTCTTACCGTGAGTCTCGTTGTGGGGATCGTCATTTCCGCATTGGGCATCATTCAGTCCGTGCTCGGTGTGAGCTTCCTCACGCCTGAAGATACTCAAGCGGATATTTATGAACTGTCTCATCTCGTCAGGTATTCACCGATCACCCACCAGGAGGTTTTCGCGCCCAGTTCCGTGTTCGTCAGCGCTGGCCGTTTTTCCTTCTATTTGATCTTGCTTTGGATTCTGGCGATGGGCGCCCAAGGATATTTCCTGCTGGCTAGGAAGCAAGGCGCAAAATATGGCTTTATCGGAATTGGAGTTGTGACAGTCGCCGTTATGATCACGGGAACACGTACCCCATTCGTGTTCGTCATTGGCAGCGCCTTGGTCATGACATCTGCATTTCTTTGGGGTGCGCCGTGGCGATGGGGCCAGGGACATCGAATGGTCCAGGCTTTGCGCCGAGGTTTCTTGATCGGTGGCCTCGGGCTGATCCTCATGGTCGAAGTGTTTCCCACGGTTATCGGTGGGAATTGGTCTTTCTTTACCGAAACTCTTTCCGTTAGTGGTGAAGGTTCTGAACTGGTTGGCCGATCATGGGACTACCCCGTAAGCAACCTCTTAGGTGCCTTTGGGGAAGGGGATGTGCTAATTGGACATGGTACCGGCATGTCTTCATTGGGGATGCAATATGTTTCGCGTTTTCTGAATGAAAAGTTTCCACTCTATGCTGTGGAAAGCGGCTATGGAGCGCTCATCGTCGAAATGGGCGTGTGGGGCCTCATTCTTTGGTTTATTTGGGTTTCCGTTTTGCTTTGGCAAGGATGGAAAATCGTTCGAAACCTACGCGAAACCGTGTATTTCCCATTGGGTTTTGCAATCTGGTGGTACGCTGTGGTAACGCTTGTCCTGATGATGTATTTCGCAATGCAGTTCTATCAAAACTTTGTGAATAACGCCTATTTGTGGCTCCTAACAGGCGTGTTGTATCGCCTCCCCACGCTTGCAAAAATGCCACAACCCGTTCCCATCCCCAGATACTTGCGCGGAGTGCCTCGCTGGCGGCTCGCGCTGCTCGGAAGGTAGGCCGCGTGTGCGGCATTGCAGGCATTGTCACCACACGCGCTGACCAATCGTTGCGCCCGGCTGCGGACTGTATGGCTACTTCCATGAAGCACCGCGGTCCTGACAGTCAGGCGGTTCAGGAATTTCCCTCCTGCCTTCTGGTTAATGCGCGACTTTCCATTATCGATCTAAGCGAGCGCAGTCGCATGCCCATGGCCAGCCCGGACGGCCAGACGTGGATCACTTACAACGGGGAGACTTACAACGCCGCTGAGTTGCGCGCAGACCTTGAACAACGCGGCCATTCCTTTCGCACCACGTCAGACACGGAAGTCGTGCTTCACCTTTACCTGGAGTACGGCGAACACTTTGTCGAAAAACTTCGCGGCATGTTTGCATTTGCAATTTGGGATGCGCGCGAAAGCAAACTTGTTCTTGGCCGGGATCGCCTGGGCATCAAGCCGCTTTATCTGCATGCATCTTCCGGAATGCTGGTCTTCGCTTCTGAAATTAAAACTCTGCTGGCGTCCGGCCTTGTGCCTCGGCAGCTTGATCCCGCGGGTCTTCGCGTATTTCTCCAACTTGGCCATATTCCTCCGCCATGGTCCGCCATTCGCGGTGTAACTCCGCTGGCGCCGGGTCACATTGGGGTCTGGAAGGATGGCCAGTGGCGAACGGAGGGGTATTGGTCTCTCTCTCCTCATTCTTCGTCTGTCTCAACCGAACACCTTGCGGAAGATCTTTCGGAAGTTCTGCTGGACGCCATGCGCAATCATCTCGTCTCGGATGTACCCGTACTGATTTTCTTAAGTGGTGGAACGGATTCGGCGTGCCTCGGCGCGCTGGCGCGGGCTGCCGGGGCGCAAAATTTATCGGCGATGACGGTAGGATTTGGCGAGGCCGATTTTGACGAAAGCGAACTGACTCTCCGTACGGCGCAAGCGCTGGATATTCCGCTCGAAGTAGTGAAGCTGGAGGCTCGCCGCGTAGAAGCGGATCTCGACCACGCTGTGTGGGCTCTCGACGAACCTTCTGTTGATGGCTTGAACTCTTACTGGATTTCAAAGCTCGGTGCAGAGGCAGGGTTTAAAGTTGCGATTTCCGGGCAAGGCGGAGACGAGTTGTTCGGCGGATATGAATCGCTCCCCTGGTTCGAGCGGTTCAATACAGTCGCTCAATGGGCGAAGCCGCTTCCCGCCAATCCATTCGGCCGATTACTTGACCAAGGCGCCTTTCCATTTCGCTGGAGAAAACTCTCTTACTTGATCGGCGCGGATGACCCATTTGTTGCGGCACAGTTGGCCGTGAAGGTTCTTTTCCTGGATCGGGATGTAACCCAGTTAATGTCTTCGTCCTTTGCCCACAACGGCCATCCTGCGGAAGCAAGGGAACATTTGACGTATTGGTCGAAACAGGTGGAAAAAGAAGACCTTCGCGAGCGACTCGCGTTCATGGACATTCACACGCATCTGGAGCCGCGACTTCTGCGCGATCTCGATGCGATGAGCATGGCCCATAGCATTGAAGTGCGTCCCGTATTTATCGATCATCGCGTGGTGGAGTTTTTGCTCCCGGTTCCGTCCAGCATTCGAATTCAACAGAAGCGCCTTTTGCTTCAGGCCGCGACAGCTTTCTTGCCTCCGGCGCTTCTCGCGGATTTGGCGTCACGGCAAAAGCGTACATTCACTTTTCCATTTCAGCGGTGGCTATCGCGCGATCTTCGCCATGTGCTGAAAGAAGCGTTTGCGCCGGAGCGGCTGCGCCAAACGGGTATCCTTGAGCCTGCTGCCGTAAATCGGCTGTGGGAGCGTTACGAGCGCTCCGAGGGCGCCGTGGGATGGTCGCGCATCTGGACTCTTTTTGTTTTGCAGCGCTGGTGTGAATTGATGCAAGTTAGTCCGTAGGGAGATTTCTGAACGAATGCCGCCTGTACGCATAGCCGTTGTTTCACCCTTCATAGATAAACGCCACGGAACCGAGCGGCGCATCGCGGAATGGATCACCCGTCTGCCACAGGAATATGAAATTCATATTTACAGCCAGCGCGTGGAAGACGTGGACCTCGTGCGCATGCGGTGGCACAAGATTCCGCGGATTCCCGGACCTCATCTTATAAATTTTACGTGGTGGCTTTTCGCCAATCACGTGTGGCGCTGGTGGGATGCGAATTTTCGCGGGCTTCGGCCCGATCTGGTTTACACGGCGGGAACGAATTGCTGGGATGCGGATCTAATTTCCATTCACATCGTGTTCGCCGAATTCGTGCGCATGTCGGAGCATGAACTGCGGTTTCGCGGAAGCCCTCTTCGCTTTTGGCCCACGCTTTTTCACCGCTGGCTTTACTACCGGCTCATTATTTTTCTCGAACGGCGCATGTATACGAATCTCAAAACTGGCTTGATCCTGATCGCTAAAAAAACAGCGAACGACTTAAGACGTCATTATGGAATTGAAGGTCCTCTGCCGGTCGTCTACATCGGGATGGATCACAAAATATTTAACCGGGAGCTAAGGCTTCGCAACCGGCCCGAAGTTCGCAAGGAGCTTGGATTTGGAGAGGACAAATTTGTCCTTGTGCTGGTTGGCAACGATTGGAAGAAGAAAGGCCTCGTCGCGTTGATTGAGTCGCTCGCGCTAATGAAAGATATTCCAATAGCGTTAGTCGTGGCGGGAAAGGACGATTCGGCGCCTTATCAGAGCCGGATTCGAGAATTGGGGCTGGAAGGGAAGGTAATATTCTGCCCCTCGCGCGCGGACGTTCACTGGTATTACGGCGCAGCCGATGTCTACGTAGGACCGTCGCTGGAAGACACCTTTGCGCAGCCTCCCACCGAGGCGATGGCTTGCGGTCTGCCGGTAATTACCACCGCAACCAATGGAACCGCCGAGATCATGACGGACGGCGTGGACGGATTAATTTTGCAGGATCCCAACGACGTCGCGGGCCTCGCCCAACGCATACGCTGGCTTTACGAACATCCGGAAGAAAGAAACGACATGGCAGTGCAGGCCGCAGTTACTGCCAGCAATTATACGTGGGATCGCAACGGTGTTGAAATGCGCGCAATTTTTGCGGAAGCGCTGGACCGCAAAAGAAAAGGAGAAAACATTTCCGCCACACAGGGAAACGCAAAGTAGGCTCACATATACCGAGCGGATCGCTTAATTTACTGATCGTGGAAAATCACATCCTCCGACGTCACCCCTCCCTGCGAGTCTTGAACAATTCCAGTCTGTGATGAGCTGAGGCAGACATGAGAAAGACTTATTCCGCTAGAAATTGTTCGAGTTAATCCCGACTTTCTCACAAACTACGATCGGCATCTTAAATCGAGGGCGCGACTACTAAGCAGCATCATAAATTATGGGTAGACTGTAGGGGCACGGCACTGCCGTGCCCCTACAACGGCAATCTCCCCAAACATCCGCCCTTTTATCGATTTCGGGAGCAGTTATTCGATGAGTTCGTGAGAAATGCGGGTTAATCCCGAGGTTGCGAGAGTGCCTTCCACTGGAAGTCCAAAAAGATCAATCGCACCATTCTGAATAATTTTCACGCCCGCCGGATTGGGTCGGCGGCGCGATACCATGCGACAAATTCTTTGAGGCCTTGCTCGAGCGTAGTCTGCGGGCGATAGCCAAGCAGCTTCCCGGCCTTTGAAA
>Ga0075017_100002464_pt1 | contig 11582 bp, 13 predicted proteins | sample AleBraG_ABR_2012_FD_71475 | JGI IMG/M metagenome (GOLD analysis project Ga0075017, IMG submission 71475) | Freshwater sediment microbial communities in response to fracking from Pennsylvania, USA - Alex Branch Run_MetaG_ABR_2012 | ecosystem: Environmental > Aquatic > Freshwater > Creek >...
GCAAATCGCGCGACCGTGGAGCGCGCCGGGAGCCGTGACACGATGCCAGCCTAGGCACCCACCGGCGCCGCAGCTCCGTGCCGACGTCCTGCCCGCATTGCGGCGATGACGAACGCGATGAGCAGTGCAACTGGCGCAACCATGGTCAACGCGAACCGATCGACGGCTTCGACGACCCTCGCCGTCGGGTGGACCGGGAGCTTGAGTGCCGCCAGCACAACGAGCGACTGGATCCAGACGATCCACGCGACGGCTGACGGTCGTCGCGATGCGAACAAGGGCAGCGCCCAGATCGAGTACCAAGGAAATGTGTAGGCCGCACCCATCGAGTAGCACGCGACAGCCGTCCCCACGGGCGGCTCCGGCGAGCGTGCCGTCGCCGTGCGCCAACCGAGGACGACGACGAGTGTGAGCACGAGGACGGTCGACGCCATGCTGATCGTCGTCAACGTCGCGTTCGCGGCCAACGGACTCCGGACATCACGCCACGCCTGGTGCCCGAGCAGGGCGTCGCCGAGCGGATTCCACGGCGACGCATCGGTGATCGTGCGATTGGCCGTGCCGAGGACCCGCGTCGCGGCGGTGACCACGGGGAGGTAGCCGAGTGCGATCACGCCGCCGGCCGTCGCCGCGAGCGAGGCTGCCGCGCGCCGCCGACCGCTGCGCCACAACCAGAAGCACGCGCCAACGAGCCCGAGCAGCGCGGTGATCTTGACCAACGCCGCGAGGCCCAGGACTACTCCGGCGTTGCGAACGCGCCCGCGAACGAGCAGCATCGCGGCGCCTACCAGCCCCAGCGCGACGAAGACGTCGTTGTGCCCACCGTTCACGACGACCGCGGTCACCGGGTTGAGCCCGAGCCACAGGAGTGCGACCGGGCTCCGCGTCCGCCGCCACACCAGGCAGAGGATCCCAATGGCGGCTGCTGCCGCAGTTCCCTGGAACATCAGGCGCGCTCCCAGTTGGGAGTCGCCGGCGATGGCCACGTCGACGGCCGCGGCTGCCGAGAACGCCGGTCCGTAGACCGAGCTCTGGTGTGACCATCGGGTCGAGACCAGCCGCGAGAAGGGATCACGGGGAAAGTCGGCGGGTACGTGGTCGTAGGGGCTCACGTGATGCACGGCGACCATCCGGCCGTACATGGCGTAGGACCACAGATCCCTCGACGAGCGGCTGGGAAGGACGACCGCCGCGAGGACGATCACCCCGATGGCCACCGCGACGATGCGCACTGGGAGCCGTGGGCGGCGATGCTCGAGGACGGCGAGTGCGGCGCACGCACCGCCCGACACCGCGACGAGGGCAACCTCGAGCACGGCGTGGTGCACGAGCAGGATGAGCCACACCGTCGCAACCACCGAGATCGCGAGGAGGACGAGGCGCGCAAGCTGGGGGCGAGGGGCGGCGGCTTCGACCGGCTCTGCCGCAGACGCGAGCAGTCCGGTGGATGGTTCGAGGGGGTCGCAGGTCACGCTGGCGGAGCCTCGCGGTCGGAAGCGGTCGACTGTAGGTGCATTTCGTCCCGGCACCACCTTTTTCTTTTGCGCAATTCTCATGCGCCACTCATGGCAGCCGTGCAGGCTGGTGGGGTGGGGATTTCCGGTTCGACCGCTGCCGCCCAGTCGGTGAGCCTCGCGAGGGAGATCGAGCGCCTCACCATCTCGGATCCGGGCGCCGCAGCCGCGGGACTCTCCCGACTGGGCGCGCTCGTGCGGAGTGCTTGCACAGCCGAACCGACGACCGGTCGGCCGGCGGTGTCGGGCGGCCAGCTGCAGCTGCAGCTCGAGCGGCTCGATGAGCAGCTCGAAGAACTGGCCGGCCGGCTGCGTACCGGGCACGTCAAGGGTGTGGCCGGACTCGAACGGCGTGTCCGCCAGCTGCTGGTCACGGCGGGGCTGCCGTTGCCGATCAACGCGCCCCCAATCGCGCTGAATCGCTGACGAGCGCTTCGAAGTGGTGACCGAGTACGTCGCCGCAGCCGAGCCGGAAGCGCACGGTTCGGATGCGGCCCCCGCCGCAGTTCCCGGCGCCGAGGCGCGGCGGTCGCGACGAGGCGTAGTCGTCGTCCTCGTGGCTCTGGGCGCCGGGCTCTTGGTGCATCTCCCCGGGTGGTTCCGACCGTTGTTCGATTCGGACGAGGCGGCGATCGCGACCCTCGGCGCGGGTATCACACGCGGCGGGACGCTGTACCGCGACCTCATCGATCGCAAGCCGCCGCTCGCCCCGCTGCTCTACGCCGTCAGCTTCCTCGTGACCGGGTCGCACAGCATCGTGACGCTGCGCGTCATCCTCGGGCTCGAAATCGGGATCGCCGCGCTGGTGATCGGCTACGAAGCCGTCCGCATCACCGGATCGAGAACGAGCGGCTGGTGGGCCGGCGGACTCCTCGTCCTCGGTGCCGTGGCCTTCCGCCCAGTTGCCGGTCAGGCGGCCAACTATTCGCAACTCGCGTTGTTGCCCGGTTGTGTCGCGATCGTGGCTTCACGCCGCGGCACGCGTCGAGCAGCCCTGGTCGGGGGCCTGGCACTCGGGCTCGCAGTGCTCACGCGTCAGACGTGGCTCCTCGGCCTGGCCCCCGCAATACTCGGGGTCTGGTCACACGGTGGCCGACGGATCGAGCGACTGGCGATCCTCGTCGCAACCATGGCGCTGACCATCGGCGCGGTCGGCATGTTCATGCCGTTCAGCGCGTTCTGGCACTGGACGTTCAGCGGGAACTCGGACCTACTCGCCGTCGGTCAGTCGCAGCGGGTCGGTCAACGTCTGATGGCGTCGCTCGTGCCGTTCGCGATCGCGCACGTCGTCGCGATCGGTCTCGCGCTGCGGCGTGGCGTGCGTCGATCCGAGCTCGACCTCTGGCTCTGGCTCGCCGTGGGCATCGTGGCATTCGCGATCGGGTTCCGTTTCTTCGACCACTACTGGTTCCAGGCACTCGGACCCCTGTGTCTGCTGGCCGGCCTCGCCGCACCGTCGGTGCGCACGTCGCTGCGTTGGCTCATGATCGTGCTCGTGGTCGTCCCAACTGCGTTCTGGTGGTCCAAGGCCTGGTCGGCCCACGGCTTCAGCAAGGACTGGAGCCCGGTACTCACGGTGATCGCATCGGAGACGCGACCGGGTGACCGCATCACCGTTTGGGGGGCGATCCCCGAGCTCTACTGGCGTTCGGACCGCGACCCCGGCGGCGCGTTGGTCACCAGTGATTTCGTCGTCGGGAGGACCGCGGGGCGTACGGATGGTCCTCAGCGACTGGCTGACGCCGAGCCCGGTGCGCTCGCCGCGTTCCTCGCGTCGTTGCGCGCCGACCCGCCTGTGCTCTTTCTCGACACGTCGACCGCGAAGTTCCGCTCCTACGGCCACTACCCGTTACGGCTCGTCCCCGCAGTCGACCACTTCGTGCGGGCCCACTACGAGGTGATCGGGACCACGCAGGGCATCACGATCTGGCATCTGCGGGACCGGTGACCATGGTCGCTTGAAATGACCGGGCGTCTGCACTCTTGCAACCGAGTTCCGGCATTGCGCTGCGGCCTCGGTCACCCTCCCGCAGATGTCGGCGCCCGCTTCTCCATCGCCCGCCGATCAGTGATCTGGTATCCGAGTCGAGGCAACTGAGAAACAGCGAAGCACCATGCCGTCGATGCTGGCCGCCGCGATGCTTTCGCGCCGCTCTGGATGCTCATCGACACGAACCCGTTCTCACTTAGCAACGTTCGGTTCGATGCGCGGCGCGCGGGATCGGGGCGTCAACGCTGTCGGGCGCGCCGCCATTCGATGAATGGCGGCACCAGGGAGATGAGCACGATCACTGCGATGATCGGGAGCAGGTAGGTGTCGATCGAATTGCCTATGGCTCCTCCGAGCAGGTACCCGAGCATGGTGATGCCGATCACCCAGATGCAGGCGCCGACCACGTTGTAGATGGCGAAGGTCCGTCGGTGCATCTTGCCGACGCCGGCGAGCACGGGCGCGAAGGTGCGGACGACGGGGACGAAGCGGGCGAGCAGCACGGTCTTGGGGCCGTGCCGGTCGAAGAAGGCTTCAGTGCGATCGACGTACTCCCGCTTGAAGACGCGCGAGTTCGGGCGCCGCAATAGGCGGGGTCCGGCGGTCCGGCCGATGGTGAAGCCGACCTGGTCGCCGATGACGGCGGCGATCGTGCAGCCCACGAGCACGACGGCGAGGTTCAGGTGTGGTTGTCCAGCCTGATGCTGGGATGCGAGGAGCCCGGCGGTGAAGAGCAGGGAGTCCCCGGGGAGGAAGAAGCCCACCAGGAGTCCGGTCTCGGCGAAGATCAGTGCGATGAGGACGATGGTCGCGGCGCCCTGCAGGTCGACGAGCAGCTGTTTCGGATCGGGCCCGAGCGCCAGGGGCGCGAGCCAGTGGTTCACACGCTGACGTAGACGATCATGGCGATCCCCACGACGAGGCTGTAGACCGCGAACGGCATGAGCGACCGGGTCTGGAAGAAGCGGGTGAGGAACCGTACCGACGCGTACGCGGCGAGGCCGGCGCAGATGCTGCCGACGAGCACCTGCCCCCGGATGCCGTCGCCGTTGTGGCCCGCGAGGTCGGGCAGCTTGTAGACGCCGGCGGCGAGGATCACCGGCGTGGCGAGCATGAACGACAACCGTGCTGCGTCTTCGTGGTCGAGGCCGCGGAGCAGTCCGGCGACCATGGTGACGCCGGAGCGGCTGATGCCGGCGAACAGGGCGAGGATCTGCGAGGACCCGACGAACATGCCTTCGCGGAGGTTGAGGGTGTCGAGGTCGCGTCCCACGTCGTGGCCGGGATCGGTGTGGTGGTCGTGCTCGTCGACGAGTTGGCGGACTTCGGCGCGGCGGCGGAGGCGTTCGCCCGCGAGGAGGATCACGCCGTTCAGGGTGAGGAAGATCGCCGCCGCGATGGGCTTCGCGAACAGGGTGCGCAGGCTGTGTTCGAACACGAGGCCGACGATTCCGACCGGGATGGTGCCCAGGACGAGGAGCCACGCCATCCGCTGTGGGGCGGTCTCGATGCGGCGGGTCCGCAGCGTGGTGAAGAACCCCTTGACGATGTCGACCCAGTCGCGCCAGAAGAAGATCACGAGCGCGATCGCGGTCGCGCAGTGCAGGCCGACGAGGAACGCCAGGTAGAAGGACTCGTCGGCGGACTGGCCGGCGACGAGTGAGTGCCAGCCGAGCAGCTCGGGGACGAGCACCGAGTGGCCGAGGCTGGAGATCGGGAACAGCTCGGTGATGCCCTGCAGGATCCCGATCACGATCGCCTGCAGGTAGGTCAACGGTGCCGCGGCGAGAGTGATCATTGCCGCAGCACCGTATCGGAGTCGGCTGCACCTTGGCTGAATGGCGGATTCAGCCACACAGGGTCCCGGGGTGGCGCACCGGTGGCGGCCGGCGAGGCCGGCGTGTTTCGAAACCGGACAAGTCCCCGGCTCGTTGTCATGGTCCCCGTGAGCGCGAAGATCGACTGACCGGACCCTGCCGGGAGTCTGGCCGGGGGCTCGCACTGTGCGCACGGCGGGCGACGCAACGGAGCACCCATCCGCTGTGTCGACCCGTTCTCGCGACTGACGGCGTCACCGATCGAACACCGGACCTGCTGCCGCAATGCGTCGCGCCGCCCGCTTGCACCGCCACTTCAAGCGGTAGCCATGTTTCGACTGAGCGACCAGTCGCCCGTTCGACGAGCACTGGCGCCATCGCCATCGGCGCCGGCTGTCGCAGTACACCTCGACGTATCCGGCCACTGGCATCGGTCCACTCCTCAGAGCGCTGAAGCGTCGAGGCCCTCACCTACAGGAGATACCAGAGCCTCGCTGCTGGTCAAGCGCGCGAGCGGCGCGGCCTGAGGTTTCGGCGAGCTCGAAGCTCGTCAGTGCGTGATTTCCCTGCCCTGATGGAACAGAGCCGTGGGGGCCGACGAGTCTGCATGAAGCACGATCGGAGGGTGGGTCTACGTGCTGGGCGGCTTCGTCGACAGCAGGACGCTCTCCGACGAGATCCTGCGCTTCGACCGCACCACCAAGACCACGACCACCGTCGGCAAGCTCCCCTTCCCGCTGCCGAGAGTGCGCGGTCTGGAAGGAGGCCTGCCTCGATTCTCCGCGTTTAGGCTCCGCATGTGGTGGCCCGGCGTTCGGCAGTTGGAGCTCCGGGCTCGACCGATCTGCTCCCGCCACTTCGCGACGGCCTCTCCGATGTGGCGCCCGAGCGCGCGACGTCACGCTGTTCCCCGTCGCCGTCGCCGGCGGTAGCGCGGGGAGCGGGCAGGCGTCGGTCGACGCCATCTGGCTCGTCCGTCGTGTTCGCCGTGGTGCTGCTGTTCGGGCTGGCGATCCGGGTCATGGCCCTGCGGTCCTCGTTCGCTCAACAGGACTCCGACAGGGCGGTCGTCTATCTCATGGCGCGCCACGTCGCGCGCGGCGATCTGCGGACTTTCTACTGGGGGCAGGGCTACGGCGGCACGATGTTGCAACTGACTGCGGGCGCGCTGTTCCGGTTGGTGGGTTCGAGCTTCGTCGCGCTGCAGATCGTGGAGATCGGCTTCTGGCTGGGCGCCTGCCTGTTGGTGCGTTCGATCGTCGTGCGAGCGTGTGGCGTTCTCGTTGGCGACGTTGCGGGTTGTCTGTTCTGGCTCGCCACGCCCTTCGTCCTCGCATTGAGTTTCTCGGACCCTGGCTTCTACGGCAGTGGTCTGGTGGTGGGGCTCATTGGCGTTCGTGTCGCACAGAGCGTCGGGGATCGCCCCGAGTGGCAGGTGGCGGGCGCGGTGGGGCTGTGTCTCGGTCTGGCGTTGTGGACCACGCCGTTCGCCCTTGCCTTCACGGTGCCGGCGGCGATCTGGGTAGGGGCTCGGATACGGGCGTGGGCTCCACGGCTGATCGGAATCGGTGCGGCGGTGCTCGGGGCCGCTCCGTGGCTATGGGCAAACGAGCACTCCGGTATGGCGTCGTTGCAGCCGCAGAGTGCCGGGAGAGGCAGCTTCGCGAGCCGATACTGGCATGTTTTCACCCAGGTGGTTCCCGCGATCGCCGGGTACGCACCCACGTCCATACGAGGCTGGGTCGTTGCCGGGCTGTTCCTCTTCGCTCCGTTCGTCGGCGTCGCGTGCGCGCTGCGGCGAGGGAACATCGCCGTGGGCATGCTGTGCCTGTCGGCGGTCCTAGTGCCGATGCTGCTTGCCGGCTCGGGGGCGCCGATCGTCGCCGAGGCGCCCCGGTACGCGACGTTCATGCTCCCTGCCGTCGTTGGCGTCCTTGCGTGGATGCTCGGCCGCCGCCCGTTGATCGCGATGCTCATGATCCTGTTCGTCGCATCGTGGACGTTCGCCAGTGTCTGGGGCACGACGAACGGTCTCGATCGTGTCGCCGAACCCGCGACCGGGACCCCGACGGCCCAACTCGCCGCCTACCTTGAGCACGAGGGAAGAACCGCGGTGTGGGCCGACTACTGGGAGTCCTACCTGCTCAGCGCGGCGACGCAAGAGCGCGTGACGGCAGCCGCGATCGGCACCCGCCGCGAGCCGGCCTACGAAGCCGCCGCGATACGTCCTGCGCAGACAACCGTTGTGCTCTTCGCGGGCGACGCCAACGACCACGTCCTCGGTCGTCGACGGGACCTCCCGCCGTACCACCGCACGCGAGTCGGCACCTTTGCCGTCTACGTCTTCGCCGGCCGCGTCGATGTGCCCGCCCATCTGCACTAGGACTAGGAGAAGAACGCCACGCCAGCGCGACGCACGTCCTGCCGGCGACACCGTCACCCTGGGGCACGCGCAATGTGGCGTGGCCGCCTCACGCGCAACCTCGCGGGATCCCGCACATCCGGAGACTCAGTCAGAGCGTGCCATTGCGGCTCGCGGCGTTGAAGGCGACCCATCCCGGGAGCACGGGGAGCCAGTAGCCGATGATGCGCGACATCAACACGGCGGCGACTGCAGGCGCCGCGGGCACACCGACCTGACCGAGCCCGGCGACGAGCGCCGCTTCGAGCGCGCCGAGCCCGCCCGGGGTCGGCGCGGCCGCGGCGAGGGCTGATCCGGCAAGGAACACCGCGACCATCGTGAGGACCGGGAGGTGCACGCCGACCGATTCGAGGCACGCGACGAACACGAACGCTTGCGCGGTTGTGACCCCCAGAGAACCGCCGAACAGCAGGAGCGTCCGGCGAGGTTCTGCCAACACGCCACGAATGTCGCGGGCGTGAGGTCGGACGCGGTCCATGATGTCGCCGAGCCCGTGTCGCCAATACCAGAGACCCGCGAACGACATCGCGAGGAGGATCGCGGCGACGATCGGCCAGTAGTCGGAGAGGTCCGGCGCACTCGGGAACTGGACGCTGCCGTGCAGGCCGGCAATCGGCACGACGGTCAGGAGCAGCGCGACGTGCACGATCCCCCCGGCAGCCGCGTTGACGCCGACCGCGGTCGCGGCCCGAGAGCGACGGATCCCGGAGCGCTCGAGGTACCGGATGTTCGTCGCCATCGCGCCGATGCCCGCTGGGGCGATCCGATTCGTGAACGCGGCCGCGAACTGCACCACAGTCGTGCGGACGAGCGCGAGGGCCTCGGGCGCTGCCCCCATCAGCGAGATCGCAGCCATCACGTAACCACCGCCGGCGATCAAGACCGCGCCCGCCAGCCACGCGGGATTCGCGTTGCGCGCCGCGTCGAGCGCGACGCGGAAGTTACCGATCTGCGCGAGCAACACGACCAGTGCGACGGCTCCCAGCACGAGCGGTGCGAGGTTGCGTCCGACCACCCAGAGGGGCCGTTCCGCCCGGGCGCTCGGTTCCGCGCCCAGCGCGGCGATCGCTCGGCGGATCTCGTCGACGGTGGTTCCCGCGGCGCGAAGCGCTGCCCGCGTCGTGTTCGAGAGCGCGAGGGGCTGCACGACGGGGAGGGCATCGACCAAGGGAGCGGGACCAAGGGCTTCACCTGCGCAGCGGACTGCTCGCTCGGCACCCACCATCGCGGCGCTCGACGCCAAGAGCTCGGCGACGTCATGGCGGAAGTCAGCCGGTGTGGCGCGCAGTCGCGCGCCAGCCAGCCGCACGACCACGACACCGTGTTCGGTGAGGATGAAACTGCCTGGAATTGCCGCACCGTGTGAAATCCCCGCTCGGTGGAGCCGATCCAGCAGACACCAGGCGTCTCGTAGCGGGGCATCGTCCTGCGGCGCGAGCGCGCTCAGATCGCGTCCGTCGACCCACTCCCGCACGAGCACGCTCTCGCTGTCGCTGATCCGGTGCGTCCACAACACCGGAGGTGTGGGCACACCGTGGCGCGCCGCGAGCACCAAAGCGAGCGCTTCATGTTCGACGGCGCGGTCTGTGTCCCTGACGTCGTGAGATTCGATGGGATCGCGAAACGCAGCCAATCTCCACAAGCGGTAGAGCCAGTCGGCGTCTCCCCGGTCGCGGTCAGCGACTCGGACGTGCAGGGTTTCGCCGCTGACGGTGTCGACGCGAAAGGAGCCGCTTCTCGGATCGATCGGCGCGATCGCGGCGATCTCGAGGCCCTCCTCGGTGAGCCGGGTAGCGAGCACACGAGGATCGGGAAAGCCGCGAGGGGCACCGAACAACAGATGGATCGCGGAGCCGACCACCCAGCCGACCGCGAAGCCTCCCAAGACGTCGGCGGGGAAATGAGCGCCGACGTACAGCCGAGCGACGGCAACCAGCGCGACCAGCAACCATGTCGTCCGGCGCGCCGAGCGGCTGAGGTACGGGCTCGCTACGGTCGCCATCGCCGCCGCAACGGCGACGTGCGTCGCCGGAAACGACAACCCGGGCGTGACGGCACCGTGGAGAACCACGCCGGTGATCCGCTCGTCCGGTGGACGCTGAGCAACGAGCGCGTCGAGGCCCTTCGCGATCAGCCAGGCCGCGGTGCCGCCCAGCAGGAGCAGTTTCGCGAGGCGAGGCCGTCGCCCGAGCACGCAGACGGCTGCGACGACCGGGACGGCAAACAGCGCGCCGAGTTGCATGATGCCCACGAGGGGCGCGCCAGCAGGTGCAGGAAGCTGATTCACCAACCGAAAGAGGTTGATCTCCGCCCGACTCGGGTCCCCCGAGCCGACTGCGATGGCGGCCCAAGCGAAGAGGCCGAGCCCCAACAGAAGGCGCAGCACGTCGCTGGGGTGACGGCGCGTCGTCGTGCGCACCGGCGCCGTCGACCGAACTCTCGTCGGCGCGGCACCGACGTCAGGCTCGTCCAACGGTTCGCTCACCACCTACCCACGATGCACCGAGTACCTCGCGGCGGCCAGAGGCCAACGTCACGCTCACCGAAGGCACAGATGCGTTCGAACTCGTTGCGCCTCGACTCGCAGCTCGTGCGCTCTTCGCTCAACCCGGTGAGCGCGACACGGAAGTCAGGCGCTCTTGGCTGGATCTGGCGCCCGGCACGCTCCTCCGATGATGTCACCTGTGGCACCATCGCGACAACTGCAGCCTCTGCGCGTGCGGTCGAGGGACACGATGACGACCTATTGGACGATCCGGCCCGAACATCGGAATGTGTACTTGCATCAGGCCAACCACGGCCACTGGGGTCTTCTTGTCGTCCTCTTCCTCGTGATTCTCGCACTTCTGATTCTCGTGATCGGAGCACTGCTGGTTGCGGGAAGGCCGCGCGCTCGATCAGCAGCGGAGCGACCGATCATCGCTCCGCGCGCCGCGTCGGCCGCCGAACAGATCCTCGCGGAGCGTCTCGCACGCGGCGAGATTGACGCGGAGGAATATCGGCGCAGGCGGGACGCTCTGCGCGAGTAGTCGGCGACAGCGGGGTTCTGTCTCGCGTGCTACCGACACCCTGGGCGGCGACGGCTCGACTTTGCGTCGGCGCCGCGGGCGTGAGGTTCCACAGCTGCCCGCAACGCGTCGGGAAGCGCGGCGAATCGTTCGACCTCGTTGAGTGCGGCGTCGCGCTGCCGTGCCCGGCTCATTTCGCACTCACTCCTTGGGGGCGCGGCGACCTTCGGTCAGAGCCGCTCCTACGACACGGAGTGCCGTGGGCAATGGAAAGGTAGCCGCAGGAATGATGTCCATGAGTGTTCCTCCACGATGGTCAGTCCTGCCGCCGAACGACGATGCCCAACCGCGTGCGGACGAAACGCGCGCGGAGGCCGCATGACGACGATGCGCATGCCTCCGAGGGCCACCCTCCGACTCCTCGGGCGCACGGAACGACGCCTGAGGGAGGGCGACGCTCGCGACGAAGTGATCGGTTCATCGCGCACAGGGAAAATCAGTTGACCGCGCGGTGGTGGTGTCGTCATGATCGTCACTTCTCGACGAGCGAGGTTCGGATGACGCAGGTGACGTACCAATGAGGCGGCAGGGCAGAGCCGTCGCGGCCGTCGTGCCGCGCGGCGTCGCGTGCAGTTCCCCGACGCAGTTGCGGGCGCGCGTGCTCCGGAGATGACCATCACGTTCTGACCAACCTGGCCGTGCCCAGGTGTCGATGTGCGGGCCGCCTCCGGAGCTTCCGGGGGCGGCTTCTTTCGTGGTGAGCGGATCGACAGGGATGACGGCAATGGACGAGATGAACCTGATGTGGAACGAGGTCGACGGCGTGGCCAC
>Ga0075017_100002466_pt1 | contig 11581 bp, 12 predicted proteins | sample AleBraG_ABR_2012_FD_71475 | JGI IMG/M metagenome (GOLD analysis project Ga0075017, IMG submission 71475) | Freshwater sediment microbial communities in response to fracking from Pennsylvania, USA - Alex Branch Run_MetaG_ABR_2012 | ecosystem: Environmental > Aquatic > Freshwater > Creek >...
CTGCGATGCAGCTCGACGCGGACGGCCGTCAGGGTGTCAGCGGCACTCGAGATGGCATCAAGGTCGACAAGCTCCTCGAGCTTGGGCGAGCAGGATGCCAGCGCCCGCAGCACGCTGACGTCGCGGAGACCACCGTGGGCCTCTTTGAGATTTGGCTCGAGCAAGAAGGCCACGTCACCTTGATCACGGTGCCGATCTGCCATCTGCTCCTCGAGCGCCGGCAAGAACGCGCTGGCGAGCTCCGAGCGCCAGAGCTGCCCGACCTTCTCCACGACCGGGTCGATCAGCTTGGGATCGCCCCAGATCAATCGGGCATCTAGCAGTCCCAATGCGACCCTGAGATCGCCGCTCGCGGTCTTGAGCACCTCTTTGGGGCGGCGGACCGCATGATCGATCCTGATGCCCTCGTCCCAGACGGGATACCAGAGGCGGTCGGCAACCTGTTTGATATCGCGACGTCCCTCATGGACGAGCAGGAGGTCGAGATCGCTGTAGGGGCAGAGCTCTTGGCGGCCGTAGCCACCGACGGCAAGGAGGGCGATGCGTCTGGGTGCTCCGGCCACTGCCTCGGCTGCGATCTCCGAGAGCCAGGAATCGGTGACGTCGGAGAGCTTGCGGCAGAAGGACGCGCCACGGAGTGCTGTGTCAGCCATGAGCTGCTCTCTGGCTGAGCGGATCGATCCCTCCGTCATCCAGGGAACGTACCATCGAGGTCAGAGAGCAACCGAGGGAAGGTGGAGTCGATGGCCACGTCGGAGAAGGGGAGCGGTGTTGGTCTGCTCGAGGTTGGAGCGGTGCTGGTGGTCGGGCTCTTCGCCGTGGTGCTGCTGTTCGTCCTCTTTGGCTTCATCGCCGGGATCGTCTGGTGGCTGATCAAGATCGCCGTGCTTGTCCTCGTGCTCTTCCTCATCGTTCGCTGGGCCTTCAAGCGAGCCAGCCGTTGACGCAGGTGGCTCAACGGGTCGGGATCGTGACCTTGGCGTTCGTGAACGACATCGTGAAGCTTCCGTCCGATGGTCGCCAGGTCGGCGGCAGCGAGCCTCGCAGCTCGAGCTCGAGGTGATGCCCGGCGGCGATGCTCCGCTCGACAGGATTGAGCTGGAAGCTCGTCGTGAGCGCTGCGGTGCAGGCGCTCACAGATGGACAAGAGCGAGCAACAGGACGGACGATCCCCAGGGAGACGACTTGTCGCGAGCTTCCCGCGCTGTTGACGTCGTAGAGGAGGCCGACGAGCTCTGGGTATGAGCCGTGCAGGGTCCCGCTGACGCTGATCGAGGCCGCTCCGACGACCGTCGTCGCGGCCTTGAGCGCACTACCCATCACGTCGACGACTCCTGACTCGGCCGTTGTTGGGTGGCTGTCACAGACCTTGGCCGACGAGTAGGCGGAGTTCAGCGAGGCGGCAAAGCCGGGATCACCTCCCGACGAGCTCACTGTTCCGGCCTGTTTGGTCGACAGCACGATGGAGTGCGTCGACAACTTGGCCATGGTTGGGGCTGTCAGTGCATGGCCGGAGCTTGTCCCAGGAGCACAGCTCACGGGCAGGGCGACAACAGAGCGGCCGACCTGCGGGTGTCCGTTGATCGCGGCGAGCAGGAAGGAGATGCCCCTGGACACGGTGAAGGAGAGATCGCCGGAGCGGCCAGTTGCCCAGCCGTGGCCGATGTCGGCATAGAGAGCAAGCTCGGGCGTCGAGGCGTGGGCGGCGGCGTTGCGGAGGATGAAGTGCTGTCCTTCAGAGACAGGAAAGAGCGTGTCGGTCCAACCGCTCTGCAGTGCGGTGGGGGCAGGTCCCCCAGCGGGAAGCGGGATGCCCAGAGCCGAGTGGTAGCGCTGCAGGTAGCGCAGCGCCCCGATCGCATCGGCCCCATAGGGCTCACCATTGCGGATGATCTTGGTCCAGGTGGTCTGGTCAGCCTGTGGATCAGCTCCAACTGGAGGAAGGTAGAAGCTCTGGTTGACCCCGTAGAGCAGGTCGATCCAGGCCTCCTTCTCCACGCCAGGGGGAATGATGTCGCTCGACGGCCGTGTGTAGCTCGTCGAGGAAAGCCGCCCGTTCGGTGTGAGCGAGGTCGCCAGATCTTCCCAGGGCCACATGGCGAAGACGCCGGCGACGTGCATGGGAGTTCCCATGGGGCTGGTGAAGGGGATGAAGCGGCCCGAGGGCAGCTCGATCCGGTTCTTGAGCGTTGCTAGCTCCAGCGATTGCCCGCCACCGTAAGAAATGCCAGCAGCACCGATTCCCGGCAGAGCGAGGTGCTCATCGACAAGGGTGCCAGTCAGGAACTGTGTGTCGCGGACTTCGTAGCGCTGGTCGGCCAGTCGGATGTAGCCAGAGGCGCAACCAGCAGTGCGAGAGGCCGGGACGCCACAGGAGTCCCCGAAGCCGCGTGCGGTGTACATCACGACGGCGTAGCCCTTGGCGGCGAGGGTGGCGTCATCGAGCTTGCCGTCGGGCGAGGATGCCATCCAATCGCTCTTCGAACCGCCAAGACCGTGAAGCAGAACGATGGTGGGGAAGGGCCCGGCACCCGTTGGAGGAAGGGCGACCGACGTATCAAGCGGGACACCATCGAAGCTCTTGACTCGCAGGTCCGCTCCGGGAGCAAATCCACCAGGACAGAGGCGAAAGCCATGGGCGGGGTGGCAGCTGAGACCGAAGGGCGCTGGCGTCGACGTCTCGGCTCCAGCGTCCGAAGCGGGAAGTGTGAGCAGGGGGATGAGCATCGCCAGCGCGATCGCCAGAACTCCAAATCTGCGTATGACCATGTGCTCTCCCTCAGTGCGTCGCGCGCGCTCTCGTCGCGCTGCACGGCTGGGGAGGGAGCATAGGTGGCGGCTAGGGTGTCGCCCACGGCGGCGTGGCCGAGTGGTTTAGGCAGGGGCCTGCAAAGCCCCGTACGTCGGTTCGATTCCGACCGCCGCCTCCAGCTCAAAGTCGATGAGAGCGCGGCCATCTGGGCGCCGGTCAGCAATCCTGAAGGCCCTGTGCCGTGACCTCAGCAGGTCGTCGACGGGGGCGAGCTTCCGTCGCCAGACTCAGGATCGAGGACCACTCCGCCCGAACCTGAGCGGAGGATCGCTCCGAGGTGCACCACATACCACTGGCCACGCCACGAAATCAGCGACGCGATACCGATTGAGTGTCGTTGCCCTCCGACGGTGTAGATGATCCGACTGTTGGCGACCTCGAAGTACCCGATCGAGTTGCTGCAGACGCCCGGCTGCACCCAGTGAGCGTTGGCCTCGGGAACTGAGACTCCCACCAAGCGTGCTGTGGGCCCTTGGGATGCCAAAAGGCGGTGAGCCGCCTGGATGTCGAGGTCATACTCCGCGACAAGGCGCTGTTCATAGTCGGAGCTGCTGTTCGGGAGGACCTTGAGCTGCAGATATGCCGCCTCGGGGAAGAAGGCGGCGCTCGCAGTGGCGGGCGTCCCCGACGAGATGGAGCCGAAGAGTGAGGTCATCGAGCTCGTGAACTTGGCATCACTTGCAGTTGGGAAGGCGCCGGACTGCGGGAGCGACCCGGGACCGGTCGTCGTCGTTGTTGTTGGGTCAAGCGACGTCGTGGTTACAGGATGCCGATTGTGGAGAGCCGTGATCGCCGAGGACCGCGACGCAGGAGCGCCGGTCGGAGCGACAAGCCAGAGAGCAGCCAGGATCACGATGGCTCCACCGAGGATCGGGTACAGGCGACGACGACGACGACGCTCTCGTTCCGCAGATCGGAGGGCGCTTAGCGCATCCGATCGCCGCTGCGGTGGCCTTTCCGGAGTTCGGATTCGAGGCTCGCTGGGTCCAGCCACGGCCCGATCGTAGGGGAAGTGGATGTCGTTGGGCGGGGCTCTCGCGCTCCACCAATTGCCCATCCATGTGTCGATCAGGTGCTCAGATCGAGAAATCCTCTCCGGACCAGACGCCGTCTGCCGATGGCCGGGCGCTGCCGTCCGATGCCGATCCGTTGATCACCATCTCAAGCTCGTCGACGCGTGAGAGAAGTGCTTGGAGGCTGCTCCCGACAAGGTCGGGCATCATCTGATCGTCCCGGTCCGGGGCTGTGGCGAAGCTGCGTGGCTTGCTCCGGGCGATGATCTGACCAGGGACACCGACCACCACAGAGTTCGCCGGGACGTCCTTCACCACGACCGCATTTGCCCCGATCCGGCTGTCGTCGCCAATGCTGACCGGTCCGAGGATCTTGGCTCCAGCGCCGATCATCACCCTGTTGCCGACGGTGGGATGGCGCTTGCCTCTCTCAAGGCTGGTCCCCCCTAGCGTGACCCCCTGATACAAGGTGACGTCCGCACCGACCTCGGCCGTCTCACCGATCACCACCCCTGCAGCGTGATCGATGAAGAGGCCGGGGCCGATCTCGGCCGCGGGGTGGATCTCCACCCCGGTGAGCACGCGAACGAAGGAGGAGAAGGACCGAGCTGCGAGCCGGTGGCCGTTGCGCCAGAGCCAATGGCTGATGCGGTAGCCCCAGACGGCGTGCACACCTGAGTAGGCCACCGCTACTTCGAGTGCAGATCGAGCGGCGGGATCACGATCGCGCGCTGACTGAAGGTCGCGATGCAAGGTCCCGAGCATCTTCAGTCCAGCAAGTCAGCGAAGAGCGCCGTGGACAGGTATCGCTCTCCGAAGGACGGGATGATGACGACGATCAACTTGCCGTCATTCTCGGGGCGTCGACCAACCTCAATGGCGGCGCAGAGGGCGGCACCCGAGGAGATCCCGACGAGAAGGCCCTCCTCCTTCGCGGCACGACGGGCCATCGCAAATGCGTCGTCGTTGTCGATGCCGACGACCTCGTCGATGATCGTTCGGTCGAGGATCGCCGGGATGAAGCCCGCGCCGATCCCCTGGATGGGGTGGGGACCCTTTTGCCCACCAGCGAGGACCGGTGAGGCTGACGGCTCGACGGCGATCATGGCGAGCTCGGGCTTCCTCTCCTTGAGAACTTCGCCGACACCAGTGATGGTCCCACCAGTCCCGACGCCAGCAACAACGATGTCCACCGTGCCGTCGGTGTCCTGCCAGATCTCCTCTGCCGTGGTGGTTCGATGGATGGCCGGGTTGGCCGGATTCTCGAACTGCTGCGGCATGAAGAAGTCAGCTCCACTCTTGGCGAGCTCCTCGGCCTTTGCGATCGCTCCACCCATGCCATCTGGTCCGGGCGTGAGCACGAGCTCTGCGCCATAGGCCCGGAGCAGAGCGCGGCGCTCCTTGCTCATGGTCTCCGGCATGGTGAAGATGCACTTGTAGCCCTTTGCTGCACAGACCATGGCGAGGGCGATGCCGGTGTTGCCACTCGTGGGCTCGACGATGGTGGTGTTGGGACCGATCAGGCCGGCGTCCTCGGCGGCCTGGATCATTGCAGCACCGATTCGGTCCTTCACGCTGTGCGCCGGATTGAAGAACTCGAGCTTGGCGACGATGTTGCCCCCTGCTCCATCGGTGATGCGGTTGAGCCGCACCAGCGGCGTATTCCCGATGAGCTCGGTCACGTCGGCTGCGATCTTCATAACAAACCTGCCTGTCACAGAGGGACTGAGGGACATCTCGACCCTATGCGTCTAATCCTGACCAAACAAGTAAGAGTTTGCTGTTGGGCGGCGACCTCGTTGCTGGACGCTGTGAAACATCCATCGGACCACCGCCGCCACAGCCCGATGGCAGGATGACTCTGTGATCTCACCTTGGCGCAATGGCCCTCTTCTTGGTTTCGACCTCGAGACAACGGGTGTCGATCGTTTCAATGATGTCCCCGTCTCCTCTGCCTTTGTCCGATTCGACGGTGGAGAGGTCACCAAGGTCGATTCGACGATCGTCAATCCTGGTCGGCCCATTCCTCATGGGGCGATAGATGTTCATGGAATCACCGACGAGCAGGCTGCCGAGGGTGAAGCGCTCGATGTGGCGATTGCCGGAATCGTCGAGGTGCTTCTCGCAGCATCTCGAGATCTCGTTCCGGTGGTCGGGAGCAACCTCGCGTATGACTTGACAATGGTTGATGTGACTGCCAAGCGCGAGATCGGGATGGGCCTCGTGGAGGCAGGCTTCACCGGCCCGGTCATCGATGTGCTGGTGATTGACAAGACCTATGCGAAGTGGCGAAAAGGCAAACGAACTCTTGATTTGCTCTGTGAGCACAACGGCGTCGTGCTCGATGGAGCGCATGATGCGTCGGTGGACGCGATCGCAGCGGTGCAGGTTGCGATTGCACAGCCAGCCACCTACCGGGCGGCGAAGGACAAGTGGTCCAAGAAGGATCTCCCCGACCTCGATAAGGTGAGTCCTCAAACGCTGCACGATCTTCAGATCGTCTGGCACCACGACTGGGCCGTCGATTTCAGTGGCTGGCGCGTCGGAAAGGGCATGGAGGCACTGGCGCCTGACGAGCTCCTCTGGCCGGTCGCCACTCGCGTGTGACGCCCTGCTGTCTCAGCGTGAGGAGTCCCAGATCATCCGAACATTGTCGTCCGCATCGAGGACGATCTCTGCGGGATGTCGTTTGTCGATGTGCCCGATGAGACCTCGATAAACGGAGTAGCCGCAGAGCTCACGCAATCGAGCTGGGAAGTCTCGGGCGACATCGACGGGGATGCCTAGCTGTTGGTTCTCCTGTTGACGAAGATAGCCAGCGCAGTAGTTCATGGCGATGCCAAGCCTGAAAGTGTCAGTCAGATTCGCTCCTCCCCCATGCCAGAGACTCCCAACCCAGACGAGAACGCTTCCAGCTTCCATCTCGGCGGGGATGGTTGCGGGTGGGTTGGTGAATTCAGGAAGAGTGGCATCGAGGTGACTGGCAGGAACCACGCGAGTAGCTCCGTTCTCGGCGGTGAAGTCCGTGATCGCCCACATGGTGTTGCAGATGACCGGGAGGTGAGGGCGGGGGAGGGGGATCAACTGGTCGTCAGCGTGGAGCGGCTGAGCGGCCTCTCCAGGCCCGATGCGAATCGATGAGAGCGATGAGATCAGCAAACCAGGGTCGAGGACCCCTTCAACAACCGGGAGAACCCTTGGATGCAGCGGTATCGACTCGAAGACCTTTCCGTGGACAAGGAGGTTGTACACGCGGGTGGTAGCGAAGCCTTCGAAGAGATTCGTGCCCTTCTCGATCTGGAGTTCTTCTTCCACGTGGTCGACCGCAGCGGCGATGGCGGAGAGTTGCTCGCTATTGATGACGTCGCGGAGGATCGTGAACCCATGCGTGGCGATGGCGTCGAGGTGGACCTCAATCTCTTCTGCCATGGAGCTGAATCTAGAGCGAAGGGGGGAAGTGTGCCTGGGACGCGGTGCTACCATCGTCGTCCACGGGCCGTTGGCGCAGTCTGGTAGCGCACTTGCATGACACGCAAGGGGTCACAGGTTCAAGTCCTGTACGGCCCACCATTTGTGACCTGGGATTATGCAGTTGGCTCCCGGTCGTTTTCGCCTGGTGAGTGAACCCGGAGAGCAACGAAGGGAGCCACGACCGAAATCGCTGGCGTCGCAAGCCGTTCACCTGTTGGCATTGCGGCACCATGAGGTTACCGGTGTCGTCCTTGCAGTGACGGGCACTCTGCCACCGGATCGCCGTCTCATTGGGCGACGATTAGGCGGCTACGAGCTGGGACTGCTCGCGATCACGAATCCCTGGGAGCTGGATTCCGTATCCAAGTCGGGTGCTCTGAGAACCGTCGCATAGATCGTGAAGCTTGCGCCTTCCAGGCAATCGACGACCACCTGCAAGCTATGTCTGTAGCTGGTGAGCGGCAGGTGGGTGCCGAACGCGTCATCTCGATGAACTGGCTCGCCCTCCGCCTGAAAGGCCAGAAGCACGTAGCCCCCCGGCACCAGCACCCTCGCCAGCTCAACGAACGATTCGGAGAGACGATCGGGGGGTGTGTGGATGATCGAGTACCAGCTGACGACCCCGGCGAGCGTCGTCGATTCGAAGGGAAGTGCATTGAGCTGGCCCTCTCGGAATTCGATGTGGGGATGCGCAGCGCGGGCAACGCCGAGCAGCGCTCGAGATACGTCAACGCCAATGACGTCAAGTCCACGGTCCGCCAAGAAGGCTGCCGCTCGGCCTGGGCCGCAGCCCACATCAGCAACCCGCCTGTCATCGTGTCGTTCGACGAGCTCTACGAAGGCCGCTAGCAGCGAGCGATCAACCGGGCCTTCGGTCGCCAGACTGAGAACAGTGCCCGCAAAATCCACATACGACTGCGCCGCGAGATCGTAGACATCACGTGCCGTCGCTACATGGTCTCCACTCGACACGCCTCGAGGCTACTCACGAGCGGTCGCCGCCCTCATGCCGAACGAACGGTTGCACTGCCCCTTGCACTGGTGATGTCGAGTTCAGGCAATTGCTGCCATGAAGATCGGTCTCGATTCTTCCCACCATCGTTGTCATCGTTCGTAGCGATCCATGCCACTGTCCGACCCACCAAGTCTGAGCTTAGAGAACGTGAGTTGATTTGAGCTCGCTTCGCAAAGAGTCAACGCTGTGGAGCCGCTCGACCTCCGGGGTCGAATTCCATCGCAACTTGGTCACAGCCGGATGTCGGAGGAATTCTTAGAGCTTGAGCGGGCCTCAGCATGAGTGCTGGCCGAAAGCTGGAACACGCGCTGGCGTATACCACCAGGATATCGGCGGCGTCGATCGAATCATCGGCGCGAGAAGGTCATGTGCGTGATGCCACTCGGCGTACTGACTGACTCGATCTCGAAGCGGTCCTCTATTCCTTCGAGGCCGTCCCACAGGCGAACGCCACGCCCGAGGACGATCGGCGCGATCACGAGGTGCATGTGATCGATCAGATCTGCGGCGAGGAACTCGCGAACAGTCGTTGGCCCGCCGCCGATTCGAACGTCAAGCTCCCCAGCAGCCTCCTGGGCGATTCTCAGCGCCTCTCCTGGCTTCGCATCGATGAAGTGGAATGTCGTGCCGCCATCCATCTCGAGTGTGGGCCTCGGGTGGTGCGTCAGCACGAAGACCGGAGTGTGAAACACAGGATCGTCGCCCCACCAACCCTTCCAATCTTCATTGGTCCATGGGCCACGTTGGGGACCGAACTTGTTGCGACCCATGATCTCGGCGCCGATGCCTGTGGCCCAGTTGCTCGCGAAAGCCTCATCCGCTCCGGTGCTGCCTCCCGACCCGCCATGGATCGCTTGGAACGTACGGGTCTTGATGAACTCGTCGAGAAGGCGAGTACCAGCGTGCCCGAAGGGCTGTTCGAGAGATTGCCCTTCACCGGTGCTGTAACCATCGAGCGAGACGGCGAAATTGTGCACTCGGACGCGTGGCATGCGAGATCTCCTTCGAGCGTGGTCAGAAACTCAGTGCTCAGGCATCGGACTCGAGTACACGACAGTTTCGGTAGCGACAGACGTCCATCAGCCCGCATGTTGAGACTAGGCGCCCTATCTGTGTGATCCCGCAAGTCGACTCCAGGCACAACTGGTCTCAGCCGCCGTGTTCGGCGAGTCACGACACAAGGTAAGAGGAAACCACAGGCGGTTGTCGCTCAGGAGTGCTCGGTCTCCAAGATCCATACTGGCGTCGCGGCATCATGGGACCCTTCTCGAGGCCAGATCCGATGCACTCACCTGATCGGAACACTACGTTTCTGATTAACATCCAAACGTTCTGCTTCACACTCTGAGCAAGCGAAGCTGTCGTGTGCAGATGGAGAGACAGAGGATGGCCTTGGCTGGATGTCTCAGCGGGTCGGATCAGGAGGGGACATGAGAAGAGCATTGATTTCAAGAGTCGCCGTTGCGGCACTCGTGACGGGACTCCCTGCTGGGATCTGGCTGGCGTCGGGAAGTGTGGCCAACGCGACGATCGTGCAGCGCCAGCACACCGTCGTCGGCTCGGCGTTGGGGACGATCGATGACAATGGTGCAATCAGCGCCACGGTCAATGGCAAGGACCTCAAGGGCGCGACCAGCACGGCCACGGTGACCGGTCAGATCGCCCCGAATGCTGGCGTCGGCGTGTTTTCAGCCAGGGGAACGATGATCATGGGTTCCGGAGGGACGCCTGGCAGTTTCACCACCTCGTTCAGCTCCATGCGACTCGCGCAGCCCATGGTTGTCGGGTCGCCACCTGCCTTGACCGGGACGCTCGCCGGTTCAGTGTCACCGACGAACGGCAGCTCCACGACAGCGATGACCTACTTCATCAGGTGTGTCGCCTCATACCCGCCTCTGCGCCTCAGTTGCAGTGTCACGATCGGGTACTACTCGTCGATCTCCTGACCTCCTGATCTCCTGATCTCCTGATCTCCTCATGGTCCGAAGGAAGCGCGATGGACCCAAATTCAAATCGCGCGAGATGAGCCAGGAGACGAGACGGTCTGGGCCTCCGCAAGCAGGGATCCCGTTTCGTCCCAAATAGCGACGGCCTTGCGCGGCCTAGCTCCCAGTCCTCCGCTGAATGGCACGGGGTGACCGGTTCGGTCTCCGATTCCGCGACGTTGGCTCAAGAGTCGATATCTCCGTCGCCCCTTGTTGGAGTAGTGGAGCGAGATCTTCTTCGGATCGCCTTCTGAGCACTAGGCCTGACGTCCAAGAGCGTGGAGGAGAGCCCACATCGCAGCGATCTCCCGGCTGCTCATGTGGGGATCTTTGATCTTCCATCGAACGACTGGATCGAGAGCTTTCTCCAGGCTGGCCTGATTGAACTGGCCTAAGTACCCGGCGATGAGTCTCTTCCTGCCCCACCGCGAGAGGGCAGCTGCGAGCGAACCCGGAGGGACGTCGCCGACGGCAAGAAGGAGCCAGGTGAGAGCAACATCGATGTCGGGGTCTCCTCGAGCGGCGCCAGTCCAGTCGATCACGACCGGTCCACGCGGTGACATCATCACGTTGAGTGGATGAAGGTCAAGGTGCAGGATCCGATGGCCATCACCGGTGGGCGCAGGCTGCAAAGTTGCCGGTGCATCGAGAGCGTGGAGCCGTATATGGAGCGACGCAAGGAGTCGACCGCATGAGCCAACGAGCCATGGCTTTCTTGAGAGCAATGACACCATCGTTGGGCCTTGAATCCGCTCCATGATGAGCTCGCTCCCGTCGGAACTCACTGACTCGACGGCCGGGACGGGAAAGCCTCTAGACCTCACGAACTCCATGACGCTGGCCTCGGCTGCCATCGATCGCCCATCTCGGGAGCGCCTGAGCACCAAATTGGCTCCGTGCTCGAAGATGTCGGCATCCCTGCCCGAAGCAAGAAGTCGTCTGCTCATCATTTGCTCTCGCTCCTCAGGACCCAGTTCGGAAGCTTTGGAAGGCATGGTCTGTCGTTCAGAGGTGACTTCAGTGTCAACCGCTGGTCCTGATTCTTCAAATTCCGTTCATAGATCACGACCTTGAACGGCATTCAGAATTCTCTCAGCATTCTTATCTTTTGAGGAAGTATCCGAAATCCTTGTTTGTGGTCTGTCCATCCGTTAGACATACACGAGCGGAGAATGCAATGACCCTTGGTCGGGTGTTGGAGAGCCCCGACCTCAACCAAGAGCGAAAGGCATACAAATGCTTCAGCGTTACCGCAAGATCCAGGAGCAGCGCTCCGCTGGGGAGT
>Ga0075017_100002468_pt1 | contig 11579 bp, 7 predicted proteins | sample AleBraG_ABR_2012_FD_71475 | JGI IMG/M metagenome (GOLD analysis project Ga0075017, IMG submission 71475) | Freshwater sediment microbial communities in response to fracking from Pennsylvania, USA - Alex Branch Run_MetaG_ABR_2012 | ecosystem: Environmental > Aquatic > Freshwater > Creek >...
AAAGCCTACGACGATCAGTTTTCCTTTTCGCTGCTTCTCCATCCGGAGAAGCCTCCCGTCATCCATGGACAAAACGGGGTCAGTCAGAAAGCATCGGGGCCGGGACATGCCTCGCATTACATTTCTCTGACCCGCCTAGACACGACAGGCAGCGTGCTCGTTGGAGGAAAAACTCATCAGGTGAATGGGACCGCCTGGATGGACCACGAGTTTTTTACCCACCAGTTGGAAGCACAGCAGGTCGGGTGGGATTGGCTGAGCCTTCAACTCAACGACAACACGGAATTGATGCTATTCCACATCCGGCGCAAGGATGGCTCGATTGATCCCTTTTCCGCGGGAACTTACGTCGATAGCAGCGACCGTTCGATGCATCTCCAAGCGTCAGATGTTTCACTAATGCCTTTTGGGGAGACTTGGACGAGCCCGATCACTTCGGCCAAATATCCGATTCGTTGGCGCGTGGAGGTTCCGAAATTGGGCCTGTCTCTGGAAGTAAGCACGCCGCTGAAATCACAGGAACTCTCCGGACACACCAAATTCGCTCCCAGTTATTGGGAAGGAGCCATCACCGTCGAAGGACACCGTGGTACCAGTGAGATCAAAGCAGTGGGCTATCTGGAGATGACTGGCTACGACCACCCCGTGGAAATTGGACCTTGAAGATATGCGAACCAGCGGCCAGTCTTGCATTCTGTAAACAATCACAGGCCCGAAACCAAGATGAACTTCGAACTGGAGAATTATGAGCACGATGGTTATTGCATCAACCGATGGTAAGGATAAGAACCCAATGAAAGAGAACAATACAACGCGTTCCAGCAACGAAATAAACAAGCTTCTTGCAAACAGTGAGTGTTTGGTATTGCTGGCGCACGGGAGTAAAGACCCGCAGTGGCGTGTTCCGTTCGAGCGGATTGTCGATGCTGTGCAGGGTCAGTCAGGAAAAACTAAAGTGCGGTTGGCTTACATGGAATTCATTGAGCCGACGTTGATGGATGTGGCGCGTGAATGCGTCGGACAACAAATCTCGCATCTGAGGATTCTTCCCTTGTTCTTGTCGATTGGGGCGCACCTGGCGACCGACGTCCCCGAGCAAGTGAATCAGGCGAAAGCGAAGTTTCCCCAGCTTGAGATCGAGCTGCTGGCGCCCGTCGGCAAGGATCCCCGTTTGGCTGGTTTGATTCAGCAGATTGTGATTGAAACACTGAGCCATTGAAGAGCTGTGATCGAAACAGAAGCGCAAAGTCAGAGTTTTCTACTCGCCGATCAAGCGTTAGGTTTGGGTGGTCACGCCGTGCGAAAGCACGCCGGAAATTATGGTCCATTAACAGTCCACGAACTGTTTCCGAGCCTTACCAAAACGTTTCTGGAGCGCCATCCGTGCCGCGTGTTTTCTGTTAGTTACGAGTGAAATGGTCGCTGTCACGGCAGAGGCCGCGGGTTCGAGTCCCGTCGTCCCCGCCATTCTTTTATTGCACCACCAACGACTTACCGGAAGCATTTGACGCAGAACGCTGCAAAAAGACTGGCGACGCGCGCTCTACTGCCTCCCTCCGATCCGGCGTAATCGCATGGGTGGAGCGCATCGTGGTCTTGATGTCGCGGTGCTAAAGTGACGCAGTCTAGTCTTCCCTCGTTCTCCCCGCAGTCTCCCCGTGGGTTTCCCGCACATTTCCCCTCGTTTTCCTGCACTAATCACAACAAGGAATGCAGCGTAATCGGAGAAACAACTGCCTTGCCCGGTCTGGGACATGATGCGACCCTGCAAACTGCTGAACGACATGAACTCGCTCAAGAGGAGGAAGCGACCGTTTTGTCCCGGACTGCCGGAATCGATTATGAGAATGCACGGGAACGACGCGCAAGGTCGAGGAAACCCACGATAGGCTGGAATCATCTAGTCTAGTCTCCGTGCGAGTAAAGTGCAGTCTCGTGAGTTCTCGCCCGTTAATCAGTGCAATGGCGACCTAGCGTCAGCCTGCCCACTCGAGGGTCCCTTCAACTCGTCCGCTTTCACTGACCTAGCCATTTCGTCGACCTGGATTTGCGGCAGAGATCGGCCAGACGCAGGTTCCGTTCTGGCTGGTCGAGGCCGCCAAAGCCCCGTCCCGCGCCGGATTACCCTTGACATTGGCTTACGATTGTATAAACTTATGCGCCGATCTCCGTTTCCCGCTCCCCACAGTTCGGGAAACGCCCTTCCTCAAACGGGGAAGAGGCCCCTGTTCCGTTTCCCTTTCGTACAGGAGGTGTTTCCGTGCTTCGACTCACGTCAACTGTTTTGGTTGTTCTGGCTGTTCTCTTGCTCGCTGTTTCCAGTGGGGTCAACCCGCAGCCGTCCAACTCTAGTGCGGTCACCCTTGGACTGTCTCGCGTCTCAACTGACGCACTCAACAACCGCGCTGGCATTCTCGCCGAGTACGGCCAGCTGCCGCTTGCCTTTGAGCGCAACCAGGGTCAGAGCGACCCGAGGGTGCAGTTCTTGTCTCGGGGCCACGGATACACGCTCTTCCTCACCGGCAACGAAGCCGTCCTGAAATTGAGCAAGCTTCGCAACACTGGCTCGACGCCAGCGCTCGCCCAGCCGTCCAATCTCGTCCGCATGCGCCTTGTCGCCGCCAACCCTGACGCGGCGGCGACCGGCTCCGACGAATTGTCAGGCAGGAGCAACTACTTCCTCGGCAACGACCGGTCGAAGTGGCACAGCAATGTCCCGAATTACGCGAAGGTGAAATATCCCGGAGTTTATCCGGGCATCGATCTCGTTTACTACGGAACCCAGGGCGAGCTGGAGTATGACTTCGTCGTTGCTCCGGGCGCCGATCCGCAGGCGATCCGGCTGCAGCTCGAGGGATCGCAGCGAGAGCCATTGCGCGTCGACGCCGCGGGCGTCTTAATCGCCGACACCACCGCCGGCGAAGTGCGTTTCCACAAGCCTGTGATCTATCAGTCCACCGGCGCGGGTCAACGCACCATTGTCGACGGCACCTACAAACTCCTCGCAGCCAATCTCGTCGGCTTTGACGTGTCCGCCTACGACGAGACCAAAGCGCTGGTCATCGATCCGGTACTGAGCTACTCGAGCTTCCTCGGTTCTACCAACGCCGACGGTCACGACAGCGTCAGCGTCGCCGTCGATTCGTCCGGCAACGCCTATATTGCCTCCGGCACCCTGTCGACGAACTTCCCCGCGATAGGTGCCTTTCAGCCCACCTATGGCGGCAACCCCGTCATCTGCGACCAGGGACCCATCTTCTGCGGAGACGCATTCGTTACCAAGATCAACGCCACCGGCACGGCCATCGTCTACTCTACGTACCTCGGGGGAAACGATTCCGACTACGCTTACGGCCTGGCGGTCGATAGCGCGGGAAATGCCTACGTCGCCGGGCTCACCAAGTCCACCAACTTTCCGGTGACGGCAGGCGTCTTCCAGCCGACATTCGGCGGCTCACCATCTCCCTGTGACGACTACCTGTGCGGCGACGCTTTTATTACCAAGCTAGATTCCACCGGCTCCGCTCTCGTCTACTCCAGTTACCTGGGGGGAAGCGGCAACGAGCATCCCGAAGGCGTGGTCATCGATGCTCAGGGTAACGCTTACCTCGCCGGAGACACGGGCTCCACTGACTTTCCCACGACTCCGGGCGCTTATCAGACTCAATTGAAGGGAACGGATACGTGCACGGGCCGCAGCGGTGCGCCCGCGTTCTGTCACAATGCCTTTCTCGCCAAGGTCAATCTCACCGGCACGAAACTTGTGTATTCCACCTATCTGGGGGGCTCCAACGGTGGCGACGCCGCCGGAGGCATTGCCGTGGATTCAGCCGGCCGGGCGTCGGTGGTGGGGAGCGCGTGCAGTTCCGATTTCCCCGTTACGGCAGGGGCTTTCCAACCGGTGATCGTGGGCGGTTGCGATATCTTTGTGAGCACCTTCAACGTCGCGGGGAGCCAGCTGCTTTACTCGACCTACTTCGGCGGCACTGCGTACGAGGCCAGCTACGGCGCGGCCGTTGACCCCGGCGGGAATGTCTACATTTCCGGCTTCACCTGCTCCACCGACTTCCCCGTGACCGCCGGGGCGGCGCAGACTGTCGCTGGAGGCGGCTGCGATGCCTTGCTCGCCAAGTTCAATCCTCGGCTCTCCGGCGCGGCTTCGCTGGTCTACTCCACCTACCTTGGGGGGAACCAGTTTGACATTGGCGCCTATGTCGCCGTCGATTCGCAGGGCAACGCGTACACCTGCGGCGACACCTCATCCTCAAACTTCCCCGTGGTCAGTTCAGTGCAGGCGGCGAGGCGCGGAACCTCCGATGTTTTCCTCACCGAGCTCAATGCTCAGGGCTCCGCGATTCTGTTTTCCACCTATCTCGGCGGATCCGGAGATCAGGAGGGCGATAGCATTGCTATCGACCATGCTGGCAACGTCTACATGGCGGGAACAACCCACTCCGGTGATTTTCCCACTACGCCTCACGCGTTCCAGCCCGGCTTTGCGGGTGGCGCCACGGATTTGTTCGTGGTGAAGATCAATCCTGCGAACGCCGCGGGAGTCGGCTTCACGCCCGCGTCCTTGTCGTTCGCCAATCAGGCCGTGGGAACGACCAGCCCGCCGCAGACGGTGGTTCTGCACGACCTGGGCAGCGCGGCGCTGGTTGTTTCCAGCATCACTACGGCCGGGGACTTTGCTCAGACCAACAATTGCGCGGCCAGTGTTGCGGGCGGCGGGAGCTGTGCAGTCTCCATTACGTTTACACCTACGCATCGCGGATCTCGCATAGGAAGTGTATCTGTGAACGACAATGGCGGAGGCAGCCCCCAGAAGATAAAACTCTCAGGCACGGGCGACTAGACTCCGCGCAAACAACTGATGAACGTCACGATTGGATCAGCGTCAGGGCGTCATCAAAGAACCCACCCGTGACGAGCCGCCCAAGGTCTGGGCGGCTTTCCTTTGCACTCTGAGGGTGGTCCCGCGCAACGCTGAGAGAGCTTGACATATTCGGACGACTGCGAGACCCTTAGCGCCTATCAGGGCTTCTGCTCGGGGGAACGTAAGTTCTGGCTACACTATCCGCACTCATGGAAGCCGCCGACAGGGGCACGGGCGGCGCGAAAGAGTCGCTATTCAGCGCGCTCTATTCCGAACTGCACCGACTGGCGAAGCGTGAGCTTGGCCGCCGGGGTGGGCAGGACAGTCTGGGAGCAACCACTCTTCTGCATCAGGCGTACCTCGACATTTCCCAGCGCAGCGGTCCGGTCTTTCCGGATCAAGCAAGATTCATGGGCTACGCGGCACGCGTCATGCGCGGGCTAATTATCGATCATGCGCGGAACCGCCACGCGCAGAAGCGCGGCGGCCAATTCGAAATCACCGCGTTCGATACGGATATCGTGGAGAGCGCCGCCAATCCTCGCGACCTGACGCAAATCAGCGACGCGCTGGACGAACTGGCAAAGATGGACGCTTCGCTTTGCGATGTGGTGGACCTGAAATTCTTTTGTGGCTTTTCATTTGCTGAGATTGCAACGATGCGCGGCGTATCGGAGCGCACGGTTCAGAGGGACTGGGAGAAAGCGCGCATTTATCTGCACCGCAGTATCCGTCCGGATCTGGCGCTCTGACCAACGATGCCGCAACTTCAACCCGAACAATGGAAAGAAGTCAGCCCGTACCTGGACCAGGCTCTCAGTCTGCCTGAGACAGATCGCGCGCAGTGGCTCGCGTCATTTCGAGAGAGGAACCCGACGCTGGGTGATCTATTGCAGACGCTGCTCGACGATCACCATGCGTTAGCACAGAACCAATTCCTCGAGGGCCAGCCTGTTCCCAACCCGCCCCTGGCATCCCAACCTGGAAAGCAGATTGGCGCCTACAAGCTGATCTCGCTGATTGGCGAAGGCGGAATGGGGAGTGTCTGGCTGGCAGAGCGCAGTGACGGCCGTTTCGAGCGGCGTGTGGCAGTTAAGTTTTTGCGCTTCTCTGTCGGCTCGCGGGTCGGGATGGAACGCTTTAAGCGCGAAGGCAGCATTGTGGGCCAACTGGCCCATCCGCACATTGCGGAACTGATGGATGCAGGGGTCACTTCGAATGGTGAGCCTTATCTGGTTCTCGAATATGTGGAAGGAGAACCGATTGATGTGTACTGCGAGCGGCGCGCGCTGGATGTGGACGCGCGCATCCGACTCTTTCTCGATGTGCTGGCGGCGGTGGCGCAAGCGCACGCCAATCTGATTGTTCATCGCGACATCAAACCCTCCAACGTACTGGTTCGAAACGATGGCCAGGTGAAGCTACTGGATTTTGGCATCGCGAAGCTGCTCGCGGACGACGAACATCCTGCGACCGCCACCGCGATTACGCGCGAGGGGGGAGGACCGCTGACCCCGCTATTCTCCGCGCCGGAACAAGTGACAGGCAGCGCCGTTACCACCGCAACCGATGTGTATCTGCTCGGCGTGATGCTGTATTTGCTGTTGACCGGAGAACATCCCGCAGGGCCCGGTCCACATTCGACGGCGGACTTGGTCAAGGCCATTGTTGATATGGAACCAAAGCGGGCGTCCGAGGTAGGTTCGGACGCCTTCACAACGGCGGATGGCACGAGTCGTGCCCAAAAGCGGGGCACTACTCCCGAAAAGCTGCGCCGACAACTCCAGGGCGATGTCGACACGATCGTCGCCAAGGCGCTAAAAAAGAATCCTACGGAACGCTACGCCTCCGTCACTGCCCTGGCCGATGATCTGCAGCGGTATCTCAAGCATGAGCCGATCAGCGCGCGTCCCGACACGCTCGCCTATCGCACCGCCAAATTCGTACGCCGGAACCGGACGTTAGTCTTGCTCACCAGCAGTGCCCTGGTGCTGGTGATCACCAGCCTTTCGGTGGGATTGTACGTGGCCAATCGCGAACGAAAGGTCGCGGAAGGGCGATTCCTTCAAGTACGGCAACTCGCGAACAAATTTATCAGCCTCGATGAAAAAGTCCGAGGACTGCCTGGTTCTACGAAGGTCAGGAGCCAAATGGTTGCCGACTCGTTGCAGTATCTGACGGCACTGGGCAGCGAAGTTCCCAATGACAAGGACCTGGCACTGGAGATCGGCCTGGCGTACGTGCGGGTCGCGCATGCTCAGGGCGATCCCACTTCCCCGAACCTGGGGCAGTTCGAGGAAGCGGAGAAAAACCTGCGGCATGCTGAGCAGTTCGTGCAACCTGTGCTGACCAAGGATCCCAAGGACAAGCTTGCGCTGGCGATTGCCTCGACGATCGCGCATGATCGCATGGTCCTGGCTGGCGCGCAGGGCCGTCCAGAAGAAGCCCTGGCCGACGCCGACATCGCCGCGGCGTTAGTCGATCGCACTACGGCCCTCAGCAACTTTGGCCCCGGGGATGTCTCGGGTGCCGCGTATTTTTACGTAAACATAGCGGCCATGTACGCCACGCGAAGGCACTTCCCCGACGCCATCCGATACTGCCAACGAGCCTCGGATATCCTGCAGCGATTCGGAGCCCCGAACAAGGTAAAAGGCATTCTTTCGATATCGGCCGGCCTATCCTGGCAATCCGGAGAGTTGGAGGAGGCGCTTAAGACTGCCGGTAAAGCGGTGGAATTTCGCAAGGAACTGGCGGCTTCGGGACACTCCGCCATGCGTTCCAACTTGATTCTGGAACTGCTCCAGAAGGGCATGATCCTGGGCAAGCAAGACGCCGAACCCAGCCTGATGCGGACTGATGACGCGCTCACTGACATGCAGAGCGCGTTGGACATGGCAGACGAACTCGCAAGGAAGGACCGTGATGATCATCTAAGCCGGGAAAACCTGGCAATGGTGGGACTCGAGATCGGAAACATTTTGCGCCATAGCGATGCGAGGAGGGCGTTGGCGGTCTACGACCACGCGCTCACGCGTATACAAGAAGCGCCGAGTAGTGCCAATACGCAACAATCGCAGGCGGAGTTGCTGGCCAGTTCCTCTTATGCCGAGCGGCGGCTTGGCCGTAATGACGAAGCCAAGCGGCGCCTCGACAAAGCTTTTCAGTTCCTAAACGATGCCCACCAATACCCCGCAGACAAGGTCGAACCCATGAGCGCAAGCGATCACGCCATGCGCGCTCGGGCCGACCTATACGCCGCGACTGGCCAGACCAGCAAGGCGATCGACGCGTACCAGGAACTTCTTGCTAAGCTGATGGCCTGGAAGCCCGACCTGCAGGGCGATCTTCGTGACGCCACGTGTCTCTCGCGGACGTGGAGTGCGATGGCACAGCTTCTCCGGCGGCAGGGGCGGGCTGACGAAGCTGCGCGGCTCGAGGCGCAACGAGCAGAACTCTGGGACCACTGGAAGAGCAAGCTGCCCAATGGAGAATTTCTGCTCCGGCAGTCTCTGCAACAAGCGTTTGATAACACCGCAGCACGACCTCACTGAATTTGGTTTCCCCTGTCGTCTTTTCCCCCCCCGTTTCCGATATCTCCAGTAGCGGGACTCCGCAGTCGTTCCGCTGGAAACGAGGGTGAGCGCACCATGCGAAGGACCGTCGCGTCTGCTTTTCTCCTCGCGTTTGCTCTGACCATGGCCGCAGCACGATCGGCGGCCCAGGTCACGATCAACGCCAACGGTGTTTCGGTACCGGAACAGAAAGTCCAGGTTCTGTTCAACACCACCTGCCGGGTGGTGGCTGAAGAGTTCCGCCTGCCGGATGCGTCGCAGGCGGGGTTTCGCGTCACCTTGGTGCTGGGCGATCACAACGAGCGGGTTATCGGCGATGAACTGAACCAGGTCTACTTCATCTATATGAACCACTGGGACGAGATCCAGTTCACCACATCGGCCAGCCGGCTGGCACTACAGCATCTCGTGACCGGCAAGCGCAAGGCCAGGCTGGTGCAAGAGATCCTGCAGCGAGTGGAACGGATGACGCCGGTTTCGGCCCAGGCGCTTCACGCCGCAAGTTCGAAGCGATGACGATCAGAAACGTCTGCAAACTTGTCTCTTTCTGAGAACCTTGGCCCCAACCACCTCACCACCCTTCTCTGGCACCAAGCCCAAAAAAACCAGGCGACCCCTCCTGCCCCGAGGCTGAGTAACGATCCGACGTCCTCGCGCACTATATCTCCGACCTGGTGTCAGGTTTTCCCTGCCGTTTGCGATCTCTCAAGTAAGGGGAGATTCGAAGTTGAGCATCTGAATCGCCCTTCCACTACCGAACCGACCAACTGGGGATCTGGGGACAAGCCGTACACGAAGAATGGGTTGCAACCAATCTACGAATTGGGGAGGAATACTGTGAACTCTAGCCAGCCGAACACTCCGGGCACGCTTCCGAACAGGAAATCAAACTCGGCAATCCCGGCATCGCCGCGGACCCATGTAGCCGTCTCCGCTCTAAGCGCCATTCGCGCGATTACCGCCCTGCTGCGGCGATGGATCGGGGCCTCCCGGCGGAAGCTTAGAAAGCAGAGTCAGGATCCGCACGGACTCTCTCCACGTTCCGCAAGCGCACTCACGCAAGCGAGCAATCTCTCTACGGTTCCGTGCAGCACAAAGGGTGTAGGTCCAGGTACCCGCCATGAGTAGCACCCTTGCAACTCGAATTGTTCCTGTACTAGATCACCCTCTGCCGCAACCCCGGGCAGAGCGCCTGCAAACCTTGTTCGAGCGAAAGGTAGGACGCCACATGCCGGTCATTGTGGTTTGGATCCTGACTCTGTGCAGCGTGGGATTCTTCATGCTGTGCGACTCCCTGATCACCCACTGGGCCAAGACCTCCAGCCTTTCGAGCCTGGCCACGGTGATTGTCCTTTCTCCGGTCGCCTATTTGTTTTTCGGCTTTGTCACCAGCCGGGCAAATCTGGCGGTTGGGGGCGCGATGGTGAATCTCATGCTCGTGATCGGAGCTGTGCTGGTCGGCTTCTTCTACTTCAAGGAGAACATCACAGCGTGGCAGTGGACCGGCATCAGCTTGGGCATGGTCGCGATCGTAATCCTGGGCACGAGCACGCACAAGTAATGAGAACGCCGATGCCTCACATAAGGATCGCAGCTGACGAGCTGCGACCCAATCCTAACAACGAGAAAACATCCGTTTACTAGGCGGTGAAAGCCGATCGAGAAAAGGAGTTCTGGTTCGTTTGGGTCAATGGCCTTTTTGCTGTCCCTTCCATTCACTCTCTAGTGTGCAGGGGCCGGCTGCGGCGTGGTCTGCGGGGCCGGAGTGCTGGGGTTGAAGTTCACCTTAGGCACTTCCCGTGCTGCTTCCGACGCGGCGAAGTAGGCCTCATTCGGTTTGAATCCTGCCCATCCGGCAAAAATGTTGTTGGGAAATTGCTGGATGTAGGTGTTGTAGTCCTGCAGCGTATCGTTGTAGCGCTTGCGCTCGACGGCGATCCGGTTCTCCGTGCCCGCCAGTTCATCCTGCAGTCGCAGGAAGTTTTCGTTGGACTTCAATTGCGGATAGTTTTCCACCACCAGCAACAGGCGGCCGATCGCTCCATCCAGTTGGCCGTTGGCGGCGATCTTCTCCTGCGGGCTTCCTGCCGAGAGCAGCGCCGAGCGGGCTTTGGCGATATCGCCAAACACGGTCACTTCCTGCTGCGCGTAGCCTTTCACCGTCTCGACCAGGTTAGGGATCAGGTCGGCGCGCCGTTGCAGCACGATGTCGACCTGAGACCAGGAGGCCTTCACCGCTTCATTCTTGGTCACCAGCGTGTTGCGCACGCCCACGTACTGACCGAAGACAGCCAGCCCAATGAGTCCAACCACCGCGACGATAACGATCAATGCGATTAATCCTTTTCCCATAAGCCTCTCCTCAACACATGAATATGGATGCTGCTACCCACGGCCGGATGCACCTGAGTCTAACGCTTTGTCGACTGCGGCAGTAACTTTCTCGATCGCCGCCAGATAGCGGGCGAACAGATCGTGGACGTCGATTTTCTTGGGATCGGCTTTGCGTTCCCGAACGTCCAACAGTTGGTTGATCGCCGCCGGATCGAATCCCACGTACCTCGACAGGGCCTGAACGGCTTCGCGCCGCCCGGACTGCGATGAGTCGCCCAGCGCGATCAGGGCGTGGCGAAACAGCGTGGCAAACGATGGTGCCGAACGCAGCAGCAACTCCCACAGCCGTGAATTGTTTTCGGACGCCAGAAGGAATTGCTGGCGCAGCAGAATCAGTTTTTCTCGCAGCTCATATTCCACCTGAACCCGGTGTAGGCTCATCGGAATCTGCAGACCTTGCACCACGTCCTCGCCAAAAAGAACACGGTGGTGTTGCTGCATGTCCAGCAGTTCGATGGTGAAGACGTCGGTCGAGCGCTCGAGTTCCTGCCGCGTCATACACAGCGCTGGCGGCTGTTTCAGGCGGTCCCACCATTTCGCCACCGGCGCCAGGGCCTGCAATGCCGCGAACAAACTCTCGCGCAGCACGCAAAACAAATTCAGATTAGAGAGCCCGGGATGGAAATCGCCCGACACCGCTGAGCCGAACAGGATTATGCTCTCGACGTTCGCCCCGCCCGCTTCGCGGACCCGTTTCACAAACTCGTTGATTTTATCTTCAGGAACCATCGCAT
>Ga0075017_100002469_pt1 | contig 11577 bp, 11 predicted proteins | sample AleBraG_ABR_2012_FD_71475 | JGI IMG/M metagenome (GOLD analysis project Ga0075017, IMG submission 71475) | Freshwater sediment microbial communities in response to fracking from Pennsylvania, USA - Alex Branch Run_MetaG_ABR_2012 | ecosystem: Environmental > Aquatic > Freshwater > Creek >...
CCTCGGCGTGTGTGTTGGGTTTGCGATCGGTCGCCGGAATGTAGACGAGGCCAGTGCCCGCGTTGTAGCTCATCGGCCAACAGCTATATCCAGAAACCGGTCGACTTCGCCCAGTTCCGCGACACGGTGAAGACAGCGGGGCTGTACTGGTTGGTGATCAACCAGCCTTCGGTGAGTGACGGTTCAGGTCAGCCGGCAGAAAGAGCTCCCGCCGCCAGATGACTCCAGCGGGATCGAAGTTGATGGAAAGCAGGTCCAACCTGGCTCGGCGCCGGCGCTGCTGAAAACCGAATCCTAACCATGGGCAATTTCGATTGGACTTGGGTACAATCGTCCCCTAAAGTCACGGGGTGCCGCATATTCGTACACGCACTCGAAGTGTGTTAAGACCCGTCGCTATGGCAGGATCTGCCCGCGCCTTGTTCCGCCCTCCATTTCGCAATTATCAGATCGACTCGGCCTACGATGAGATGTTTGAGGCTCCGGGCGTGCCGCGGCCTCACTATCAGGCGCTGTTTCAAACGCTGCTTGGACTGCCTCCGGAGGAGATGCGCCGGAGCCAGCAGGCGGCCGACCTGTCGTTTCTGCATCAGGGAATCACCTTCACGGTGTACGGCAATGACGAGGGAACCGAGCGCGTCTTTCCGAATGATCTGCTGCCGCGCATCATTCCCAACCACGAGTGGCGCAAAATCGAAAATGGACTGACGCAGAGAATTGCGGCGCTGAACCTGTTTTTGGAAGACATCTACCACGGCGGACGAATTCTGGCGGATGGCGTCGTGCCGCGGGAGTTGGTCTACAGCTGCAAGCATTTCCGGCGGGAGATGCGCGGCCTGACGGTTCCGCGGGGCATTTACGTCAGCGTTTGCGGTACGGACCTGGTGCGGCTTCCGGACGGAAGCTTTGCCGTTCTGGAAGACAATCTTCGGGTACCGAGCGGCGTTTCGTACATGCTGGCGAATCGCAAGGTTCTGCAGAAGGTGTTCCCGACGTTGTTCCGCGATTACGGAGTTTGTCCGGTCGATCACTATTCGCAGGCGCTGCTGGCCACACTCCGCGCCTTGAGTCCAGCAAGCTCTTCCACCCGGCACGAGCCGACCGTGGTGCTGCTGACGCCCGGGGTTTTCAACTCGGCGTATTTTGAACACACATTTCTAGCGCAGCAGATGGGGATTGAGCTGGTCGAAGGCCGCGATCTGCTGGTGCACGACAACGTCGTCTACATGCGAACCACGGCAGGGCTGAGGCGTGTCGATGTGATCTACCGGCGCGTGGATGACGATTTCCTCGATCCACTCTGCTTCCGGCGGGACTCAAGTCTGGGTGTGCCCGGATTGTTCAATGCCTATCGCGCGGGCAATGTGATGCTGGCCAACGCAATCGGTACAGGCATCGCAGACGATAAGGCTCTGTACGCTTATGTGCCGGCGATCATTCGCTACTACCTTGGGGAAGAGCCGGTCCTGCAGAATGTGCAGACCTATCTGCTGACGGATCGCTCGCAACGGGACTATGTGCTGGAACATCTCGACGAGCTGGTGGTGAAAGCGGTGGGTGAATCGGGCGGTTACGGAATGTTGATCGGGCCGCACAGCACGGCGGAGGAGAGGGAAGAATTCCGGCAGAGGATCAAGGCCGAACCGCGGAACTACATCGCGCAGCCCACGCTGAGTCTCTCCCGGGCGCCCTGTTTCCTGGAAGGGGAAGCGCAGGCGCGGCACGTCGATCTGCGGCCTTACATTCTTTATGGCGATAACGTCACGCTCATACCCGGCGGGCTCACACGGGTGGCGTTGCGGCGAGGCTCTCTCGTCGTGAACTCTTCCCAGGGCGGAGGCAGCAAGGATACCTGGGTGCTGCGGGCATGAATCAACGGCGGGAAACGACCATGCTGTCGCGAGTCGCAGAGAGTCTTTACTGGATGGCGCGCTATCTGGAGCGGGCGGTGCATACTTCCCGGCTGATGGACGTGGACTTTCAGCTGCGCCTGGACCAGTCGCCGGAATCGAGCGCTGGACGCTGGTTGCGGCTGCTCGAAGCCTCGCAGGCGCCGGCTCCCGAGGATGGAAAAATTGAGGCCGCGACACTGTCACATATCCTCACACTGGATCGAACGAACCCATCTTCCATTGTTTCGTGCATCACGGCCGCGCGCGAGAATTTGCGGCAGGTGCGGGAACAGTGCAGTACGGAGATGTGGGAGCAACTCAACCGGCTTTACCTGCAGGTGAACAGTCCTACTGCGACCGAGTCTTGGCTGCTGAATTCGTACGTATTTTTTCGAGCGGTGCGCGAAGGAGCGCAACTGTTTTACGGCGTCACCGACTCGACCATGGCCCATGGCGAGGGCTGGCGCTACATTCAATTGGGACGCTTCGTGGAACGCACCGACGCCCTGGCGAGGCTGATTGGCACTCACTACACCTGGCTGCACGGTTCCTTGGATCAAGCGGTCGAGAGTGAGGAGTACCTGGAATGGGTAGGACTGCTCAAGTCATGCGCGGCGTTTGAAGCGTACTGCAAAACCTATACGGCGGAACTGCGGCCGTTGCGGGTCGCCGAGTTTCTTTTGTTGAATCCCACTTTCCCGCATTCGGTGCGCTTCTCGGTGGACCATGTGCATGCGTCATTAACTGCAATTGGCGAGTTGACCGAACGCAAGGCCGAGCAGGCGATACGGCTGGCGGGCCGTCTGAGCGCGATGCTCAGCTTCAGCCAGATTGACGAAATCATGGCTTCGGGGGCGAATGCGTTCGTCGACAGCATTCGCTGGCAATGCACGCAGGTGCACAACTCCATACATCAGATCTATTTCGATTATCCGGTGGAATCGGCACTGGTGGCTTGAGAAGGATCCCATTGATCTATTCCGTGCGGCATACCACGACGTTTTCGTACGAGCCTGCGGTGAGCGGGAGCGTGATGGAAGTGCGCCTGCAACCGCGAAGCGAAACCAACCAGCGCTGCCTCAGCTTCCATCTGGACGTCAGCCCGGGTGCGAGCATCAATCAGTACCGTGATTTTGCGGGCAACACGGTGCATCACTTCGACATTGCGGGAACCCATACGCAGGTCAAGGTGGCGGCCAGCTCCACCGTGGAAGTGCAAGCCGTGCCGGCGCCGCGCGTTGCAGACGCGGGCGACTGGACCGATCTCGACGCCCTGGTTGCGTCAGATGATTACTGGGAGATGCTGTTGCCCAGCGAGTTCGCTCGACCCACGGCAGCCCTCCTGGAACTCGCTGCGGAGCTCAAGTGCGAACGGCGGGACAGTCCCCTCGAACTGCTGACCGAGTTGAATGAAGGCATCTGTAAACTGTTTGCCTACGTACCGAACAGCACGAAGGTGGATTCGCCCATCGACGAGGCGCTGCGCGCGCGCCAGGGGGTGTGCCAGGATTTCGCGCACATCATGATCGCTCTGCTGCGGCCTCTCGGAGTTCCTTGTCGCTATGTGAGCGGCTACCTGTTTCACCGGGATGCTGAGGAAGAGCACGATCGCTCGCTGGAAGGCGCATCGCATGCCTGGGTGGAGGCTTTGGTGCCGCGCTTAGGCTGGGTGGCATTCGATCCGACCAACAACCTGGTTGGCGGAGACCGCCACATTCGCGTAGCGGTGGGCCGCGACTATGCCGACGTGCCCCCGACCCGCGGCGTTTATAAGGGCGAGGCTCAGAGCAAGATGAGCGTTGCGGTGACCGTTAGTCCGGCGGACGCTCCGCTGCCGGAGCAATCTGCGCCCAGCATCATCATTCAATCTCGTCCCGTTCTAACCCGACCCAGGCTTCGCCTGGAGCAAGAGCAACAACAGCAATAGTAGTTGGCTCCAGGTTTGCCAGCCTGTTGCTGGCACACTTTTGTCGGCTCTCCGTCAGAATGTGGAACGAAAACGTGCGGGCACGCGGCGCAAAACAGGGGAATTGTGGCCGGTTAGTGGATGAACTTGTAGTCGACAATCGAGGCGGCCAGATCGGAGTTCTCCTCGTCGGTCTTCTCGTTATTCTGTTCCGTCCGCATGACCCGGCCCTGGCAGACGACGTTGCTGTTCTTCTGGCCGGATATCTCTTCCGGCATCTCGAATACCATCTCGATCAGCGCATTGACAGGCAACTGCTGCGGTCCGTGAAAGAGCACGCCGCTCTGGCTGATATTTTCGATGACGCCTTCATACCAGGTGCTGGTCTTGTTGACGCGGTAGCGCAGGGCGATATCGAGCTTGAGCCGCCGGGCCCGGGGCACCCAGGAAGGCCGCTTCTCCCGCGGATGGCTGCTGCGCCGAATGCCGGTCTCCGGCGTCGCATGCTCCACCCGCTCGGTGCGGCGCATGGTAGTCCAGTCGTATTTGTATTCCGCGGCGCAGAGCAGGCAAACCTGGTAATAGTCGCCGTCCGCACCACGACGCGGCCATGAGAACTCGTGAGAGCAGCGCCCAAGCATAAGCACATCCATCAATTTTTGCGGCATGGTAATTACTTCCGGGTGAGTAGAACCCCTCGGACGCAAACACATCATCGCGCGAAGCTTGAGATTTGGGTAGGTTACTTTCGTGCAATAGGATTGCCGCCGCCGAACTAGGGGCGGAACATGTGGCGAAGTCCTAAGAAAAAGCGTCTGAATGGACTAGATTTCCGCCCGCTGGAAGGCTCCGCTGACGACGTCGCGGGCGCGGCGGCAACGGTCGATTCTGGGATAAGTTCTGAATCTAGAGTTGCAGGTATTGTGTGAACTAGCATTTCGTCCCATCTGTACGGGTCCTCTATGATGGGAGTTGGAGAAACTTGCATTGTAATTGCTATTTCTCGATGCTCATGTGCAGGTAGCTCTGCCAAAGCCTTGAGCCCTGTAAAGCCGGCTTGATCCACCCAGACTATGTACTTGCCAGCTGCAAGGCCTGTTGCTCGAAACCCTCCTCTCTGTGTCGTCCTTCCTTCAAGGTTGGCTCCCGTGTCCACCTGTACGATGGTCACCTTCGCGTTAGAGATGACTGCATCGGTCTGGTCTTTGACGATTAAGTCGATACCTGAGTCGCCGTGCTGAAGCAAATCCAACACCAGCTCTTGCCCTGGAAGGATGGGTACTTCGTTCTGAAGCGTTAGATTGAGCTCGGTGATCTGGTGCTGTTGCACCAGCAAAGTCTTTTCTTGGTTCTTGAACCCGTTATGGGTGGCCGTTATCTTGTAAGCTCCCGGCGAGACTTGAAACACGGAGAACTTGCCCCACCGATCCGTGAGCCCATCAGCGACTTTTTCACCACTTCCATCGGTCAATGCAACCTTCGCTCTCGGAATGGCCTCGCCAGAGGACGCAACTACGAGTAGGTCGATCCCAGATCCGGTTGCTTGAGCGGTCAAAACCGGCAGCGAGTTCTGCGCAGCCATGGAGAGCGAGGCCGCCAGCAAGGCCCTTAGAGCCGTATCTCTTCTGGCTCGCACCTTAGACTGCATGGCTCCAAAATAGCGCTCGGGATGCCAGCGGTCAACGGCGATCCGTGTATCATCGCCCCATGGATGGCCTTTACCCCGATGTTTCAGCCTTCATCCTTGGCGGCGGCCGGAGCACTCGCATGGGTACGGACAAGGCCTTCGTCGCCCTGGATGGCCGCACGTTGCTGGCGCGGGCGCTCGACTTGGCGCGGTCCGTGACCCCGGACTTCCACATTGTCGGCGACCCGTCCAAATTCGCCCCCTTCGCCCCGGTGGTCGAGGATATCCATCCCGGATGTGGGCCGCTGGGCGGAATCCATGCCGCGCTGATGGCTTCGGAGAAGGATCTCAATGTTATCCTCGCCATCGATCTGCCGTTCGTATCATTTGCCCTGCTGCAATTCCTGATCACGCGCGCTCGCAATTCCAATGCACTGGTAACGCTGGCGCAAGCGGGCGGATACTGGCAGCCGCTGTGCGCCGTCTATCGCCGCGATTTCGCCGAAGCCGCGGAGCGCGCTTTACGCGCCGGACGCTATAAAATCGATCCATTGTTTGAAAAGGTGCCGGTGCAGGCGATTAGCCAGGATGAGTTGGAAGCGGCGGGCTTTACGCCCGCAATCTTCCGCAATGTGAATACGCCGGAAGAATTGGCGGAGGCGAGTGCGGCCGATGTGGTCAGAAGAAATGCATAGGCTCTTCGTTGCGCTCAGGATGACAAAGCCAGTTTTGCTGGAAGACAGAAGCTAGAAGCTGCCTCATGCCCGACGAACCCAAACCCGCGCCCTACATCGAATTCCGCAACGTCTCCAAGGCCTTCGGCTCGAACGTTGTGCTCGACGGCGTCAGCTTCGAAGTGATGCCCGGCGAAACGGTCTGCATCCTCGGACGCAGCGGCGTGGGCAAGTCCGTCTCGCTGCACAACATCATGGGATTTCTCAAGCCTGATTCCGGCCGGGTCATCGTTGCCGGCGAAGACATCACCGACTACACTCCGGCACAGATGGAACCGATTCGCAAGAAGGTCACCATGGTGTTTCAGAACGGAGCGCTCTTCGATTCCCTCAGCGTGGGCGAAAATGTCGCGTTCCCGCTGCGCGAAACCCGCGAACTCAGCGAAGAGCAGGTCTACCAGATCGTCGACGGCCTGCTGCAAATGGTCGGCGTGCAGGAGATGCGTGACTTGCTGCCGTCGGATCTTTCGACGGGGATGAAACGCTCCGTGGCCATTGCACGCGCTCTCGCGGCCCGCCCCCAGTGTGTGCTGTACGATGAGCCAACGACCATGGTCGATCCCTTGATGGCGCAACTGCTCGGCGACTTGATCAAGCGCCTGAAGATTCAGCTGAATCTCACCAGCCTGGTTGTGACCCACGACATGCGGCTCGCGAAAAAGCTCGCCGAACGCGTCGTATTCCTGCATGAGGGCAAGGCCATCTTCTTCGGCACCTACGCGCAGATGGAGAATGACACGCACCCCATCATTCAGGAGTTCCTCGAGTTGGATGAATTGAAGCTGGAAGCTTGAATCCCGCTCTTGCGATGACCGCCAAGACCAACGCCGTTCGCCTGCTCGATCAACTGGAAATTCAGTATGAACTGCGCGAGTACGAGGTCGACCCCAACGATCTCGCCGCAGAAACCGTGGCGGCCAAGATCGGCTTGCCGCCAGAGCAGGTGTTCAAGACATTAGTCGCGCGCGGTGATCGCCACGGCGCATGCATGGCTGTTATCCCCGGGGACCAGGAACTGGATTTGAAAGCTTTGGCGATAGCCGCGGGCGAAAGGAAGATTCAGCTTGTGCCGGTAAAAGAGCTGCAGGCCCTGACCGGCTATATTCGCGGAGGAGTGACGGCTCTGGCAGCGAAGCGCGAATTTCCGGTTTACGTCGATGAGACGATCGAACTGTTCGACGCAATCTCGATCTCCGCGGGCATCCGTGGCCTGCAAATCCTGCTAGCGCCGGCAGATTATCTCCGCGCCACGAAGGGCACGCTCGCTGCCTTGAGTCAGCCGAAACAATAATCGCGTAGGGGCGGATGCATTCATCCGCCCTGCGAGCGAAGCGAGCGCCCCGGACGAATGCGTCCGGGGCTACGTGTTCAAAATCCCTGCTGCACCAGCTCCGCCATCGACAGCGAATTCTCCGATCCATCGGCCCGCATCATCTTCTCGACATATTTCGCAATGAGGTCGGCCTCCAGATTCACCGGATCGCCCGCCTTCAAAGAATGCAGGTTTGTCATCTCCACCGTGTGCGGGATGATGGCGACGGTGCAGCGATTCCGCTCCAGGCTTGCCACGGTAAGGCTGATCCCTTCTATGGAAATCGAGCCTTTATAAACCGTATATTTCTCGACCTCATCCGGCAGCTCGATCTCCAGCCACCAGTTCTCGGAGTCCGCGATGCGCTCGAACGACAACAGCTTGCCTACGCCATCTACGTGCCCCTGCACGATGTGGCCGCCGAACCGCCCATCGGCTTTCATAGGAAGTTCGAGGTTAACGAGCGCTCCTTCGTGAATGCGCGAGAACGAGGTGCGCACCCAGGTTTCCGGCGCGAGATCGGCGCAGAATGAATCCGGTTTGATGGCAAGAGCAGTAAGACATACGCCGCTCACGGCCACACTGTTGCCCGTGCCCAGTTCTTTGGGAGTACGATCTGCCACGATGGTGATTCGACGGTTCTCGCCGCGCTGTTCGATGCGGCTGATGCGGCCCACTTCTTCTACGATGCCAGTAAACATAAGTGCCTCCGGAAATAAAGGATGAACTCAACATGATAGTCCTGCCGCCGAAGGATCGTCACCCAGGGATCACGGTTCGTAAGGATCACGGAGATAGCCCTCCACTGCGAAATCTTCACCGAAGTAATGGAGACGCGTGTGTCTAACCGGCAGCGCCTGGCCCGGTTCACCCGTCTTGCCGGCAGCAAAGGGAACAGACTCCGAACCTCCCATAATCTTTGGGGTGTAATAGAGGAAGACCTTATCCGCAATGCCCGCCGCCAGCGCGGCCCCGTTCACGGTCGAGCCCCCTTCGATCATCAGACTCGGAATCTCCAGCTCTCCCAGTCGCCGCAATGCCGCCTGGATGGAGGTCCGGCGCCCTGTTTCGTCTGTGGAAATCGGTTCCACGCGTACGCCGAGTTGTTCCAGTTGGGCCTTCTTTTCCGCATCGCCTGAAATGCAGAAGACCAGAAGATCGCCTTTATGTTCGGCAGCGGCGCTTTTTACCACCCTGGACTCCAGCGGCAGGCGCAATTGCGAATCGAGGATCACGCGCAGCAGGGGCCGCCTGCGCGGCCTGCCTGTGCGATCTGTAAGCAGCGGATTGTCCGCGCGAATGGTACCGACTCCAACCAGAACAGCGTCACACTGATGCCTCAATTCCTGTACGTGCGCTCGGGCTACCTCGCCGGTAATCCAATGTCCGGAAAACCCATCCGCTGGTGCACCCTGTTTGGGCGCGCTCGCGGAGGGAGCAACCTTTCCGTCCAGAGTCATGGCAGACTTCATGGTCACTAAAGGTAGGCCACGCCGAATGTAGCGCGCGAATGCCTCATTCAGGCGTCGGGCCGGCTCTTCCAGCCTTCCAACTTCTACCTCGATTCCGGCGGACCGCAACTGCTGAAAGCCGCGACCGCTGACCTTAGGGTTCGGATCGGCCATCGATGCGACCACGCGGCGAATGCCGGCGTTGATGAGAGCGTCTGTGCACGGAGGCGTCCGCCCCTGATGGGCATGCGGCTCAAGATTAATGTAGAGGGTCCCGCCGCGAGCCTTCGCCCCCGCAGCTTCCAGAGCCAGAATCTCAGCATGCTTTACGCCATCGTAAGTAAAGGTGCCGTTGCCCACGACGTCGCCGTGAGCATCGGCGATCACCGCGCCCACATAAGGATTCGGCGACGCCAGGCCGATGCCCGCGCGCGCCAGGTCAAGCGCCTGCTGGATAAGCTCGTCGTCTGTGAACTTGATGAGCATGGATGAAGTAACTCATGAAGAATCTAGAATCTAACATGCCCGCGCCCGCAAAGGCCTCCATGGCGCTCTCGCGCCCTCGCACACTCCTATGTGATCGCAATCACAGCCTGTCTTCACCCGCTCCGAACACAATTTTAAAGCAGGGCAACGCCATCGCTCTGCCGCGGAGGGCCTGTGTTCAAGATCGTCAACGCCCGGTTTCTTGCGCCCGGAATCAAGCGGTTCGTCATCGAAGCGCCGCGCATCGCGCGGAAGCAGAAGCCCGGACAATTCGTCATCCTGCGTATCTACGAAGAGGGCGAACGTATTCCGGTCACCATCGAAAACTCTGATCCCGAACGCGGCACCATCAGCATCGTCGTGCAGTCGGCAGGGAAGACCACCAACCTGCTGAACTCACTCGAAACCGGCGACTCGATTCTTGACGTGGTCGGTCCGCTGGGCAAGCCTTCCGAGATCGCGCTATACGGCACGGTCGTGGTGGTGGGCGGCGGAGTCGGCACGGCGATGGCCTATCCCACGGCTGCGGCCTTGAAGCGTGCCGGCAACCGCGTACTTTCGATCGTGGGCGCGCGGAATAAAGAGCTGGTGATCCTCGAGCCGGAAATGCGCGAAGTCAGCGATGCCCTGATGATCACCACCGACGACGGCAGCTACGCCGACAAGGGGTTCGTCACCGATAAGCTGCGGCAGTTGATCGAAAACGGCACGCGCATTGACCTTGTCGTCGCGGTCGGCCCGATTGTGATGATGAAGGCTGTCTCCGAACTCACGCGTAAAGAGAACATCCACACCGTAGTCAGCCTCAATCCCATCATGATCGACGGCACCGGAATGTGCGGCGGCTGCCGCGTCATGATCGACGGCAAGAGCGAATTCGCCTGCGTCGACGGTCCCGAGTTCGATGGACACAAGGTGAACTTCGAAGTTCTGGTGCAGCGCAACGCTATGTATCGCCCGGCTGAGCAGAAGTCGATGGAAGATTTCAAACGCAAGCAGGAACAAGATCAACATACCTGCCTGGCCCAGGGAGAATCACGATGAGTCCGACGGCAAAGAAGTCGCTGAACGTGTTGTCTCCCAAGGAGCGCATGAAGGTTCCGCGCCAGTTGATGCCGGAGCAGCCCGCCGAAGAGCGCGCCCACAACTTTGAGGAAGTAAATCTCGGCTACAGCGCCGAACTCGCGCAGCAGGAAGCCCGCCGCTGCCTGGAATGCGCCAAGCCCGTCTGCACCAACAATTGTCCGGTGGGCGTAAAGGTGAAAGAATTCGTCGAGTTGATTGTGGCCGGAGATTTCCTCGCCGCCGCTGCCAAGATCCGCGAGGACAACGTCCTTCCGGCGATCACCGGCCGCGTCTGCCCACAGGAAGACCACTGCGAGGGCAATTGTCTGCTATCGAAGAAAGTGAAGCCGCTGGGCATCGGCTATCTCGAGCGCTTCGTTGCCGACTACGAAAAGCGCATGGGCACGCACGTCGTGCCGACGGTTGCGCCGACGGGCAAGAAAGTCGCGGTTGTGGGCAGCGGCCCATCTGGCCTTACGGTCGCCGGCGATCTCATTCAGAAAGGCCATAAAGTACGCGTCTTTGAAGCGCTGCATGAACTCGGCGGAGTGCTCGTCTATGGCATTCCAGAATTCCGGTTGCCCAAACAGATCATCCGCGAGCAACTGGATTACATGCGCGAGATGGGTGTCGAGTTTGAGACCGATGTGGTCGTGGGCCGCACCGTCACCATCGATGAACTGATGGAAGAAGAGGGCTACGATGCCGTCTACATCGGCACGGGCGCCGGCTTGCCGCAGTTCATGAACATTCCCGGCGAGCATCTGAACGGCGTCTACTCCGCAAACGAATTTCTGACCCGCATCAATCTGATGAAGGCCTACAAGTTTCCCGTTTATGACGAGCCTATGCTCGACCTGAAAGGGAAGAACGTGGCAGTGATCGGCGGCGGCAACACGGCGCTCGATGCGATCCGCTCGGCACTGCGCCTCGGCGCCGGCAACGCCTACGTGATCTATCGCCGCAGCGATGCCGAGATGCCAGCGCGCGCGGAAGAAGTGCATCATGCGCGGCAGGAAGGAATTAACTTCCAGATGCTGACCGCGCCCACCGAATTTCTCTCGGACGGCAAAGGCTGGTTGACGGCCGCGCGTTGCGTTCTGA
>Ga0075017_100002470_pt1 | contig 11575 bp, 9 predicted proteins | sample AleBraG_ABR_2012_FD_71475 | JGI IMG/M metagenome (GOLD analysis project Ga0075017, IMG submission 71475) | Freshwater sediment microbial communities in response to fracking from Pennsylvania, USA - Alex Branch Run_MetaG_ABR_2012 | ecosystem: Environmental > Aquatic > Freshwater > Creek >...
TTCGAGCTTTGAAGGTTTGGATGACGCTGCAGATCTTTGGAGCGAGAGCCGTCGAGGCAGCCATAGACCGAACATTGGAATTGGCGGAGATTGCCGAGCAGGCTATCAAGAGCTTGCCCGATTGGGAGATCGTGACGCCTGCACAGATGGCTATCCTGACTTTCCGCTATGCGCCCGTAAATCTGCGAGGTGGAACCCATGGGGCGCGCTTGGATGTGATGAACCGGGCGATTGCGGGCAAGATGCAGCAGGATGCGTTCGCCCTGGTCTTGACTACGGAACTGAAGGGCTCGACGGTTCTGAGGATGTGCACGATCAATCCGCGGACGACAGTTGAGGATGTGGAGAAGACAGTGGCCGCGCTTCAGAAGTCCGCGGAAAAGGTATTATCCTCAACAGCGAGTTGAGGGAGAGCGCCACGACGGAGATTATCTCGGTTCTTCGAATTCCTGAATCTCTCACTGATTGGGCTGGCCAGTGATTGGATTCCCCAGAGAAGGGACAGGGACACCGCGCAGAACAATCAAGGTCTGCCAGACCGCAAAGAACTGGCAGGTTTGCGGGTCAGCGCGAAGCTAGTGTAGGATTTTGAAAAGACAAAGGCGATCACGAGTATAGAGACATGGCGATTTTGAACAGTTTCGCAAGAGACTGAAAAAGATTAAACATGGCAACATTTACAGGCGCAATCGGTTCAGGCGGAAAGTGGCTGCTTGACAAGATCGTAGGCGGCATCGCCGCGACGGGAATAAATCCAAATCTTTTGACGTTCTTGGGGCTCGTGGTGAATTTTGGCGCAGCGGTATTCCTTGCCATGGGAGGATTCCGAACCGGCGCCATGATCATCTTTTTTGCTGGATTCCTTGACATGCTTGACGGTCAGGTGGCCCGGAGGCAGGGGCGCGTGACGCCCTTCGGCGCATTCTACGATTCGACGCTCGACCGCTATGCGGATATGGCGCTGTACATGGGACTGCTGGTCTATTACTCCGTGATTGGCCGGACCCCATACGTGGTGTTGGCTGCGGTCGCAACCGCGGGCTCTGTGATGGTAAGTTATGCTCGAGCACGCGCCGAGTCACTCATCCCCCTGTGCAAAGTGGGATTTATGGAGCGGCCCGAACGACTGGTCTTGCTCATCATTGGCGGGCTGTTCAATCGAATGGGGCCGGTGCTTTGGGTGATTGCGACCGTTTCAACAATTACCGTAATTCACCGAATTTATTACACGTGGCAGGAAACGAAGGCTGGCCGAATCCTTCCCGGAATCAACCCAAGCGTCTAAGTTATTTATTCCGATTTTCCTCCTGCCATTGATTTCGCAAAGCCTCTTCCACAGGGCCTGAAATAGTTTGTCGTACGAAGTCGCGGAGCGCCGGTACTGCATCCTTCTTAAGATTCTTGGTTTCAATGGTATCGTGCAAATGAATCTTGATCTTTCCGGGCCAGAGCATCCAATGACCCGTCCGGTGATGTTGGAATGACCCAACCAGGGTCACCGGCACGATTGGCACGCCCAATTGTTGAGCGACGCGGAAGCCGCCGTCCTGGAATTCATCCACGTGGCCATCACGAGTTCGTTTCGCCTCGGGAAAAATAATGAGGCTGGTTCCGGCGTTGACTGCGTCCTGAGTTAGGCGCCACATTCTTTTCAAATCAGATGGGCGCCTGACATCCGGCACCGGAACATTTCCAAACCGCTTCATGAGCCACCCGTATGCCGGAATCTTGAAATGAGATTCAAGTTCCCATCCCCGCACAAACTGGGGGATTGCACAGTAAAGCATGAACGGATCGAAAAGATTCACGTGATTCACGAAAAAGAACGAAGTGCGTGTGGCGTCAAATCCCTGCGCGCGATGAACTTCGATGCGTGCGCCGGAGAGCAGAGCGATTCTGCGGCAGAGCCCTCGCTGCAACCAGTCGTGTCTGCGGGGATCAAGAAAGATTCCCAGAAAGACGAGCAGCGGTACGTAAATGAAGAAGTGCAGAGCGCTAAGAGTCCAAAGCCCTGCACTTCGCATGGCGAACCAGGCGTTCTTCATACAAAGATTTCCACCGCTGAAGGGACTATCTCGATCGATCGGCAGTGGAGAGTTGCAACTTCTCCATCAATCATGATGTCCACTGGCTTGGAGAGGTTGAATTCGACGCGGCGAACGGAGCGGCGAGCCGCGAGCGGGTGCTCGATGTGCGTACCGTCATAAAGACGGGGAAGCATGCGAAGGAGGGCTAGCCTGCCAATCGGCCCCCAGCGGACAAACTCAATCAGCCCGTCGGTAGCATCGGCGTTTGGAGCAATCAGCATCGTGCCGCCGGTGTATTTGCTGTTGTTGAAGGTTAGGAACAACGCCCTGCGGTCGTCCCAATCCTGGTCATCATCGCATCTCAGAGAGAAAGATCGGCGATTTAACTGCACAACGCGGACGAAAACTCCAAGCAGGTAACCCAATGGGCCAAAAGGTTTGAACCTCCGATTGGTCAGCATGGCAACGTCCGCTGTGAAGCCGACGCTGAGTAAGTTGAAAGAATAGACCTCGCCTTGGGAATGAATCAGGCGGATCAAGTCTACGGGGCGCTTCCGACTGGTCAGAAGGGCTTGGAGGGAAGTTTCAGCCCCATCTTTCGCAAAATCGCGCAAGAACGAGTTTCCTGTTCCCAAAGGCAGGAAGCCGAGGCTGACTTTCTCAACTGAACTGCGGCCGACAAATATTCCGTTTAAGATTTCGTGGGCGGTTCCGTCTCCTCCTACAGCAAGAAATTGCCGGTGTCCCTGGCCGTAGGCTTCACTAGACAATTGCTGTGCGTGGCTCGGACCAGCGGATTCGACGACCTCGATCTGTAGCCCGCGATCGCGTAGACGTGCAAGAGTCGGTGCGGCAAGCTTCGCCGCGCGACCTCCACCGGCTGCGGGATTGACGATGGCAAAAAACTTATTCATTTTAGTCGCAAATCTCGATCAGTTAAATGCCTTGAATGGATGATCGACGGTCCAGTTGTGCCAAACGATCTCGAAGCAGGTGCCGCTTCAAGCGCCGCCCGGTGGTGCGCGGGAATTCTTCTGATGTCAGCACAACCCCATGGACACGCTGATAGTTTCGCAAACGGCTGTTCCGGGAGATTATCAGGTTGCGAAGTTGTTCATCCAAAGCCTGATCTTTCTTCAAGCGAAGAACCAGAACCAGTTGCTCCCCTAACATTGTATTTTGTGGCCAGATGTAGTTAGCAGCAAAAACACAGAACTCTTCGACCGGCAGATCCTCAAAAAAGCCCTCTACATTTTCAGGATAAATGTTCAACCCTTCCGGGGAAACAATCATGTTTTTGCTGCGGCCAAACAGCTGTAAGTGGCCGCGCTGGTCGATCTTGCCGCGGTCGCCCGTGTGCAACCAGCCATCAACGATTGTCTCAGCGGATAATTCGGGATCATCAAGGTATCCTGCCATTACTGTTTTGCCGCGCACGCAGACTTCTCCAATCCCTTCCGAGTCTGGATCTGCTATCTGGAGTTCGATGCCAGGCAAGGGCTTGCCGACGGTATCAGCACGGAACGGCCGGAGGTCATTGACTGTGACCGCAGTGCAAGCTTCGGTCTGGCCGTAGCCGTTGGCGACAGGAATCCCGAGGTCATAAAAAAACTGGAGTGTCTCTGGTTCAGAAAAAGCGCCGCCCACAATGATCGCGCGCAACTCGCCGCCCAAGGAATCATGAACCTGATGGAGCAGCCTTCGGCTCAGCCACGAACGAGGGCGGCCTTTGGTCAGTCCTTTGTTGACGGACACAAGTGCGTTGAAGATGAGCCGTTTTCCGCGCGAAAGCGCGTCAAGTCTTGCCTGCATGGCAGCGCGAAGATTCTTGAGCACCAAAGGAACCACGCTCACGTAGCCGATTTTGTAGCGCGTGAAGGCATCGCGGAAATACTCCGGGCGAAGCGTGCGCAGGTGGACCACTGTGGCTCCGCAGGTGAACGGGCCGATAAAGCCAACCATGAAATCGATGGCGTGGCTCGTGGGCAAGATGCTGAGGTAACGGATGCCGGGCCAAAAAGGATAAATGGAAGTCAGTCCGATACACTGCTCGAGATAATTCTCGTGAGTCAACAGGCAACCCTTCGGGCGGCCTCCGGTTCCCGAAGAGTAACCAATAACGGCAAGATCTGAGCGGCGCCGGGCTACAAAGTTCGGCATTGCATCCGAGCGGAATTCTTCCCAGCGCCGCGCTCCCTGAAGATCTGCCTTCCTCGGAGCTTCGGTCACAAGGACTAATCCCAGCTGTGAAGCGTCAGGTCTGGCCGTTGATTTGCACAATCTCTGCCAAATCGAGAATTCCGTAATCAAAACGCGCGCACCCGAGTGATGGAACAACTCCCACTGCTCTTCCGGGCTAAGCATCCAATCCAGCGGAACCAGCACTCCGCCCGAATACAGAACCGCATAAGCGGAGATGAGGTATTTGGACTGGTTGGTCATGATGATGCTGGCGCGGTCACCCTCCGAGAAACCGGATTCCTGCAGCGCACGCGCGAAAGGATGTGCACGCAGACCAAATTCTTCATACGTCAGGCGTTCTTTCTCTTTTTCGCGATCGGACTCCATCAAGCAGATTTCCGGAGCAAACCGCTCCACCGCATCTTTAAGCGCTTCTCCAAGACTCTGATATTTGGACAGGTCAAGCATTACAGGCGGGATTGAATCCGAGCGGCCAGAGTTTTGAAGTCACTCACACCCTGAACTTCGTAATCTGGCAGTTCGATCCCAAAGTGATTCTCCAAGCGAGACAGCAATTCAAGCGTTTGCAGGCTGTCAATTCCTAGCTTCTTGAAAAAATCGTCTTCGGGGGCCAGCACACCAGGCTGCAATTGAAAATGTTTGGCCGCAAGGTCAATGACTTCCTTTGTTGTCTGCTCCAGAGTGCGCATAACAAAGTAAATTTATCATCCCCGGCAAAAGAATGAAAACGAATGCCCCCCAAGAATCAACCGGCCACCGATCAAAGCAACTGAGGGAAGACTGGGCATCCGCTAAGGCAGATAAGGCATCGACCCGGTATCCAGCACAAACTTCTTCAGAGCGTCCATGACGGCAGGGCGAGTAAAGAGTTCGCAAAACAGGTCGATTTCGCTCCGCAGCTCTTCGTACGGGATCGGCTTGATGAATTTTTTGGCAGCGGCACGCGTCACGGCATCGTACTTGATGATTTGCGCAGCGGTCGAGCGGGCAATGCGAAGGGCTTCGCCCTCCCCTGCTAGCTGAGCGACCAGACCCACGGCCTGCGCGCGGGCTGCGCTGACCGTGCGCCCGGTGAAAAGCAGGTCTCGGATGAATGCATTTCCAAGATCACGCTTCAAGCGTGGAATTCCTCCGAAACCGGGGATGAAGCCCAGGCGCAACTCCGGAAACGCGAACCGTGCCATCTTGTCGGCGATCATGATGTCGCATGCGAGGGCCAACTCAAGTCCCCCGCCGAGGCAGGCGCCATGAACTGCGGCGATGGTGACAAAAGGGGCGGCATCGATGGCATTCAGGACGGCGTGGACGCGTTCCAGAAAAGCGCGCACCCCTCCCGGGCGCTCATTCGCGGAAACCGCAGCCGCGCTCGCATAAAGCTCTCGCAAGTCTCCGCCAGCGGAGAAGACGGACTTGCGAGCGCTGGCAATAATACAAACGGAGGTCTGCGGCGTGAGTGCGCCCAAGGCGGTAACGAACTTTTCCAATTCCGCGAGCATGGCTGTGCCAATTTCATTGGCAGGCGCATGATCAAGCGTCAGTTCGACAATTCCATCCACCCATTCCCAGCGAAGGGTCTTACCCGAAAAACTCTTCATGCAGTCTTTCCTTTTGCCACCGCTGGGGACAATTGCGCTTCATACATGGCAGTGATCTGAACAGCGTAGCGCGAACTAATGGCTTCGCGACGCAACTTTCCATTGGCAGTGAGAAGACCATTTTCGGGGGTGAATGCTTCGGGAACCACAGTAGATTTCCGGATTTGACGATAATGCGGGAGCTCAGAATTTATCTTATCCAGCGCTGCTTCCACGGTTCCAGATTCAACTTTCCCGGAAACCAGCAGTGTGAGGTAACCACGTCCGTTTCCAACCACTACTGCGTGCTGGGCCGCCGGGATGAGTGCTGAGATTCTTTCCTCTATTGGTTCGGGAGCAATGTTGTGGCCTGAGTTCAGAATGATAAGATTCTTGATTCGTCCAACGATGCGCCAATTTCCTTTTTCGTTCGACTCTCCCTGATCGCCCGTATGGAACCAGCCATTCCGCAGAACGCGGGCTGTTTCCTCTGGCCGATTCCAGTACCCGGGGAAGATGTGCGGGCCGCGAACGACAATTTCCTGATTTTCAGTCAATTTCATTTCAGTGCCTGCGACGGCGTAACCCACGCACCCCGGTTGCACAGGGACTCGCGGATCATCCAGTGTGCAAATGCCGGTTGTTTCGGTCAGTCCGTAAGCCTGTAACACCGGAATGTTAAGCATCAGGAAGAATTGCTGCGTTTCCGGTGCGAGCGGCGCAGATCCACAAATCAGGGCGACAAGGTTGCGACCAAAGCGTTCTCTGATTTTCCCGAAGATAAGAGTCTGGCCTAAGAAAAGCCAGAAAGAATCGTTCCAGCCGCGTTTGGCCGATTTCCGTTGCCAAGCTTTGACCGCCCTGCGGAAAATTGACCGAATTGGCCTCGGACGCTTGGCTAGCGCAGCTTCCACGCCGCGGCGGACGCGTTCGAGCAGCGTCGGAACATTCAGGAAATAATGAGGCGAAGCTTGAACGATTTCATCAGCCAGCTTGTTCAAATCCGTTGAAAAAGTAAGAGTGGTCTCACCAGAGACGCAAGAGAGCATCAAAAGCCACGAAGCCGCAAAATTCATCGGCAAGTAGTGGAACACGCTATCGGGGGAGCGGTTCCCGGATTGATTCATTAATTGATCCAGGCGCTCGGTCGTACAACTGACCATATGACTCAAGTTATCCACAGTGAGGCAGACGCCCTTCGGTTCGCCCGAAGTACCGGACGTGTAGATGATCGTGACGATGTCTGAACCGGGCCTCGAAATGGGATCCGAAGCGCCCGCAGCGGATGGTTTCGCCTTGAATATTTCTTCAAACGTGATCGTTCTTGGCGCATCACTCCAGGCTTCGCCTACACACTCACCTGCGGCAGCGTCGTTTACGACCAGCAGCTTCGGCTGCGAGTCCTTAAGCATGCCAACCAAATCCGCGGGAGCCTGTCTGAAGTAAAGCGGAACTGTAATCACTCCCTCAGCCAAAAGCGCCAGGTCGATTGCTACCCAGGAGATTGAATTTGGTCCAAGAAGCGCGCAGCGATCCCCCGCCTGAACGCCAGCCGTCTTCAGGTAATTTCGGACCACCTGAATCCGCTCGAGGAGTTCGCCGCCCGTAACACTCAGGAACTGGCTTTCACGAAGCTCGCGCAATATGACTCGGCCTTCTGCCGCCTTCATTTGAGCGAAAATAGTTTCTATAAAATTCGGCATGAAATCTCAATTTGCTGCTGCCAGGGTGGACTCCGACGCATCATGATGCTCAACGAGTTGCCGTAACGTCTCGCTAAGCGGAGGGAGATAGTCCTCCCAACTGAAAACTCCTTGTCGCAGTGGGAACTCCGGATAAGTGCGCCGCATCTCGTCCTCCAGAAAAGTGCCCATGCGCGCCATCACCTTTAAATTGCGTACAACAGTCTGACCGATGCCATCTCTCACGGAGTCAGATTCCTTCACGAGCGTCTGCATCATTTGGAGCAAACGAGGCTCGAGGTCTGGATCTTCCACGGTCAGAATAAGATGCTCATGTCCTCGCTCGCGCATCAAATTGCGAATACGCTCGTCCATCGTTACGCCTACCGAAGCCACAAGCGTCGGCATGGAAGTAACCATGGCGTGATACCGCGAAGAAATCATGTAAGCCGATTCCCGCAGAATCGAAACGAGTTGAAACATATCGTAATCATCGGAAGTGAAGATCGGAATGCCCGGTATCTGCGCGGCAATTTCCCGGCAGGCAACGGCATCCAGCCGTTCCATGGCAACAAGGATCGGGAACACCCTGTGCTGCTTGCTGAACGCCTGGGTCGCATGGGTGACGCTGGAAATGTAGTGTTTGTATTTTCGGTCAACTTCTGCCCCTGACTCGTGGAAATAAACCGACCTATATTGACTGCCTTTAAACGCGCCGGTCGTAACCCTGGCCAGAAACTTGGCGATCGATGCTTTGACCGGCCACACAAACGGATGAATGGGGCAGACCGTCAAGATCGGAGTCTTTTCATCCCAGCCTGCCTCACGCAGAATTTTTCGCGCGTAGGCGGGCGGATTCGGTTCAAACGTCCAAGCAGTGTCGGTCCCGAGTTCGGTGGGAATTCCCATAGAACTCAATAGCTTCTGAGATTCAACGTTCCGCGTAACGGCCAGAGAATCCTTCGCATACCGCCCGCACATCCATTGAATCACGGCATCCATGTGGCCGGCCTCACCGCCATAAGCGAGCGAAAGCTTGTTTTCCGCCGAGGCCAGACCTAGCGAGCCGATCATCATCGTAGTCAGAGCGTTGGCAAATTTACTCTTGAACATAGAGCCTTCGCAAGCCACTACACCATGATTCTGCTGTACTGCATGAAAGAGAAATGGCGGATACACATCTGGCAGATGGACCTGCCTGGTTCCTTCAAAATAGCCCTTGGTGCGGTCAAAATTCTGAGTCATCACACTGAATTCGACGCGTTCAGCGCCGAGGACATGCCGCACTTGCCGGAGCATTTCTTGGACGCGCACATCACTTCCCGTATTGCGCGTGCCGTTGTAGCCCGCGAACAAGAGTTTGAGTTTCTCATCGGGAGTCCAGCGCTTTCCGATTCCGAACATCCAGCCGAAGCGGCGGATTTCGATGAGCGCGCTGACCCAGGCCACAAGGATGAAATCGGTCATGTCGTTACTCCAGCGGCTCGCGCGGGCACTGCGATGGAGTCAGTTGACGGCCACGGCTTTGCGGGGTAGCGAAAATTGTTATCACGGCTGAACTTCAGCAGGGGCGCAGCATACGTTGAAAATTTCGCGGGAGCTTCCCCGAGTTCCGCGACGATACGGGAATTGTCGAATACCGTATTCCAATCTAAATAGGGCCAGAAAACTTTCAGCAAAGATGCGCCATAACCAGTAGAGCCGCTTCGATTTGCAAGCCAGTTGACGGCTTTGGAAAACGGACCGCCCAGAGCAGGCCAAAAAATTGGACGCCTCATTCCACCCGCTCCAGCTATTGCATCCGTGAGTTCGCAATAGGTCTGCGACCCAGTTCCGGACGAAAGATGATAAATTCCGTGCGCCGGATCCTTTTTCTGGTGAATCGTAACGATAGCCTTGCCGACGTAATTTGCTGGAACGATGTCTATTTTATCGCCTGCTCGAAGGGGAAGAACCGGCATCCGCGCAAGAACATCAAACGCCTGAACCATGTCAAACTGGCTGGTTTCCGCGCGCGTGCTGTCCCCCAGCACTATTGCTGGACGGAAAATCGTTCGTTGGACGTCCGGCAACAGCTGATGAGCCATGTGTTCGCAGAACTTCTTCGTGCGAGCGTACGGGTCAAAATCGGAAAGCGACCAATCGATTGATGTGTCCTCATTCACGACTTCATTCTTCCGCTTACCCGCTACCGCGACGGTGGAAACATGGGAATAGCGGCGCAATCCGTGTGAATCCTGAGCACGCCGGGCGAGTTGAATCACTTCGAGTGTCCCACGCAAATTCACATTCAAACACTGTTTTTCCGATTTGCGGTTCAATGAAGCGGCGCAGTGAATCACCGACCCCGTAGTATCGACGAGATCGCCATATTCCCCTTCCGAGAGTCCAAATCGCTGCGCCGTCAAATCTCCACGAAATATTCTCAGGCGCGAATGAAGGTATTCGATAAATTCAGGGAACTCAAAGTGGAGTTGAAGCGACTTCCACAGCCGTTCCCGAGCCTCCTGGTCCGTCTTTGCCCGAACAAGCAGATTTAGGTCTTCGCCGTGTTCCCGGAGAAGTCCCGCCGCCACGTAGCTTCCGAGGTATCCGGTTGTTCCGGTTACAAAGAGCCTCATAACGGGTTTACTGGCCCCGCAGCGGTGGACAGTGCCGTTTGCCGCTCTCTTGGAGCAGAAGGCCACTCGATCACGCGAGCTTCGCGCGACTCCAGTGGCCGTCCTTCCATCAACGGATAGCACCAGCGGCGTAGGGCGGGAATGTGTACATTGATCCAGTAATCCCACCAGTTGATGGCCTCCGGAGCAAAATCAAACATGCAACGCTCCTCTGTCGGAAGCGCCGCCGACAACAGCCGGGCGTTTTCACACTCGAAAACGTGCTCGTTGTGAAGGATAAACGGCTCGTACAATTCGATGAGTTTTTCGGCGCGAATCAATTCGCGTTCTGCCCGGGCAAGCGGCGGTTTTTTCATCCCCAAAGCGACAGCCACGCGATTGATGCCTGAAATCACAGCTTTCTGCCGCGGAATCGAAAGCTGTTCGTAGCGTTGCTTGGACACCGGAATTGATTCAAACTTTACTTTGAGCCAACTGTCAATGCTCTGGGTAGTGCGGTAATGTTTGCGATGTGCCAGTCCCGTCAGTTCAATGCTGCGGCCCATGTTCACGGGATTGATCGCCGAAGTCGCCAGATGATAAAGCCTTGCGTTTCGGCGCGCGATCACCGCCGCCGCGATCAGCGTCATGCCACGGCACACCATATCAACTGGAATCACGTCCAAGCACTTTCGCTCATTCGAGGGGAGTTGGCGGAAATTCGTACCCAACAGATACGACAGAGGTCCAGATGTATTGATCCCTTCATTCCAGCCTGTAAATGGGGAACGCTCTGAGCTTTCAACGATGGAAGGCCGCACAATCGCAATCGGTAGATCACGGCCCTTACGAGAGAGGAGGGATTCACCCAAACTCTTTGTAAAAGTGTAGGTGTTTGGCCAGTTCAGGTGCTGCGCTCGCCTCATGGCTACACGAACAAGACGATTTCTCACCCAGCGTGCGCGGTTTCGCTTCAGAACGCCTTGGAGCTCGGCCGCAGGTGCCGCGCTTGGATCCCCACCGCGTCCCACGGCTTGTCGGCGCAGCGCACGCGTCAGTTCTGGCCCCTCTGAACGTGCTTCAATCCTTTTGACCGTTTCGCGCAGCGATTCAATTTCCCGTTCCGCATCAAATTCTGGATCTCGCGCGGGGTTGTAATTGTCGGGCAGCTCTTCAGGGACGCGTCCGTCACGCATTCCCACCACATAGCAAGTGGAAAGATGCATCAGCCCGGCGCGGTCGCACTTTTTCAGAAATTCCAAAAGGTGAATTGCAGAGTCAACGTTGGAAGCAAGTGCATCGCGAAGATCCGGGTTGAAATCCGTCAAGCCAGCGCTGTTCACCACAAGATCGAGCGATCTTGCAAGGCGAGCCTGCACGGACGCGTCCAATCCCAGCCCGGGGAGGCTGACATCGCCCTCAACTACTTCCACTTTGGCACCTAAGAATACCGCTAGGTTCTCTCTATGACGTTCCTGCAAGGTGTCAAA
>Ga0075017_100002471_pt1 | contig 11573 bp, 10 predicted proteins | sample AleBraG_ABR_2012_FD_71475 | JGI IMG/M metagenome (GOLD analysis project Ga0075017, IMG submission 71475) | Freshwater sediment microbial communities in response to fracking from Pennsylvania, USA - Alex Branch Run_MetaG_ABR_2012 | ecosystem: Environmental > Aquatic > Freshwater > Creek >...
GCCGGACCCACGCCGGGTCCCTTGTGTACCCCCGACAGGACTCCGTCGGCCATCTGTTGATGGCCTCCTCCTCGAATCCTGCTGTGTTTTAGTGACCACAAAAGCAAAATGCCCCCAGCGGGGGCCATTTTGCTTTTGTACCCCCGACAGGATTCGAACCTGCGCACATGGCTCCGGAGGCCAATGCTCTATCCCCTGAGCTACGGGGGCGGGGATGTATCAACCCTAACAGCGGTCAGCGACGGGTCATGCCACCGCTGAGTCGGGCTGCGTTGACGTTGGCGTGAGCGATACCGTCGACGTGTCGAGTCGACCTGGAGGTCAACGTGTGTTGTCTAGTTGCGCTCGGAGCATTCCTGCCACGCGTTGCCATGATCTTCATGGCGTTGTTCTCGTCGATGTTCGATGGCGCGTTCGCCAACTGGATCATTCCGGTTGTCGGGTGGTTCCTCGTTCCGTATACGACCTTGTCGTACGTCTTGTTGTGGAACTGGGATCACCATCACCTCAACGCCTTCTCGTGGATCCTTGTTGCTGTGGCGTTCTTCGTAGACATCGTCAACCTCGCCGGTGGCTTCGCGAAGCGCCAACAAGTTCCCGGATATCCGTCCGCTAGCTACTAGGCGATCTCGGGGCTTCGGCGTCGCCTACTGTTAGCGCCGTGACCGAACGTCTGGCCCATGCGCGCAGCCTCATCGTCGACGTACCCGACTATCCGCAGCCCGGGGTGCTATTTCGCGATGTCTCGCCGCTCTTAGCCGACCCGGTCGGATTCGAGACGATCACGCAACAACTCGCGACGTTGTCGCTAGGCGCCACGCACGTCGCAGGCATCGAAGCGCGCGGCTTCGTCCTGGGTGCCGCAGTTGCATCGCGCCTCGGTGCCGGCTTCATTGCATTGCGCAAACCCGGAAAGTTGCCGCGCGAAGTCTTGCGCGCCGAGTACCTGCTCGAATACGGCAGCGACGCACTTGAAGTGCACGCCGACGCCATGCAACCCGGCACCCGCATCCTCATCGTCGACGATGTTTTGGCGACGGGTGGCACGTTGCTTGCAGCGATCGAGTTGATGGCGCAGGCCGGCGCTGACCTCATTGGCGCCGCTGTGCTTGTCGAGTTGCCAGCGTTGGGCGGACGCCAACGCATCGCGGCTGCAGTTCCCGACCTTGCGCTGCATGCCGTATATGAGATGTAGCCGACGAAGCGCTTCGCGCCTGACGGTCGACCTCGCCGGGCAGATACCCTTGGCATAACCCGCCAGCCGAAGGACGCGCCCACACATGACGCCGGACGATCTCGCCGATGCCATCACCGCTGCCGTACGCGCGGCCGTTGCTGCTGGGGAATTGATCCTCGAGACCATTCCGGACGCCAAAGTTGAGCGGCCCAAGAACCGCGAGCACGGTGACTGGTCGACGAATGTGGCGATGCAGGTGGCTAAGCCGTCAGGGCTAGCGCCGCGCGTGATCGCCGAGATCTTGCAGCCACGAATTGCGGCGACCCCCGGCGTGACACGCGTCGACATCGCCGGTCCGGGCTTCCTCAACATCACCCTCGACGCGGCGTCGGCCGGTGAATTGGCGCGGACGATTCTGACAGAAGGTGCGTCCTACGGACACACCAGCGTCATGGGCGGCGTCACCGTCAACGTCGAATTCATTTCCGCAAATCCGACAGGTCCGTTGCACCTCGGACACGCGCGGTGGGCCGCCGTGGGCGACGCCATTGCGAGTGTGCTCGAAACGTCCGGCGCGATCGTCACGCGTGAGTTCTACATCAATGACCGCGGCGTTCAACTCGACAATTTCGGACGTTCGCTCATGGCGGCCGCGCAAGGTGATCCGACTCCCGAGAACGGCTACAGCGGGCTGTACATCACCGAAATCGCCCAGCAGATTGTCGCGACGACGCCTGGCATCACGGACCTTCCCGACGACGAGAAGCTTGTCGCATTTCGTGAGGCCGGTTACCAATTGCAGTTAGATCTGCAGCGCCAGACCCTCGACAACTTCCGTACCCACTTTGATGTCTGGTATTCCGAACGCGCACTGCACGAGTCGGGAGCAGTCGAGCGCGGCATGGCGCGACTGCGCGAACAAGGGCACCTATTCGAAGCCGATGGCGCGCTGTGGCTACGAACGACAGATTTTGGTGATGACAAAGATCGAGTGTTGATCAAGGCAGACGGCGATCTGACGTACTTTGCCGCCGACATCGCGTATTACGTCGACAAACGTGATCGCGGGTTTGAGGTGTGCATCTACTTGCTCGGGGCCGATCACCACGGCTATGTCGGACGACTGAAAGCTGTCGCCGGAACCGCTGGCGATGATCCCAATGTCAACATCGAAGTTCTCATCGGCCAATTGGTCAAGATGATGAAGAACGGTGAAGAAGTTCGCCTCTCCAAGCGCGCTGGCAACATCCTTTTGCTCGACGACTTGGTCGATGAAGTCGGCGTTGACGCGGCTCGTTACACGTTGATTCGGTATCCGGTCGACAGTCCGCTCGTTCTTGACGTCGATCTGCTTGTCAGCCGGACGAATGACAACCCGGTGTATTACGTCCAGTACGCGCACGCTCGATTGGCGTCACTGCTGCGTAACGCAGCCGAACTTGGCATTGATTGGCAGAGTGCCGACTTCGATCCGGCCTTGTTGTCGCATGAGCGCGAAGGTGAACTCATCGGCGTGCTCGCGCAATACCCACGGGTGGTCGCGACCGCCGCAGAGTTGCGCGAGCCGCACCGCGTAGCGCGCTACCTCGAAGAACTCAGCGGCGCCTACCACCGCTTCTACGACGCCTGCCGCGTGTTGCCGCGCGGCGACGAAAGTGCGGATGCCACCACCACTGCCCGCTTGTGGCTGTCGGCCGCGGCCCGGCAGGTCTTGGCCAATGGCTTGGACACGCTGCACGTCACAGCGCCGGAGCGGATGTAGCCGAAACGGGCCTGATCTTCCACCCGTTCACCCCTTGTGACCTGGGTCACATAGGAGTCGAATGGGGGCGAACCGTCCGAGTTCGCTGAAGGAGGTCGACATGAACCGTCCCGATCCCTTCGAATACGGCACCTCGCGATACGACAGCGCCCTCTTTGGGGCGGGCACTGTCAACACCAGGTGGTGGCACGAACTTAGTGACGGCCGGGTGCAATGCGATATTTGTCCGCGCTCCTGCCGATTGCATGAGGGTCAGCGTGGGTTGTGTTTTGTGAGAGCCCGCGAGTCCGACGAAATCGTGCTCACGACATACGGACGCAGCAGTGGTTACTGCATCGACCCGATCGAGAAGAAGCCGCTTTACCACTGGCTTCCGGGAACTCCCGTGTTGTCGTTTGGCACCGCCGGTTGCAATCTCACGTGCTCCTTTTGCCAGAACTCCGACATCAGCAAGTCTCGGGAGACTCACACGCTGGCTGACTCCGCATCTCCTTGCTCTATCGCAGACGCCGCGCTCGCGCATGGATGTGCGAGCGTCGCGTTCACGTACAACGATCCAGTGATCTTCTTGGAGTACGCGGCAGATACGGCACGGGCCTGTCATGACAGGGGAGTGCGCACGGTCGCCGTCACTGCCGGCTATGTCGAGCGCGGACCGCGCGCTGAACTGTTCGATGTCATCGATGCTGTCAACATCGACCTAAAAGGCTTCACCGACGAGTACTACCGGAAAGTATGTGGCGGCACCCTGACGGCGGTGCTGGACACGATTTCGTGGGTGGCTCGGCAGTCAGATACCTGGATGGAGCTCACGACACTCTTGGTGCCGCATCACAACGATTCTGACGAAGAAATACTTCGTATGACGTCCTGGATCTACGACGAATGCGGACCTGACGTGCCGCTGCATTTTTCGGCCTTCCACCCAGATTGGAAGATGCTTGACGTCCCGGCTACGTCACATGCCACGCTGCGTCAGGCCCGCGAGATCGCATTGTCCGTCGGCCTGCGGTACGTGTACCTCGGAAACGTTCACGATGCCGAGGCAGATACGACCTTCTGTCCGAATTGTCGCAATGCTGTCGTAGTCCGCGACTGGTATCGCATTGACGAGTACCTCATCGACGACCGCGGGCGCTGCACGTTCTGCCAATCGAAACTTCCCGGACTATTCGGTGCATCCGCTGGCGAGTGGGGCCGACGGCGCGAACCCGTTGTGCTCGGCGATATTGCATCACCGAACCCGGCCTTCAGATAGCAATGGCAGTGCGTCTTCCGGCCGTCGCCGGTCAGTTCTACCCGGATGATCCAACCGAACTTGCCCGTGACGTCGACGCGCTACTGCACGCTTCGAATCCTGCGCCCTGCAGCGGTCCTTTGCACGGAGTCATCGTTCCTCATGCCGGTTACACGTATTCGGGTGGCGTTGCAGGAATTGCGTACGGTGCCCTCCGAGACTCGCATCAGGACATACATACGGTGCTGCTCGTCGGCCCCGCGCATCACGTATATCTGGAAGGACTTGGCACATCGAGTGCTCAGATCTGGCGTACTCCTCTTGGGGATGTGTGGCTAGCAACGGATGAGGCCGAGCAACTCATCAATGACTTCGCGGACGTCAGACCGCGCGATGATGCCCACGAGTTTGAGCACTCGTTAGAGGTGCAATTGCCTTTCCTGCAAAGGATTCTCGCCCCTGGTTGGCAGTTGTTACCGCTCGTCGTCGGTCACGCTTCGACAACGAGCGTGTCTGGGGTGCTCGGTCACTTTCTGTGTCAAAGCGGAGTCGTCGTTGTCGTAAGTACAGACTTGTCGCACTACCTTCCGTACGAGGATGCGAAGCTGCGCGATGCGACGACAGCGGGGCGCATCGTCGAATGTCAGGCTGCCGAGATTAACGACGACGACGCCTGCGGTGCGTATCCGCTGCGCGGGTTTCTCGACGCGGTAGTCGAGTCTGGCTGCCACATTGAACAGCTGGCAGCGGCGTCGTCCGGCGATTCACACGGTTCGCACGATCGGGTGGTCGGGTATGGCGCGTTCGCCGTTTGTGGAGGTGAGCCAGGTGGTGGCTGAGTTAGGCGAGAGCGACCAGCGCGTTCTGGTCGACGTCGCATCGCGCTCGCTACTGGAGTCGTTGGTCCGGGGGAGCACTGACTTGTCGTGGCGGCGTGACCTACCACTTGACTGGGTTCCGCCGCATCTCATGACGGACGCTGCAACGTTTGTCACCCTCGAGCGGGCGGGCCGTTTGTTGGGATGCATAGGCACGATGTGGCCTTACCAACCCTTGGCCGTTGATGTCATCGAACATACGTTGGCGGCGGCCTATCGTGATCCACGATTTCCTGGCGTGACCACTGACGACGTGCATGCGCTCGATCTTGAGATCTCAGTGTTGGGCGACCAGGTGCCGTGTCCTGCACGCAATCGGGCCGAACTCGAACGGCTCGTCCGACCTGGAGTTGATGGCGTGTTTGTGCGTACCGCGGAACATCGCGGAACGTTCCTACCCGCTGTGTGGGATGACGTGCCAGAACCGCGAGCCTTCTTCGACGCGTTGTGGCACAAGGCTGGTCTGCCCCCACACACTTGGCCGGACGATCTTGAAGTCTCGACGTACGAGGTCCAAAAGATTGTTGGGAGGGGACCACGCTGAAGCGCCCGACTGTGTCTAAGCCCTAGCCTGAAGACATGCGCGCACACCCAGCAGGCCCACGTCACGGCGAAATCCTGGCCCCACCAGGTGCGCCGTCGCGTCCGTCGTCGACCACTGAGGCACTCGCACTCGACCCGACGATTTGGCCGCTCACTGCGGCGCGATCAGCAAGTGGTGCTCTCACCGTCGGTGGCCTTCCCGTCGCCGACATCGTTGCGCAGTACGGCACACCAGTGTTCGTGTTGGACGAGGCTGACTTTGTTAGCCGCGCCCGCGGGTTTCGCCAAGCCTTTCAGGCTGCCGAGCCGCGCGCCGATGTTTACTACGCGGGTAAAGCCTTCCTCACAACGACAATCGCGCGTTGGCTCACCGCCGAACAGCTAGCGATTGATGTGTGCACCGGTGGCGAATTGGCGTGCGCCCTGCGAGCCGGGGTCCCTGGTGACAACTTGCTCTTCCACGGCAACAACAAGTCAGTAGGCGAGATTGAACGCGGCGTAGCAGCAGGCGTTGGAATCTTCGTCGTCGATAGTTTTGAAGAAATTGATCGAGTCGCGACTGCTGCGGCGGCGACCGGACGAGTTCAGCGCGTTCTCATCCGGCTCACTACTGGCGTCGAGGCCCATACTCACGAATTCATCGCCACTGCGCACGAAGACCAGAAGTTCGGATTCTCGTTGGCGTCTGGCATGGCCGACGCGGCGGTCGAGCGCGTGCTTTCGCACCCGAGTCTGGCCTTGCACGGTTTGCACTCGCACATTGGTTCACAGATCTTCGACTTGGCTGGGTTCGAAGTGGCCGCACATCGGGTCGCAGAGTACGCAGCCCACCTCCAGAAAGACTTCGGAGTTGCCGTTGAGTTACTCGACCTCGGTGGTGGCATGGGGATTGCGTACACGACGGGCGACGACCCCATCGGTGTCGATGAGATGGCAGAGCAGTTGCGCGCGATCGTCTCGCGGGTATGCGCCGAGGAGGGCTTGCCCGTTCCACGGTTGGCCATCGAACCCGGTCGAGCCATCGTCGGGCCGTCCGCAATCACGGTGTATGAAGTCGGAACCGTGAAGGACGTCGACCTCGGTGGGGGGCACTGGCGTCGCTACGTGAGTGTGGACGGAGGGATGAGCGACAACATTCGCACCGCGCTGTACGACGCTGACTACACCGTGACGCTCGCAAACCGAAGCAGCGACAGCGACACCGTTCTGTCGCGCATCGTCGGGAAGCACTGCGAGTCCGGCGACATTGTCGTGCGTGACTGTTGGTTGCCTGCAGATCTGCAGCCAGGCGATTTGTTGGCCGTGGCGGCCACAGGGGCGTACTGCCGTGCGATGGCGAGCCAGTACAACTACGTTCCGCGCCCTGGCGTCATTGCGGTTAAGGACGGGTCACATTCGGTCATCCTGCGACGCGAAACCGAGGACGATCTGTTCGCCACCGATCCGGGAGCCTGATTCGTCCGGAGTTCGCGCGCTCGTGGACCCGAGAGGCAGGCAACGCTGCGGCGCGGCGTCGAATACTGCTGGTGTACGTCGAGTGGCTCGGTAATGGAACAATCGAGGAACCGCCCGAAGTTCGACGAGGAGCCGCATGAGCACCGTTTCGGAAAACCAGCGCCCGCTGCGTGTGGCACTGCTTGGTGCGGGCACAGTGGGCGCCGAGGTGGCGCGGCTCTTGCTCGAGCAATCGGACGACCTCGAGGCGCGCGTCGGGGCACCACTTGAACTCGTAGGCGCCGCGGTACGCGATGTCACCAAGCCGCGTCCGGGCGTGCCTGCTGAACTTATTACCAACGATCCGATTGGCCTCATCGGCAAAGGTGTTGACGTCGTCGTTGAGGTCATGGGCGGCATTGAGCCGGCCCGCTCGCTCATCATCGCCGCAATGGAATCCGGCGCGTCCGTCGTCACTGCCAACAAGGCGTTGCTTGCCGAAGACGGCGCCACCCTTTACGCGACAGCCGAAAAGAATCAAGTCGACTTGTACTTCGAGGCCAGCGTTGCCGGCGCTATTCCGCTGCTGCGTCCATTACGTGAGTCGCTAGCGGGCGACCAGGTGAAGCGAGTGCTCGGCATCGTCAACGGAACAACCAACTTCATTCTCACCAAAATGGACGAAGACGGTGCGGCGTACGCCGATGTGCTGGCGCAAGCCCAGGCACTGGGTTATGCCGAAGCAGATCCGACCGCTGATGTTGAGGCCTTCGACGCCGCCGCCAAAGCCGCGATTCTCGCCCAACTCGCCTTCCACACTCGCGTCACGATTTCTGACGTCCACCGCGAAGGTATTACACGCGTTACCGCAGTCGATATCGAAGCTGCTCGCGAGATGGGTTTTGTCATCAAGTTACTGGCCGTTGCTGAACGCATCACTGAAGGCGACGTCGATGGTGTAGTCGTCCGAGTGCATCCGACCTTGGTTCCACGCAGTCATCCACTGGCCAGCGTGCGAGATGCCTTCAACGCCGTTTTCGTTGAGGCCGAGGCTGCGGGCGAGTTGATGTTCTACGGACGCGGCGCGGGCGGCGCACCCACGGCGTCGGCCGTCCTAGGCGATGTTGTGGCTGCAGCCCGCAACAAGGTCAGCGGTACTACTGGCCCGGGCGAATCGATCTACACCGGGCTACCTGTCCTATCGCTAGAGCAGGCGCGAACGCGCTACTACCTCAACCTCGAAGTGCTCGACCGCCCTGGCGTGTTGGCGACGGTTGCACGTGTTGTCGCCGATAGCGACGTGTCGATTCAAGTTGTGCGGCAGGACGGAACTGGCAATGACGCTCATCTTGTCCTGCGCACGCATGCGGCAACGGAGGGGCAACTGTCAAACATGCTCGACGGGTTGCGCGCACTCGATGTTGTCACTGACATCGTCGGTGTTATGCGAGTTGAAGGCGAGGCAACCCCGTGACCTCGCTTGACAATGTGGCACACGTCGAAAACACGCAAACGCGCGGCGCACATCAGTGGCGCGGCGTTATTCACGAGTACCGCGATTGGCTGCCGATTTCGTCCGCCATGCCCGTCGTCACCTTGCGCGAAGGCGGTACGCCACTGGTGCCGGCCGGCGTGCTGTCTGAACTCGTGGGCTGCGATGTTTACCTGAAAGTTGAGGGCGCCAACCCCACTGGATCTTTCAAAGATCGCGGCATGACGATGGCCATTTCGAAGGCAGCCGAAGGAGGCGCCAAGGCCGTTATCTGCGCCAGCACTGGCAATACGTCCGCGTCCGCTGCTGCCTACGCAGTCAAGGCCGGCATGGTGTGTGCCGTCTTGGTTCCCGACGGCAAGATCGCCATGGGCAAACTCGCGCAGGCTGTGGTCCACGGCGCGACCTTGTTGCAGGTCGATGGCAATTTCGACGACTGCTTGGTACTTGCACGCGACTTGAGCGAGAAGTACCCAGTGGCGCTCGTCAACTCCGTCAATCCGGCGCGCATCGAAGGCCAGAAGACGGCGAGTTTCGAAATCGTCGACATGCTCGGTGATGCTCCCGACCTCCATCTCTTGCCGGTCGGCAACGCAGGGAATATCACGGCGTACTGGAAGGGTTATAAGGAGTACGCGGCGGCGAGTTTGGCGTCAAAGCGACCGCGCATGTGGGGGTTTCAGGCCGCCGGTGCTGCACCGATTGTGAACGGCGCACCCGTGGCAAATCCGGAAACCATCGCCACCGCAATCCGCATTGGCAATCCCGCGTCGTGGGAGCAGGCCGTTGCTGCACGAGACGAGTCGGGTGGCCACATCGAGTCGGTCACCGACGATCAAATCCTGACCGCGTATCACCTGCTTGCCGCACGTGAAGGTGTCTTTGTTGAGCCGGCATCGGCCGCTGGTGTGGCGGGCCTACTGCAAGCGCACGAGCAAGGCCGAATCGACTCGGGTCAGCGCATCGTCATCACCGTGACGGGCAATGGCTTGAAAGATCCGCAATGGGCGCTGGCGAATGCGCCGGAGCCCGTCCGCGTGCCAGTTGACGCGTTAGCGGCAGCGCAGGCGCTCGGACTGGACGGCTGACGGTGCCAGCGTTTCGCGAAGGGCCAGTGCGCGTCCGTGTCCCGGCATCGTCGGCCAATCTTGGTCCGGCTTTTGATTACGCCGGCTTGGCGTTGGCCATGTACGACGACCTCGAAGCCGAGGTCGTTGACGGGGCCGATCTGTCTATCAACGTCGTCGGCGAATCAGCAGACCGAGTGCCGCTCGATCGACGTCATATGGTCGTGCGGACGATCGATGACACGTTCCGCGCCATTGGGCTACAGCCGCCGGACGGCTTGCGGTTGTTGGCGCGTAACACGATCCCGCATGGTCGCGGCTTGGGGTCGTCCGCGGCCGCCATCGCTGCTGGTTTAGTCCTCGCCCGCGAATTGCTTGTCGACGGTAACGACGTGTTGCCCGATGAGAAGTTGTTTGATCTCGGTACCGAAATGGAAGGGCATCCGGACAACATCTCTGCATCGTTGTTCGGAGGTTTTACCCTTTCGTGGGTTGACGGTTCGCATGCTCAGCATGTTTCGTTGCTTGTGCATGAATCGATCCAACCGGTGGTTGTTCTTCCCGGCGGAACGTTGCCAACAAAGAAAGCGCGGGCAATGCTTCCCACTCAGGTGCCGCACGCGGATGCCGCATTCAACGCCGGACGAGCGGCGCTACTCGTCCGGGCAATGACTGAGCAACCCGAGTTGTTGTTTGCCGCGACCGACGACCGGCTGCACCAACAACAACGGCGTTCGGCAATGCCGGAATCGCTCCAGATTGTCGATGCCCTACGATCGGCTGGGATTCCGGCTGCAGTTTCTGGCGCCGGTCCAAGTGTTCTTGTCTTCGCTACCTCCGAGTCGGCTCCGCTCGTTGCGGCGTTAGCGGGTCAAGGCAACACAACGCTTCACCTTCAGGTTGCCTACGACGGCGTCTTGGAGTCGGTAACAATCTGACCGGCGGGACCCCCCGTCGATCAGAGTTCAGCCGAGACAGTGTTAGGCTGAACACACCACAGAGCATCAGTGCGACTTTCCCGGTCGGCCCGCTCGTGGTTCATTCTGGAGATACGAGTCTTCTTGACTTTCACGTGTTCTTCATTTGTAGGCCCGCACTTTATGACGGGCCCGTCCTCGGCGTGACTACGCCGACAGACGCGGAAGGAACAATTCGGTGACAGACACCGCAACCACCACCCTGGCCGACTCTGCGAGTTCTGGAGCAGGCGCCGATACGGCGACTGCGAAGAAGCGCAAGGGGTCGGGCCTGTCGAGCATGCTCCTGCCTGAGTTGCGCAGCCTCGCTGGCGAACTCGGCATTTCGGGAGCGTCCGGCATGCGAAAGGGTGACCTTGTCGCAGCAATTGAGTCGCGTCAGACGACCAATAGCCCGCGGCGCGAATCCCGTACCGAGCAGCCTGCCCAGAGCAGCGCGCCGGTCACAAACGACAGCACGACAACAACTGCGGCTGCTGCATCTGACAACCAGCGGCCCCAGTCGCGGCCCCAAAACCGCAACCAAGATCGCCAACGCGACAACAACCGCAACGACAATCGCGGTGAGCGCACTGAACGCGGCGAAAACAACCGCAGCGACCGTGGCGACAACGATCGCAACGATCGCCCCAACAACAACCGCAACGACCGCGACAACACAACTCGCGATAACACGGTGCGAGACAACAACCGCAATGACCGCGACAACGACTCCGAGAGCGATGACGACCGTCGTGGCCGCCGCCGCCGTCGCGGACGCGACCGCTACCGCGATCGCGAGCGTCCCAACCGTCGCAGCGACTCGGGCGAGGTTGAAGTCAGCGACGATGACGTCCTCTTGCCGGTCGCTGGCATCGTCGACATTCTCGACAACTATGCGTTTGTGCGGACGTCTGGGTACTTGCCCGGACCGAACGACGTCTACGTTTCGCTTGGCATGGTTCGCAAAGCGAACTTGCGCAAGGGCGATGCCATCACTGGCGCCGTCCGGCAAACACGTGACAAC
>Ga0075017_100002472_pt1 | contig 11571 bp, 11 predicted proteins | sample AleBraG_ABR_2012_FD_71475 | JGI IMG/M metagenome (GOLD analysis project Ga0075017, IMG submission 71475) | Freshwater sediment microbial communities in response to fracking from Pennsylvania, USA - Alex Branch Run_MetaG_ABR_2012 | ecosystem: Environmental > Aquatic > Freshwater > Creek >...
CCCACCGCAATTTTCACAGACGCCGATTCAAGACCCGCGAATCGACCGGTCAACGCGGCATCGGTCACAATCGCCTTGACGCGACCGCGCTCCAAGCGATCACGCAGATCCGCGGACTGCAGCAGCGTGGTTGCGGGAATCATGACCGCACCCAATTTGATGGACGCCAGCATGGTCTCCCACAGGGGGACCACATTGCCCAGCATGATCAATACCCGGTCCTTTGGTCGCAACCCGAGGGCCGCAAGATAATTGGCGACTTGATTGGAGCGGCGCGATAAATCGTCGAAGCTTAAGACCCGATCCGTACCCGCGTCATCCACCACCCGCAGCGCCGGATTAGAGTTTCCGGTCGCTAGCTTGTCGAAATAATCGCGGGCCCAATTAAAACGCCGATCCGCCGGCCAGCGAAGATCGACCGGCTCGCCCGAACTCGCCGCAGGGTCGAGCAGGCGGTTTCGAAGTGCAAGAAAGGCAGTTGTACCGTTCACGCCAAGGCCTCGCCCGAATACCGATTCAGGCGCAGATCATGCCACAAGCGTGACTCAATGGGCGTTCAGCAGCACCGTGGTATCGAAGCTCTCAAACGATGTGAGAACTCGCCGATAGGCATTTTGAATGATTCGCTCGGTGACTTTGTCCGCGCGAGTTCCCAAGAGCATGCGGATCACCACATCGTCCTGCGGGCGCGCCGCGTCTTCGCTCAAGATCTGGTAGCTGAAGCGCGCCAGCCGCTGATTGATCTCATTGGCGAATTTCAAACGTATGGTGTCGCCTTCTCCGGCGCTGCTCTTGACCTCTTCGGAGACCTCGTACATCAACTTGACCACGAATCTGACCTTATCGACCAGCCCGAGATCGCTGAAGAATTCGATTTCAGACTGAATATTCATCAGGCCGGGAAAAAGTCGATGGGTTTGGTGGTGGTAAGCGGAGCGACGTCCTTCGCCTCGAACTTAAACAGGCGAATTCGCGCCAGTAATTTCTCCTTAAACGTGGCATCGTCGATTTCGCTGGAAACGATGCGTGCGGCGGTAATATCGCCGGAAGGCGCTATGGTCAGTTCAATCACCACTTTGCCCTGCATGGCCGGGTTGTCGCGCAGCGCACGGGTATACAGGGCATAAATAGCGCCCTTGTTCTTATCGAACACCAACGCCACTTCATCGGCGCTGCGCGATGCCTTACCGCTGCCGCCGGCATGCGTTCCGCCGTGGTTGCCGCTCGCGAGGTTCGGATCCTTGACTTGCGTGGTATAAATCCCGCGCAGTGACCCGGAGCCTGCGGCCAGGCCGCTACTCATCGCCGCCGAGTTAATCCCGCCGCTGGTGCCGCCCGCCTTCGAGGTAATCAAGGAGCGCTGCACCGTACTGACATCGCCGGGATCCGTGGTGTTCGGCTGATTCTTGGCGAATTTATCCAAATCGACTTGATCTCGCAGCGCCGCCAAGTCGTCCATGTTGGCGAGTAACCCGCTCTTGGACGCCTTCACGCGCGGATCCACCGGAACGGGAGGAGTCGGCTTAGGTGTCGTAGGCGCCTTTTCAACCGGCTTCTCGGGTTTTGGAGGCGGCGGTGGAGGTGGAGGCGGCGGTGGTTCCGCCACCAATTGCACCACCCGCTCGGGTAGCGAATCGGTATTAATCACCTGTTGGTGACGCGGAAGAAACGGCATCAATATTGCGATAATAGCGAACGCGATCGTGAGATTCCGCAGAATGACGCGAAATCGCCGCTCCATTTCTTCGGACGGCGACCACGGCAATTCATAGCGCCGATAAAACGGCGCCAAGCCCGTTACGATGTTTCGATCAGCGATAGTAGCGGCCATTTAACTCGCCGCCCGTTCACGTTCAACCACCGCCAGCGACACTTTGCCGTACTCGGCCTCGCTGCAGGTGAACATGATCTTTTTCAGTACGCTGTAAGGTGTGTTCTTATCACCCATGATGGTCACTTCGCGCTTCGATATATCGGTGCGCTGCGTGCCATTCAGTATCAGATTATTCTGCGCCATCAACGCTGCCTTGAGCGGCGCAATGACCGGGGTCTGAGAAGCGGCCACATCGCCCATGGAACTCACCAGCTGGCCGTCCACATACAACGAGTCCTTGGTGATCATGACCACCACCGAACCGTTGGGCTTTCTCTCGGAAATGGACTGCGGAATCGCAATACTCTTGGTGTTCGGCAAGATATCCACTTCAGCGGTATGCGCCAACAGAAACACCACCAGGATGGTCATCATGTCGATGAACGGAATCAGCGCGAAGTGACTGGCGCCATGTTTGCGTTGACGATGTCGTTTAATGCGGTAGGGCGTCATATCGGTGCATCTCCGATGGCAACGTCCGGGAATAACTCCGCTTTGGAAAATGGCGCCACCGGCAATTGATAGACGCGCACCGTATCCATCACCTGAACCAACACATCGTAGGGAACTTGCGGGCCCAATAAGATGGTGGCGTCGGTCATTTGCGGAAACTGCGATTTGACGCGACGCATGAACTCCGACAGGTCTGGCAAATCGTAGCCGGTGGCAATATTCGCGAAGGTCTTTAACGGCCCTGAATTGCGGTCATTGACCACGATATCGTTCGGTCGAATGATCACTTCCAGCTTCAGCCCCTTGGGCAATTCCACCGGCGCCGTGTTATTCGCCGGAAGATTCAATTGCAATATATTGGTCTTGGAAAACACCGCGGTGAAGATCAAGAAAAATACCAAGATCACCATCATGTCGATCATGGGCACAATATTTAAATCATCACGCCCCTGGTGATAGCGGGCGTGATTTCGTCGGACGAGGCGCGCGGACTTTGACTTCATGTGTTACGACACCATCTTAAGTTTGCGCGATCGCTTCAGATACTGCCCCGAGCCGCCGCGGTCGCGGCGCGCGCGGCCGGCGCTACCGCAGCAGCCGGAGCTGCGGTCTCGTGAGGCTGACGCTCCGTGATGGAATTCAAGAATTTCACCGATGCAATTTCCAAGCTGTCGATGAGCGACGTGGTCTTGGACTCCAAGAACATATGCGACAACAGCAGCGTGATCGCCACGAACAAGCCGGAGGCCGTGTTGTTCATCGCGACCGAGATGGCAGCGGCCAATAGACTGGCCTTCTCGGCCGGATTGGCGGTCGCCACGGCGCTAAACGCACCGATCAGGCCGGTGATGGTGCCGAGCAGGCCGATGAGCAGGCCGACGTTTGCGAGCGACGACAAATAATGCGTGCGCTTCTCGATTCGCGGTATGACTTCAAGCAGGCTCTCGTCCATAGCCTTCTCGATGTCGTCGCGGCGGCGTGCGCTTGCGACTCGTGCCACCCCATAATTTAATATGGTGGCGATCGAGGCCTTGGAGTTCTGCGTGAGCCCTACGACCTGTTTGAAATTACCGGAACTCATCGCCGGAACCAGGTCGTCCCATAGGCTGCGATTCCGGATGGTTTCGCGGGTCAGGTATACGTATCGCTCAATGGCGATCGACACACCCACCACGAATATCAAGGCCAGGGGATATAGAAATACGCCCCCATCCTTGAAGAAATTAACGGCTGAGTTCATGAAATTCATCTTCGCGCTCCTAAAAAATACCTGTCCGTCTTATACCCTTAAGATTCAACCAGATTCCGTAAAATCGGCTATGACTTACTTCTCACCTTGGCCGCCTGAGCCCTTAAGGACCTGCCGCACCATTTTGGCCCGCCCCGCCCTTAACGGCCTTGTAATACCTGACCTCACGGCGAAATACGTCACGGTCTACGGGCGCTAATACCTCATCCAGGAGGCTATTCATGGGCCTACCCACCAAATCCCCGATATCAGACTTCTTCCAGGGGACCACGTACATCACCTTGGGCAATTCGCGATTGCCGGTAATAGTCGTGGTATCGAGGTCGATGCGGTCCGCGGCCTTGGACGATTTCGTGGGTTTGGGTGCCGCGGGCGCCTTCTTGGCGTTATCGGCCGCTGGCTCCGGAGTGGGCGGCTGGCTCGAGGTGTTGGCCCGAGGCTCCCCCGCCTCGATTTGTTCTGCGGCCTTGGTCGCCGGTGCGGTCTTGATCGCTGGCGCGGCCTTCGCCGGGGACGCATCCTGCGCGCCCGCGACCTGTAACCCCAGTCCACAAAGCGCAACTAAAATTAGATGAGCGCGAGTCCAAGTCCGGCGGTTTTTCATGCGGGCTCCTTGCTGGTCGCGGGTGCAGTCTCTGGTGGCGTGGCCGGCGCCGGCGTAGGCGCAGTGACCGGTGGCGCGCCGACACGCTTTCGTAACTCCGCTACCCAGCCGGCGACCTGTTTGTTCTCACCGGCCAACGCAATATAGCGCTCGAATTGTTCCAGCGCCTTTTGCGGCTGCGCCAAGTACAGATCGTATAGTACGCCCAAATTCATGTGAGCCGGAGCGTAATCCGGTTGCGCATCGATGGTGTGCTGATAGGCCGCTTCGGCATCCGAGAATTTTCCGAGCTTGCGCTCGACGATACCCAACTCGTTGCCCGCCACCGCATTGCCCGGACTATGGGCAAGCGCCGCTTTGAACGCCGACTCGGCCTCACTCAGTCTCGAATCCTTCAAATACAATAGGCCCAAATTGAGTGCGGGGCCCGAAAAATCCGGATAGGCCGCAGTCAATTCTTTAAACTCTAACTCCGCATCGCTGGTACGGCCGGATTTCATCAGCTGCAGCGCCTGCGCAAATTGTTGTGTTGCCCGTTCAGGCACCGGTGCGAGTTCCGCCGGCGCAGGTGCGACCGCGGCAGCCGTGACCGCCCGCGGAGTGACTGTCGCTCCCGGCGCAGCGGTCGTTACAGTGCGCGGAGCGCTGGCCATCGGGGTCGTCGTAGCCAAGTTCGTCGCCGGAGCCACCGGGGTCGAGGCGGTCGCCGCAGGCGTCGCCTGCGTAGCCGCCGCGACGGAAGGCGTTGTAGCGGGCGCGGCAGCCGGCCGTGCAGCCATTGCCGGGTCCGCAGGCAACTCGGCAGGACCCGACTCATTGCGACTCGGCGCGCTGGAACACGCGGCCAAGCAGATGAGCGCGCCTAAGCTAACGAATTGTTTCAACGGACTGCTCACCGATCTCCGCCTTGCCGTATCGGCCTGGGTTAAGTTGCGCCAGAGCCGCGAAGCTCTTTTGTACCCACTCATCGTAGGTCCCATCCTTACTGCGACTGGTATTGACCTCATGCAATTTGATCGCCTTTTCCTCGAACGGGAAGGCCTGTTCTTCCAGAAGCACGTCGTATTGTTCCAATTCGTCCTTGGTCAAATTCTTGGGCCGCTCGGACTTCATCACATCCTTGCCCAGTTGTCGGTACAGCTCGGCGCTCTCAAAGGTCGCTGCGGTGGTTACCTCAAGTACTTGATAGTCGGCCGCCTGTGTGTAGGCCTTGAGCGCGGTCTCCATCGCCTTGCGCTTCTCCGCCAGCGATTTCTTGAGAGGCGCCACTAATTTGATGCGCATGAATTCTTCGCGCGCCGGGCTCGCCAACGTCAACGTCGCCTTAGCAGCCAGCGCACGGCTGCGATCAGTACGAGCCGCTCCAGCCGCACGATCGGCATTGATAATGTCCCGAAGCCGTACATCCCGCTGCACGGTATCGCCAGATTTGGCCGCAATCACACTGAGCTTGTTGCGCGCTTCCATGGCCGGATTCAAGGGCTGCGGGAAATGCTTTACGAAGGCTTCGAGCATACTGCGCGACTTGACCGTGTTTCCCGCCTTATCGTAAAGATCTGCCGCCTGCAGGGTGGCTTCACGCTGCACTTCGGGTGTCTCGCCCGGCGACTGCGCGATCCGATCGAATTCCTGCGCCGCCAATCCCGGCTTATTGGATTCACTGTAGGCGACCGCCAGCTTGCGGGTGACATCTGTCTGCAAGGGGCTTTGCGGGAAATTACGCCGGAAGCCTTCTAAGACACCGATGGCCCGATCCCACTGCTTGGTGGTAATCAACAACGCCGCGGCATCGAAGTCGGCATTAGCACGCACCTTGGACGTCGGCGCCAACTGCGCCACGCGCAAGTAATCATTCACGGCACCATCACTATCGCCTGCTTGAGTTTTCTGTTCGCCCTGCTTGTAAATGGAAGCCGCCAATCGCTCGACAATCGCCGGGCGTTCGGCGTCGTTGGCGGGCATAAGCGCCTGCGCGCTGTTATACGCGCCCTCCGCCTTATCGAAATGACCCTGATCGAAATTCGAATTGGCGATCACGGTCCAGGCCACGCGCTGTTTGACCGTATCCACCTCAGGCCTACGCGCCAACAGGGATTCCGCCGCCAGCATCGCTCGCGGGTAGTCCTTGACGGCATACAAATCCGTGGCGGCGCGCGTCAAGACCTGCGGCGTCTCCGGATGCAGCGGGTAGGCCTGGGCGAACTTCATTGAGCTGTCGAGTGTTTGTTTGTGTATTTGCGCCTTAGAATCGCCCGACAATCCCTCTTCTTGTTTGCCATACGCGACGATCGCCGCGTATCCGGCCGCCGCGGCCTTCTCGTGCGCCGGGTAACCGTACGCGGTGTTCTCGTATTCCTTGGCCGCGTCTAGGTACTGATGACTCTCAAACAGCGTGTCGGCCAGCAAATAATTGGTCGCCGCCGTATCCGGATCATCGGGAAAGGATTTCAGATAACTTCGATACCACTTCGCCGCCTCCTGGTAATCCGTCGCGTTTTTGGTGTGTTGCGCCTGCGCGTGGTAGTACTGAGCCAGATCTTTCAAATTAGTCTTGAGCACCGCCACCACTTTGGGCTCTTTCGCCGGAGTTCGGTTCTGCCAATACGTGGTGCCGAAGCCATAGTTATCCGCAAATTCCTTTTTGCCCTGCAACACCAGCTGCGGAAATCCGCCCTTGCCGTAGGCTTCGATAGCCTGCATTTCCAGTAGCGGTGCCTTCTCGTTATTTCGATCCCGCGAAACAAAAGCCCGATAGCTGTCGGCGGCGTCGGTATAGCGCTCTTTCTCCATGTACAGGTCGCCAAGGCGCGCATACAGCAGATACGAATACGGTTTAAGGCCGTGCTGCTTCACGAATTCATCGAGTGTCTTGGCGCCATCGACATAGGAAAAGGTGATCGACATAACTCGGAACGTATCCTCGACCAATTCCCGATTCGGCCGGCTCAAGGTATCGATATCAACTAATTCCGTTGAGTCGCGTTTGGATATCAACATGGCGTCGAGCACGCCCGCAAAGGAGCCCAGACTGCGCTCGTTCTCACCCTGCTTGAACAGCGACCAGCCGTGCTTATACAGACTCTGGCTGTAAAACGCCGATTTGGAGCCGAAATGAATCACCGCTTCATAGGCCTTTTGCGACGCCGGATAATTCTTGGCGGAAAACAATAGCTCGCCGCGCCGGAACTGCGCTTCGTCAATAAATCGGGTCTCTGGGTAGTTCGCCACCAGCCGATCGAGGGCGGCCAAGGCCTTCTCCGATTGACCGTTCAATTCGTAGGCGCGCGCCAATTGGTACAGCACGGAGTCATTGCGTTCGTACTTGGGATATGTTTTCAATAAGGCCGAGTACAGCGTAATTGCCTCGGTGGCGCGCAAACCTTCGTTGGTCACCAACTCACGCTCAATACGCTCCGACTCTGAGCTTTCCAAATTCAAATCGCCCAATCGCCGCAGGGCCTCGGAGCGAAGCGCGGCGTCGCCCGCATTCAAGTCCAAAAAGCGCTTGTAGCTGTCCATGGCCTTATTGGAGTCAATTCCTTTTGGCGGGTCGGACTTCACCTCCACCTGTGCGGCTTCCAGGTCCTTGATGGTGGCCGGCTTTTGATCGGCGCAGTGCGCGCCGAGGGGAATAAAACCAGCCATCGCTGCGAGGGCCAGGGCAATCAGTGTTGATGGGTTGCCGCACTTCATGGCTTGGCCTGCGGCTTTTCGCTACTGGCGCGATCGTAGATTTCAGCCAGCGCATAGCGGGCCTGAACCTGATAGGTGGCGATACGCTGCTTCTGATCCTCGAGTTCCTGAATGGCCAGGGCCTGCAGGTATCTATTCTGTTCGTCGGAGACCGCCTGCAAGCGCTCCTGCAATTGATCGATTCGCTCGCGCAAAGCGGCGACGCGGGCGCCGTAGGTACCGGTATTGGTGGGTACAGCCTGGCGCGCCTGCTTGACCAGCACAGCCCGCCTCTGGGTCTCCACCAAGCTCGCCTCCAATTCTTTGACCGATCGGCGCTCGTTCCAAAGCCGCGCCTTGAAGCTCTCCGCCATGCGCCAGTACATCACTCCCCTCATCAGGCGATGCTTCTCGCGCATTTCCGCAAGGTCCGGATCGTTCGGATGAGTGGCGAGAAAATCCTCGATGCGTTTCAATCGCGCCCACAGCTTCTGTTCCTCGGGAGTTCCGAGCGCCGCCGCGTCCTTGGCGGTCTCGATCCCGTTGATGCGCGATTCGAAATCCACCCGATGCTGATTGAGACCATCCAGATCGGTGGCGGCCAGAACGGCGTCGGCTTTCGGCGTGCGCTCCGCGTAGGCCTTCTCCCGGGTGGCGAGAATATCGTCATAGGTCGAGACGCTGTCGCGCCAATTCTCAAGGTTGTGGCTCATGAATTTGAGCTCACGATAATTCTTAAGTCCTTCCTGAAATTCGTTACTCGCCAACAGCTGATACAGGTAGCGTGACTCGGGCACATCGGGCAAGGCTTTTAACTGCCAGTACCAGGTCACCGATTCTTTTTCGTTCTTGCCCAACAATCGATCAAGAACATTGCCACTGCGCAATTGTTCGATTGACTCGTCGATTAGCTTCATTTCGCTGTCGAACGACTCGATGGCGGAACCGTAGTACTCAGCCGCCTGCCCGGTCGCGGCCAATTTGTTGTAAGCGTAGGGTACCGCCAGATAAGACTCCTGCACGGCCGCATCCAACAAATTGCGCTTGTGCAATTCCATCCAGGGCACCAGCGCTCGCCTGAATTCGCCCGACATCGCGTCGGCCCAACCCACGCCCAGCAATGCCTTGCTGGAATACGGGCCTTCGAGGCGCACCCGCTGCAAAATGGGCTTGGCATCAGCGGCTCGTTTTGCCTGCAGTAACGCAAACCCTTGCGCTAAGTTGGCTTTATCCTTGAGCGCAAGTAACTCCTCGCTCTGCGTGTTCATTTGACCGACGGCATCCAAAAATGGCTGCGCCTCGCTCAATCGTTCCTTGCGAACCAATGCGACGCCTAAGTTGAACTGCGCATACGCGGTCCAATCCGCAGGTCCATGCCAAGACTTCAGCGCATCGATGGCGGCATCGTAACGCTGCTGGCGCAACATCAGCTGGGCCAATAACATATAGCGCTCAGCATTGATGCGCGGCTCACTGGTATAGGAGACCTGCCGCAGAGCGCGCTCAGATTCCTCCAGATAGCCGCGCTGGTACCAGACCTTGCCCAAAAAATACCAGGCGCGGTCCCTGACCGCCTGCGAAGTATTGTTGGCGAGCAACGCCTCGAATATCTTCCCGGCCTCCACATGTTCGCCCAGCGATAAATATAAACCGCCGAGCAACAATTCGGCCTCGCCCTCGGTGTTCGGAATTCGTTTCTGTTCGCGCGCGGCCAGAAGGCGCGTGATGGCCGAGAAATAATCGTCTTGATAAAAGTAGAACAGGACGTCGCCGTAGTGAAGATCTTTCACGGCGTGGGGTGCGAGCCCATTGGGGTCCGGCTTCACGTCTTTGGACCAGACGTGAGCGCCCCAAAGAACCAGGGCCAGACCGCCTATCAGAAATGGCAGACGTTTAGAGGTAACGCGCTGCACTTATTATTCCCAGTCTTTTACCAAGAACTCAGGTTGATGTTTGGGCACTTTGTCAGTGATTTTAAGTTCCAGATACTTGGCCCCGACGCCCTTGTCGAAATTAAGGACCGCGCCGCGGCGATAATCGCGCTCGACCGGACCCTTACCTGTGAAGAACGCCACCAACTCATGCTTCCCTACTTTGAGATTTCCGAGATACAGCCGGTGCACACCGCCCTTCAACAGCGCGTCCGCTTCGCGCGCGGTATACAGATAATTGGTCACTTCTTTGTTGTCGATTTTTACGGTCACAGAATCCAGACCGAAAAAGGTCCCGACATCCATTGAAAGAAACACCGCCACCTGCGTATTGGCAGGGAACAAGAGTTCCTCTTCCAGAACGAACAAATCCTTGTTGAGATCAACAACGTCTTTTTTAAGGCCCTGCACCTCTTGATCTAGCGTCTTGAAATCCGCGGACGGCGCACCGGCTGCGGACGCAGCACCTGCCTGCCCGGCGTCCCCCGAACCCGCCCCGGAAGCCATTGCATCCGCAGCAGGATCGGCCGTAGAAGCAGGGCTCGCCGGCGCAGCCTCGGGAGCAGCCGCTGAGGGCGCGACCACAGGCGCAGGCGGCGGCAGCGGCGCAGGACCGGTCTCCGCGGCGCCCACCCCAGCCACCCACACACAGGCCAGAAAACCAGCCCACACGACATTGGAAAATACTCGCTTGGAATTCATAGCTCGCCTATGGGTTTATTCGCGCAACAATTCGCGTATGTGATCAAGGTATGTATGTTCATCGCCACGCTTGAAACCGGAACTTAAGTAACGCACCACGCCGGAACGATCGATCAACATGGTCATGGGAATTTTCTCAATCGAATAGTCCTTCCCCAGAGCCGCGCGCGTGTCAAACAGGATTGGGTACGAAACGTTCATGGAGCCCGCGAATTCCTCGGCATGCCTTAAGTCCTCGTCGATGGACACTCCAAGCACCACCAAACCCGCCCGCTGGTAGGTGTTGTTAATGCGATCAAGCGCCGGCATCTCCTGACGCGAGTCGCCGGCCCAGCGCGCCCAAAAATTAACCAGCACCACCTGGCCCCTAAACTCGGATAAACGCAGATTCTTGCCGTCACGCCCCTTCAACACGAAATCTGGCGCCTCTTTGCCGAGGAGCGTCGGCGCAGCAGCCATCGCCAACGAGAAACCAATGAGGGTACTCGCCAGTACAGCGCTTAAGATCAGCCGGCTGACGGCCCCCCGCAGCGATGCATTGCTCACAAGGTCACTCCGACCGCAAAACCAACAAAAACACCGCAAAATTCACACTTTGATTGCATTATGCAAAATCGCACACTGGTAGCCGCAGTGTCAACGCTAAGCCTTGGGGATTCACCAGATTTTTGTATGACTTGGCGCACATTCGTAAACATTGGTCGAGACTACGGCGCCAAGCTGCGTACTGGCCTCTGGGACTTTGGCTCGCATCACTCGATCGCTCGCCCGATCAAGAGTACCGGCGCGGCTCTAAGGAGCGAAATGTCTCTCGATTGAGACAGCCGAGAGTGAGTCCGACCGCACCGCCGGATCGCGATCGATCAACCCGCAGGAACCTTACCGCCCACTAATCCGGCGAGCGGCTGGAATGCGATAAGCGATTGCAGTGCGGTGCCCGATCCCAAGGTGTTGTTCAAGTTCGGCGCGGCGTATAGGTTGGAGAAGCCGGGCACCGGGCCGTCGGCTCCGGTGAAGCCATTGATCGCATCACCGTGCAACGCCATGTAGTTCAGCACCACCATTTGAACCAGGTTCAGCACGTTAT